>Ga0209594_1001381_pt1 | contig 12165 bp, 10 predicted proteins | sample AshMeaCrysSpring_FD_184126 | JGI IMG/M metagenome (GOLD analysis project Ga0209594, IMG submission 184126) | Groundwater microbial communities from Big Spring, Nevada to study Microbial Dark Matter (Phase II) - Ash Meadows Crystal Spring... | ecosystem: Environmental > Aquatic > Deep subsurface...
GACCGCAGGGCCCGGCGCCGCGCCGCGCGATGCCGGCGAGGACCTGGTCTGGTCCTGGCCTGCCAGCGGCGCGGTGGTCGCCGGCTTCGACGAGGGGCGCAACAAGGGCCTGACGATCGCCGGCAAGGCGGGCGACCCGGTGCTTGCCGCGGGCGACGGCCGCGTGGTCTATGCCGGCGCTTCGCTGCGCGGCTACGGCAACCTCGTCATCGTCAAGCACAACGAGCTGTATCTCACCGCCTACGCCCACAACCAGGTGCTGCTGGTGAAGGACGACCAGGTCGTGCGTCGCGGCCAGAAGATCGCGGAGATGGGCTCCAGCGACGCGGAGCGAGTGCAACTGCACTTCGAGATCCGCCGCCAGGGCAAGCCGGTGGACCCGGCCAAGCTGCTGCCCGCGCGCTGAGTCATCGCACGCTGCGCGCCGAGGCGCGCCGGGGGGCCACCGTGCGATGAGGTCATGCAGGACGGCGAGGTGCAGCCTGCCGGCGTTTCCGAGGCGACAAGGCGCTCCCGCGCGCGCTCAGGAGAGGTCTTCGCTTCAGCGTTTTCCTCAGGTGTGAGCGCATGCGATCGCCGCTAGCATCCCGCGTCGCTCGAGCATCCCATCGCCCCGTGCCCTCCCAGTGCAACTTCTCCAGCTGATCATCAGTGGTGCCGCGCAGGGCTGCATCTATGGCCTGATCGCACTGGGCTTCGTGCTCATCTACAAGGCCACCGAGACCGTCACCTTCGCGCAGGGCGACCTGATGATGGTCGGGGCCTTCGGCGGCCTGGTGCTGATGACGATGCTCGGCTTCCCGTTCTGGATCGCCGTGCTCAGCGCCGTTGCGGCGATGGCCGTCTTCGGCGTGCTGGTCGAGCGCATCGTCATCCGTCCCGTGCTCGGCCAGCCGGCGTTCTCGATCGTCATGCTGACCATCGGCATTGCCTACATCGTGCGCGGCCTGATCACCATGGTGCCGGTCATCGGCACCGAGACGCACACGCTGCCGGTGCCCTACAAGGACATGACGCTGCGCGTGGGCGCGCTGGTGCTGGCCTATGAGCAATTGGTGGTCATCGGCGCCACTGCGCTCCTGTGCGTGGGGCTGTACGCGCTGTTCCGCTACACCAAGATCGGCATCGCGATGCAGGCCTCGTCGCAGAACCAGATCGCCGCCTACTACATGGGTATCCCGGTGCAGCGGCTGAACGGCCTGGTGTGGGGCCTGGCCGCGGCGGTGGCGGCCATCGCCGGACTGCTGCTGGCGCCGATCACCTTCGTGCACGCCAACATGGGCTACATCGGGCTGAAGGCCTTCCCCGCGGCGGTGGTCGGCGGCTTCGGCAGCCTGCCCGGGGCCATCGTCGGCGGCCTGATCATCGGCATCGTCGAGAGCTTGGCCGGCTTCTACCTGCCGGAGGGCTTCAAGGACATCGCGCCCTACATCGTGGTGCTGCTGATGCTGATGATCAAGCCGAGCGGACTGTTCGGCGAAAAGCTGCGCAAGAAGGTCTGAAGAAGGTCCGCCCGCATGCGCTTCATCTTCAAGACCGACTACGACCAGGACATCCGCATCGTCAAGCATGGCGGGCAGGCCTTCTGGTACGGCCTGCTCGGCCTGTTCCTGCTGGCTGCGCCGTGGCTGCTGTCGGAGTACATGCTGGCGCAGATGGTGTTCGTGCTCATCTACTCGGTGGTCGGGCTGGGCCTGATGCTGCTGGCGGGCTACACCGGGCAGTTCTCCATCGGCCACGCGGCGTTCCTGGGTGTCGGCGCCTACACGCAGGCGGTGCTCACCAACGCCGGCTGGCCGTTCCCGCTGGCGATGGCCTGCGCCGTCATGCTGTCGGCCATCGTCGGCATCGTCGTCGGCCTGCCGGCGCTGCGCGTCAAGGGCATCTACCTCGGCATCGCGACGCTGGCCTTCGGCTTCATCGTCGAGGAAGGCCTGGCGCGCTGGGAGTCGGTGACCGGCGGCAATGCCGGCCTGCACGTCAAGTCGCCGGCGATCTTCGGCTGGGTGCTGGACAGCAGCGAGGAGTTCTACTTCCTGTGCCTGGTGATCGTCGTGCTCTGCACGCTCGCCGTCCTGAACCTGCTGCGCGCGCCCACCGGCCGGGCCTTCGTCGCGATCCGCGATTCCGAGGTCTCGGCGCAGAGCATGGGCATCCACCTGGCGCGCTACAAGACCATGTCCTTCGCGCTGTCGGCGGCCTTCGCCGGCCTGGGCGGGGCGCTGTACGCGCACAAGATCAAGTTCCTGTCGCCGGAGCAGTTCAGCATCATCCAGTCGATCGACCTGCTGCTGATGGTCGTGGTCGGCGGCCTGGGCTCGATCCACGGCGTGTTCCTCGGTGCGATCTTCCTGATCACCATGCCGCAGCTGATCGCGATGGGCAAGGACTACCTGCCCGAGTCGGTGGGCCAGTCGCCGGGCCTGCAGGCCGTGGTGTACGGCGTGGTGCTGGTGGCCTTCGTGCTGTTCGAGCCGCACGGGCTCTACGGCCGGTGGCTGAAGATGCGCACCTACCTGCAGATGTTCCCGTTCTACCGCGCGGGCATGTTCCGCCGGCAGAAGTCGTTCCAGAAGTCGGACCGGCTGAAATGACCCCCCGCCGCAGCGCCTTCGGCCCTCCCCCCCGGGGGAGCACCACCCGCCGCCCGGCAGAGCCGGCTCTGCGGCGGTTGCCTGCTGGCCACGGCGTCGCGGCATGGTCTCGGTACGGTGCGGTTTCGAGTGGGGGCTTGGCGTCATGAGCGGGACATTGCTCAGCGCCCGCGACCTGACCGTCAAGTTCGGCGGCCTGGTGGCCGTCAACAAGGTCAGCTTCGAGGTGCAGCGCGGCGAGGTGTTCACCATCATCGGCCCCAACGGTGCCGGCAAGACGACGGTGTTCAACCTCATCAGCCGCATCTACCAGCCGACCGCCGGCAGCATCAGCTACGAAGGCGAGGACCTGGTCGCACAGCCGCCGTATGCGGTGGCGGCGCTCGGCATTGCCCGCACCTTCCAGAACATCGAGCTGTTCGAGTTTGCCAGCGTGCTGCAGAACCTGCTGATCGGCACGCACACCCACCGCCGCACCAGCCTGTGGCAGGACCTGCTCTTCACCGGCGCCACGCGTCGCGCCGAGGAGCATGCGCGGCGCAAGGCGGAGGAGGTGATCGACTTCCTCGACCTGCAGCGCTATCGCGACATGATGGTCGCGGGCCTGCCCTACGGCGTGCGCAAGGTGGTGGAGCTGGCGCGCGCGCTGTGCTGCGAGCCGAAGCTGCTGCTGCTGGACGAGCCGTCCTCGGGCCTGAACACCGAGGAGACCGACGACATGGCCTGGTGGATCCAGGACATCCAGCGCGACCTGGGCATCACCGTGCTGATGGTGGAGCACGACATGAGCCTGGTGTCCAAGGTGTCTGACCGCGTGCTGGCGATGAACCAGGGCGAGCTGCTGGCGCTGGGTTCGCCGGAGGAAGTCCAGGCGCACCCGGGCGTGGTCGAGGCCTACCTCGGCAGCACCGACGACCTGAGTTCGCTGCGCAGGAGCACGCAATGAACGCGCCGGATCCCCGCGAGAAGGACGTCATTCTGGCGCTGGCCAATGTCGAGAGCTCCTACGGGCCGATCAAGGCCATCCGCGGCGTCAGCCTGAAGGTGCGCCGCGGCGAGATCGTGACCGTGCTCGGCAGCAACGGCGCCGGCAAGAGCACCATCCTGAAGACCATCTCCGGCATCATCGATCCGAACCGCGGCACCGTCGGCTTCAAGGGGCAGAACATCACCGCGATGGACCCGTCGGCCATCGTGCGCATGGGCATCAGCCACGTGCCCGAAGGCCGAGAGGTGTTCCCGCTGCTGTCGGTGCGCGACAACCTGATCATGGGCGCCTACACCCGGCACGACCGCGATGCGGTGGCGCGCGACATCGAGATGGCCTACGGCTACTTCCCGATCCTGAAGGAGCGCGCCTCGCAGGACGCCGGCCTGCTGTCCGGCGGCCAGCAGCAGATGCTGGCGATCTCGCGCGCGCTGATGGGCGCACCCGAGCTGATGCTGCTGGACGAGCCCAGCCTGGGCCTGTCGCCCAAGCTGACGCGCGAGATCTTCGAGATCGTGGTGCGCATCAACCGCGAGCGCGGCACGACCATGCTGCTGGTGGAACAGAATGCCAACATGGCGCTGAACGTCGCCGACCACGGCTACGTGCTCGAGACCGGCCGCATCGTCATGGACGACACCTGCGCCGCGCTGCGCGAGAAGGAGGACATCAAGGAGTTCTATCTCGGCAAGAAGGACACCGGCGTGCGCGGCGAGCGCCGCTGGAAGAAGAAGAAGACCTGGCGATGAGCACCGCAGCGAAAGACCCGCACCGCATCGTCACCGGCGAGGAGTTCGGCTACAAGGCCGACGTCCTGCCGTACCGCTCGATCCCCGAGCTGTTCCGCCTGCGCGTCCGGGAGCTCGGCGACGCGACCATGATGCGCCAGAAGGAGCTGGGCATCTGGCAGGCCTACAGCTGGAACGAGGTGGCGCGCATCGTCGACGAGATCGGTGCCGGCCTGGTGAGCCTGGGCTTCGAACCCGGCGAGGTGGCCTCGGTGCTCTCCAACACCTGCCGCGAGTGGGTGTGGTGCGATCTGGCGGTGCAGAGCGCCGGTGGCGTGTGCAACGGCATCTATCCCACCGACGCCGCGCCGCAGGTGGAGTACCTGTGCAGCGATTCGCGCAGCGTCTACCTTTTCGTCGAGAACGACGAGCAGCTGGACAAGTACCTCGAGGTGGCCGACCGGCTGCCGCTGGTGCGCCGCGTGATCGTCTTCGACATGGAGGGCCTGCACACCTTCAGCGACCCGCGTGTCATCAGCCTGGACCAGCTGCGCGAGCTGGGTCGGGAATACCTCAAGGGCCGACCGAAGGTGCTGGCGGAACGCAGCGCCGCGCGCGACCCGGGCGAGGTGGCGGTGCTGGTCTACACCTCGGGCACGACCGGCAAGCCCAAGGGCGCGATGATCAGCCAGAACAACATCGTTGCCGTGCTCGGCGCGCTGTCGGCCACGCTCTTCGAAGGCGTTCCGCGCGGCGGCGAACGCATCGCCTTCCTGCCGCTGTGCCACATCGCCGAGCGCATGATCGGTGCCTTCATCCCGCTGGAGCGGGCCTCGGTGGTGAACTACGTCGAGAACCCGGAGACGGTGTTCGAGAACCTGCGCGAGGTGCGGCCGCACCTGTTCTTCGCCGTGCCGCGGGTGTGGGAGAAGATCTACTCGCAGGTGTCGATCGCGCTCAGCGAGGCCGACAAACTGCAGCGCGCCGCCTACGGCCTGGCCTTCCAGATCGGCGGCGAGGTGGCCAAGTGCCGGCTGGAGAACCGCGAACCGCCGGCCGGGCTGAAGCTGCGCTACAGAATCGCGCGCTGGCTGGTGCTGGACAACGTCAAGCGCATGATCGGCATGGACCGCGTCGAAGTCGGCATGACCGGCGCGGCGCCCATCTCGCCCGACCTGATCCGCTGGTACCTGTCGCTGGGCATTCCGCTGCGCGAGGGCTGGGGCATGACCGAAACCTGCGGCGGCGGCACGATCACGCCGAGGCTGGGCATGCGCCCGGGCAGCATCGGCCGGCCCGGGCCGGGGCTGCAGATGCGCATCGCCGAGGGCACGCACGAGATCATGCTGCGCGGGCCGAACGTCATCCTCGGCTACCTGAACCTGCCGGAGAAGACGGCCGAGACCATCGACGCCGAGGGCTGGCTGCACACCGGCGATGTCGGCCGCGTCGACGACGACGGCTACTTCTACATCACCGACCGGATGAAGGACATCATCATCACCGCCGGCGGCAAGAACATCACCCCCAGCGAGATCGAGAACGAGCTGAAGTTCTCGCCCTACATCACCGACGCCGTGGTCATCGGCGACAAGCGGCCCTTCCTGGTGGTGCTGGTGATGATCGACCAGGAGAACGTCGAGAAGTACGCGCAGGACCGGGACATCCCGTTCAGCAACTATGCGAGCCTGACGCAGTCGAAGGAAGTGCAGGATCTCATCCAGGGCGAGCTGGACCGCGTCAACGCCAAGTTCGCCCGGGTCGAGCAGATCAAGAAGTTCTACCTGCTGCAGAACCAGCTGACGGCCGAGGACGAGGAGCTGACGCCGACGATGAAGCTCAAGCGCAAGCTGGTCGAGAAGAAGTATGCCGAGGCCATCGAGGCCATGTACCGTTGACGCGATCTACCAGAGGGTCATTCCAAGCCATGAAACCAAAGAGTCTGTCCATCGTTGCTGCCGCCCTCGTGGCGCTGGCCTCCGGCGCGGTGCTGGCCCAGTCGCAGGGCGTCGGCAAGAACGAGATCCTCGTCGGGTCGATCCTCGACATGTCGGGGCCGCTGGCCTCGTACGGCAAGGCGGTGCGCCAGGGCATGCTGCTGCGCGCCGAGGAGACCAACGAGCAGGGCGGCATCCACGGCCGCAAGATCAAGCTGGTGGTCGAGGACGACGGCTACGACCCGAAGCGGGCGGTGCTGGCGGCGCAGAAGCTGGTCAACCAGGACAAGGTGTTCATCGTCGCCGGCCACATCGGCACGGCGCAGAACAACGCCGCCATGCCGGTGCAGTTCGAGAAGAACGTCGTCAACTTCCTGCCGATCACCGCGGCGCGCGAGATGTACGAGCCCTTCAACCGGCTCAAGTACTCCTTTGCCGTGACCTACTACGACCAGATGCGCACCTGGCTGCCCAAGCTGGTGAAGGAGAAGGGCGTGAAGAAGGTCTGCGCCATCTACCAGGACGACGAATTCGGCCTGGAAGTGGTGCGCGGCGCCGAGGCCGGCCTGAAGTCGATGAACATGGAGCTGGCCGAGAAGTCCTCCTTCAAGCGCGGGTCGACCGACTTCTCGTCGCAGGTGGCGCGCAACAAGGCGGCCGGCTGCGAGATGGTGGTGCTCGGCACCATCATCCGCGAGACCATCGGCGCCATCGGCGAATCGCGCAAGACCGGCTTCAACCCGGTGTTCGTCGGCACCTCGGCGGCCTACACCGAACTGATCCACAAGCTCGGCGGCAAGGCCATGGACGGCCTCTATGCCACGATGACGGCGCAGATTCCCTACCCGGACGACCCGTCGCAGGCGATCCGCTTCTGGGCCAACAAGTACAAGACCAAGTTCGGCGACGACCCGACGCTGTTCTCGGCCTATGGCTACACGGTGATGGACTACTTCATCCAGGCCGCGGCCAAGGCCGGGCCGAACCTGACGACCGACACCTTCATCAAGGCGATGGACTCGTCGAGCTTCCCGCCCGACATCTTTGGCGCACCGCCGTTCGTCTTCGGGCCGGCCAAGCGGCTCGGCAGCGACGCGTCGCGGCTGTCACAGATCGCCGACGGCAAGTGGAAGGTCATTGCCGACTACGCCAAGCCTTGACCGGCGACATGTATTCGATCCTGCCCCAGCCAACTCGAGGAGACCGATGATGAAACTGCACTTCGCCGCCGTTGCTGCGGCTCTGTCCGTCGCGAGCCTGGCCAGCCAGGCCCAGCAGGGCGTGACCAAGGACGAAATCCTGGTCGGCACGATCCAGGACCTGTCCGGGCCGATCGCCGCCTTCGGCAAGGCGGTGCGCCAGGGCATGCTGCTGCGCATCGACGAGATCAACGAACAAGGCGGCATCCACGGCCGCAAGATCAAGCTGATCGCCGAGGACAACGGCTACGACCCGAAGCGTGCAGTGCTGGCGGCGCAGAAGCTGGTCAACCAGGACAAGGTGTTCATCGTCGCCGGCCACATGGGCACGGCGCAGAACAACGCGGCGATGCCGATCCAGTTCGAGAAGAACGTCATCAACTTCCTGCCCGTGACCGCGGCGCGCGAGATGTACGAGCCGCTGAACCGGCTGAAGTACAGCTTCGCGGTGACCTACTTCGACCAGATGCGCACCTGGCTGCCCAAGATGGTCAAGGAGAAGAATGCCAAGAAGGTGTGCGCGCTGTACCAGGACGACGAGTTCGGCCTCGAGGTGCTGCGCGGCGCCGAAGCCGGGCTGAAGTCGATGAACATGGAGCTGGCCGACAGGACATCGTACAAGCGTGGCGCGACCGACTTCTCGTCGCAGGTGGCCAAGCTCAAGGGCTCGGGCTGCGATTTCGTGGTGCTGGGCACCATCATTCGCGAAACCATCGGCACCATCGGCGAGGCGCGCAAGACCGGCTTCAGCCCCACCTTCATGGGCTCCAGCGCGTCGTACACCGAGCTGATCCACAAGCTGGGCGGTCCGGCCATGAACGGCTTCTATTCCACGATGACCGCGCAGGTGCCGTACCTGGACGAAGCTTCGCAGCCGCTGCGTTTCTGGGCCACCAAGTACAAGACCAAGTTCAACGACGACCCGACCGTGTTCTCGGCCTACGGCTACGCGATCATGGATGCCTTTGCCCAGGCGGCAGCCAAGGCGGGCACGGGCCTCAGCACCGACAGCTTCATCAAGGCCATGGATTCGATGAGCCTGCCGCCCGACATCTTCGGCAGCCCGCCGATGAGCTTCACCGCCACCAAGCGGCTGGGCAGCGACCAGTCGCGGCTGTCGCAGATCACCGACGGCAAGTGGAAGGTGATGGCGGAGTACGCCAGGCCCTGAACTTTCGTTTGCCGGCAGGCAGGACGGCCGCCCGCGGGCGGCCGTCTTGCTTGCGCGCCCCGGGATAATCGCCGGCCATGACGACGGACGAATGGCTGACGGTCGATGCGCTCGACCTCGAGGCCCAGGGCGTGGCGCGGCGCGCCGACGGCAAGGTGGTGTTCATCGAAGGCGCGCTGCCCGGCGAGCAGGTGCGCTGCAGCGTCGGCCGCCGCAAGAACAACTGGGAGCAAGGCACGCTGATCGAGGTGCGGCGCGAAAGCGCCCAGCGCGTGCAGCCCGCCTGCGCGCACTTCGGCCTGCATGCCGGCGCCTGCGGCGGCTGCAAGATGCAGCACCTGCATCCGCTGGCGCAGGTGGCGATCAAGCAGCGCGTGCTGGAGGACAACCTGTGGCACCTGGCCAAGGTCAAGCCCGGGCAGATGCTTCGGCCCATCGAGGGTTCGGCCTGGGGCTACCGGCACCGTGCCCGGCTGTCGGTACGCCACGTGGCCAAGAAGGGCACGGTGCTGGTCGGCTTCCACGAGCGCAAGTCGCGCTACGTGGCCGACATGCAGGTCTGCCCGGTGCTGCCGCCGGCGGTCGGCGTGCTGCTGATGCCGCTTCGCGAGCTGATCGGCGCCATGGACCAGCGCGACCGGCTGCCGCAGATCGAGCTGGCGATGGGCGACGAGGTGGTGGCGCTGGTGCTGCGCCACCTGGAGCCGCTGGGCGCGGCCGACCTGCAGCGCCTGCGCGACTTTGCCGCCTCGCACGGCGTGCAGTGGTGGCTGCAGCCCAAGGGACCGGACAGCGTGCAGCGGCTCGACGAAGGCGGGCCCGAGCTGGCCTATGCGCTGCCGGAATTTGGCGTGCGCCTGCCCTTCCGGCCCACCGACTTCACGCAGGTCAATGCCGCCATCAACCGGGTGCTGGTGGTGCGCGCGCTGCAGCTCCTGCAGGTGCAGCCGGGCGATCGCGTGATCGACTGGTTCTGCGGCCTGGGCAACTTCAGCCTGCCGCTGGCCACGCAGGCGGCGCAGGTGCTGGGCATCGAAGGCAGCGAGGCGCTGGTGCAGCGCGCCCGCGACAACGCCGCGCGCAACGGCCTGGCCGCAAAGATGCGCTTCGAGGCGCGCGACCTGTTCACGCTGGGCGCCACCGACCTGGTGGCGCAGGGCGCGGCCGAGCGCTGGCTGGTCGACCCGCCGCGCGAAGGCGCCTTCGCGCTGGCCAAGGCCCTGGCCGAGGTGCATGGCGCGCCGGTGCCAGACTGGGCGCCGCCGCGGCGCATCGTCTACGTCAGCTGCAACCCGGCGACGCTGGCGCGCGATGCCGGCCTGCTGGTGCACCAGGCGGGTTACCGCTGCACGCATGCCGGTGTGGTGAACATGTTCCCGCACACGGCGCACGTGGAAAGCATCGCGGTCTTCGACCGCGATGCCTCGGTGTAGGGTCATATCGCGAAGCGATGTGAGCCGGAGCCGAAGCGTGGCCGTCTTCGACCGCGCGGAGGGGTAAGCCCTAGGCCTTCGATTGGTCACGATCGTTACCATCTGGCGAAGCCTTGAAGGAGCTTCGCCATGCACGCTGCCTACACCTACCAAGCCGCCGGGCGGGTGCATGTGTTCGATGCCAGTCCAATGCCCTGGCAGGAGACGCCCGAGCCCGGCCTGCGGCTGAAGCCGGTGCGCTACGACGACGAGCACGGCGGTTTCCTGGGCCTGGTGAGCTTTGCGCCGCTGGCGCGCAGCGGCCTGCACCAGCACCGCGGCGTGGCGACGAGCTTCGTGCTCGACGGCAGCCTGACCGACTTTGCCGGCCCGATCGGACTGCACCAGGCCGGCATCAACCTGTGCGGCGCCACGCACGATGCCATCGCCTACCAGCAGACGCTGCTGGTGTCGCGGCTGGAAGGGCCGGTGGCCTACCCCAGCAGCCGCGGCCTGCTGACCGGCCTGCATGCCGGTTCGCGCCTCGACGATTTCGACAACCCGGCGCCCGAGGCCTCGCCCGACCTGAACGTCGACGTCGATCGCCTGGTGCTGCAGCAGACCGGCATCCGCGGCATCCTGCGGCAGACGATCTTCGACTATGCCGGCACCGGCAGCGCGCACCGTTTCGTGCAGCTGGCGCTGGCGCCGGGTGCCGTCTGCCCGGCCTGGCGCTGCACCCGGCTGACCGAGCTGTGGGTGCGCGGCGGGCTGCTGCAGATCGACGACCACACGGCGCACGGCAACTGCTTCGTGGTCGTCGAGCCGGGCGCCGAGGTGCGCATGGCTTCACCCTACGGTGTGCGCCTGCTGGCCTGGGCCGAAGGGCCCGAGGACTGGCTGGAACCGGCGGCGCTGGACCGCGCGCGGGCGCAGCGGCCCAGCCTATTCGGCTTCTGAGAGCTTGCCCAGCAGCTTGTCGATGGTCTGCTCGAAGCGGGCCAGCTCGGCCGCGTCGATGCCGCCGAAGAGCTGCGCCTCGCGCTTCTTGGCCGGGGCGCCGATGGTCTCGAACACGCGCCGGCCCTCGTCGTTCAGCCACAGCAGCGTGCGCCGCGCGTCGGTGACGTCCGGCCGCTTGTCGAGCCGGCCCTGACGGGACAGCGCCGCGATGGCGCGACTGACGCTCATCTTGTCCAGGCCGGTGCCCAGCACCACGTCGCTGGCGGCCACGCCGGGGTGGCTGCCCAGCACCACCATTACCCGCCATTCGTTCAGCGACAGCTGGTGCGTGCGCGCCAGCGTCTCGACGAAGGGCCGCGCGGTCAGGTTGACCACGCGCACCAGCTTGAAGAACAGCGAGCTGTCCACCGGCAGGGCCGCGGCCCTGCGGCGCCGGCCTACCAGGGTACCTTCGGGCTGCGCCCTGCGGTGTTCGCCCTTGGGGCGGCCCGGCGGGCTCGCGCTCACGATTTGCGCGACTGCTCGACCACGCCCTCGATCTTGCTGACCAGCGCCGCGTTCGTGGCCACCTTCCAGCGCGCGTACACGCGCCGGCAGGCGATGCGCCACGCTTCAGCTTCGGCGGGCGTGGGCAGGTGCACGTCCACACCCAGCGCGCGCACGCGCTCCACGTCCTCGGCGTACAGCTTTCGCACCAGCGCGATCTGCTGCCTGGCGGCGTCCTGCGCGCACTCGCGCACGATCTTCTGGTCGGCCGGCGTCCACGAGGCCCACACCGGCCCGGCAATGGCGAACAGCAGGATGTCGTTGGAATAGTTCCACTTGGTCACGTACTTCTGGCCCAACGTGTTGATCTTGGCGGCCAGGAAGACCTCCAGCGGGTTTTCTTGCGAATCCACCGCGCCCGAGGCCAGCGCCGGCTGCGCATCGGCCCAGCTCATGAAGGTGGGGTTGGCACCCATGCCGCTCATGATCTCGCCGTACATCGGGCTGCCCACCACGCGCACCTTCAGGCCCTTCAGGTCGTCGGGCCTGATCAGCGGGCGTTTGCTGTTGCTGATCTGCCGGTAGCCGGTCTCGCCGATCGACAGCGGCTCGGCACCGGCCTTGCGCACCAGCTCGAAGTAGTCGTTGACGACGCCGGGGTTGTTGATCACCGCGTCGTAGGCCTTG
>Ga0209594_1001384_pt1 | contig 12139 bp, 11 predicted proteins | sample AshMeaCrysSpring_FD_184126 | JGI IMG/M metagenome (GOLD analysis project Ga0209594, IMG submission 184126) | Groundwater microbial communities from Big Spring, Nevada to study Microbial Dark Matter (Phase II) - Ash Meadows Crystal Spring... | ecosystem: Environmental > Aquatic > Deep subsurface...
AGTTCCCAGCCCGCGATCCCGTACTCCAGGAACTCGTCGCTCGGGGACAGTTTCGGATGGCTCTCCGATGCGCCCTTCATCTGCACGATCTCCTGGATCGGCTCAAAGCGCTGGCGGCGCTCGGCGTAGTCCTTCGTGATCGGGCGGCCATCGAAGGCCTGCGCGGCGTACATGCGGCCGTTCGACAGGTTGCCGTTGTGCGGGATCGCGAGCGCCCGGCCGCCGGTGCGCTGCTCGTAGGCCTCCATCCAGGCCCAGAGCTTCTCAGGGTCTTCGCTGTTCCAGGACGAAAAGGGAAACACCTGGCTCGCGCGAGCCTGACCGTCGCGCAGCAGCACGTTGCGGTGCAGGTTGTCGCCGCCCGGCGTCGGCGTCCACTCGAAGCCGATCAGCGTGGTGAACTTCCCGGGCTCGTTGTACTTGTCGGCCATGACGGCGGCACGCTGCCAGACCGACATCATCAGCGGGCCTGCGACCTTCGGGTCGGTGAGCACCGACGGCAGTGTGTTGGTCGCCTGCGCGCCGATCAGCTCGGTCACCGCAGTCGAGGCCTCGGTGCCGCCTGCCTTGATCATGCGACTCCACCTCTCGACGGTGCTGTCGCCCATCAGCTTCGGGTTGCCCTCGTAGACCTGGGTGATGAGTCCGAGTCCCTCGGCGTGGTCGCTCAGGACGACGAAGTCGAGCGGCCGCGACAGGCGCGCCGGCAGGCCGGTCGCCGAGATCACCTCCTCGCCGCGGGCGATGCGGTAGGTCTGCTCAGGCGTGAAGCGATTGCCGGTCGTGAACGCGTCGCCCGAGTTCGCGCTGTGCAGGTGGGTGTCGCCCCACAGGACGCGCGTCGGGTACTTGCGGCCGGCGTACGGCGAATAGGCCTTGGCCTTGGGCGAAGGCGCGCCGGCGGGCATGGGGACGTAGACGTCCTCGACATCCTCGACGACGCCGCGAACCGGCACGTCGGGTGCCTGGGTGGGTTGCGCGCGACTTGTGTGAGCGACTGCCAGCGTTGCTCCGACGAAGGCCAGCGCAACAACTCTCCGGACTGGTCGAACCTTGAGCTCCATCAATTCCCCCCTGTCGCAGGCGGTTCTCGGGGCCGGCGTGCATGCTAGTGATTCGCCATCAGTCACGACGCTTCAGCGCGCGCCGAACCGATACATCACGCCGGCGCTGATCATGAAGATCTCGTTGTCGTGAAACGCGACATCCGAATCGCCCTCGCCCCACAGCACGCTGCCGACCGCCTGCCAGCGACCGCTCTCGAACGGCAACCGGTAGAACAGCGTCGTGTCGACTACGATGCCGTCCGCGTCGGTGCGGGCGCCGAAGATCGGATTGCGGGTGTCAAAACTGCTGCTGCCGTAGGCGATGTTGCTCGCCACGGTGTAGCCCTGGCCGAGGAAGATGTAGCTCAGCTGCAGACGGTAGCCGTCGCTGCTGATCGCTTCGCCGTCGCGGTCGTCAACGGTGTAGCGGACCATCGGCCGTACCAGATGACGCCTGCCCTCGCCGAGCTTGAACAGGTAGGACGCGTCGAAGCTGTACTGATCGCCGTCGCGTCGCAGCAGGTCCTGGCAGGCCGCATCGCAGGCAACGCTCGTGACGCCCTCGCCGCTGCGTTCGGTGTCGATCGAGATGTCGCGGTAGGAGAACGTGAGCTCGAACGCCGAACCGAGGATGCGGTCCCACTGCAGGCGCACACCGGCGGAATCGCGATCGGTCTCCTCTCGCTTCACGCCCTCGGCGTACGGATCCTCCCAGACCTGCGTGGGGATACCGCTGAACAGCAGGCCGCCCTGCAAGATACCCGCCGCGGAGCCAAGACCCTTGCGGACACCGAGCTGCGCGGCGCCGTCGAGCGTCACGGCGTCTTCGAGCGAGGTACCGAAGAAGGCCTGCCAGCCGCCGCCGAAGGTGTAGTTGATCTCGCCCGTGACGACCGGATGGAACGTGTCGTCGCTCTCGGGACGCTGCGACACCGAGTCGATGACCGGCTGACCGATGTCGATGAGGTTGTTGCCGGCGATCGTGTTGCTCTCGAGGTCGGTGTAGCCCACACCCAGCACGACGAAACCGCGCCAGCCCGGCGTCGAAGGGATGGGCTCGATGGCCATTGCCGCCGGCGCCAGGCCGACGGTCAGGATCGCGAGCAAAGACAGCCGGAAATCTGTGGAACTCATGCGGACCCTGCCACCTGGTCGAGCAATCACCGAGGATACAGCAGCGTAACCGTGATCCGCAGTCCCAGGCCCTCGGCACCGCTGTCGGGGCCGTCGAGCCAGTACCGTACGCCGCCGCCCAAGCTTACCAGTTGGGTGCCGAACCGCATCAGCTTCGAGGCGTTGACGTTGACCGGCACCGACCACTGCTCGTTCTCCCAGTCGTAGGTCGACTCGGTATTGACGGCGAACGTCCACTGGGTCGGCGTCGTGTAGGTGAGGAACGGCTGCAGGAAGGTGGCGTTGACGTCGGCTCGGTCATCGTCGCCGGCGAACGACCAGATGTGGTTGGCGAGCACGCCACGCGTCCAGCCGTTCGACTGCTTGAGCACCACGGCCGTCGGGCCCGCGCCCCACTTGTCGGTCGTCAGCAGGTCGTTCGAACCCGTGGGCAGCAACAACACCGGGCCGGCGCCCCAGATCCAGCCCGAAGCCGTCGGCGCCTTGGGCGAGAAGAAAATGCTCTGGACCACGTCGCCGATTCCGGTCTGCGTGCCACTGCCGGGGAAGATGTCCGACTGCCGCACCACCGGCAGGATCGTGCGCGAGATCAGGTTCCACTCGTCGTTCAGGCTGAACGGGATGACCGGCTGCACGTTGAGCAGCCAGCGGTCGCCGTCATCCACCGGGCCGATGTCCTGGTCGTAGTTGAGCTGCAGCGGCACGCTGATCAGTGCCGCGACCGGGTTCGACAGCTGCATCGCGAGGCTGGCCTTGTTCGCCTCGTTCGCCTCGCCGGCTTCGTCAGCGAGCGCTGGCAGGGCTGGCACGAAGACGCAAAGCAACACGGCGACAGCGAAGAACGCATCACGAGTTCGGCGAGTCATGGCATTCACCAACAAAACGACGAGTGTAATGATTCGAACGGTGCCCGGCGGACGGCGCCCGGTCACAGGGTCCAGTTGCCGTACACCGTCAGCACGACGGACAGCGTCTGGTCGTACCCACCCACCAGGTTGCCGCGCCCGCCGAGCACCGGTGGCAGCGTGCTGCGCTTGTCGACGTCCACGTTGCCGCCGTAGAGCAGCGCCGTCGTGAATCCCCACTTGAACGACTCGCTGCTCTGCTTTTCGCCGCCGGCGCCAAGCCGCCACGCCGAGTTGACAGGGAACAGCGGCGAGACGTCGTCGCCGTCCTGGAAGCCAGAGTCGTAGGCGAGGCCGGCGTTCACCTTCCACTGATCGTTCGCCCGGTACTGCGCACCCACCGCGACGTGCCAGGTGTCGTCGAACGACAGCGGGTTGGTGAGGCTCACCGGGTTCTGCGTGTTGTCGATGCCGATCTCGACCTCGCCGAACTCCGACCAGTCCTGCCAGCCGACGTTGCCGAGCAACGCCCAGCGGTCGTCGATCTCGGTGTAGACGCTCCCCATCACCTGCTGCGGCACCTTGGCACCGACATCCACGCGCGCATCGAGCAGGCCGCGCGACTGCAGCAGTGCGTTCAGGATCGGCCCGATCCCCGAGAATTTCGCACGGCCGCTGAAATCGAGGTCGATCTCCGACGTGTACGTGAGTCCGAGGCGCGTGCCCGGCGTCGGCTCGTACAGCACGCCGACGTTGCCGCCCCAGCCCCAGGTGTCGTCGTCGATCTCGAGGCGACCGTCGCCCAGCGACGGCACGGCGTTATTGATCGCGACCCGCTGGTCGAACATGCCGTACATGCCGTTGATGCCCGCGCCGAGCGACAGCCTGTCGTTCACGCGATACGCGATCGACGGCACGACGGATACGCCGACCAGGTCGGCGTCCTGCACGCGGTAGCGACCCACCCAGTCGTCCTCGTAGTCCAGCATTGAGCCGAAGTTGCCCGCCACGGCGAAGCCGAGCGCGAGATCGGGCGATACGCGATGCGTCAGGAAGGCGCCGCCGCCCGGGACGTAACCGTTCGAACCGAACGCGCGGCCGCCGTCGCCGCTACCCAGACCGGGCGAGGTGGCGCCATCGACCGAGAACTGCGTGTTCAGCCACATCAGCTGGCCGCCCACGAGCACCTGCGTGCCGTCGAGTCTCGTCATGCCAGCCGGATTCGTAAACGCCGTCGATGCATCCTGCGCTCGCGCGGCATAGCCGGCCGCGGCGAGACCTGGCTCGCCCGTGCCAAACTCGTAGAGCAGCAGTCCGCCGGCCTGGGCGGTGCCGGCGACGAGGGCTGTCGCCGCGACTGCAGCCGTCATAGAGCCTGCCCGGACTGCCCTGCGTACCGCAGTCATGATTCACCCTCCGACAGCTCGAATCTGATTTCGCTGGGCTCCGCGACCACTGTCACTGGCACACCGTGATTCGCTGGAACAGGCGCGCAGACATCGGCTCAATCAGTCTGGATCAGGCCGCTGGCCGGCAGCTCGAACGACCGCCCGGGCGGCACCTGGCGCTCGGTGCGCGCGGTGCCCGGCAGAATCTCGAAGTCCGGCGTGAACGTGACCATCAGGTCGCGCAGCTTGTGGATGATCGTGCGATCACCGTCCATGCGGGCCTTGCCCTCTTCCGCGAGCTGGTCGAAGCTCGCCACGCCCATCATCACGCGGTTGAGGTCCGCGCGGTTCAGGGTGACCGTCAGGTCGGGCTTGGCCGCCAGGAAGCCCTTGATGTTGGTGAGCGTCGCGTTCTCGAGCTCGATCGCGTACTTCTCGCCGTTGTCCGGCGTGACGAGGTTGACCGTATAGCGCAGGCCCTCGGCCTTCTTCGGGTCCATGCTGATGCCGAGGAAGTCGAGCCACTGCTCCGTGCTCATCGCGCGCACGACGTCGGGACCGGTCGAGCGCGGCGGCACGCCGCCCGGCATCCCGTTGCGCAGCTCGAACGCGCCCTGCAGGAACGTGTTGCGCACGCTGGTGCTCTCAGCCTGGTAGCCGAGTTGCTCGTACGCATCCGCCAGCACCTGACGTGCAGGCATGTTCCTCGGCTCGGCGAACACCAGCCGGTTGAGGATCTCGCTGGCGTGCAGGTACTTGCCCTGCGCCACGAGTTCCTTGCCCTTGGCGATGATCTTGTCCGACCCGCCCATCATCTCGACGTAGAGCGGCGCCGAGTCAGCGGGTGACAGCGGGATCAGGTTGGCCGGGTTGCCGTCGAAGTGTCCGATGAAGCGATTGACGACGCCACGGACGTTGTTCTGCACGTCGCCGTGGTAGCTGCGCGCCGCCCAGCTCTGCTGAAGGCTCGGCGGCACCTTGTACACGTTGTGGATCTCGTTGATCGTCACGCCCTGGTTCACGTAGTGCAGCGTCTGGTTGTTGAGGTTGGCGTAGGCGTCACGCTGGGTGCGCAGCACTTCCCTGATGCGGTCGTTGCCCCAGCGCGGCCAGCTGTGCGAGGCGAACATCACCTCGGCCTCGCCGCCGAACTTGTAGAGCGTCTCGTTGATCTCCTTCGACCAGTTGATCGCGTTGCGCACCGCGGCGCCGCGCAGCGTGTAGATGTTGTGGATCGTGCCGGTGACGAGTTCCGACGACCACAACGCCTTGAACTGCGGGAACCAGGTGTTCATCTCGACCGGCGCCTCGGTGTCCGAGACGTCCTGGAACACCATCTTCACGCCGTCGAGCGTGATCTCCTCGATGTTCTTGCCGATCAGGCGGTTCGGCGCGATCAGGCCGGTGCTGCCGTTGGCGATGTTCTTGCCGATCGCCTGGTCGACGTGCCCGTACGGATTGCGCTGCAGCAGCACGGCGTACTGCCACTGCAGCCGGCGCGACATCGCGGTGCCGGCGAACACGTTCTCGGAGATCGCCGAGTCCATGAAGCCCTCGGGCGCGATCAGCATGACCTTGCCGCTCACGACGTCGGCCTCGTCCACCACGCCGCGCACGCCGCCGAAGTGATCGCCGTGGGAGTGCGAATAGACGACCCCGACCACCGGCCGCTCGCCGAGCTTTTCGTTGATGAACTTGAGCGCGGCGCGGGCCGTTTCGGCCGCCGTCAGCGGGTCGAACACGATCCAGCCGGTGTCGCCCTTGATGAAGCTGATGTTGGCGAGGTCGTAGCCGCGCACCTGGTAGATACGGCCCGGCACCACCTCGTAGAGGCCGTAGGCCATGTTGAGCACGGCCTGGCGCTGCAGCGAGGGATGGATGCTCGCGAAGTCGTGGCCGGAGAGCAGCCACTGGTAGCTGCCCATGTCCCAGGCGACGTTGCCCGCGTCGGCCATGATCTGCTTATACGGCGGCTCCGCGATGAAGCCCTTCTTCGCCTCGTCGAAGTCGCGCTTGTCGCTGAAAGGCAGCTCGGCCTTGAGGCGGTCGCGGATCTCGAGCGTGAAGGTCGAGGGCGGCTTGCCCTGCGGGTCGAAGTGCCCCGGGACGTCGGCTGCGCGCGTGGTCGCCGCGGTGCAGGCCAGGGACAGGGCGAGTGTCACGCCCAGCGTACGGAGGATGTTCATGCGGATTCCTTTGGAACTGCTGACGGCGGCGACAACTTGTCGCGCGCCGCAAAGAAAACAAAAGACTCTATTCTTTAGGGTAGTCTGCCGTTGTTTACGGCCATCGTCGAGAGATGCGCGCTGGCGTGTTCAGCCTCGGCCGGAGCTCCGCGCTTGACAGCCCTCAGCGTCCGAGCTATCAGCTGCGCAACAACTCGAACCACCTTCGATCAGTGCGGATCAACACCGAGGGATTCATGCCTATGTCACAAAGACGCGCCTTCTTGCCTCTGGCTGCCGCACTCGTAGCGGTGGCAGTAGCGGGCTGCGCCACCCCGCAACGTGGCCCAGTGGAGTGGGACGGCCTGGTGCGCCAGCCCAACACGCGCCTCGACGCGGTATTCCTCAAGCCGGACGCCGAGATCCCGACGTACCGCAACATCATCCTCGCGCCGGCGACCGTGCAGTTCGCCCGCAACTGGGATCCCAATCGCGGCGGTCGCAGCTTGTCGCGGCGTCTCGATACCGGCGACATGGTCGCGATCAAGGACAGTCTGGCCGCGATGTTCGGGGACATCTTTCGTGAGGAGCTGACGGGCGGTGGCTACCAGATCGTCACCGAGCCGGGGCCGGACACCCTGCTGGTGATCCCGGCCATCGTTGACCTCTTCATCTCCGCGCCGGACACCACGGGCGCCGGGCGCAGTCGCACGTATACGGCGAACTCCGGCCGCATGACGCTGGTGCTGGAGCTGCGCGACTCGGTCACTGGCGAGACTCTGGCGCGGATCGTGGACAGCCAGTCCGGGCGCAGCATCGGCGCCATGACCATCGCCAACCGCACGACCAACACCGCGGATGCGCGTCGTGCCATCACCACCTGGGCGCAGGCGCTGCGCAGGGGCCTCGACAGCTTGTACAAGGGCGGCTGATCCGCTTCGGCAGCGGGCGGCCGTCTCCGACTCGGGACCGGACTCAGCGTCGCGACGAGCCCGATGGCGTTACGGACACCGGCTCGACGAGATACTTGTTGATGGCCGCGAGGTCGGCCGGCAGCAGCGTACCCGCCGCCGAGCGCAGCCGCACGAGGTTGGTGAGATAGTCGTAACGGGCCCGGGCGTAGTCGCGCTCGGCCTCGAACACCCGGCGCCGCGCGTCGAGCACGTCCACGTTGGTCCGGTTGCCGACCTCCACGCCGCGCTCGGTGGCGCGCAGCGCGCTGCGGCTCGAGGCGACCGACTGCCGTAGCGCCTCGACGCGTGACTGGTCGGCCACGACGCTCAGGTAGGCGTCGCGCGTCGCGCGTTCGGCGGCGCGCACGCTGCCGTCGAGGCGCTGGCGCGCGGCGCGGTGCAGCGCCACCTGTTCGCGGACCCGGGAGCGGGTCGCTCCGCCGGTGAAGATCGGTACTGCGAGCTGCAGGCCGACCACGTCCTCGGTGCCATCGCTGTCGGCGGGCCCGCGCGTGGTCAGGTCGAGGTTTCGATTGTTGACGGTCTCGGTCGCGTTCTCGTCGAAGGCGCCCGTGGCCGCGTAGAGGTCGAGCGTCGGCAGGTACCCCGATTGCGCGATGCGCACGTCCTGCTTGGCGATATCCACGCCGAACCGCGCGACGACCACGGCGAGATTCTGATCGACCGCCTCGTCCACCCAGTCCTGCTCGCTGCGCCGGTCGGTGTCGGAGACGGGCAGCTCGTCGCCCGGGCGCTCGAGTTCAGGATGCAGCTCGCCGGTCAGTTCGGTGAGCAACTCGCCGGCCACCGCTAGCGCGCGCTTGGAAGCGATTACGCTCGCCGCCGCAGCGTCGCGCGCCGAGCGCGCCTCCTCGACGTCGATCACCGTAACGACGCCGACCTTGAAGCGTCGTTCTGCCTGCGCGAGCTGCTGCGTGAATGCCTCGAGCGTCGCCTCGGAGGCGCGCAGCGTCTCGGCGCTGGCGAGCACGTCGAAGTAGCGCTGCGAGACCCGCAGCATGAGGTCCTGCTGTGCCGAGCGGTAGGCCGCCTCGGCGCGCGCGACCACGGCGTCGGCGCGGCCGAGCCGCTGCCACTGGTCCCATCGGAACACGCTTTGTCGCAACCCGGCCTGCCAGCGCCAGGTGTCGGCGCTGATGCGCTGGTCGACGTTGAAGATCTCGATCTCCGGGTCGACGCCCGGCGCCGGGTCCGCGTCGACGATCTGCAGGAACGTGCCGCTGCCGTCGGTCTTGCGCGTCTCGACCTCGCCGCCGGCGAACAACTGCGGCAGCAGGGCGGCTCGCGCCTGCGGCCTGGCTTCGAGGGCGGCGAGTCGCAGCTCGGCGGCCTCGAGGAACTGCGGATCCCGCGCCTTGGCAAGCTCGTAGATCTCGACCAGATCCGCGGCTGCGACTGCCTGGACAGGAGACGCCAGAGCGGCAAGCAGGGCGATCGTCAATGCGCGCTTGGCCATCATCATTTCCGCGGTCCCTTGGCAAGGGCAGTGAGCTTAGCAACAACCGAGCGTCCGGTTCGTGCCGCGCGATGGCCGGGCGCCAGCCCTTGATCGGCCTCGTGCATGGACTACCCTAGCGGCACCGCGTCCCGGCCGGCGGGCAGGGAGAACGTTCGTTGCCAGCGACGCAGACTGCCTCAGTTTCGAGCCGCCGTGTCTGGCGCGCCGCGATCGGGCGCGGGGCGGCCTACTTCGCGCTGTGGATGGTGATCGCTGGCGGCGAGGCGTCCGACCTCGCCCCCGGCCTCGGCGCCGTGGCCCTGGCGGTGTGGGTCAGCCTGCGTCTGATGCCGCCGGATCCCGCTGGCGGCAACGTGCGCTGGCTTTCGGCGTTCGGCCTGCTGGCGCACTTCGCGAGGGTGTCGGTCGTCGCCGGACTCGACGTCGCACGTCGCGCGCTTTCACCACGGCTGCGCCTCGACACGGGCTACGTGCACTATCGGCCACAGCTGCCGCCCTCCGACGCGCGCAGCCTGTTCCAGGCGATCACCAGCCAGATGCCGGGGACGATCCCGAGCGGCTCGGAACGGGCGGACATGGTCGCCTACCACTGCCTCGACGCCTCGCAGCCCGTCGCGCGGCAGCTCGCCGACGAGGAATCCCGACTGCTCGACGTGCTGGGCGGAGCGCTCGGATCGGCCGCGATCGTGGGCGAGCACACGCGGGGCGACGAATGACGGACTTCCTCCTCGCGGCGGCGGGTGCGGTCATGGTCACGGTCGTGATCGGACTCGTGCGCATCCTTCGCGGGCCGGGCGACGCCGACCGCGTCATGGCGGCACAGCTGCTCGGTACCGGCGGCGTGGCGGCGTTGCTGCTCGTTGGCGTCGCGCGCGGCCGACCCGCGGCGCTCGACGTCGCGCTCACCCTCGCCGTGCTCGCTGCTTTCGCGAGCATCGCGTTCGTGAAGGGCGCGGCCCTGGCGCAGGACGAGCCGGTAGCACGGGACGACGAACTGTGAGCGCGCTCGTCGACCTGTTCACAGCGATCGCCGTTTCGGCGGGACTGCTCTTCTTCCTCGCGGGCGTCGTGGGCCTGCTGCGCTTCCCGGACGCGCTCACGCGGCTGCACGCGCTCACCAAGGCGGACAACGTCGGGCTCGGGCTGATCGTCGCGGGACTGATGCCGCAGGCCGGCGGCGTGCTTGCGGCGCTGAAGCTGATGCTCGTGTGGCTCACGGTGCTGCTCGCGGGCGCGACCGTCGGCCAGCTGATCGCGCGGGTCGCGCGGCGTGCGGAGCCGCGCAAGTGAGTTTCGAGCTCTTCTACGAGGTGCTGGTCGGGCTGCTGGTGCTGACCGCCGCGGCCTGGAGCGTGGCGGCCCGTGACAGCTATTCGGCCACAGTGGGGTTCGTGAGCTACGGCCTGCTGATGACCATCGTGTGGATGCAGCTGCACGCGGTGGACGTGGCGCTCACCGAGGCGGCGATCGGCAGCGGGCTCACGGGCCTGGTGCTGCTCGGCGCCGCGGCCCGGCTGCGGGCGACCGAGGCGCGCGTCGTGACCCGGCCGCCGGCGGCACTGCGGGTCGTGGCGGCGCTCGCCTGCGCCGGCGTCGCGGTGGCGCTCGCCGTCACGGTGCTGTCGCTGCCCCGTCCGACGCCCTCGCTCGCAGGCGCAACGGTCGCGGCGCTGCCGGCCACCGGCCTCGGCAACGCGGTGAACGGCGTGCTCATGGCCTTCCGCGCCTTCGACACGCTGCTCGAAAAAGTGGTGCTGGTGCTGTCGCTGGTCGGAGTGTGGTCGCTCGCACCGGACCTCGGCTGGACCGGCCGGCCGCGGCTGCGGCACCCCTTCGCGGACGACGGCGTGCTCGGGTTCCTCGCGCGCACGCTGCCGCCGCTCGGCCTGCTGTTCGGCGTGCACCTGATGTGGAACGGCGCGGTCGAGCCGGGCGGCGCGTTCCAGGGTGCGACGGTGCTCGCCGCGATGTGGCTGCTGGTGCTGATGGCGGGCCTCGGCGAGGTGCCGCAGGTCCGCGCGCGCTGGCTGCGCGTCGCCGCGGTGGCCGGGCCGGCGACCTTTCTCGCCGTGGGGCTCTTCGGGATCGCGATCGCCGGAGCATTCCTCGCCTACCCCGAGCCGCATGCGAAGGCGCTGATCCTGCTCGTCGAGGTGCCGATGATGCTCACCATCGCGCTGGTGCTCGCGCTGCTCGTGGCCGGGCCGCCGGAGCCGGTGGAGCACCCATGAGCCCGACCACGCTGTTCGGCCTGTGCGGCGCCGCGCTGGTGGGTATCGGGCTCTACGGCCTGCTGACGGATCCTCGCCTGCTGCGCAAGATCATCGCCTTCAATCTCGTCGGCAGCGGCGTGTTCCTGCTGTTCGGCGTGGTCGCGCGGCGCGGTGCGGCCGCCGGGCTCGCAGGCGACCCGGTGCCGCAGGCGCTCGTGATCACGGGCATCGTGGTCGCCTTCTCCGCGACCGCACTTGCGGTGGCGCTGCTGCTGCGCCTGCACGACGCCGGCGGCGGGGCGACGCTCGATGCGCCCGTCGATGACGGCGGAGCGGGCGGGCCGCGATCGTGACGCCGGTGCCCGCGGTACTGGCGGCCCCGGCGGGCGGTGCCTGGCTGGTCGCGGCCGTTGCCTGGCCCGTCGTCGCGCTGCTGCTCGTGGTGGCGGCGGGCGAGCGTTTCGCGGCGCGGATCGGCGTGCTCGCGCTGCCCGTCGGGGTCGCGGTCGCCGCCGCCGTCGCACTCGGCGTCGCCGAGGCGGGCGCGCTCGACTATCACGTCGGCGGCTGGGCGCCACCGCTCGGCATCGCGCTGCGGGCCGACCTGCTCTCGGGTGCGATGCTGCTGGTCACGGCCGTCGTCGTGAGCGGTGCGGGGATTTATGCGCTCGCCGACTTCGGACCGCCGCGCGACGGCGCGGTGGGGCGGACGACGCTCACGTTCTGGGTGTCGTTGCTCGGCATCTGGGCCGCGCTCAACCTCGCGTTCCTCGGCCGCGACCTGTTCAACCTTTACGTCGCGCTCGAGCTCCTGACGTTCGCCGCGGTGCCGCTCGCGTGCCTCGACGGTCGCGCGGCGACGCTGCAGGCGGCGCTGCGCTACCTGCTGTATGCGCTCGCGGGCTCCGTGCTCTA
>Ga0209594_1001386_pt1 | contig 12123 bp, 8 predicted proteins | sample AshMeaCrysSpring_FD_184126 | JGI IMG/M metagenome (GOLD analysis project Ga0209594, IMG submission 184126) | Groundwater microbial communities from Big Spring, Nevada to study Microbial Dark Matter (Phase II) - Ash Meadows Crystal Spring... | ecosystem: Environmental > Aquatic > Deep subsurface >...
GAGCACGCCGCCGTGCTGCTCGACCACGGTGCGGCACAGGCTCAGGCCCAGTCCCATGCCCTCGCCACGCGTCGTGAAGAAGGGGGTGAAGAGCTGCGCGGCAACGTCGGGCGCGATGCCGCTGCCGCGGTCGACGACGCTGAATTCGACGCGTTGGCCGCCGTCCACCGAGCGGGCGCGCAAGGTCAGCACGCGCTCGGCCAGCGGCGTGCCGCTCTCCATGGCCTGGATGGCGTTGCGCGCGAGGTTGAGCAGCACCTGCTCGACCATCGTGCGGTCGCAGCGAGCGCGCGGTGACGGCTGCGGTACGTCGAGCTCGATGCGGGTGCCGCTCTTGCGCGCCTGCAGCCGGATCAGCGGCATGACGGCCTCGAACAGGTCCGATGCACGCACGCCCTGTCGCGCCGCGTCGCGCCGGCGCACGAAGCCATGCACGCTCTTGATGACGCGGCCGGCACGCTCGGCCTGCTCGGCGATGCGCGACAAGGCCTGGCGCAGCAGGTCGACCAGCGGCTCGCTGGCCGGCGCCGGTGGGCGCGCCGTGGCTTGCGCCTGGGCATCGATCAGGTTGAGCGAGCCGGTGGCGTAGCTGGCGATGGCCGACAGCGGCTGGTTCAGCTCGTGGCTGAGCAAGGACGCCATCTCGCCCACCGTGGCCAGCCGCGCGCTGGCCTGCAGGCGTTCCTGCTGGGCCCGCGCCAGCTCTTCGGCGCGCCGCTGCGCGCTCAGGTCCAGCACGCTGCTCATCCAGCCCGTGTGGCGGCCCTGGGTGTCGACCAGCGGCGCTTCGTACACACGCACCGGCAGGCGCGTGCCGTCGCGCCGCTGGTAGACGGTCTCGATGCCCTCGCGGGCCTCGTCGCTGGGCAGCAGGCGACGGCGGCGCAGGTGCAACCGCTGTCGATAGATGTCGACCATCTCGGGCGGCCAGTACGGCGGCGTGGCACTGGCGCGCAGCTCGTCGAGCGACCATCCGACCATGGCGCAGAACGCCGGGTTGGCATGGGTGAGGCGACCTTCGAGGTCGCGCGCGCGCAGCCCGGTGACCAACGAATCCTCCATGGCGCGGCGAAAGGCCAGCGACTCGGCGAGCGCCGCCTCGGCGCGCGCGCGGCGGCGCACGTCGCGCGCCAGCAGCAGCACCACCGCGAACAGTGCCACCGACAACCCCAGCACGAGCGCCGTCGCGAGGTTGGGCACCAGGCTCGGCCGCCCGGCCACGCTGTCGGCGCGCAGCTGCAGGCGCTGGCCGGCCAGATCGACGACCCGCTCGGCCACGTAGACCCGGCTGCCACGCTGGGCGCCGAAGGTCGCCAGGCGAGATCCGTCGGCCTCGACCAGCTCCAACTCATGTCCGCCGGCAGGTTCGGCGCGCGCCGCCTCCTCGAGCAGCGAGACCAGCGCGAAGGTGACGGTCATGAAGCCGCTGAGTTCGCCATCGCGCGCCACCGGCACGCACACGTCCAGCACCTCGACGCCGCGCCCGTCGCCTTGCGGGACGAAGTAGCTGCGCGAGAAGGTCGGCTCCATGCGCCGCGCCGCGGCGGTGCAGGCGATCAGCGTGTCGAGCTCGAGCTGCGCGCGCCCGAGCACGCGAAACAGCGGCGGCTGCAGCGGCGAATCGACGGCCTCGACCAGGGCCATGGTCGCATCCCGCCATTCGGCGCGCGACGGCAAGCGTCGCTGGCGCAGCCAGTCGCCGGCGGCCTGGCGCCACGACGTCAGCACGCCGTCCTGCCACAACAAGGCCTGCAGCCCCTGCACCTCGCGCGCCAGCGAAAGCCGCAACTGGGAGGCGGCCGCGGCCGCGGCGGCCTCGGCGCGCTCCTCCTGCCGACTGCCCTCGTACTGCATCGTCAGCACGACCAGCAGCGTCTGAGCGACCGTCAGCAGCGCCAGCAGCGCGACCCAGGGCAGCCAGCGTCGCACCGGGCGGATCGCCGATGGGGCGGGCGGCGGCGCCGCGCTGGCGGGCGCCGCCTGCGCAGCTGCAGGCGGTTCGGGCAGGGAGGCCATGTCGCAGCGAGCGCGCTCGATCATGCGCCGCGCCCGCCGACGAGTATGGCGTGAAGCGCTGCAGCGCGGCGTACGCAGTTCTGCGCATCGAGGACGACGCGCAGTCGGCCGCACCCCCCACCTACAATCGCGTCCCCCACTGGCCCGACCCCACGCCATCAAGTGAATCCCCCCGCAGCGCCCTCGGCGCCTCCCCCAAGGGGTACCGCCAGCGGTCCGGCCAAGCCGGTTCCGCGGCGATCGCTGAGGTGGGGCTGATTCATGCCAACAGAGTGCCGCTTGCCGGCACGGAGAACTGACTTGGACAAGACCCCGACCACCAGCGACGAATTGCGCCGGGCCGCGCTCGAATACCACGAGTTCCCGACCCCGGGCAAGGTGGCCATCGCGCCGACCAAGCAGCTCGTCAACCAGCGTGACCTGGCGCTCGCCTATTCCCCCGGGGTTGCGGCAGCCTGCGAGGAGATCGCGGCCGATGCGGGCAACGCGTTTCGCTACACGTCGCGCGGCAACCTGGTGGCGGTGGTCACCAATGGCACCGCGGTTCTGGGGCTGGGCGACATCGGACCGCTGGCGGCCAAGGCGGTGATGGAAGGCAAGGGGGTGCTGTTCAAGAAGTTCGCCGGCATCGATGTGTTCGACCTCGAGATGGCCGAGAAGGACCTCGACAAGCTGGTGGACCACATCGCTGCGCTGGAACCCACCTTCGGCGGCATCAACCTCGAGGACATCAAGGCGCCGGACTGCTTCTACGTCGAGCGCAAGCTGCGCCAGCGCATGAAGATCCCCGTCTTCCACGACGACCAGCACGGCACGGCGATCGTCGTCGGCGCAGCCATGCTCAATGCGCTGAAGGTGGTGGGCAAGGACATCACCCAGGTCAAGCTGGTCGCCTCCGGCGCCGGCGCGGCGGCCCTGGCCTGCCTGGGGTTGCTGGTGCAGCTGGGCCTGCCGCGCAAGAACATCTGGGTCACCGACCTCGCGGGCGTGGTCTACGACGGCCGCCAGGAGCTGATGGACGAGGACAAGGCACAGTTCGCGCAGCCCACCGCGGCGCGTACGCTGGCCGAGGTGATCGGCGGGGCCGACGTGTTTCTGGGCCTCTCGGCCGGCGGTGTGCTCAAGGCGGAGATGGTCGCTGCGATGGCGGCGCGCCCCGTCATCTTTGCGCTGGCCAACCCGACCCCGGAGATCCTGCCCGAGCAGGTCAAGGCGGTTCGCGACGATGCGGTGATGGCCACCGGCCGCACCGACTACCCGAACCAGGTCAACAACGTCCTGTGCTTTCCGTACATCTTCCGCGGCGCGCTCGACTGCGGCGCCACCACCATCACCGACGCGATGAAGCTGGCTGCGGTGCATGCCATCGCCGAGCTGGCGCAGGCCGAACAGAGCGAGGTGGTCGCCGCGGCCTATGCGGGCGCCACCCTGTCGTTCGGTCCCGAGTATCTGATCCCCAAGCCGTTCGACCCACGGCTGATGATGGTCATCGCGCCTGCGGTGGCCAAGGCCGCCGTCGAATCAGGCGTCGCTCAGAGGCCGATCGCCGACCTCGACGCCTACCGCGACAAGCTGCAGACCTTTGTCTACGCGTCCGGCACGACGATGAAGCCCATCTTCGCCGTGGCCAAGCGCGCGGCGCGCAAGAACGTCGCCTTCGCCGAGGGCGAGGACCGGCGCGTGCTGAGCGCGGTGCAGGTCATCGTCGACGAGGGGCTGGCGCGTCCGTGGCTGGTCGGGCGCGGCTCGAACATCCTGCGCCGCATCGACCAGCTGGGCCTGCGGCTGCAGCCCGGGCGCGACTTCGAGATGATCAACATCGACGACGACCCGCGCTACCGCGACTTCTGGATGACCTATCACCGCCTGACCGACCGCAAGGGCGTGACCATCCAGCTGGCCAAGATCGAAATGCGGCGGCGCCTGACCTTGATCGCGGCGATGCTGCTGCACAAGGGCGAGGTCGACGGCATGATCTGCGGCACCTGGGGCTCCACGGCGCAGCACCTGGCGCACATCGACCAGATCATCGGGCGGCGTCCTGGCGTCAGCACCTATTCGTGCATGAACGGGCTGATCCTGCCCGGCCGGCAGGTGTTTCTGGTCGACACCCACGTCAACTACGACCCAAGCGCCGAGGAACTGGCCGAGATCACCGTGCTGGCCGCCGAGGAAATGCGGCGCCTGGGCGTGCAACCCAAGGCGGCGCTGCTGTCGCACTCGTCGTTCGGCTCCAGCCAGCACCCGTCGGCGGTGAAGATGCGCGAGGTGCTGGTGCGGGTCCAGGAGCGGGCTCCCTGGCTCGAGGTCGAGGGCGAGATGCACGGCGACGCTGCCCTGGACGCCGCCTACCGCAAGCAGCTGATGCCTCGCTCGACCTTCACTGGCGAGGCCAACCTGCTGGTCCTGCCCAGCATCGACGCCGCCAACATCGCCTACAACCTGCTCAAGACGGCGGCGGGCGGCGGTATCGCGATCGGACCGATCCTCCTCGGACCCGCCAAGCCGACGCATATCCTGACGCCGTCGGCCACGGTGCGCCGCATCGTCAACATGACCGCGCTGACGGTCGCCGACGCCAACGCCAGCCGCTGACCGGCGCCCGTCCGGTCCAGTTGGCCGGCTGCGGCGGCCGTCGGGAACCGACTCGCCCGCGCGCATCCCAAGCCCCGCAAGCACGACACTTGTGGTGCTTACGTTCGGCTACATATTGGTGACACATCATGTCACCCACCGGCACAAAAAGCCCGATCATAGAAGTGATTACTTGCTTAATAGCCTTTCCGTCTGCCCCTTTCTGAGGCATCGACTTGAGCTTTGTTGCACTTTTCGATAGCATTCGCGCTTCAGGTTTCAGGGTTTCCCCGTGATCGGGTCAAGGCCGAATCGCGTCGGTTCCAGGTTTAGTGGGTTAGGGCTCGCTATCGTTCTGGCAGTTGTCGTCGCCGGATCGTTCAGCACAGGTTCCGAAGCCCGGTCGCCGGTGCCGTCGAGTTCGGAGGCGACGGTCAAGCTGAGTGACCTGCCGCCTCAGGCGCAGACCACGCAGCGACTGATCCTCCAGGGCGGGCCTTTTCCGTATGCCAAGGACGGCAGCGTCTTCGGCAACCGGGAGCGGCTGCTGCCCCGAGAACCCCGTGGCCACTACCGGGAGTACACGGTACGTACCCCCGGGGCGCGCGACCGCGGCGCCCGGCGTATCGTGTGCGGCGGCCGTCCACCGGAGAAGCCCGAGGCCTGTTATTACACCGACGACCACTACGCGAGCTTCCGCCTCATCGTGCAGTGAGCGTCCAGGAGAGGATCTGATCACCCGAGGGGATTGCGACCATGTTGCTGCACACTGTCCGTCCAAACATCGTTCAAGCCATCCGCGCCTACCGCGTGGACGACCTGATGCGCGCGGCCCAGGAATCGGGCCAGCACTTCCTTTATGCCAATCTGGCCCACGCGCAGTCCAAGCAGGAGGTGCTGGAAGGCATTGCCGAAGCATTCCTGTTCCCGACGCACTTCGGCAAGAACCTCGATGCCTTGTACGACTGCATGACCGACCTGGTGCACAAGTCGGGCGCGCAACCGGGCTTCGTGGTCGTGCTCGAACAGCTGCCCGACAACCCGCGGTTCGACCGCGAAGCGCGCGAGCAGCTGCTCGACGTGTTCCGCGACGCAGCCGACTTCTGGGCCGAGCGGCGCATTGCCTTCCGCTGCTTCTACTCCTTCTCGGTCGCCCGTTCGCAGGAGGGGGCCTGGGAACGCCCGGTCAGCGACGCGAGCCATGGCGTCGAGGCCAAGCCGGCGGCCAAGGCGGCGTCGAAGTCCGCGGCCAGTGCCAGCTTCGGCATGAACATGCCGCTGATGAGCAGTGCTTTCGACACGTCGATGTGGCTCACGGCGGCGTAGACGCCGCAGCGCGCAGGACCCAGGGGCGGCCCCAGTGGCCGCCTTTTTTTCGGGTGCCGTGCCGGCGGGTCCTTACATGCGCTCCTGGGGTGTCAGCGGGTCGAAGGCGGCCACGGTCTTGGTCTGCCAGGCGGCGATGGCGCGCTTCATCTCGCCCACGTCGAAAATGGCGCTTTGCAGCAGCGCCATCTGCGCCAGCGCCTGCGCCGTGCCGTGGTCACGAGCGTGGTTGAGCGCCATCTTGCTGCCGGCCATCGCCAGCGGGCTCTTGGCGGCGATGCTGCGCGCCAGCTCGAGCGCACGGGCCTGCAACGCGTCGTGATCGGCGAGTACGGCATTGACCAACCCCACGGCCAGCGCGCGCGACGCGTCCAGGCGATCACCGGTGTAGGCCATCTCGCGCGCCACGCCCTGCGGCACGATGCGCTGAAGGCGTTGCAGCACGCCCAGGTCGGCCGCCATGCCGATGTGGATCTCCTGCACGGTGAAGAAGGCGTCGGCCGTGCACAGGCGAAGATCGCAGGCCGCAGCCAGGTCCAGCGCCCCGCCGATGCAGCCCCCCTGGACGGCGCAGATCACGGGGAAGTGCGCCTCGTCGAGGGCGTTGAAGCAATCCATCAGCCGGCGCAGCGATTCCTGGAAGGCCAGGCGCTGGCGCGCCGAACCCGTGTCCAGCATGGGCTCGTCGCTGGCAAAGACGTCCAGCGCCATGCCGGCGCTGAAGTGCTTGCCGCTGGACGAAACGACCAGCACGCGGGTTCGCCCGGTGTCGCCCAGCGTGCGCACGGCGTTGCGCAGGGCCGGGAAGAACGCCGGCGTGAACGTGTTCAGCCGCTGCGGCTGGTTGAGCCGCAGGTGGGCAATGCCGTCGTCGCCGATGGTCAGGTGGAAGAAGTCGTTGTCCATGCTGGAGCCCTGGCAAATGAATGGCGGAGTTCGCGGCGCGAGCATAGCCGCCGTCCTGCGGGCAGCGGCCGGCACCCAAGTTGCACGCGGTTACGTTCGCTGACAAACCCCTGACACACGGGCCGCCGAGACTGGCGCATTCTTGGCTTCCGAGAACCCAGGAGTCTGCAATGCGAAATGCCTGGCGTTACTGGTTGACCGGCGGCGCTGCCGCCGTCCTGGCTGCGGCGAGCCAGGCCCAGGGTCCTGGCGAGACCCCGCGCACATCGCGCGTGAGCCGCTTCCCGCTGGAAGAGACCGCCAAGCGACTGCAAGACCAGGCGCGCAAGCGCGGCGTGCCCGTTTTTGCCACGCTGCGGCCGCCCGAGGCCGAAGCCGTCGGACCGCACCGCGACAGCCACGCCCTGCTGCTGGTGCTGGGCACCGACGATTCGCACACGCCGGTGGTGCAGGTGTCGCGTGACGCCCCGCTGGACCTGCCGCTGACGGTGCGCCTGGAGGAACGCGGCGGCGAGACAGCCATCGTCTTCAGCGAGTCGGACTGGATGAACGATTTCGCCGACCTGCCGCACGACCTGATCGACCGCGTCGCCGCCTTGCCGGAACTGGTCGACGCTGCCGTAGGCTGACCGTCGCCCGCGCGTCCCGCGCCCGTCCGCGGCCATGCGGCGGACGAGCCGCGCGTCAACGCAAGGTGAAGGCCTGCACGCGCAGAGGGCCCGCCAGCGGTTCGAGCAGCCCGACCAGCGGCGCCAGAGGCGCATACCGGTGGGCCACGCGCGCCGCATAGGTGAAGAAGCGTGGCAGGTCGGTGCTGTAGTGCGGTTTGGCGTCGCGGTGCTTGAGGCGGCAGAAGATGCCCAGCACCTTGAGGTGGCGCTGCAATCCCATCCATTCCAGGGCACGCCAGAACTCGCCGAAGTCCGCGGGCACCGGCAGTCCCGCCTCACGCGCCGCCTGCCAGTAGCGCACGGACCAGTCGATCTCCCGCTCCTCGTCCCACGAGATGAAGGCATCGCGGATCAGCGATGCCATGTCGTAGGTGATCGGCCCGGCCACCGCGTCCTGAAAGTCGAGGACGCCGGGGTTGGGGTCGCACACCATCAGGTTGCGCGGCATCCAGTCGCGGTGCACGGCCACGCGCGGCTGCGCCAGAGCGCTGTCGAGCAGGCGCCGGCACACGCCGCGCCAATGCACCTGCTGGGCATCGGTCCAGGTCTGGCCGAACTCGCGCTGCACGCACCATTCGGGAAACAGGTCGAGCTCGCGCTGCAGCAGCGCCTCGTCGTAGGGCGGCAGCGAACGGGCGTCGGCGCGGCTTTGCCACTGCACCAGGGCGCCGATGGCGTCGCGCATCAGGCGGTCGGCCTCGCGCGGCGTGGCCTGTCGCAGCGCATCGAGGTAAAGCTCGCGTCCCAGGTCGTCGAGCAGCACGAAGCCCTGCGCCACGTCGGCCTCGAGTACCCGCGGCGCGTGCAGCCCCGCGGCCTGCAACAGGCCGGCGACGTGGATGAAGGGGCGCACGTCTTCCTGCGGCGGTGGCGCGTCCATGACGATGCAGCTGCCCTGGCCGGCCTGCACGCGCAGGTAGCGCCGGAAACTCGCGTCGCTCGACGCCGGCTCGAGCGTGGCCCGCTGAAGGCCATGTCGTGCCGCGATGGCGTCGAACCAGCGCCGGAAGGCCGCCTCGCGCTGCGGGTCGGCCCAGTGAACGGAGGTGGACGCAGGCATCGAGGGCGTGACGTCGATGGAACCCCGGCCGCACGCGGCCGGTGGAGGTGAAGGGCTCGGGGATAATCGATTCTACAAACCGTCGTCGGCGCGCCCACGGCCGTGCACCCTCACCTGCTGCAGACTTGTCGACACGCACGTCCGTCCCCCCATCGAGACTCCGCGCCCGCCGCCACTGCGCAACAGGATGTGCCGCGCTGGCCGGGGTGCTTGGCGTTGCATCTGCGGCGCAGGGGCAGCTCGCAGCGCCCTCCGCGACCTTACCGTCGGCATCCGCCAGTGCACCACCCGTGATCGTGCTCGGCCGCGAGGTCCGCGGTCGCGCCGACGGCGAAACCGTGATCGAAGGCGAAGCCGAACTGCGCCAGGGCGACCTGGTGCTGCAGGCCGACCGGCTGAGCTACGACCCGGCCACCGACCGCGCCCGCGCCGTCGGCCGGGTGCGCATCCGCCGCGACGGCGATCGGTTCACCGCCCGCGAGCTCGACGTTCAGCTGCGCACCTACGAGGGCTCCATTGTCGAGCCGACGTACTTCTTCTCGCGCATCGGCGCGGGTGGGCAGGCCCGACGACTCGACCTTCTCGGCGAGCAGCGTGCCCGCGCGCGCGATGCCACCTATTCCAGCTGCCCGGCCGACGCCCCGGGCGGCCCGGCCTGGCAGCTCGAGACGTCCGACATCCGCCTGGACTTCGCGGCCAACGAGGGCCTCGCCGAGGATGCGCGCCTGCGCTTCCTGGGCGTGCCCATCCTGGCTCTGCCGCGATTGAGCTTTCCGGTCACGAGCGAGCGCAAGTCGGGTTGGCTGCCCCCGAGCGTGCACGTCGACGACCGCAGCGGCATCGGCGTGGCGGTGCCTTACTACTGGAACATCGCGCCGCATCGCGACGCCACGCTGACCCCCGTCGTGCAGTCTCGGCGCGGCGTCGGCTTCGACAGCGAGTGGCGCTACCTCGAGCCGGCCTTCGGCGGCACCTGGCGCACCAGCCTGCTGCCCGCCGACCGCGTCGACGAAGGGCGCGCGCGCTGGAGTCTGCAGGCCACGCACGACAGCGCCCCGCAGCTGCCGTGGCAGCTCAATCTCCTGGCCCGTCGCGCCTCCGACGACAAGTACTGGAAGGACTTTCCGCGCGCCATCGACAACCTCATGCCGCGGCTGCTGCCCGTGGACCTGCGCGTCGCGCGTGCGCAGTTCGGTGCATCCGGCGAGTGGCGCGCCTACGCCCGCGTGCAGCGCTGGCAGGTGCTGCAGGACAGCGACCCGTCGACCCGCATCACCGCGCCTTATGAGCGTGTGCCGCAGATCGGCGCGCTGTGGATGCAGCGGCTCGGCGGTGGCTTCGAGCTGGCGGCACAGGGTGAAGTCAACCGCTTCGGCTTGCCCACGGGCGAGGACGACGGCTTGCGCAACACCGGCGTACGGCTGCACGGACTGGCCAGTCTGTCGCGTCCGCTGCGCTCGGCGGCGTGGACGCTGGAGCCGCGCGTGGGCCTGAACGTGGCCACCTACCGCACCGATCGGCCGCTGATCGACGGCACGCAGCGCGCTTCGCGCATCATTCCGACCTTCAGCGTCGACAGCTCCTGGGTGCTCGAGCGCGACAGCCTCTGGTTCGGGCGCGCGCTGCGCCAGACGCTGGAGCCACGCCTGTTCTATGTGAACACGCCGTTTCGCGACCAGGGCAAGGTGCCCAACTTCGACGCGGCGGGCAAGGACTTCAACTTCGAGTCGCTCTACACCGACAACGCCTTCTCCGGCGTGGACCGCGTCAGCGACGCGCACCAGCTGACCGCCGGTGCAACCACGCGCCTGATCGATCCGGCCACCGGCGCCGAGGCGCTGCGCCTGGGCGTGGCCCAGCGCTACCTGCTGCGCGATCAGCTCGTCACCCCCGACGGGGTGCCGTTCACGCGGCGCTTCTCCGACGTGCTGCTGCTCGGCTCGACGACGATGCTGCCCAGGTGGACACTCGATGCAGCGGTGCAGTACAGCCCCGAGATCGACCGCGTCACGCGCTCGGTGCTCGGCGTGCGTCATGCGCCGGGGCCGTTTCGCACCTGGAGCGCGACCTACCGTTTTGCGCGCCAGGCCACCGAGCAGCTGGAACTGGCCTGGCAGTGGCCGCTGGCCGGGCCCGGGCCCGTGCTCGACGCGGGCGGGCAGCGCGTCAGCCCGATCGAGCAAGCGCGGCGACTCGGCCCGTCGTCATGCACCGGGTCGTGGTATGGCGTCGGCCGGCTGAACTACAGCCTGCGCGAGAGCCGGCTCACCGATTCGGTGGTTGGCTTCGAATACGACGCCGGCTGCTGGATCGGCCGCGTCGTCGCCGAGCGGCTGTCCACAGGTCGCAGCGAAGCCACCAACCGCCTGCACCTGCAGCTCGAGCTGGTGGGCCTGTCGCGACTGGGCACCAACCCGTTGAAGGTGTTGAAGGACAATATTCCCGGCTACCGCTTGCTGCGCGACGATGATGATGTGCAGCCCTGAATCCGACCACATGCAGCGACCCCCTGTTTTCCGCCGTCGTGCGCACCGGTGTGCGATCTCCACCCTGCCGGCCGGGCTGCTGGCGTCGGTCGTCGCCCTGTCTTGGGCTTGGCCGGGTGTTGCCCTTGCGCAAGGCAACGCCGCGACGGTCGCGCGCGCTGCGTCGGCGCGCAGTGCCGACTACATCGTCGCCGTCGTCAACCGCGAGCTCGTCACCGCGGCCGAGGTCGAGCAGCGCGTGGCCCGCGCGCAGGCCGAGGCGCAGCGCAGTGGCGCGCGCTTGCCGCCGGCGCCACAGCTGCGCCAGCAGGTGCTCGACGGACTGATCGACGAACGCGTGCTCGTCACCCACGCCCGCGACAGCGGCGCGCGCGTGGAGGACGGCGAGATCGATCGGGCCGTGGCCAGCGTCGCGGCGCAGAACCAGCTCAGCGTCGAACAATTGCGCGACCGCCTCAGGCGCGACGGCATCGACATGACACGCTTTCGCTTGTCGCTGCGCGACCAGTTGCTCGTCGAGCGCGTGCGCGAGCGCGAGGTGACCTCGCGCATCACGGTCTCCGATGAAGAGGTCGATGCCCAGCTCGCGCAGCAGCGCCAGGCCAGCGCCGCGGCGGTGCTGCTCAACATCGCGCAGATTCTGATCGCCGTGCCCGAAGGCGCGAGCGACGAGGTCGTCGCCCAGCGCCGCGGCCTGGCCGAACAGGCGCTGCAGCGCGCCCGCAGCGGCGACGACTTCGCCCGCGTCGCCCGCGAGCTGTCTCAGGATCCGAGCAAGGAGCGCGGCGGCGAGCTCGGGCTGCGCCCCGCCGACCGACTGCCCGACGCGTTCGTCAGCACCGTGGCGCCGCTGCAGGCCGGCGGCGTGGCCCCGTCGCTGCTGCGCAGCGGCGCGGGTTTTCACGTGCTCAAGCTCGTCGAGCGTCGCCAGCCCAGCGGCTTCGAGGTGGTGCAGACGCGCGCGCGGCACATCCTGCTGCGGCCGTCGGCGCGTGGCGGCGAAGCCGCCGCGGTGGCGCGCCTGGGCGAGTTCCGCCAGCAGGTGCAAAGCGGGGCGCGCAGCTTCGAGGCCCTTGCGCGCGAG
>Ga0209594_1001393_pt1 | contig 12095 bp, 13 predicted proteins | sample AshMeaCrysSpring_FD_184126 | JGI IMG/M metagenome (GOLD analysis project Ga0209594, IMG submission 184126) | Groundwater microbial communities from Big Spring, Nevada to study Microbial Dark Matter (Phase II) - Ash Meadows Crystal Spring... | ecosystem: Environmental > Aquatic > Deep subsurface...
CGGGGACCCTGGCAGGCCGTCGACCTGCTGGTGGAGGAGCGCGACGTGCTCGTCGTGGACGCCCCGGACCTCATCCGGCGGCAGGCCGCCCCGCTGGGCAGGTCTGCCTACCGAGCGCTCGCGGTGCTGGCCGGCATGGTGGTGCTGCTGGTCGCGGGGGTCACCCCGGCCGTGGCTGGTCTCGTCGCCGCCTGCGCCATGGTGCTGCTGCGGGTGGTCGGGGTGGAGCAGGCCTACCGCGCCGTCTCCTGGCAGACCCTCGTCCTGATCGGCGGGCTCATCCCGCTGTCGGCGGCGATGAGCGAGTCGGGCCTGGCCACCTCGATCGCCGACGGCATCGTCGGTGTCGTCGGCGCCGGGCGCCCGGTCCTGCTGCTGCTCGCCCTGTTCGTCCTCACCGCGGTGCTCGGTCAGGTGGTGAGCAACACCGCCACCGTGCTCGTGGTGGCGCCCATCGCCGTGGCCGCCGCCACTGCCACCGGCGTGAGCGTGCAGCCGGTGCTCATGCTCGTCGCCGTGGCCGGCGCCGCCTCCCTGCTCACGCCGATCGCCACCCCGGCGAACACGATGGTGATGGGGCCGGGCGGCTACCGGTTCGGGGACTACTGGAGGCTCGGGCTGCCCATCATGGCCAGCTGGCTGGCCATCGCGCTGGTGGTCATCCCGCTGGTCTGGCCGCTGACGCCCTGAGGGCACCCGAGGGTCGGGACCGGGGTCCCTCCGGCAGGTGCCGAGCGGCCCGTCCCACCCCGCCTGACCGGTCGCCACGCTTCGCCACGGAAGACCCACGCGAGGGGGCCGCAGATGTCCGTCCAGTCGTTGTACGCCGAGCGCCGGCGCGACCCGCACGACGCCGTGGGGGTGGTGCAGGACGGCGACGCGATCGTCGCCCCCATCGGCGTGGGGGAGCCGCCCGCGCTGCTGCGAGCGCTGTCGGCGCGGCGACGGGAGTTCCGCGGCGTCTCGGTGTTCCAGCTGCTGCCGCTGGCGAAGGTCGACTACTTCGACCCCGAGACCACCGAGCACGTGCGGCACACCTCGGCCTTCCTCGGCGGGGCGAGCCGGGCCGGCGCCTCGGAGGGCTGGATCGACTACCACCCCGCGCACTTCTCCGAGATACCCGGTCTGCTCCGGCGCGGCTACCTGCCCTGCGACGTGGTGTTCGCCCGCGCCTCGGCGATGGACGACCACGGCTTCTTCGCCCTGGGTCTGTCGGCGGACTACACCATGGCGGCCATCGAGAAGGCCCGCGCGGTCGTGCTGGAGGTCAATCCTCAGGTGCCGTTCACCTTCGGCGACTGCCACGTCCACGTGTCGCAGGTGGCCGGGCTCACCGAGTCGAATGACCCTCTGGTCGAGCTGCCGCCCCCGCCCATCGGCGAGGTCGAGCTGGCCATCGGCGGGTACGTGGCCGAGATGATCCCCGACGGGGCCACGCTGCAGATCGGCATCGGCGGCATCCCCGACGCCGTCGTGCAGCAGCTGTCGGACCGCAACGACCTGGGCGTGCACACCGAGATGTTCGGGGACGGCATCCTGCGGCTGCTCGAGGCCGGCAACATCACCAACCAGCGCAAGAACCTCCACCACGGCAAGATGCTGGCCACGTTCGCGCTCGGGTCGCACCGGCTCTACGAGTACATGCACCGCAACCCGGCGCTGGAGATGTACCCCGTCGACGTCACGAACGACCCGGTGCTGGCGGGGCAGAACGACAACCTGCACTCGATCAACGGCACCCTGCAGGTCGACCTCATCGGCCAGTGCGGCTCGGAGAGCCTGGGCTTCCGGCCCTACTCCGGCACCGGTGGCCAGGTCGACTTCGTCCGCGCCGCCAACCGCTCGCACGGGGGCAAGGCGTTCATCGTCGTCCCGTCCACGGCCCGCAACGGCACCGTGTCACGCATCGTGCCGACGCTGGCCCCGGGCACCCACGTCACGACGGGCAAGAACGACGTCAACTACGTCGTCACCGAGTACGGGGTGGCCCAGCTGCGCGGGCGCAGCGCACGCGAGCGCGCCCGCCAGCTCATCGACATCGCCCACCCCGACTTCCGCGCCCAGCTCAGCGACGAGGCGCAGCGCATGCACCTGGTCTGACCACCCTGCGCCGCGCCCCGGCGGGCCGCTGGGTCAGGACGCGAGCGCTGCGAACGCGTCGTAGACCATGAAGGCCGGCCAGAAGATGCCCTGGAAGAGCACCAGCACGTACTCCCAGAACGTGTCGGCCTGCTGCCAGAAGTACACCCAGGCGCCGAAGATCCCCAGCCCGTAGATCGCTCCAGCGCTCGCCGACGTGCCCGCGTTGTTGCTGGCCATGCCTGCCTCTCCACCGTCCCAGGCGACCGGCCGGCCGCCTGCTCCAGCGTCGGCCGCCGCCGCCGTCTTGTCGAGTGGGATGGACAGGTCGGGACTTTCGGCACGTCTGCATGCTGTGCAGCCTGCATACGCTGCACAGCATGCAGGAGATGCAGGAGCGGTCCGAGGCTCCTGCAGGTGGCGCGTCCCTGCTGACCGCTCAGCAGGTGCAGGAGCGGCTGCACGTCGACGCGTCGACCATCTACCGGATGGCGGCCGACGGCCGGCTGCCGGCGGTCAAGGTGGGCCGGCAGTGGCGCTTCCATGCCGACGCGGTGCAGGCCCTGCTCGTCGGTGGTGGCGTCCCGGTCCCGTCCGGTCCCGACCCCTCCGAGCCGACCGTTCAGGCGGTGCTCGACGTCGCCGCGAGCCTGCTCGGCGTGATGATGGTGGCCACCGACATGAGCGGCCGGCCGGTCAGCGAGATCGCGAACCCGTGCCCATGGTTCACCGAGCATGCCGGTGACGAGGCCACCGTCGCGGCCTGCACGGCCGAGTGGCAGGCCTTCGCCGACGACCTGGACTTCACCCCCCGCTTCCGCAGCGGCACGCTCGGGTTCGAGTGCGCGCGCAGCTACATCCGGCACGGCTCGGAGCTGGTGGGCATGGTGCTCGCCGGCGGCGTCGCGCCCGACGCCGAGGACGCCGCCGCCGGCCTCTACCGCCTGGACGGCGCCCATCGCCAGGCCGTCCTCGACGCGTTGCCCACGATCTGCGCGGTGCTCTCACGCACCGTGACGCAGGTGCCCCAACCCACCTCCACGAGGAGATCCGCATGAAGAAGTTGCTGGTGCTCGGCGCCGGGACCGCCGGGACGATGGCGGTCAACAAGCTGCGTCCCAAGCTGTCCCGCGACGAGTGGAAGATCACCGTCGTCGACCAGAGCGTCGAGCACCACTACCAGCCCGGGTACCTGTTCGTGCCGTTCGGGATCTACCAGCCCGAGGAGCTGGTCAAGCCGACGACCCGGTTCATCCCGTCCGGGGTCGAGCTCGTGACGGCCGAGATCGACAAGGTGGTACCGGAGGAGAACACGGTGCTGCTCGCCGACGGCACGAGGCTGGGCTACGACTACCTGATCATCGCCACCGGCACCACTCCTCGGCCCGAGGAGACCCCCGGCATGGCCGACGACCTGGGCGGCAGCGTGCACGAGTTCTTCACCCTGGCCGGGGCCACGCGGCTGGCCGAGGTGCTCAAGACCTGGCAAGGCGGCCGGCTCGTCGTCCACCTCACCGAGATGCCGATCAAGTGCCCGGTGGCGCCGCTGGAGTTCACCTTCCTCGCCGACGCGTTCTTCGCCGAGCAGGGACTGCGCGACCGGGTCGACATCACCTACGTCACGCCGCTGGAGGGCGCGTTCACCAAGCCGGTGGCGTCGAAGTACCTCGGCTCGATGTTCGACGACCGTGGTATCCACCTCGAGCCCGACTTCATGGTCGAGTCCATCGACCCCGAGGCCCGCAAGCTGATCTCGTTCGACGAGCGCGAGGTCGAGTTCGACCTGCTGGTGACGGTGCCGCTCAACATGGGCGCGGACTTCGTCGGCCGCTCCGGGCTCGGTGACGACCTCAACTACGTCCCGGTCGACAAGCAGACGCTGCTGTCCGACGCCTACGACAACATCTTCGCGATCGGCGACGCCAGCAACATCCCGGCGTCCAAGGCCGGCTCGGTGGCGCACTTCTCGATGGACCTGTTCCCGCAGAACTTCCTGCGGCACGTGCAGGGGCTGGCGATGACGGAGAAGTTCGACGGCCACGCCAACTGCTTCATCGAGACCGGTCACGGCAAGGGCCTGCTGATCGACTTCAACTACGAGACCGAGCCGCTGCCCGGCAAGTACCCGCTGCCCGGCATCGGCCCGTTCAGCCTGCTGACCGAGACCGAGATGAACCACTGGGGCAAGGTGATGTTCCGGTGGATGTACTGGAACGTGCTGCTGCCCGGCAAGGAGCTGCCGCTGCCGGCGCTCATGTCGATGGCCGGCAAGCAGACCGAGGACCTGCCGGCATGACCGCCGTGCAGAGCGAGGCGGGGACGGCGCTGCCGGTCGGCTCGGCCGGCGTAGCGGAGCGGCTCGACCGGCTCTCCGCGCAGGTCGACGAGCTGGTCGCCGAGATGCGCCGGCAGCGAGAGGCGCGCGAGCAGTGGTCCGAGCTGACCCACGAGCTCGCGCCGGTGACCCGGGACGCGATGGACCTGGCCAGCCGTGAGCTGGAGGAGCTGAGCCGCGACGTCACCGTCGACGACCTCACCGAGTTCCTGCGCACGCTGGTCCGCTCGATGCCCAAGCTCAAGGGGATGCTGCAGCAGCTGGACAGCCTCTCCGAGCTGACCGAGGAGCTCGCGCTCATCGCCGGGTCGGGCGTGGCCCGGCTCTCCGACGTGCTGTCCGAGGCCGAGCGCAAGGGGTACTTCGTCTTCGCCCGACAGGGTGCCGCCATGGTCGAGGAGGTGGTCACGTCGTTCAGCGAGGACGACGTGGTGGCGCTGCGGGAGAACGTGGTGCTCATCCTCAACACCGTCAAGGAGCTCACCCAGCCCGAGGTGATGACGCTGCTCAACCGGACGGGCGTCTCCCTGCAGAGCATCTCCGACGACGGCGGCACCGAGCCGCCCAGCGCCCTGTCGCTGCTCAGGCAGATGCGCGACCCGCAGGTACGCCGCGGCCTGGGCCGCACGCTGGCCCTGCTGCGCACGGTCGGCGAGGAGTCGTCCGTCCCCGCGTTGCCCGCCGGTGCCGGTGCGGCGCCGGCCCGATCCCCCATCAGCCCCGCTTCGAAGGCCTGACGGCCACCAAGAGAGAGAGGTCCACCAGCCATGCCCGTGACATCCATCGCCGGTGCGGAGGTCCACGTCAACGACGAGGGCTTCCTCACCGAGTTCGACGAGTGGAACGAAGAGATCGGCACCGCGTTGGCGGCGAACATCGGCGTCGAGATGACCCCCCGGCACTGGGAGGTCATCCACTTCCTGCGTGAGGACTTCCAGGCGCAGGGCGAGACCGCGACGACCCGCCGCGTCCAGAACGTCGGCGGCTTCCCGACCAAGGAGCAGTTCACCCTGTTCCCCAAGAAGCCCGCCCGCAAGATGGCCTACATCGCCGGCGTGCCCAAGCCGAAGGGCTGCGTGTGAGCATGACCGACACCATGGAACCGACCGCCGCGCCGATGATCGTCCCGGACTTCGGGGACGACGAGAGCGACCGCAAGCTCGCGATCATCTGCTCCAAGGGCAACCTCGACATGGCCTACCCGGCGCTCGTGCTGGGCAATGCGGCCCTGGGTGAGGGGGTGGAGACACACCTGTTCTTCACCTTCTGGGGCTTCGACATGATCATCGACAGCCGGATGGACAACCTGCAGTTCAGCCCTGCCGGCAACACCGCGATGCACCTGCCGATCCGCGGCAAGGAGGTGCGTATCCCGCAGGCGCTGATGCCGCTGCCCGGCATGACCGGGATGGCCACCAAGATGCTGCAGGACCAGCTCGAAGAGCTCGACCTGCCGACCGTGCGGGAGTTCCTCGACCAGATCGTCGCGGCCGGCGGCCAGCTGTGGGCCTGCCGGCTGTCGGCCGACATGAACAAGGTCGACATGGACGACCTGTACGAGGGCGTCACCGACATCATCAACGCCAGCGACTTCATCGAGATGACCGAGGGCGCCCAGCTCCTGTTCATCTAGCGCGCCGAGGAGAGACCGCGAGGCAGGTGCACGGGCGGCGCCCATCACGCTAGCCTCGCGGTCGCCCGTCCTCGAGGAGACCGCATGCCCGGACTCGACGCGCCGTTCACTCGCCCGCTCCGGCGGCTGGCAGCCGCGCATGCCGTGTTCGCGGCGGAGGGCCGCGTCCCCTCCCGTGACCCGGCCGAGATGCTCGGGTGGTACGAGGCGCAGGTGCGGCACGAGTGGGAGGACGCGCGTCGGGAGGCGGAGGGTTCCCCCGCCGCCCGGCCGACCCGGCGCCGGTTCCTCACCGGCGGGCTGGGCGTGGCGGCGAGCGCCCTGCTGCCGGGGCTGTCGGCCCTGCCGGCCACGGCCGGTCCGCCGTTGCGCGACGTCGAGCCCGTGGTCATCGTCGGGGCCGGACTGGCCGGCCTCACCTGCGCCTACCGGCTGACCCGGCACGGCATCCCGGTGCGGGTGTACGAGGCGCAGGAGCGGCTGGGCGGGCGCTGCTGGACCATCCGCGACCAGTTCGCCCATGGTGCCACCGGCGAGCACGGCGGTCAGTGGATCGACTCGCGGCACCATCACATCCGGTCGCTGGCCACCGAGCTCGGGCTCGACCTGATCGACACGTTCGCCCAGGAGCCGCCGTCGGCCGGGCCCGAGTTCTACTGGCTGGACGGCGCGGCGCGCAGCCCGTCCGACGTCTTCGCCGGCTACGACGACTTCGTCCGGGCGATCCGCGCCGAGTACCGGCGCACCGGCCGCTACTTCTACGACCAGGCCGGGCCGCAGGCCCGAGCCTTCGACCAGCGCACCAGCAAGGAGTGGATCGACGCCAACGTGGCCAACCCGCTGCTGGCCCAGGCGCTGGCCCTCTTCGAGACCGGCTTCTTCGGCATCGAGGCAGCCGAGCAGAGCGCGATCAACCTGTTCGAGTCGCAGGTGATCCCGTACCCGGGGGCGGACGAGCGGTTCCGCGTGCTCGGCGGCAACGACCGGCTGATCAGCGCGATGGCGGCGGCCCTGCCCCCCGGGTCGATCGCCGCCGGCCGGGAGCTCGTCGCCGCTGGCCGTGCCGGTGACGGCCGAGTGCGGCTGACTCTGACGGGTGAGTCGGCCGACGTCGTCGCCTCGCGGGTGGTGCTCGCGCTGCCGTTCACCACCCTGCGGGAGGTCGACTACGCCGGGCTGGGGCTGCCCGAGCGGCGGACCCGGGCGGTCCAGACGCTGGCCATGGGTACGAACGCCAAGTTCTACCTGCAGTTCGACCGGCCCTACGCCGAGTCCGGCTTCGGCAGCTTCTTCGTCACCGACGACCCCAGCAGCTGGTATGCCTTCGACACCGAGAAGGACCAGGACGTCCCCGACCACGACGCTCCGCTGCTGCTCGTCTACTCCGGTGGCCAGACCGGTGCCGGCTACCCGACGAGCACGTCCGAGGGCCCCGCTCCGCAGACCTCGGTCACCGAGACGCTCGCCGCGCTCGACCGCGGGTCGACGGGCAACCCGCCGCTCTCGGCCGGCTACAACGGCAAGAACTACCTGGTGACCTGGGTGAACAACCCATGGGTTCGCGGCTCCTACGCGGGCTTCGGGCCCGGGCAGTACACCGACTTCTGGGGGTACCTCGAGACCCCCGAGCCCGGGCTGTTCTTCGCCGGTGAGCACACCTCGACGCATAGCCAGGGGTACCTGAACGGCGGCGTCGAGTCCGGCGAGAGGGCGGCCAACCAGGTTCTGCGGGGGTTCGGCTCGCGCGCCTGAGCCGACGGGGGACCGCTCGGCGATGCGGGGCCCTTCACGTGGTCAGCCGTCACGTGGCTGGGTGTCGACGCCTCGCCACGTGCCCAATGATCACGCGAGCGTGATCATTGGGCACGGCGGGAGCGGGTGGCGTCCGGCGGGATGCAGGGGCGGGCCCGGCGGACCTCGTCCACGTAGGGCTGGAAGGGGGTGGTGTCGGCCTTCTTGACCAGCGCCTTGTAGTAGCCGCGCATGATGTCGGCCTGCTGCTCGGGGTTGAACGCCGCCAGGCCAACCGCCGCGTGCGCGCGCAGCCCCTCGACGCCCCCGTAGTCGTAGCCGCCGTGTCGCTGCCCGACGATCGCCCGAGCCATGCAGGACGGGCCAGTGTGCTGCCCCTGCCACACGTGCATCAGCTCGTGCACGAGCCAGGCCCGTCCGGCGGCCGTGGCGGTGTCGAACGACGATGGGACGTGCACCACCCGCATCGTCACCACCGCGGTGGGCTCCTTGGTCGACGCGCTGGCCAGCCTCGCCACGTAGGAGCCCGGGTAGATCCGTACCCGGTCCCACGGGATCGTCTCGGCGTACACGCGCCGGCCGGCCTCCACCTCGTGCGGGGCCAGCCGGCGGAACCGGCCGAACACCTGCGGGATCGTCGAGACGAGCCCGATCAGCAGCCCCGCCGCCACGTCGAAGAGCCCCCAGCCGGCGGTGCGCAGCCCCGAGCGTGGGTGAGCCGGCACCCGAACCATCCCCACCCCCACCTCGCGCAGCCCCGGCCCGAGGTCGCGGGTCACCCAGCGGCCGAGGGTGTTGCCCACGTAGAGCACCCGCAGCCACAGGGCGAGCAGGGGGGTGGTCAGCACGGTGACCCCCTTTCCGGTTGAGCTGTCCGCTGATGGACGACTCCAGTGTGGTGGCGCGCCCCCCGGACATCCGCCGGATCGTTCAACCGCCGGTGCCGCGCCTCAGCGCAGACGCACGATCAGGTCGGTGGCCCGGGCCAGCCACTCGCCGTAGCTGCCCGGCAGCGCGCGAGCGACCACGTCGGGCACCTTCGCATCCAGCCCCACCACGATGCGGGCCTGCCGGCGCTCGACCCCGGCGAGGATCGTCTCGGCCGCCACGGCGGGGTCCATCACCAGCGCCTTCTCCCAGACGTGGCGGTGCTTGGCGATGTCGTCCTCGCTCACCCCGGCACCCATCCGGGCGTTGGCGGCGATGCCGGTGCGGACGCCTCCCGGGTGCACGATGCTCACCCCGACGCCGCGCGGCACCAGCTCGTGCCGCAGCGCCTCGGTCAGCCCACGCAGCGCGAACTTGCTGGCCGCGTAGGCGGTCTGGCCCTCCGGGGCGATGAGGCCGAACAGGCTCGAGACGTTCACCAGCTGCGACCCGGGCGTGGCCAGCAGGTCGGGTAGCAGCGCGTGGGTGAGCCGCATCGGGGCGTGGAAGTTCACCCGCATCACCCAGTCGACGTCGGCGGTGCTGATCTGGTCGAAGCGTCCGCCCAGTGCGACGCCGGCGTTGTTGATCAGCAGCGTCAGCGGGGCATGCTCGGCGTGGAACCGCTCGACGGCCGCGTCGAGGGCGGCGTCGTCGGTGAGGTCGTGGGTGTCGCTGGTGACGGTGAGGTCGGGGTGGTCGGCCCGGATCTGGTCGGTGACCTCGGCCAGCCCGGCCTCGCTGATGTCGAACAGCGCGAGGTGGCTGCCCCGGCGGGCCAGCCCGCGGGCCAGGTTGCTGCCGATGCCTCCGGCGGCCCCGGTGAGCAGCGCCGTCCCGCCGGCGAACTGGTACGGCCTCATGCGTCCTCCCGATGTCGAGGGTGCCATCGTGCCCGGTCCCTCCGGGCCGAACGCCCGCGGTCCCGCTACCCCGGTGGCGGCAAGAGTGGAGGCATGCGCGCACAGGTGTTGTACGAGTCCATGTTCGGCGACAACCAGCAGGTGGCCCGGGCTATCGCCGCGGGGCTGACCGAGGGGGGGATCAGCGCCGAGGCGGTGGAGATCGGCACCGCGCCCCTGGAGGTCGAGCCCGGCCTGGACCTGCTGGTGGTCGGCTCGCCCAACCACGCCTGGAGCATGCCCCGGGCGGCCACCCGCCAGGACGCGGCCACCAAGACCGAGCAACCCCTGGTCAGCAGCGGCATCGGGGTGCGGGAGTGGCTCGCGTCCGCGTCGCTGCCGGCCGGGACGCGCACCGTGGCCTACGACACCCGCGGCTCGCACCCGAAGGCCGTGGTGGCCATGGACCACGCCTCGGCGCAGATCGAGAAGGGGCTGAAGGCGCTGGGCGGCAGCCGGTTGGTGAAGGCCGAGCACTTCCTGGTCGCCGACATGAAGGGACCGCTCGAGCCCGGGGAGCTCGACCGGGCGCAGGCGTGGGGCCGCACCCTGGCGGGGCTGCTGACTCGAGCCTGAACGGCCGGGGCCACAATGCCTTCCGTGGCGCTGGACTACCTCACCGACCTCGCCCGTGTCGGGCAGTACCTGCGCTGGCCCGTCCGCGCCGGCCTGCTCTGGGACGCTGTGCGCGAGGACGTCTCGATCCTCGACCAGCTGCGCCGCGGCCTGCTGCCGCTGCCGTTCGACGGGACCCCGCCCGAGCCCGATGCCATCTTCCCGCCACCGCGCACGGCGCAGGCCCCGATCTGGGCCGGCAAGCGCGTCGCGGTCGTGGCGACCGGGGGCAGCGGGGCGCTGGCCAGCGTCGTCGGGGTGCTGCGGGCGCTGGAGGAGGCCGACGTCACGCCGGCGGGCCTCGGGCTGTGCTCGGGCTCGACGATGTTCGGCGTCCCGGTGGCCGCCGGGCTGTCGACCGACGAGGTGGCCCGGGCGCTGCTGACGCTGCGCACGTCGGACTACCTCGACCCCGACTGGACGCGCTTGGCGGCGGCCCCGCTGCGGCTCGGCCGCGGCTGGGCGGGCCTCATGCGCGGCGAGGCGGTCGAGAGGGTGTTCCGCGACCTGCTCGGGGAGGTGACCCTGGGCCAGCTGCGGGTGCCGGTGTGGTTCCCCGCCTGGGGCATCGAGGACAACCACCTGCGCTACATCAGCTCGCACGACGACCCCGACCTGCCGGCCGCCACCGCGATCCGGATGGCCATCGCCCTGCCGCTGGCCTTCGAGCCGGTGCCCTACCAGGGCCGCTCGTACCTGGACGGCGGCATCGTCGAGATCCTGCCGTCCCGGCCCTTCGCCCAACCGGGCGCCTACGACGCTGCCGTGGTGGTGAACGGCTTCTACCGGCCGGGCTTCCTGCCCGACGAGGACCACCGGTGGCGGGACGAGCGGTTCAGCGTCCTGCGCGTGTCGGGGCAGACCCGGCTGATGGGCCACGTGGACACCGCCCGCCGGTCGCTGGCCGACCTCACCGCCGCGACCGAGGTGCACATGCTCGACCCGGTGCCCTACGACACCGTTCACGGCGCCGGCCTCTACACCGAGTTCGTCGACCGCCGCCGCTGGGCCGGCTACATGCGGGCCGGCTACGACGCCGCCTGGGCGATGCTCGACGACGTCGAGGAGCAGCAGCCGCGCCGCCGCCGGCGGGAGGAGGGCCGGGAGTCCCCCAGCACCGCCTCGCGCAGCCTCGCGGGCCGCGGACGGGCCGTCGCGCCGCCGCCGGTCGCTGCGACCCCGGCCTGATCTCGTGCCCACCCCGGTGCGGGTGCGGCGGGCAGGTTCGGGCGACGCCGCCGTGCTCGCGGCGCTGCACGAGCCGTTGCACCGGCTGCACGCCGAGGCGCTGCCCGAGGAGTACCCCCCCTACGACGCGACGGCGACGCAGGCGTACTACGCCGGGGTGCTCGCCGACCCCCAGTGGCGGTTCTGGAGGGCCGAGGTCGACGACTGCCCGGTAGGGCTCGTCGGCTGCGAGGTGCGCGAGCGTCCGTCCTCCCCGTTCACCCGTCCGCTGCGGGTGCTCTACGTGCACCAGCTGTCCGTGGTCGAGGACGCCCGGCGCTCGGGGGTGGCCCGTGCCCTGATGGAGGCTGCCGAGCAGGAGGCCGGGCGAGCCGGCTGCAGCGAGCTGCGGCTCGACCACCAGCAGTTCAACGTCTCGGCCCACCGCTTCTACGAGGCGCTCGGCTACCGCACCCGTCAGGTGAGCATGGCCAAGCCGGTGCGAGGCCGCGACGGCTGACGCCGCGCCGCTCCTTGCCGTCGCAGGAGGTGGCGGGGCAGGCCCGTCCTCAGACGTCGAGCGCCGGAGGCTCGGGCTCGCCGAGGGCCTCGACCGAGGCTGCCTCCAGCGCCTCGGCCACTGCGATGCCGAACGCCTCCACCAGCCGGTCGGCGGCCGACAGCG
>Ga0209594_1001394_pt1 | contig 12084 bp, 8 predicted proteins | sample AshMeaCrysSpring_FD_184126 | JGI IMG/M metagenome (GOLD analysis project Ga0209594, IMG submission 184126) | Groundwater microbial communities from Big Spring, Nevada to study Microbial Dark Matter (Phase II) - Ash Meadows Crystal Spring... | ecosystem: Environmental > Aquatic > Deep subsurface >...
TCAAATCCGCATTTCACCGATCCGTGTGATCGACGCCGATGGCCAGCAGTTGGGCATCATCCCCACCGAAGAGGCCATGAACCGGGCACGCGACGCGGGATTGGACTTGGTGGAAGTAGCGCCGAACGAACGGCCACCGGTTTGCCGAATCATGGATTACGGCAAATACAAGTACGAAAAGAACAAAAAGAAATCCGGCGGCGCGCAACACCACCAGAAGACGAAAGAGATCCGTCTCCGTCCGCGGACTGGTCAGCACGACATCGACACCAAGTTGCGGCAAGCCCGCGGCTTCCTCGAGCACAAAGACAAAGTGCAGGTCAGCGTGATCTTCCGTGGTCGCGAAATGGCGCACGTCGAAGAAGGCCGCAAGGTGATGGATCAGGTGATCGAGTTGCTCTCGGAAGTCGGGAAGCTCGAAGCCGCGCCGCAGCAAAACGGCAAGCGGATGATCTGCATCATGGCGCCGAAGTAGCCAAATCCCACACGACAACGGATTGAACGATCGTGATGGAGCGGGAACGCGGCGACTCGGTGAGTCCTAGTCATCCGGCGGGGTGCTCGCTTTCGCGTTTGGCCGAGGCCCTGCAGTCGATCGCGCCGTTAGGGTGTGCGGAGCCGTGGGATAACGTGGGTTGGCTGGTCGGGCGACGCGGAGACGCGGCGCGCCGGGTCATGACATGCCTGACCATCTCTCCCACGGTGGTTCGCGAAGCGATCGAAGGTCGGGCCGATGTGATCGTGACCCATCACCCGTTGCCATTTCATCCGTTGCGACGCATCGTGCGCAGTGATCTCACCGGCCGCATGTTGCTTGATCTGATCGGACACGACATCGGAATCTACAGCCCTCACACGGCGTTCGATTCGGCTGCCGACGGAATCAACGCGTTGCTTGCAAGACAATTCGACTTGCAGCAAATCCGCCCGATCGTCCCGGGCGATCGACCCGTCGAACGCGACTGCCCTGCCCCAGGATCAGGCCGCTGTGGACGACTTGCTTCTCCCATGACACTCGCCGAGCTTGCCGCGCGTGTCCGGTCGTTCACCGATGTCGAATACCTTACCTTCGCTGGCTCACCGCAGCTGATTGTCCGGACACTCGGCATCGCATGTGGCGCGGGCCACAGCTTCTGGTCGGCCGCGCGTGCCGCAGGTTGCGATGCACTCCTCACCGGGGAAGCTCGGTTTCATGACGCGATCGCGGCCGAAGGCGAAGGCCATGGCTTGATTGCGATCGGGCATTACGCCAGTGAACGCTTCGCGGTACAGCATCTAGCCGAGCAACTGCAATCCGCGTTGCCCGAGTTGCACGTCTGGGCAAGCCAAATGGAAAGTGATCCGTGGCGGTCTGTCGGCGCGAGTTAGGAGTTCGGCTAATCATGTATTCGGCTGATGTGTCGCGCGGTGGGTGGGGCGGTTCGGAATTCACGCGAAGCGCGGGCGAGGGCGGCGTCGATCGGGTAGTGCAGCGATCCCGAAATAGCGGGCTGGCGCCCGCCGCTCAATAGGGCATTGGCTGCCCGAGTCAAGCAGGCTCACGCCCGCCGCTCGCCGGCGGACTCCACGGCCATCGCCAGGGCCTGTGTCAGCGCATCGGGAAGGCTCGTTGGATAACAGCAGAACGCGTACTCGCGATTGGACCATGCGATGGCAGACTGCAGCTCGGACCGCACCGCGCGCTGACGCTCGTGAAGTTCGGCAATCACTGGTCGCGCTTCCATCGCGATCGCTCGGTTCAACTCCATAATCTCGGCATGCCATCCATGCTTCTGGCTGCGCACCGGAATTGCTCGGAGCAGCGCTTGCTTCTGGTCCACGATCGGCCGCGCTGCGGATGGCATCGGGACACCGAGATCCATCCACAGTCTTTCGGGCGCGAACTGAATGTAGCGGAGCTGGTGTTCGATGCGGGCCAGGTCCTGTCGAGCAGTCGATGGATCAGGAGCGCCGGGCAATCGCATCGTCGCGGTGGCGACCAGAAACCCGGGTGGCTCGATTCCGAAAAAGGAGGCGATGATCAAGTCATTCAACTGATCGTACTTGCCGCCGCCAATGCCGTGAATGAACGCATCGCTGAGAACCAATCGCGCATAGGCAGTCGTCACGAGCGCCCGTGGACGCAACCGTTGACCGGAGCCGCGCACCGCTTCCAGAAACCCCGCCGCATTCGACTCGGACGGGAGCTCTGCTTCCCAGCGAACTCGATCGCTCAAGACAAGCCGCTTGCCTCGGCGCTGCACCCAGACCGCTCGCCGCCGCGGGTCCTGGTCTGCATAGGTCCAAAACGGAACCTCAAACCAATCATGCACGGATCCCAGGTTGGGCACGGGATGGGAACGGCTGCGAATCCGGTGGGCCACTCGATAGACAGCCAGCGCCTCGTGATAACAGTGCTGAAAGTGCGGGGCATCAGAGCAGACCGCCAGCAGGAATTGGTAAAACGATTGCGTGTCGCACAGCTGGCTTAGCGGGACCTCCAGTGTCTGTAGCCCGCAGGTTGCTTCATAGCGATGCCGTGCTTCGGCCAGAATCCAACCCAGCCGATCGACCCCTCGTTGTTGAGCCGACCGCGCCAGAGGCCAGAGCTGTTCGATGATGGGCGTCTTGACCAGCGGCTCCACCTGGCGCCGCAGGCGTTCGCCAAAACTTTCGAACAGTTGCCGATCGATCAAGCGAGTCTCTTCGATCGGCCGACCGCCACTCGGCACATCCAGCTCGATCAGCGACGCACGTACTTCACCCTGCTCGCTGCGAGCCGGCGCACGAATTGTCTGCAAGCGGCTCAAGTCGTTATCGACGATCAGATTGATCGATATCGCGCGGCAGTCCGAGCCGAGGGATGAGAGCAGAAAGTTTTTGAACCAGACGCCCGGGTGAAAGAGTTCTGGTTGATGGCCGGCTAACAGAATTGGCGGCTCGTCACTGGACCCACGATCGCGTGGTTGACCAGGACCACGGGCGACAGTTCGCAGGTTGCTCGTCTCGAGCGGCGAGCCGCTCACATCGCGGTAGGCGCGCGTGTAATCGAGCGCCATCCGCAGCAACTCAAGGCGACCTTCACGACGCCAAGCCGTCCAATCGTGCCCTGCCAGTGTCGCGACCGACTGGAAGGACTGGCGGTTTTGTGCCAGCAGCGCAGGCACCTTGCGCAGCGGCGGGTCGATCAGCGCCGTCCGGTCGGTGCGCGGAGCCTGATAGGGGCGAAAGCCATGCGAGGCGACCGCGTCGGACATCAACGAGCTTCTTGGCAGAGTGTCCGGCGGCGGTTGGAGGTGCGGAAGTAACCTGCACGGCACGCGGCCCGCACCGCATCATCCAGCACTTGGTTGTAATGCTGCAATCGAACGTCGGCATCGTCCAGCGCACCGCCAAAGGATCGCGACAGATCGAGATAGATCAGCGGTACGGGCAGTTCAATCACAGTCTGCTTCAGCGCCGCAGCCCAAGCCCAGACTTGCAGTGGCATGGCGTAGCCTTCGTCGTCGATATGCGGAACCAGCTGCCGCAGCGCATCGACACGATAGGCCTTGAAGCCGCAGAACGCGTCCGTCAACGAGAAGCCCAGTCGGCGGTTGATCTGACGTGTGATCAGGCGGTTGATAAACGCCCGCTGTGCGGGCGGCGCATCATCGCCTTCGAAGGCTTGCAGGTAGCGGCTGCCCGAGACAATATCGGCAGACGTCGTCGCTTCGATGAACTGCGGAATTCGCTGCGGCTGGTGCTGACCGTCGCAATCCAGCGTCACGACGGCGTCGTAGTCATGGTCGATCGCGTACTGAAAAGCTGTCAGCAGCGCTGCACCGTAACCGCGATTCTGCGGGTGACGGACCACGGAGATATCGTCCCGTTCCGCAAGCTGTTGATCCGTCCCGTCGCTCGAACCGTCGTCCACCACGAGGACGTGCTCGGCATGCTCTCGGACCTCATCCAGCACGCCGTTGACGTACTTCACTTCGTTATAAACAGGCAAGGCGGCCAGCCAGCGGGATGGTGAATATCGCATGCCGAAACTCCGGATAGGGCAGCCAACCCGAGTGAGCCTTTGTCGCGTCGTGCCAATCAGTTCAACGCGTTACTTCGCGCCGAAACCCGCTGGATCCCCGCTGCTTCCCTGCCGTTTGGCGGCAGCGCATTCTAGGGGCCGACCCCGGCAGGTCAAATCGCCTGCCCGCGCCGGTCAAATCGTCCTTGACAGCATAGTCCAACCATCCCGAGTGTTCGGTCGCGGCGGTGCTGGTATGTGATAAGCAGGGCCCAGGCATGCGAGCGAGGGCCTTGGCGAGCGGCAAGCGCCAGCCGGCTGTTTCGGGAGCGGGCGACCGGCAATCGTCCGATTGCGCTGCCCGGCGCTTCGGGCAGGCTCACTTGCTGGCGCTTCGGGTGAAAATGGCGGGCGTCCTCGCCGGTGCGCGGCGGGCGGGAGCCCGCCGGATGCTACTCATGCCGCAGGGCGTCGATCGGGTTCATCCGTGCGGCCCGCATCGCCGGATACAGCCCGCTGAGGATCCCCACCGCCACGGCGATTCCAAACGCCAGCGGAATCGATTCAGGCACGATCGCCGGGGCAGCATTCCGCGCCCAGTCTGGCAGCGCATCCATGGTCTCGGGGAGATACTTGACGGCAAAGTTTCGCGCGACCACGACAAGTGGCTGACAGAGCACGCCCGCGATGATCCCCAACACGCCACCGACGACGCTCAACACGACGGTTTCAATCAAGAACTGCCGTACGATGTCGCTCCGCTTGGCGCCCAGCGCGCGACGAACACCGATTTCTCGTGTCCGCTCGGTCACGGTGGCCAACATGATGTTCATGATGCCGATGCCGCCAACCAGCAATGAGATACCTGCGATCAAAACCATGAACACAAGGATCATCAGCCGCTGCGTCCGCGCCTGTTCCAGCAGCTCCAACGGCACCACCACCGCGATGTCGTTCAACTTCGTGTGCTTGGGTTTGAGCGTCGATTCGACAAGCTTGGCTGTCTTTTCCACGTTCTCCACGGAGTCCACTTTGAGCGTGATCTGGTTGAGCTCCATGATCTCCGACTCAAACTGCCCGCTCCGCCGGGTAACAATCGTATCGCCGATGCGTTGCTGGAGAGTTCGGATCGGGATGTAGACGTCGTTGGAGAAGTCTTGCGAATCGAGCGATCCGCCGATTGCGGCGGAAGGGTTGCGATACTGAAGCACTCCGATCACCGAGTAGTAGTCTTTATGCTCGGGCACATACACGCGCTTGCCGATCGGATCTTCGTTCGGAAACAGGCGTTCGGCCACGGATGACGACAGGACGCAAAACGTATCGCGCCGCGAGTTGTCGAGATCGGAAATGAACCTTCCCAGTCGAGTTTGCAGCCGGTTGCCGGAGGCATATCCCGGAGTGCAGCCAACGAGCCGCCCATCGATCAGGCGGTCACGATAGGAAAACTGGCGCCGCAGTTCGCGGATCGGCACGGCCGAAGTAATCGTCGGAACGGTTTCCAACAGCAAGTCATATTCAGAACGTGTCAGGCCATACGGGACCGCGCTGCGTCCCTCCATCAGCTCGCTGGGCGGCTTCACGCTGCGAACGATGATCGTATCGGCTCCGAGTGATTCGATCTGGCGCTGAGCCTCGCGGCTGATTCCCTCCCCCAACGCCAGCAGCACAATCACGCTGGCCACCCCGAAGAAAACACCGAGCGTCGTCAAGAACGTCCGCAGCGGGTGCAGGAGCAGGCTTTTCACCCCAACCTGCAATGTGCGGAGCCAAACCTTGATCATGGGAATTTCTTAGTCGGAGCGAGGCTTTGAGTGGAAGCGGATGGAGGACGATCGTGGCCGCGGGCAAGCCGTTGGACATGGTCGGCCTTCGCCAAGCATCCAACAGTCCGTCGGTCGAATTACTCTTCCTTGATCGCTGCAATCATCTGTTTTTGGTGTTCGGCGGCAGCCAAGCGACCTTCTTCGCTGTTGCGAACATCGCTTTGCAGCAACCCGTCTTTCAGTCGCACAATGCGTTTGGCCCGTTTGGCTACTTCATCTTCGTGGGTGACAAGGACGATCGTTCGTCCCGAGTTATTGAGCGCGTCGAAAAGGGCCAGGATTTCGTCCGTGGTTCTCGAATCGAGGTTCCCCGTCGGTTCGTCGGCAAGAACGAATTCCGGATCGTTGACCAGACTGCGGGCGATCGCCACACGCTGCTGCTGACCGCCGGAGAGCTGCATCGGCCGATGATCAAGCCGATCCCCGAGGCCCACCATCGCCGCAAGATCTTTGCAATGCTTTGTTTCGGCCGGTCCCAGCCGCCCCTGGTAGAACAGCGGAACTTGAATGTTTTCGACCACTGTCAGCTGCTGGATCAGGTTGTACGACTGGAACACAAACCCGATCTTCTTGCTCCGGACTTCGGCAAGCTGGTCGTCGCTCATCTTCGAGACATCTTCGCCGCCGAGAATCAAATGCCCGCTGGTAGGCTGATCCAGGCACCCGAGCAGATTGAGCAGCGTGCTTTTACCGCTGCCCGAAGGTCCCATGATCGCGACATAGTCGCCCACAGGCACCGACACACTCACACCGCGCAGCGCGCGGACCGTCTCGCTCTTGAGCACGTATTCCTTTTTCAGGTCGCGTGTCTCAATCGCCAGCTCCGACGAAGCCGCAATCGCAACTCGCCCTAAAGCGGCATTCAAATGTTCGCTGGCGATCGACATGACAGGACAACTTTCACGGAAACTGCTGTTCGCGGCGCTGCGAGCTGCCGGCGCGAGACGTCTCGACCCCAGGCGCCGTTTTCCCGCCCCTGGGTTTCAACGCGTCCTGCGAGGGAGTTAGCGAGGAGGACCGCCGCCTCCCGGACCCCCACCGGGACCGCCGGGCCCACCCGGACCCCCGCCTCGGCGCCGCATCTGAGCCATCGCCTTCGTGGCCTCGGCCTTTTCGACAAAGCCGTCGCTGTTGCTATCGGCCTGCATCAGCATTTCGCCGAACTGGCCCATCGCGCTGGTCTCATCTTTCGACAGCTTGCCGTCACTGTCGGAATCGAGTCGTTGGAACATCGAATCGACCCGCTGGGCTGGAGTCATGTTCGCCCCCGCGCCGCCGGGACCGCCGAAGCCACCACCGCCAGGCCCACCAGCTCCGGGAGGACCGCCGGCGCCGGGAGGACCGCCGGCGCCGGGAGGACCGCCAGCACCTGGCGCGCCTCCAGCACCTGGCGCGCCTCCAGCACCTGGCGCGCCTCCAGCACCTGGCGCGCTGTTCTGAGACGCCAGTGCCTGTTGGGGCGCGCCGCTGGTGACTTGCGTACCGGTCGCGGTGGCCACCATTTCCGCGAGCGAAGTGCCCCTGCCACTCTCCCCTTCTTTCGCCGAGGGCAGGTCCATCAGGTCGAGGTGACTGGCCAGGTCGAGGACGACGGTTTCCCCTTCCTTGAGACCTTCCGAGACCACGGCGAACTTTTCATTGGTCGCCGGTACGGTCACTTTTCGCGTCTCGAACGATGAACCGTCCTTCACCAAGGCAAACATCAGGCCGTTGTGTTCATAGACGCCTTGGATCGGCACCTGAATCGCATCGGGCATCTGCTCGACATAGATCCGCACGTTCGCCGTCAAACCGACTCGAATCGATGGAGGTGGGTCGATGATCTTGATGAACGTCGCGTATTCCTTGATCGAGGAGCTGAACCAGCTGCCGGGCTCGGCATAGCGATTCACTTTCGTGACTTGGCCGATCATATCCAGACCCGGGATCGCATCGACGGAAATCCGAGCGGCCATCCCTTCGCGAATGTAGGTGATCCGCCCTTCATTGACGGTCGCTTTTACCTGCATCTGAGTGGGGTCGGGCAGGCGAATGATCGTCTGGCGTTCGCGCACGGACGCGCCGGGCTCGACGACGAATTCCGCACTGCCACCGCGGCTGCTGTACTGATTCGCGTAGACGACAATCCCGTCTGCCGGCGCCGTGATGATGCACAGTTTGACCTGCTCTTCGATCTCCTTGAGCTTCGATTCTTCTTCGGCAAGGCTTCGTCGATCGGCTTTCAACTGGGCGCGCGCGGCTTCAATCTTGCTGTCGTACTCGACGAGCATCTTCTTCTTCGTCAGTTCCTGAAGCACCCGCAGTTCAGCCTGGGCGCTTTCCAACTGGTTTCGCGCGTTTGCGACGGCGAACTTGTCGGCTTCCAGCTGCAAGCTCTTGACCAACCCCTTCGCCACAAGCCGCTCGGTGCTCTCCGAAGCCAGCTGCGCCTTCCGAAGATCCTGCTCGGCGACGGCGATCTTGCTGAGGATCGTCTTCTCGTTGGTCGTGTACAAACCCTCGAGATACTCCTCCTTCGTGATCTCCGCTTGCTGCAAGGCCGCATCGCTGCTGATCACTTTGGCCTGCGCGGCATTGACGACGACGCGCTGTTGCTTGGCTTCATCCTCGAGCGCGGACGAATCGAGCTCGACCAGCTTGTCGCCCTTCTTGACTTGAGTCGCTTCCGGAATGACCCAAATAATCGATATCCCGCCGCCCCCCTTGGCCTTCACTTGCGACTGGACATCGATGTTGCTGCTGCTCTCGACTTCGCCTTGTTCCAGGACGATGTGATCGAACTTACCGCGAGCGACCTGAGCGAGACTGAGGTCGCGCTTCACGTCGGCTCGCCCCGCGACCAACCAATACCAGACACCGCCGATGACCGCTGCCAACAGCAAGATCAAGACCACCGGCACGGCAAACGAGAGGCCCCGCTTCGGATCCCGGGACAGGCGGCGCGACGAACGGGTACGGTTATTTCGCATCAGAGGGCTCTCCAGGCCGGAGCTCAGAAATCGCGGGAATCGGCGGTTTAGGTGGGAGGGGCCAGTGCGTCCGGCCGTCTTCCTCTACGGAAGGACGGTTCCGCCGGTGCGGCCCGCCGCGCCGCTCACCGAAAATCGTTCATCCCCGCCGGCAATCTAAGTGTTGATCGTCGGCAAGTCAGGATCGAAGTCCGTTAAACCCCTGAGGTCCCCGGGGGTTCCGCCGGGCAGGAGTTTTAGGAAAGACGGGCGAGCCGCTATCGCCCTGAGGGCGAGCCGCTCTACCCGAACTTCGTCGAGAGTCGAGCCCAAACCGCATTTGAACGCGGGCCGAGACGGGCGAACTTTTTTTGGAACTCGTCAAGTGACACCAAGTGTCCAGGCGATCACTATCAAGCCGCCCTATGAAGGCTGACCGGACGGAGCGGCCGCCGGCGATCGCGGGGGATGAGTCGGTTCCTGGATGTTTCAGCGAGGCGACGGATCGTGGCGCTGTTGCTCGAATGCGATGATCTTGTCCTCATGTTGCAGGGTCAGGCCGATGTCGTCCAACCCATGGAGCAGGCAGTGGCGTCGGAACTCGTCGAGGGTGAATGACCGAGCAAACCCATGCTCGTCGCGGACCGTCTGCTGCTTGAGATCGACGGTCAGTCGATAGGGCTGATGGTGGGCGGCGCGTTCGAAAAGTTCGTCGAGATCGGTCTCCGAGAGGACGATTGGCAGGACTCCGTTCTTGAAGCAGTTGTTGTAGAAGATGTCCGCGAAACTGGGCGCGACGACCGCGCGAATCCCGTAATCCGCAATCGCCCATACCGCGTGTTCGCGGCTCGAACCGCTGCCGAAGTTGCGGCGTGCCAGGAGGATCGTTGCCCCGCGGGCCGCAGGCGTGTTCAGTTCAAAGTCGGCTCGCGGCTGGCCATCGGCATCGAACCGCCAATCGAAGAATAGGAACTGTCCGAAACCGGATCGCTCGATCCGCTTCAGGAACTGCTTGGGAATGATCTGGTCCGTATCGACATTCGCGCGGTCCATGGCCGCCACGGTGCCACTGTGAACGGTGAATGGTTCCATGCCTCAGCCAGTACTACGCAATGAAGGATAGCGATCGCCTCAGGGGGCGGCGCGGTGAAGTTCGGTCGGGAGATGCGGGCTATCGGTAATCCCAATCTCGGATGTCAACGAAGTGGCCGCGGATTGCGGCGGCGGCGGCCATGGCGGGACTGACCAGATGCGTCCGCCCCCCTTTGCCTTGCCGGCCTTCGAAGTTGCGATTGCTCGTGCTGGCACAACGTTCGCCGGGGGCAAGCCGATCGGGGTTCATGGCCAGGCACATGCTGCAACCGGCCTCGCGCCACTCAAAGCCTGCCGCCGTAAAGAGTCGATCGAGCCCTTCGGACTCGGCTTGGGCTTTGACTTGTCCGCTGCCGGGCACCACCATCGCGCTGACGGCTGGATCGACACGATGCCCCCGCGCGACCGCCGCAGCCGCTCGCAGATCCTCGATCCGACCATTGGTGCAAGACCCGATGAAGACGCGCTGGATATCGACATCCGCCCAGGGAGTCCCGGGTTTCAGATCCATGTATTCCAGCGCGTGCATGGCCGATCGGCGATCGGTCGGATCGCTGAAGGACTGCGGATCAGGAACGGCCTGATGAATCCCGCAGACCTGGCCGGGATTCGTTCCCCAAGTGATCTGCGGTTCGATGTCCTCGGCCCGGAATGATTCCACTCGGTCAAAGACCGCGCCTTCGTCGCTGTGAAACTGCTGCCACTGGGTCACCGCAGCATCGAACGCTTTGGGCGCGAAGGGACGTCCGCGGAGGTAATCAAACGTCGTCTGATCGGCGGCGATCATCCCGGCGCGGGCCCCTGCTTCGATGGACATGTTGCAGACCGTCATCCGCTCTTCCATCGACAGACCGCGGATCGTATCGCCGCTGTACTCGAGCACATAGCCTGTGCCGCCAGCGGTACCCAGCTGTCCGATCAGGTAGAGGATCAAATCCTTGGCCGTCACGCCGGCCGGCAGTTGCCCTTCGACCCGCAGCTCACACGTTCGAGGTTTGGTTTGAAGCAGTGTCTGCGTGGCCAGCACGTGCTCGACTTCGCTTGTCCCGATACCGAATGCCAGCGCGCCGAATGCGCCGTGGGTAGCCGTATGGCTGTCCCCGCAGACGATCGTCATGCCGGGTTGCGTGTAACCGAGTTCGGGACCAATCACATGGACGATCCCTTGTCGAATGTCGCCCATGTCGTAGAGCTGGATGCCGAACTGGCGACAGTTTTCACGGAGGGTTTCGATCTGGATGCGGCTGATCGGATCGGCGATCGGCAAGCGTCGATCCGTCGTCGGGACGTTGTGGTCGGGAGTCGCAATCGTGCGATCGGGCCGGCGGACGCGGCGTCCGGCCAGCCGTAGTCCCTCGAAGGCCTGCGGGCTGGTGACTTCGTGCACCAGATGCAAATCGATGTAGAGGATCGTCTGTTGCCCGGGCTCCGCGTGGACGACGTGGGCATCCCAGATCTTTTCGAACATCGTCCGGGGAGCACTGGACGCAGCGGACATTACGTGACCTTCAATGGCGATTCGGAAGTCCGCCGCAGCTCAGGGCAGACCACCGAGTGGAATAACGGGGAGACTCAGGGTCGGACATCTGGAATGTAGTCCGAGTTCGCTTGGTTGTTGAAGGGCCAGCCAAACCAAGGCGGGATCTTCAGCAGCGGTGGTATTCGCGGTACCAGGCCACAAAGCGGGGAATCCCTGATTCGATCGGCGTGGCGGGGTGAAATCCGACGGCCGTCTGCAGATCGGCGACGTCGGCGTAGGTTTCCAGAACGTCGCCGGGCTGCATCGGCAACATCCGCTTTTCCGCGGTCTTGCCGCATGCGTGCTCGAGCACCTCGATGAACCGTGACAATTCCACCGGTTGATGGTTGCCGATATTGTAGATCCTGTAGGGTGCTCGACTGCTGCCTGGATCGGGATGTTCGCTGGTCCAGTGGGGATTGGGTTTCGGGATCACGTCGGTCGTTTTGATGACGCCTTCCACGATGTCATCGATGTACGTGAAATCGCGGCGCATCCGACCCTCGTTGTAAACGTCGATCGGCCGGCTCGCGAAAATCGCATCAGTGAACTTGTACAATGCCATGTCGGGGCGACCCCACGGCCCATAGACCGTAAAGAACCGCAAACCCGTCGTGGGTAGTCCGTAGAGATGGCTGTAAGTATGAGCCATCAGTTCATCGGCCTTCTTTGTCGCCGCGTACAGACTCACCGGATGATCCACGTTGTGATGGA
>Ga0209594_1001395_pt1 | contig 12083 bp, 9 predicted proteins | sample AshMeaCrysSpring_FD_184126 | JGI IMG/M metagenome (GOLD analysis project Ga0209594, IMG submission 184126) | Groundwater microbial communities from Big Spring, Nevada to study Microbial Dark Matter (Phase II) - Ash Meadows Crystal Spring... | ecosystem: Environmental > Aquatic > Deep subsurface >...
TCGAAGGCCTCGGCGGTGAGGATGCGCGACGGCCGCAGGTCCTCCCACACCATCTCGACGATGCGCCGCCCCGTCTGCGTGGCCATCTGGGCGTGGCGCGAGTCGGGCGCCGGGATCGACGCCGCGCCCGGAAGCGTGAGGCCCAGGGCCTCCGCCGCGCTGGTCATCGTCGAGGCCGTGCCCATGGTCATGCAGTGCCCGGGCGAACGGGCGATGCCGGAGAGCAGATCCTCCCACTCCTCCTGGTCGATCGCGCCGGCGCGCAGTTCGGCCCAGCCCTTGAACATGTCGCTGCCCGAGCCGAGCGTCTTGCCCGAGGCGTTGCCCTTGAGCATGGGGCCGGCGGGCAGGTAGATCATCGGCAGCCCCATCGAGGTGGCGCCCATGACGAGCCCCGGGGTGGTCTTGTCGCAGCCGCCCATCAGCACCGCGCCGTCGCAGGGGTAGGAGCGCAGCAGTTCCTCCGCCTCCATGGCGAGGAGGTTGCGGTACATGAGCGGGCTGGGCTTCTGGAACGGTTCCGCCAGCGACATCGCCGGCAGCTCCAGCGGAAAGCCGCCGGCCTGCCACACCCCGCGCTTGACCTCCTCGGCGCGTTGCCGGAAGTGCGTATGGCACGGGTTGATCTCGCTCCACGTGTTGAGGATGGCGATGACCGGCTTGCCGCGGTAATCCCCGTCGGCGAGCCCGATCTGCGCCATGCGCGAACGGTGGTTGAACGTGCGCATGCCCTCGCTTCCGAACCAGCGGTGGCTGCGGAGGTCTTCGGGCTTGACGGCCATGGAAGCGCTTCCGGAGTGGTGCAGAATGGCTCATGTTACCGCGACGCTCGCGGGAAGCCGATCGAGGAAACCACGATGACCAGCGCTTCGGGCGACCGCATTGCGGGCATCGCCCTTTCCCGGGTGGTGCTGCCGCTCGCCACCCCCATCAGCGACGCCAAGGTGCTCACGGGGCGGCAGAAGCCGCTGACCGAGATCTCCTTCATCTTCGCGGAGATTGCCACGCGGGACGGGCACTCGGGCATCGGATTCGGCTACGCGAAGCGTGCCGGCGGACCCGGCATCTTCGCCCACGCCGCGGAGATTGCGCCCAACCTGCTGGGCGAGGACCCCAGCGACATCGGCCGCCTGTGGGAAAAGCTGTGCTGGGCGGGCGCCTCCGTCGGCCGCAGCGGCCTCACCGTGCAGGCCATCGCTCCCTTCGACATTGCGCTGTGGGACCTGAAGGCGAAGCGTGCCGGACTGCCGCTGGCCAGGCTCCTCGGGGCCCATCGCGACTCGGTGCGCTGCTACAACACCTCCGGCGGGTTTCTTTCCACGCCGCTGCCGGAGGTGCTGGCCAACGTGGACAAGGCGCGCGCGCTCGGCATCGGCGGCATCAAGATCAAGGTGGGGCAACCCGACGCCGCGGCGGACCTCCAGCGGGTCGAAGCCGTGCGCCAGCAGCTGGGCGATGACTTCCCGCTCATGGTGGACGCGAACCAGCAGTGGGATCGCATGACGGCCCAGCGCGTCTGCCGCGCGCTGGAGCCGTTCAACCTCACGTGGATCGAGGAGCCGCTGGACGCCTACGACGTCGAGGGCCACGCGGCGCTCGCGGCCTCGCTCGACGCACCCGTCGCGACGGGCGAGATGCTCACCAGCTTCCGCGAGCACGCGGCGTTGATCGAGCAAAGTGCCTGCGACTTCATCCAGCCCGACGCGCCGCGCGTGGGCGGCATCACGCCGTTCCTGCAGATCATGGCGCTCGCCGATTTCCGCGGCCTTTCGCTCGCACCCCACTTCGCCATGGAGATCCACCTCCACCTCGCCGCCGCGTACCCGCGCGAGCCGTGGCTCGAGCACTTCGAGTGGCTGGAGCCCCTCTTCAACGAGCGCCTGCAGCTGCAGGACGGTCGCATGCTCGTGCCGGACCGGCCGGGATTGGGCTTCTCCCTGTCCGAGCACGCCCGCCGCTGGACCGCCGAGTCCGCCCGCTTTGGTTTCTGACACCGGTGTCAGACACCACGGGGCGGCTAGAATGAACGGATGAACACGACCGCCCCCTCCCCCGTCATCCGCCTCGACCCCGCGGACAATGTCGTGGTCGCCCGCATCGAGATCCCCGCCGGCACCTTCATCCCCGGCGAAAACGTCACGACGCGCGAGGCCATTCCCCTCGGCCACAAGATCGCCGCCCGAGCGATCCGCAAGGGGGAGCCGGTCCTCAAGTACAACACGCTGATCGGCTTCGCCGGCGACGATGTCGCGCCGGGCACGCGCATGCACACGCACAACGTGCTCTTCGGCGGCTTCCAGCGCGACTACCGCTTCGCCGAGGACTACCGGCCTGTCGACCTGCTGCCACAGGAAGAGCGCGCCACCTTCCAGGGCATCGTGCGCGCCGACGGCCGCGTGGCGACGCGCAACGTCGTGGGCGTCATCGTGACGGTGAATTGCGCCGCCACCGTCGCCCGCAAGATCGCCGAGCACTTCACCGCCGAGCGGCTGGCGGACTTCCCCAACGTGGACGCCGTGGTCCCCTACCTGCACGACCTCGGCTGCGGCATGGAGATGACCGGGGAGCCCATGGACCTGCTTCGGCGCACGATCGCGGGCTACATCCGGCACCCAAACACGGCGGGCGTGCTGGTCGTTGGCCTCGGCTGCGAGCGCAACAGCCTCGCCGGGCTTCTCGAGCAGGAGAAGCTCGCCCCCGGGCCGATGCTGCGCACCCTCGTCATCCAGGAAAACGGCGGCACGGCCGGCACCATCGCGGCGGGCATCGCGCAGGTCAAGGAGATGCTCCCGGCCGCGAACGCCGTGAAGCGCGAGCCCGTGTCGGCCGAGCACATCACGGTGGGCCTGCAGTGCGGCGGCTCCGACGGCTTCTCCGGGCTTTCCGCCAACCCCGCGCTCGGCGTGGCCATGGACATCCTCATCCGCAACGGCGGCACGGCGATCCTCTCCGAGACGCCGGAAATCTACGGCGTCGAGCACACGCTGACCGCCCGCGCCGTCTCGCGCGAGGTGGGCCAGCAGCTGGTGGACCGCATGGATTGGTGGCTCAGGCACACCGAGGGGCGCGACACCCAGATCAACGGCCGCGTGAGCCCCGGCAACACCGCCGGTGGCATCGCCAACATCATCGAGAAGTCCCTCGGCGGCGCCAAGAAGGCCGGCAACAGCCCGATGATGGCGGTCTACCGCTACGCCGAACCGGTCACCGTGAAGGGCTTCGTCTTCATGGACACGCCCGGCTACGACCCGGTCTCCGCGACGGGCCAGATCGCCGGCGGCGCCAACATGATCGCGTTCACCACCGGCCGCGGCTCCTGCTTCGGCTCCATGCCCGCGCCGACGATCAAGCTCGCCAGCAACACGCCCATGTACCGCCGCATGGAAGCCGACATGGACGTCAACTGCGGCACGATCATCGACGGCGTGGAGACCCTCGAGCAGAAGGGCCGCGAGATCTTCGCCGCCCTGCTTCGCCACGCCTCCGGCGAAAAGACGAAGAGCGAGCTCGTGGGGGTGGGCGGCAACGAGTTCGTGCCCTGGCCGGTCGGCGTCACCGGATAGCCGGCCGCGCTATTCCGCAGCCACCGCCGGCGCCGGCCGGCGCTTCTCCAGGTGGAATCGCACGAGTGCCGCGAAGCGGTAGAGCGCGTGCGCAAACTTTCCGTAGGGCATGGTGAGGAAGAGCGCCAGCACCGTGCCGAGGTGCACCGCCAGCAGCACGCCCATGGCTTCCGCCTCGCGCAACGCGAGCAGCGCGAGCCCCGTGAGACTGGTGAGGAAGAGCAGCACGAGGAACCCCGCGTCCATGCCTGTCTGTCGGGTGTCCGCAAGGTCCGGGTCGCGCAGGAACTTGATCCACAGCAGCCCGACCGGACCGACAAGGAGACCGATGCCGCCCACGGAGCCGAGCAGGACCGGCAGGCTCCAGAACGAGTACGGCGCCATGCGGCCGAAGATGTAGTGGTAGACGGTCCCCGTCGCCGTGGCCGCGAAGCAGAGCATGAAGCCGTAGAACGTGAGGTGGTGGAAATTGCGCCGCGCGAAGGAGGGCTTCTCGTCCGGATACCGGCAACCCTCGCCGCCGCCGTCGAGGTAGGTGAGGCGCAGCGCGTCGCCGGTGGCGTCGCCGGCCGGCAGCGGCGAGAAGAAGTCGCGCTTGCGCTCGCCGAGGTCGCGCCAGAAACGCACGAAGCTCATCGCCAGCGCCCCGGCCACGAAGGCCGACACCGCCCCGAAGAGCGCCACCATGACGTCGTGCGGCATCACCGCGTAGAAGGATCCCTGCTCGAGGGAGTAGGCGCGGAAGAGCCGCTCCGGATCCGCCACCCAGGCGGTGAAGAGCAGCATGAAGGCGAGGCTCGCCGCGGTGATCAGCGACACGGCGACGCCGTTGCGGTCGTAAAGGCGTGCCAGGAACCCGGGCCAGGCATACTTGCGGTAGGTCTTCGCGCGCACCTGCGCCAGCAGGCGCGGGAAGTTCAGCTGGAACTCGTGCGGCGGCGCGTACTGGCAGGCGTACAGGCAGGAGCCGCAGTTGTGGCAGAGGTTGGCGAGATAGTGGACGTCGCCCTCCTCGAACGCCAGGCGGCGCTGCAGGGCCGGGAACACCGCGCAATAGCCCTCGCAGTAGCGGCAGGCGTTGCAGATGGCGAGGACGCGCTGCGCCTCCTCGATGAGTTCCGGCAGGGTCCTCGTGGCGCCCGCGGCGGCGTGCGGTGCAAGGTCAACCGAGGACATGGCGCGCGGCCTCCCCGCCCGCGATGCGTCCGAACGTGGTCCCGATGGCCATGCCGATCCCGGCGAGGTATCCCTTGCCGAGGATGTTGCCGGCCATGATTTCCCCGGCCGCGAACACGTTCGCCGCGGGCTTGTCGTCCTGCATGATCATGCGCGCCTTCGCGTCGGTGCCGACGCCGAGGTAAGTGAAGGTGAGCCCCGGCCGCAGGGCGTAGGCGAAGAACGGCGGCGTGTCGATCGTCCGCGCCCAGTGCGTCTTGGGCGGGGTGATGCCCTCCGTCCGGCAGTAGTCGAAGATCGTGTGGTCGAAGTGCCCCGGCCGCACGGCCTTGTTGAACCTCGCCACCGTCTGCTCGAGCGCCGCGGGGTCGAGCCCGATCTTCCCGGCAAGCTCGCCGATGGATCCGGCCTTCTCCGGCGGAAACACCGGCGGCATGAACTTGCCCATCGACTTCACGTCGATGATGACGTAGCCGATCTGCTCCGGCTGCTGGGCGATGAGTCGCCCCCAGATGGCGTAGCGCTTGGGCCAGAAGTCTTCGCCCTCGTCGTAGAAGCGCTGCCCATGGCGGTTGACGACGATGCCGAGCGAGACCGCGTCCACGCGCGTGACGATGCCGCCGTCGAACTTGGGCGCGCGCGCGTCGATCGCCACGCAGTGCCCCTGCGTGGGGTCGCCCACCTGCTTCGCGCCCTTTGCGAGCAGCAGCTTCAGTACCCGGCCCTTGTTGTAGGGCGTGCCGCGGATGAGGAAGTTGTCGGCCGCCGGCCCCCAGACCTCGCGCAGCCACTCGAGGTTGGACTCGAAGCCGCCGGAGGCCACGACCACAGCCTTGGCGCGGATCTCCACGGTCGTGCCTCTGTGCTCGACCGTCGCGGCGTTGAAGCGCCCGTCCGCAAAGTCCAGGTCGACCACCTCGGCCTCGTAGGCGATCTCGACACCCAGCCGCTCGGCGGCCGCGTAATAGGCGTTCACAAGCGCCTTGCCACCGCCGAGGAAGAAGGCGTTGGTCCGCGACAGGTGCAGCGTGCCGCTCAGCGGGGGCTGGAAGCGCACGCCGTGCGACGCCATCCAGCCCACGTGGTCCTGCGTCTGGCGGATGGTCATGCGCGCCAGGTGCTCGTTCGTCTGGCCGCCGGTCACCTTGAGGAGGTCCATCCAGTATTCCTCCTCGGGGTACGCGTCCGTGAGCACGCCCAGCGGCCCCGCATGCATGGTGCGCGTGTTGCGCGTGTGGCGGCTGTTTCCGCCGCGGTAGGGGACGGGCGCGCACTCGAGCATGAGCACGCTGGCCCCGGCGCTGCGCGCCGTGATCGCCGCGCACAGGGCGGCGTTGCCGCCGCCCAGCACGAGAACGTCGTAGAGTCGGGACGGGTCCATGGGCGTTTCAGGTCTCCAGCATCAGGCCCAGGCGGACCCGGTAGGCGGCGCGGATGTGGGCGCGGGCCGCGGCCGCGGCACCCTCGGCGTCGCGGCGCGCGATGGCTTCGATGATGGCCTGGTGCTCCACGCGCGCGGCCTCCGGGCGTCCCGCCGTGGCAAGGGTCGTCGGCCCGAGCAGCACCATGGAGAGCCGCAGCGCGTTCACGGCGCGCATCAGGTAGCGGTTGTGGGCGCAGCGGAAGATCGCCTCGTGGAAGTGGCGGTTGCAGCGCGCGAGCCTGTTGGGGTCGTCGCCCACGAGGCGGTCGCGCTGGGCGAACTCGCGCAGGGCGTCGATTTCGGCCTCAGAGGCATGGCGCGCGGCGAGTCCGGCCGCCGTCCCCTCGAGCACCTCGCGCATGTCGTACAGTTCTGCCACCATGCCCTGGTCGAGCGTCGCGACGGCCATGCCGCGCGAGGCGTCGCGGGCGATGAGCCCCTCGCCCTCCAGGCGCCCGAGCGCGGCCCGCACGGGCGTGCGGCTGATGCCGAGCCAGCTCGAGAGTTCGATTTCCCGAAGGCGCGACCCGGGGGCCAAGGTGCCGTCCTCGATGGCCTCGAAGAGGCGCCCGTAGGCGGCGTCGGCCCGCGAACCCTCGCCTTTCCCGGCGGGCGGCGCGCCGCGGCTGCGCACAGGCAACGACCTCGCCGTTCGCCGGGCCGGCTTCGTGATTGGCATCGTTGACGGACCATTGATTATGTATACAATCGTATACGGGTTTCCCGAGACCAACAATACGCCCGAGGGACAATCGATGACGCGCTTCCTGACCGCGCTCGCCGCGCTGGTGTTCGCCGGCGCTGCCGCCGCCCAAGGTGACTTTCCCAACCGCACCATCACGCTCCTCGTGGGCTTCGCCCCGGGAGGCGCCTCGGACACCGCGGCCCGCATCTTCGCCAAGAAACTGACCGAGAACCTCGGCCAGACGGTAGTCGTCGAGAACAAGCCGGGCGCCGGCGGCAACATCGCGCACCAGGCCGTGGCCGCCGCGCCGCCCGACGGCTACACGATCCTGCTGGGCTCCATGGGGCCCGTCTGCGTCGCGCCCCACCTGATCGCCAAGCTGCCCTACGACCCCTTCAAGGACCTCGCGCCGCTCACCATGGCGGTCAGCGTTCCGAACGTGCTCGTGGTGCCGGTGGGCGCGCCCGCCAAGACCCTCCAGGAATACGTGGCGCTCGCCAAGGCCAAGCCCGGCGGGCTCGACTTCGCGTCGACCGGCGTCGGCAGCGCGTCGCATCTCGCCGGCGAACTGCTCAACCAGCGCGCCGGCATCGACATCCTGCACGTGCCCTACAAGGGCGGCGGCCCGGCGATGGCGGACCTGCTCGGCGGCCGCGTCGGCGCCTACTATTCGACCCACTCGACCGCCGGCCCGCACATCGAGGCCGGCAAGCTGCGCCCGCTGGCGGTCACGAGCCTGAAGCGCACCGTCTTCCTGCCCGACATCCCGGCCATCTCGGAGACCTACCCGGGGTTCGTGGCGGACAACTGGTACGCCTTCGTCACCTCGTCCAAGGTGCCGCTGGCGATCCAGGAGCGCTGGAACCGGGAACTGGTGAAGGTGCTCAGCGCCCCGGACGTGAAGGAGGCGCTCGCCAAGCACTACATGGAAACCATGCCGGGCACGCGCGAGGAGCTCGCGAAGACCATCCGGCAGGAGTACGACATGTGGGGCCGGGTGATCAAGGCGGCCAAGATCACGGCGAACTGACCGCGTCCTGGCCGTCGTGGACGAGCCACTGACGGGGTCAGATCCCTTTTCCGCTGCGGGCTACGGCAGCAGGCGCCGCAGGTAGGAGGCGTCCAGGTCCGCCAGCCGCTTGAGCCCGAGGAGCGCCATGTCGCGGTCGACCTCCGTGGCGAGGATGCCGATGGCGTGCTTCACGCCCGCCTCGCCCCCGATGGCCGCCGCGTACCCGAAGGACCGCCCGAGGAGGACGAACGTCGCCCCCAAGGCGAGCGCCTTCAGCACGTCGGTGCCGCGACGCACGCCGCTGTCGAAGAGCACCGGCACCGGGCCGCTCGCGGCGACGATCTCCGCGAGCACGTGCAGCGGCGCGACGGCCCCGTCCAGCTGGCGGCCGCCGTGGTTGGAGACGACGATGGCGTCGGCGCCGCGATCCACCGCGATGCGGGCATCGCGCGGATCGAGGATCCCCTTCACCACCATGTGCCCCTTCCACATCCGGCGGATCAGGTCGAAGTGCCCCCAGTCGAGGTTGCCCCGGTCCGAGAAGTCGCGCAGCACGTTGGCCGAGAGGATGGGCGCGCCGCGATGCGCGTAATTGTTCTCGAAGTGCGGCATGCCGTGGCGGACGATCGTGTTGAGGAATGTGCCGAACAGCCAGCGCGGGTGCGTGATGCCGTCCCAGGCCAGGCGCGCCGTCGGCCGCAGCGGCGTCGAGAAGCCGGCGCGGACGTTGTTCTCGCGGTTGCCCGAGATGGGGACGTCCACCGTCAGCACCAGCGTGCGGAAGCCGGCCCGCGCCACGCGCGCGACGAGGTCGGTGATGACCTTTTCGTTGCCGGGAAGGTAGGCCTGGAACCAGGCATCCGGCGCGGCCTGCACGACCTCCTCCAGCCGGATGAGGGAAGAGCCGCTCATGACCATCGGGATGTTGGCCGCGGCCGCGGCGCGGGCGAGCACCAGGTCGCCGCGGTAGGCGTAGAGCGCGGCAATGCCGATCGGCGCCACCCCGAAGGGATGCGCGTATTCCCGCCCCAGGAGCGTCGTCGCCTGCGAGCGCCCGGAGACGCCCGCCAGCGCGCGCGGCACGAGGCCCCACTCGCGGAACGCGGCACGGTTCGCCTCGCGCGAGACGTTGTCTTCGACGCCGCCGGCGACGTACTGGAAGACCGGCCGCGGCAGGTGGCGCTGCGCGGCCTTCTCGAAGTCATCCAGGGAGAGGACTTCGCGCAGGCGGCGGGAAGCGGGGGCAGGCGCGTCGGCGCGGGCGTGGGATGTCGTCGTCATGGGCCGAATGGTGCCACGGAAGCCTTGCCCGCTCGCGGGATCAAGACTGCATTTCAGTTAGTTTTCCTAACCCGTCTCGAAAGATCTGATCGCTTGTAACCGGCGCGGCGGAAGCCGATAGTGATCCTCATGAACCCGCGGCATCAAGGCCCTGCGGAAGGGGCGGGCAGCGGGACAGGGAAGCGGAGAAAGCCATGAGCCCGTACGAAGCGATCGACCACCAGGTCCAGAAGGCGCACCTGCAGCGCAGCGCCTACCTCGGCGAACTCCTCCACGAGGCCATCGAGGCCCGCGAGGAAGGGATCAAGAGGGCGGGCGAGGCGGTGGCGGCGGGCGCCCGCGACACGCAACACCGGAAGGGCATCTTCACGTTCGACGCGTAAGACATCCAACCGGGCAATCCACGCAGGAGGCAGCCGAGTTCGAACTGATCAAGAAAGTCTTCAACTTCATCTACGACGGCGCGGACGCCTACAACAAGACCGTGCGCGACGCCGAGCGTGGCCGCGTGCACGAAGCCGACGACGTCTGACCCGGCGTGCCTCAGCCGGGCTCGCGGCTGACCACGACGAGCACGCTGCAGCCGGCGTGCTCCACCAGGGATTTCGACACCGAGCCGCGCCACCAGCGCGCAGCCCAGCCATCGACGTGGCGATGGCCGACGACGATGAGGTCCGCCCGAACCTTCGCCGCGTGCTTCGCGATCTCGTCCACCGCATCGCCCATCACCACCTCGCCCGTGGCGCTCCGCCCCGCCTCCGCGAGCCGCTTCAGCCCCTCGTCGAGAATCGCCCGGTACTGCTTGCGGTCGCTTTCCTCGGCGCCGCTGTCGTAGATGCCGACCTCGCCCCCCGCGAATTCCATGGGCGGCGGGATGACGGCGACGACGAACAGTTCGGCGCCCATCAGTTCGGCGATCTCGCGGCAATCCAGCAGGGCCGCCTGGCCGGTCTTCGATCCGTCGTACGCCAGCAAGATCCGCTTGTACATGGGTTCCCTCTCGACAGGCGCGTGACGTCGCCCGCAACAGGACGAAGATAACCGCCGGGCCCTGGCGGCACAAGAGCGGCGGGACCCCCACCATCCGGCCGTCGGAAAGTCACCCGGGCAATCAGCCGGACGCGCATGGCCGCAAGTGCGTCTTGAGGCGACCTACTCCGCGAAGCCGGCGACCGTCTTGAGCGACCCCTGCAGCACGCGCCCGGTGCGCGCCCGCGCGCCGCGGTAGTCCTCGATCTCCGCGGCCGTGACCGTGACCACGGAAGGCTTGTCGCCGCGCCCCTTGCCCCGGACCTTCACGCCGCCGGAGACCCCGCGCACGGCGACCAGCGCCTCGCCCGCGTGCAGGCGCATGAGGATGACGCCCTTGCCGCCGCCCGAGAGCGCATTGACCTCCTCGAGCGGGAACACCAGCAGCCGGCCCTCCGCGGAGAGCGCCGCGATTTCCGCGACGCCCTCGCGAAGCACTTCCGGCGCGAGGCACTTCTCCCCCTCTGCCACGTTGAAGAAGGCCTTGCCGGCGCGCTGCCGCGTGACGAGGTCCTTCAGCTGGCAACGCAGGCCCTGGCCCGCGCTGGACGCGAGCACGAGGCCCGTTTCGGGTTCCCCCGAGAGGACGCCGACGATGCGCGCCCCGGCCAGCTCGACCAGCGAGGTGGCGGGCACGCCATCCCCCTTGCCGCCGGGCAGGTCGAGGGCGCGGACGTTGAAGACGCGGCCGTTGGCGCCGACCAGCACGATGGGCCGCACGGTGCGCGTCTCGACGATGGCGAGCGGCCCGTCGCTCTCCTTCCACGAGAGCGTGGAGGCATCGATCCCGTGTCCCGTGCGCGTGCGCAGGAACCCGTTGCGCGAGCAGATGACGGTGACGGGCTCGTCGGTGAGCGTCTCCACGGGGGCCGCGGCGGCGCGCTCGGCCGCCTCGATGATCGTGCGGCGCGCATCCCCGAACTTCTGCCCGTCGGCCGTCACCTCCTTGACCGCCAGCTTGCGGCGCGCGCCCTCGCTCGCCAGCAGCTTCTCCAGCTCGCCCTGCTCCGCCTGCAGTTCCCGGATCTCGCGCTCGATGCGGATGCCCTCGAGCTTCGCCAGCTGCCGCAGCCGGATCTCGAGGATGTCCTCTGCCTGCCGCTCCGAGAGCTTGAACTTGGCGACCAGCGCAGGCTTGGGCTCGTCCGCATTGCGGATGACCTTGATCACCTGGTCGATGTTGAGGAACGCGATCATGCGCCCCTCGAGGATGTGCAGCCGGTCCAGCACTTCGTCGCGGCGGTGCTTCAGCCGGCGCTCCAGCGCCTCCAGCCGGAAGGCGGCCCACTCGCGGATCCAGCGCGCGAGGCCCGCCTGCTTCGGACGCCCATCGCGGTCGATGGCCACCAGGTTCAGCGGCGCGTTCGACTCGAGGGAGGTGTGGGCCAGCAGGAGGTTCATGAGCTCGTCAGGGGAAACGCGCGAGCTGCGCGGCTCGAACACCAGACGGACCGGGTGCTCGCGGTCCGAATCGTCGCGCGCGGTCTCCAGCACGCCCAGCACCGCCGCCTTGAGCGCCTGCGCCTCGGCCGACACCGCCTTCTTGCCGGCGCGCGGCTTCGGGTTTGAGATTTCCTCGATCTCGGCCAGCACCTTGGCGGCGTTGGTGCCCGGCGGCATCTCGGTCACCGCGATGCGGTACTGGCCGCGCGCGAGCTTCTCGACCGCCCAGCGGGCGCGCACGCGGATGCTGCCGCGTCCGGTCTCGTAGGCCTTCGCGATTTCCTCGGCCGGGGAGATGACCTGCCCGCCGCCCGGGAAATCCGGCCCCGGGATGGGCGCCAGGATCTCGGCATCCGCGGCCTTCGCGTTCTTCAGCGCCACCGCGCAGGCCTCGACCACCTCGCGCATGTTGTGCGGCGGCATCTCGGTGGCCATGCCCACAGCGATGCCGGAGGCGCCGTTCAGGATGGC
>Ga0209594_1001398_pt1 | contig 12074 bp, 12 predicted proteins | sample AshMeaCrysSpring_FD_184126 | JGI IMG/M metagenome (GOLD analysis project Ga0209594, IMG submission 184126) | Groundwater microbial communities from Big Spring, Nevada to study Microbial Dark Matter (Phase II) - Ash Meadows Crystal Spring... | ecosystem: Environmental > Aquatic > Deep subsurface...
CGGACAGGATGTGGGCGCCGATCTCCGAGCCCTTCTCGATCACGCAGACCGAGACGTCGCGTCCGGCGGCGGCGCCGAGCTGCTTCAGCCGGATCGCGGCGGCGAGCCCGGCCGGGCCGCCGCCGACGACCACGACGTCGTATTCCATCGACTCGCGGGCAATGTCGGGCATTCGAAAGGGGCGCGGGCGCGGCCCTCGTGAAGGGAAGGGACGATTGTATAATCCCGCGAGGTCTGCGGCACCGCGCATTCGGCTGCCTTAGAGCGCGCCCGCGCGCCCATGCCCGTCCCCGACCCCGACCCCTTGGAGTTGCGACGCCCATGAGCCCGACGGGCAGCCCCGAGGGCGAATTCACCCGGAGCGCGTCAGCGCGGAGGGTAGCCCAATGAGCCCGCTCGGCATCACGCTCGCGCTGGTCGCGGCCTTCGGGGGCTTCGCCGCGCTCGCGTGGCGCAAGCTCGCCATCGTCGCGCGCCTCGCGCCCGAGGTGCGCTGGAACGACCCCGCGAAACGCTTCGGGCACGTCTGGCGCAACGGCTTCCTGCAGTCGCGCATGATCCGCGGCGACCGGCGTCCGGGGCTGATGCACGCGGTGCTGTTCCTGGGCTTCCTCGCGCTGCTCGCGCGCAAGGTCCAGCTGATCGCGATCGGCTACGACGAGACGTTCGTCTACCCGGGCCTCGCCGGCGGCGTGTTCGCGGCGTTCAAGGACGCGGTCGAGGTGGCGGTCCTGGTCGCGGTCGCCTACGGCTTCTGGCGGCGCTTCGTGGAGAAGCCTCGCCGTCTCGAGCCCAACCGCGAGGCGATCCTGGTCCTGTCGCTGATCGCCGCGATCATGGTCACCGACTTCGCCTTCGACGGCTTCCGCTTCGCGAGGCTCGCCCCGGTCGACGCCGGCATTGCGCACGAGGCGGCGTTCTCGCCGGTGGGCAGCCTGGCCGCGGCCTGGGCCTCCGCGCTCCCCCCGGCGTTGATCGAGGCGGGCTACCACGGCTTCTACTGGCTGCAGATGCTGACGGTGCTGGCGTTCCTGGTCCTGCTGCCCGTCGGCGAGCACTTCCACATCGTCACCGCGCTGCCGGCGCTCTTCTTCGCGCGCGGCGAGCCGGCCCGCCGCGTGCCGGCCGTCGACCTCGAGAAGGTGATGAACGCCGCCGATGGGGAGGAGGTCGCGGTGGGCATCCGGACCGCGCGCGATCTCTCCTGGAAGGACGGGCTCGACGCGTTCACCTGCACCGAGTGCGGCCGCTGCAAGGACGCGTGCCCGACGTTCCTCACCGGCAAGCCGCTGTCGCAAAAGTGGGTGCACGACTCGATCAAGCACCACCTGCTCGCCAAGCGCGAGGCGATCGTGGCCCCGCGCGCGGCCGGCGACGCGGACCCGCTGCCCGCGATCGTCCCCGGCGTCGTTGGCGAGGACACGCTCTGGGCGTGCACGACCTGCGGGTACTGCGAGTCGGCGTGCCCGATCGAGCTCGAGCACCTGCCGAAGTTCTACAAGCTGCGCCAGCAGCGGGTGATGATGGAGGGCGCGTTCCCGCACGAGATCAAGTCCGTGTTCGACGCCTACGAGTCGCAGGGCAATCCCTGGGGCCTGCCTGCGGACACGCGCGGCGACTGGGCCAGGTCCCACGGCGTCCCCGTGGTGTCGACGCCCGAGGCGATGCGCGCGTTCGAGTGGCTGTACTACGTCGGTTCTGCCGCGTCGTTCGACCCGCGCGGGCAGAAGATCGCCACGGCGTTCGCCACGGTCCTGCGCCGCGCCGGCGTGCGCTTCGCGATCCTGGGCGCGGCGGAGCCCTCGACCGGCGAGTGCGTGCGCCGCCTCGGCAACGAGATGCTGTTCCAGGCGCTGGCCCTGCCGCTGGCCGCGACGCTGAACGGCCTCGGCGTGGCCAGGATCGTCACCACCGACCCTCACGCGTTCAACAGCCTGAAGCACGAGTACCCGGCATTCGGCGGGCACTGGGAGGTCGTCCACCACACGCAGCTCATCGCCCGGCTGATCGAGGAGGGGCGGCTCGCGCCGGCCGCGTCCGCGTCGCGCGTCGTCCTCCACGACCCGTGCTACCTCGGCCGCCACAACGGCGAGTACGAGGCCCCGAGGGCCATCCTCCGGCGCGTGGCGCGCGACGCGCCGCTGTCGGCTCCGCTCGAGCGGGAGCGCGCGATGTGCTGCGGCGCGGGCGGCGGCCGCATGTGGCTCGAGGAGTCCATCGGCACGCGGATCAACGTGGCGCGCGTCGAGCAGCTCCTCGAGGCGCGGCCGGGTATCATCGCTACTGCCTGCCCGTATTGCGCGGTGATGGTCGGCGACGGCCTGAAGGCGCTCGGCCGCGAGGACGCGGTACGCGTCCTCGACGTCGCCGAACTCGTCGCCGCCGCGCTTCCCGGCGACGCGCCGGCGCAGGCAACGCCATGACCGCCCACCTCGCTCACCCGCGCCTGCTCGTGCACACGTCGATCCAGCCGATCCGCTGGGGCGACATGGACGCGCTCGGTCACGTCAACAACACCGTCTACTTCCGTTACATGGAGCAGGCGCGCATCGAGTGGCTGTTCGCCCAGGCGCGCTCCGGCGACGCCTACGCCGCAGGCAGCGGACCCGTGATCGTCAACGCGAGCTGCACGTTCGAGGCGCCGCTCGTCTACCCGGGCGATGTCGAGGTGCGGATGTTCCTCGGCGAGCCCGGCAGGAGCAGCGTCGGCAGCCACTATGAGATCTGGAAGGACGGCCGCCGTCACGCCGAGGGCGCGGCGAAGATCGTGTGGATCGACCTCGCGACCGGGCGCGCGACGCCGCTACCGGAGGCGATCGCCGCGCCGCTGCGTGCGCTCGCGGCCGGGCCCGGAGCCACCGCGCCGTGACGACCGCGCAGCTGTGGGCGCCGACGCGCGAGCGCATCGCGCAAGCCAACATCACCGCGTTCGCGCGCAGGATCGAGGCGCAGCACGGCGTCGGCGTGCCCGACTACGCCGCGCTGTGGCGCTGGTCGATCGACGCGCCCGAGCCGTTCTGGCGCGAAGTGTGGGACGACGGTGGCGTGATCGGCACGCGCGGCGAGCGCGTGCTCGTCGACGGCGACCGCATGCCCGGCGCGAAGTGGTTTCCCGACGCCCGGCTCAACTTCGCGCAGAACCTTCTCGAGCGGCGCGCGCCGGGCGACGACGGCGACGCGCTGGTGTTCTGGGGCGAGGACAAGGTCCGTCGCCGCGTGTCGCACCGGGCGCTGCGCGACGCGGTCTCGCGGGTCGCTTCCGCGCTCGGCGTGCACGGCCTGCGTTCCGGCGACCGGGTCGCCGCGTTCATGCCGAACCTCCCCGAGACGATCGTCGCGATGCTCGGCGCCGCGGCCCGCGGCGCGGTGTTCTCGTCGTGCTCGCCGGACTTCGGCGTGCAGGGCGTGCTCGACCGCTTCGGGCAGATCGGGCCGCGCGTGCTCTTCACGGTCGACGGCTACTGGTACAACGGCAAGCCGATCGGCATCCTCGACAAGGTCGCCGAGATCGTCGAGCGCCTGCCGACGGTCGAGCGCGTCGTGGTGGTGCCCTATCTCGACGCCGACATCGGCCGCGCCAACGAGTTTCCGGTGCTGCGCGGCGGGACCACCTGGGAAGCGTTCCTCGCGCCCTTCGCGCCGGGGGCGATCGACTACGCGCCGCTGCCGTTCGACCATCCGCTGTACGTCCTCTACTCCTCCGGCACGACCGGCGTGCCGAAGTGCATCGTGCACGGCGCCGGCGGCACGCTGCTGCAGCACCTGAAGGAGCACCGGCTGCACGGTGACGTGAAGCCGGGCGACCGGCTGTTCTACTTCACCACCTGCGGCTGGATGATGTGGAACTGGCTCGCGAGCGGCCTCGCCGCCGGGGCCACGCTGCTGCTGTTCGACGGCTCGCCGTTCGTCGCACGCGGTCGGGTGCTGTGGGAGCTCGCCGAGACCGAGCGCATGACGCACTTCGGCACCTCGGCCAAGTACATCGACGCGCTGCGCAAGGTGGCGCTGGTGCCGCGCAAGGACTACGCGCTCGCCGCGCTGCGCACGATGTTCTCCACCGGCAGTCCGCTCGCCCCGGAGAGCTTCGACTACGTCTACGAGGCGGTGAAGCAGGACATCTGCCTTTCGTCGATCTCGGGCGGCACGGACATCGTGAGCTGCTTCGCGCTCGGCAATCCGACGCTGCCGGTGTGGCGCGGCGAGCTGCAGTGCCGGGGGCTCGGCATGGCGGTGGACGCCTGCGATGATCACGGCCGTTCCATTCCGCCCGGCCGGGGCCTGCGCGGGGAGCTCGTTTGCACCCGGCCGTTCCCGTCGATGCCGATCGGCTTCTGGAACGACCCCGACGGCAGCCGGTTCCGGGCCGCCTACTTCGACCGCTTTCCCGGCGCCTGGTGCCACGGCGACTACATCGAGCTCACCTCGCACGACGGCATCGTCATCCACGGGCGGTCGGACGCGACGCTCAATCCGGGAGGCGTGCGCATCGGCACGGCCGAGATCTACCGGCAGGTCGAGCAGCTCCCCGAGGTGATGGAGAGCCTGGTGATCGGCCAGGACTGGCCGCCGGGAGAGGTCGGCGACGTGCGCGTCGTGCTCTTCGTGAAGCTGCGCGAGGGGCTGGCACTCGACCCGGCGCTGGTCGAGCGCATCCAGCGGCACATCCGCAACAACACGACGCCGCGGCACGTGCCGGCGAAGGTGGTGCAGGTCGCCGACATCCCGCGCACCAAGAGCGGCAAGATCGTCGAGCTCGCGGTGCGCGACGTCGTCCACGGTCGCGAGGTGAAGAACCTCGAGGCGCTCGCCAACCCCGAGGCGCTCGAGCACTTCCGCGACCGCGAGGAGCTCAAGAGCTGATGGCGAGGCCCGCGCCGCGACGGGCCGGGGAGCGCCGCTGGTGACCGCGCCGGGCCTCCTCTGCGCCGGGACGTCGACGTTGCTCGTCGTCGACGTGCAGTCGCGACTCGTGCCGGCGATCCACGAGGGTGCGGCGGTGGTCGGGCGCGTCGTCTGGCTCGTGCGGCTCGCGCAGGCGCTCGGCATCCCGGTCGCGGCGACGGAGCAGTACCCGCAGGGCCTCGGGCCGACGGTGCCGGACGTCGCGGCGCTGATGCCGGCCGGGGCGATCGGGAGCAAGGTCCACTTCTCGTGCGCGGCGGCGGGCTGCCTCGACGCCCTGCCCGGGGCCGCGCGGCCGCAGGTGGTCGTCGCGGGGATCGAAGCACACGTCTGCGTGCTGCAGACAGCGTTCGGGCTCGCCGCGCAGGGACGCGAGGTGTTCGTCGTCGCCGATGCGGTCGGCTCGCGCGATCCGGCGAACCGCGCGCTCGCGCTCGAGCGGATGGGGCAGCGCGGCATCGGCATCGTCTCCGGCGAGATGGTGGGCTTCGAGTGGCTGGAGCGCGCCGGCACCGAGCGTTTCCGCGCGCTGTCGCGCGAATACCTGCGTTGAGCGGGCGTCCGCCGCGGTGAGCTTCCTCGCGATCCTGATCGCGCTCGGCCTCGAGCAGTGGCGCGCCTTCCGCTGGCGCGAGACGGCCGCGCGCGCGTACGTGCGGTACGCGCGAAACCTGGAACGGAAGCTCAATGGCGGGCGGCCGGACCAGGCGCTGCTCGCGGTCGTGGCCGCGCTCGCGCCCGCGGTACTCGGCGCGCTCGCCATCCACTTCGCCGCCGCCGCGATCCACCCGCTGCTCGGCTTCGCGTGGAGCGTGCTGGTGCTCTACGGCGTCACGGGATTGCGACGCTTTTCGCACGCGGTGTCCGCATTGGTCGAGGCGATGAACGGCAACGACCTGCCCGCGGCGCGCCGGGCGCTCGCCGCGTGGCGCGGCGGCTACACCGTCGAGCTGTCGTCCCACGAGGTGGCGGGGCTCGCGATCGAGCGCGGGCTCGTCGACGCCTACCGGCACGTGTTCGCGGTGCTGTTCTGGTTCGTCCTGCTTCCCGGTCCCGCGGGCGCGGTGCTGTACTGGTGCACGCACCTGCTCGCGCGCGAGTGGGCGGGCGCCGCACCGGGGGAGGAGGATACGCCGCACGCGCGCGCGCGCGCGCGCTTCGGCGAGCCGGCGCGCGTGCTGCAGGACGCGCTCGACTGGATCCCGGTGCGGCTCACCGCGCTGTCGTTCGCGATCGTCGGCGATTTCGAGGACGCCGCCTACTGCTGGCGCATGCAGCCGGAGACCTGGAAGGACGAGGAGGGCGGCGTGACGATGGGCCTGCTGCTCGCGAGCGGCGCCGGGGCGCTGGGCGTGACCCTCGGCGGTCCGCTCGCGATGCCGATCGGACCGCCGCGGCTGCGGCCGGCGCTCGGCCTGGGCGATGTCGCAGAGCCCGAGCAATTGCCTTCGGCGGTCGGGCTCGTGTGGCGGGCGCTGGTCCTCTGGCTGCTCGTCATCCTGCTCGTCACGCTGGCGAATCTCGCGCCCTAGCGAGGGTGCTTGCCTCGGCGCGCGCAAAAGGCGCCTAATTGGCGGCATGAGCGACCTGCATGGCGAACGCAGGCCGGCGGCGGTGGAGTCCGAGCATTGCCGCTTCTGCGGGCACCCGAACCCTGCTGCCGCGAAGTACTGCAACGACTGCGGCTCGCCGCTCAGCCTTCGGCCGTGCGCCCTCTGCGGCGCGATCAACGGACGCGGTGCGACGCGTTGCCACGCCTGCAACGCGGCGCTGCCCTGTGCGACGGACGCGCGGATTGCGGAGGAAACCGGGCCCTCGGGCACGCCGGCGTCTCCCGCGCCGGATGCGGATTCGCGGGGCCCGCCGGCCCGCGGGCTCGCGGCATCCGGCCGACTGCGGCTGCAGCGTGCCTGGCCTGTCCTTGCCGCCGCGATCGGCGTCGCCGCCGTTGCCGGCTACTACGCCTATGGACCGGCAGGCGAGCGCGAAGCGGGGTCCCTGACTGCCGTCGCGCCGGATAGGGAGGCGCAGCCCGCCACGGTGCCCACGGCCGACGACGCGCCGCGCGACGGCCAGGCTACGGTCGCGTCGCCACGCACCGAACCGGGGGACGCGCCACCGGCGCACGCCTTGTCGGCACCGGACGGCACCGAGGCCGCTACGCCGGCGGCCGCGAACGCGACGGCAGCGGCGGCGACGGCAGCGACGGCAGCCATGGCGGCTGCGGGTACGCCGTCCGGCGTCGAGTCCTCTGCTGCGAAGCAGGGCTCCCCATCGGCGGCCGCGACGAAGCGCACGACCGGCCGATCGACGAAGCCGCCGTCGGCCAAGGCGCGCGGCAAGGGGGCGTCGTCCGCGAAAAAGGACCGCCCGCAGGGCACGAAGCGTGCGCCCCCCTCGAAGCCGCCACGCGCGCCGTCGGCGCCGCGTGAAGGCGCCGCGAAGCCGGCCGCCGGCGCCGGCAATGGATCCGCCGGGCCGGCCGCGGAAGCCGCGGCCCGTTAGGCGCGACCGGCCACCCGGTGCCGCGCGCGCCGTCTTGCGGCTAGCGTCCGGAGGCGCGGAGCGATTGGCTCTCGGCCACCATCGTGCGCATCAACGCGACGCGATGCGGCGCGACCGCGCCGCGCGCGGCAGCGGCCTGCACCGCGCACCCCGGTTCGCGATCGTGCCGGCAGTCGCGAAATCGGCAATGGCCAAGGTGCTCGCGGACTTCTCGAAAGGCCGGCGGGATCGCGTCGGGTACGAGGTGGGCCAATCCGAAAGCCTTCATCCCCGGGGAGTCGACGATCCAGCCGCCGCGCGGGTCCCCGGGAAGGGCGTGGAGCGTCGTCTCGGTGGTGGTGTGGCGCCCGGCGGCGAGCGCGGCCGAGATCGCGCCCGTACGGGCGGCGGCGTGGCGCGCGATCGCGTTGACGATCGTGCTCTTGCCCATGCCGGACTGCCCGACCAGTACCGCGTGCTCGCCTTCGAGTCGGGCGGTGAGCGGCGCGGCGTCGCGCTTCGCCGCGAGTGCCAGCACCTCGTAGCCGAGGCTCCGCCACGGGGCGAGGCGGGCCGAGAATGCCTCGAACCCAGGCAGGTCGGCCTTGTTGGCGACGAGCAGGAATGCGCAGCCTTCGGCCTCGGCGGCGACGCTCCACCGGTCGACGAGCTCGAAGTCGACCGGCAGGTCCGGGGCGACGACGCCGACAAGCAGCGTGACGTTTGCCGCGATCAGCTTCTCCTTGAACGCGTCGGAGCGGTAGACCAGGTTGCGGCGCGGCTCGATCGACTCGATCGACGCGCCGCCGTGCGCGCGCAATAGCGCGACCCGGTCGCCGCAAGCCGGGACGAGGCGCCTGCCCTTGAGCAGCGCGGCCACGGTCGTGCCGTCGTCGAGGCGCACGGCGAAGTGGCGGCGCCGGGCGGCGACGACGGTGCCCGCGTCGCGCGCGCGACGCGGGCCCGCCGGATCCCCCGCCGCGCCAACGTGCTTCGGGGCGGATTCGCCCTCGGGGCGGCCCTTCGGGCTCAATGAACTATCCTCCGCGCTTACGCGCTTCGGGGCGGATTCGCCCTCGGGGCGGCCCTTCGGGCTCAATGAACTACCCTCCGCGCTTACGCGCTTCGGGGCGGATTCGCCCTCGGGGCGGCCCTTCGGGCTCAATGGACTACCCTCCGCGCTGACGCGCTTCGGGGCGTGTTCGCCCTCGGGGCGGCCCTTCGGGCTCACGCGGGGCGCATCAGCGCTGCAGCGCCTCGACGCGTGCCGCGCAGGTGAGGTCGTTGGCGGTGACGCCGCCGGCGTCGTGCGTCGAGTACGAGACGACGACCCGGTTGAAGTGCACCGACAGATCGGGGTGGTGGTCGGCCCGGTGGGCGATCCACGCCACCGCGTTCACGAACGCCATGGTCTCGTGGTAGTTGCCGAAGCGGAACGTCTTGGCGACGCGGTCGGCGACGTGCGTCCAGCCGGGAAGCGCGGGCAGGGCGTCGGCGATCGCGGCCTCGGCGAGTTGCGGCGCGCCGCGGGTCACCGCGCGCGCGGCGAGGGCTTCGAGCGAAACGGGCATGACGTGGGTCCTTGGGCGAGTCGTGGCGTGGGTTCCCGTCAGGCCGCGGCGGGCGCCGCGAGCCGGGCGACGCGCTCCGAGGCGGGCGGGTGCGAGTCGTAGAAGGCCGAGTGGACGGGGTCGGGCGTGAGCGTCGCGGCATTGTCCTCGTAGAGCTTCACCAGCGCGCGCACGAGCGGCGGCCCGCCGCAGACGCGCGCGGCGAAGGCGTCGGCCGCGAACTCGTGGCGCCGCGAATAGCGCGCGGCAATCGGGGCGAGCGCGAAGGTGAACACCGGCAGCACGAGGGCGAACAGCGCGAGCGCGACGCCGGGGCGGGCGAGCGCCGCGGGGACGAGGTCGGGCGCAATGCCGAGGCCCGCGAGGAACCAGGGCTTTGCCGCGAGCCACGCGAGAAGCGCGAGGAAGACGAGCGAGGCCGCGGCCGACCACGCGATGCGCTTCGCGATGTGCCGGAGCTTGAAGTGGCCGAGCTCGTGCGCGAGCACCGCCTCGAGCTCCTCGCCGTCGAGGCGTGCGAGGAGCGTGTCGAAGAACACGACGCGCTTCGCGCGCCCGAGCCCGGTGAAGTAGGCGTTGCCGTGCCCGCTGCGGCGGCTGCCATCCATCACGAACAGGCCCGCGCTCGAGAACCCGCACCGCCGGAGCAGGGCCTCGATGCGCTCGCGCGCACCGCCGGCCGGCAGCGGCTCGAAGCGGTTGAAGAGGGGCGCGATCACCGTCGGGTACAGCACCAGCACCAGCACCTGGAAGGCCATCCACGTTCCCCAGACCCACAGCCACCAGGCGGACCCGGCGGCACGCATCAGGGAGAGCGCGACGAGCAGCAACGGGAGGCCCAGCGCGACCGCCACGGCGACGCCCTTGGCGAGGTCGGCGAGCCAGAGCCGGGTCGTCATGCGGTTGAAGCCGAAGCGCTCCTCCACCACGAACGTCGCGTACCACGAGAACGGCAGGCTCGCCACGGCGCTGACGAGCGCGAGGATGGCGAAGAGCGCCACGTCCTGCCAGAGCGGGGAAACGTCGAGCGCGCCGGTCGCGCGCATGGCCAGCGCGAGGCCGCCGCCGAGCGTGAGGACGAGGAGCACCAGCGCGTCGAGGAGCGTCTCGACGCGACCGAGGCGCTGCTTCGCGACGGTGTAGTCGGCGGCCTTCTGGTGCGCAGCAAGGCCGATGCGGTCGGCAAAGGCCGGCGGCACGCTCTCCCGATGGCGACGCACGTGCGCGATCTGCCGGCCGGCGAGCCACAGCCGCGTCGCCACCATCGCGGCGAGCGCGGCGACGAACAGGAGTGTGAACGCGGAAGCCATGTCGTGGTCGCGGCCGGCGTCGTAGGGGAGCCGGCGGTGGGGACGGCGCTGTGCGAGAATGACCGTTTAATTCTACGCGACTGCCATGGCGGCGGACCCCGAGCGGCTGATCTGGATCGACCTCGAGATGACCGGCCTCGTTCCCGACCGGGACCGGGTGATCGAGATGGCGATGGTCGTCACTGACGCCGCCCTCGAACCGGTCGCGGTCTCGCCGGTTTGGGTCGTGCACCAGGACGACGCGACGCTCGCGGCGATGGACGCCTGGAACCAGGGCACGCACGGCCGCTCCGGCCTGATCGACCGGGTCCGCGCCTCGACCGCGTCCGAGGCGGACGCCGAGGCCGCGGCGCTCGCGTTCCTGCGCGAGCACGTGCCCGCGAAGGCCTCGCCGATGTGCGGCAACTCGATCTGCCAGGACCGGCGCTTCCTCGCGCGCTGGATGCCGGCCCTCGAGGACCACTTCCACTACCGCAACCTCGACGTGTCGACGCTGAAGGAGCTCGTCCGGCGCTGGAAGCCCGAGCTCCTCAAGGGGGTGCCGAAGGAAGGCAAGCACGAGGCACTCGCCGACGTCTACGAGTCGATCGAGGAACTGCGCTACTACCGCGAGCACTTCCTCAAGCTGTGACGCGCGCCGGGGGCCGCCGATGAAGTTCTGCAGCGTCTGCGGGTCGCCGCGCATCGGGCTTCGCGTGCCCGACGGCGACACCCACGCGCGTCACGTGTGCGCGGAGTGCGGGCACATCCACTACCTGAACCCGAAGGTCGTCGTCGGCTGCCTTCCCGAGTGGGAGGACCGCATCCTGCTGTGCCGGCGCGCGATCGAGCCGCGCTACGGCCTGTGGACGCTGCCGGCCGGGTTCCTCGAGATCGGCGAGACGGTGGTCGCCGGCGCGGCGCGGGAGACGCTCGAGGAGGCCAACGCCCGGGTCGAGATGGGCGAGCTCTACTCGCTCATCAGCCTGCCGCAGATCGGGCAGGTGTACATGATGTTCCGCGCGCGCCTCGCCGACCTCGACTTCGGGCCCGGTACCGAGAGCCTGGAGGTGCGCCTGTTCGAGGAGCGCGAGGTGCCGTGGGAGTCGCTCGCGTTCCGCACGATCGCGCGGACGCTGCGCAACTACTTCCTCGACCGCAAGCAGGGCGCGTTCCCGCTGCGGGTGTCGACGCTCGAGCGGCGCGCGCCGGCGGCGCCTCCGGTCAACGCGTCAAGCTGACGCCCGCCGCGGCGCCGTGCGCGCAGGGACGGATCACGACGGCCTCTCCGTCCACCGGCGGGCCGGCGAGCGCGGCGAGCTCGCGGCAGCCGCCCGCCGTGCAAAGCGCGTAGTCGCCGGCGTGGCGCGAGCGTGCGAGCACGAGCTCGGGCAGCGCGCGACCGGGGCGCCAGTGCCAGCGGCCGTCGCGTCGCACCGCCTCGGGAGGCGGCTCCATCCCGGCGCCGGAACCCTCGACCGACGCCTCGATCAGCCTCAGCGACACGCCCTCGACGCGGTAGGACTCCACCCAGCGCGTCTTTGCGACCGAGTGCGTCCAGGCGACGCTGAATGCGGGGTCCGCGAGCGTCGCGACCAGCGTTCCGGCGGCGAACAGGCAGGCGGCGGTCACGTTGCGGGACGTGGAACGAGGCGTGCGCGCGGGCGGCGGTCAGGCGCGCAGCCGGCGGTTGCCCCTGTTTTCATTCCCGTTCCGATAGCGTTCTGCCATTTCCGTGAGTTTCGTGGAATGCCGAATTGAATTACCCCTGGGAAGCGTCCGTCGTTCCCGGGGTTTCTCCAGCCTGGAGAAGCCGGTTGATGGTGGC
>Ga0209594_1001401_pt1 | contig 12063 bp, 9 predicted proteins | sample AshMeaCrysSpring_FD_184126 | JGI IMG/M metagenome (GOLD analysis project Ga0209594, IMG submission 184126) | Groundwater microbial communities from Big Spring, Nevada to study Microbial Dark Matter (Phase II) - Ash Meadows Crystal Spring... | ecosystem: Environmental > Aquatic > Deep subsurface >...
CGGCCGTCCGGTCCGGGGGCGCCCATCATCCGGAACATCATCCCGCCCCCGCCGCCCGACGAACTCTCGAGCGTCGTCGTCCCGTTGAACCCGCTGAAGCGCCGGACCGGGTTGGACGGATCGAAGGCGAAGGTCTCCATGCGGAGGAACTTGTCGGGCATCTGCATGGCCAGCTCGAGGTCGCCCGACATCTCACGCTCGCCGAGCGTGCGCCGGTAGGTCCCGGAGATGGCCAGGCTCTCCATCTTCTCGAGCTTCTGGCCGCCGAGCGCCTTGCGGACCTGGCCCAGGACCTCGGTGGCCTTCTCGTCGGCGGCCGCGGCGGGCCGGATGGCCGGGCCGGCGGCGAGCAGGGCCGCCGCGAGGGCGGCGGCCAGGGGAACGCGAGCGACGAGCGAGGTCATGGGTTGGATCCTCGGTGACGGGGCTTGAGGAAACCTGAAGGCCCGGTGGCCGGCGACGCTGGTTAGACGTTGGTGGCCCCGAGCCGGTTTACGCGGGTGGAGCGGCGGGGCGCCTGGGCGCACCTCGGCCCCATGTTGCCAATACGCCGGGGCGGGGTGGGGTGCTTACTCGGGCTGCCAGGCTAGCGGCTAGCGGCTGGCGGCTCGTGGCGGCCGGGTTGCACTTCGGGCGCGGGCGGGGGGTGGGGGCCGTGACCGTGGCCGGCGGGAATGCCGCCGGTCCCTTCACGCGCTGGACTGCGTGACGGGGGTCGGCGCCTGCGTGGCGTCGGCGTCGGGTCCGGGCGGCTGGGCCAGTGCCGCCACGGCCGGCAGCCGCACCGTGACCCGCGTGCCGCGGCCCGGCACGCTGTCGATGGCGACGGTGCCGCCGAGGCGTTCGACGAGTTGCCCGACGATCGACAGGCCGAGGCCGGTGCCGATCTCGCCGCTCGCCTTCGCTGCGGCAGAGCGGAAGAAACTGTCGAAGACGCGGTCGAGATCCGCCGGCTCGATGCCCATGCCGGAGTCCTCGACCACGGCGTCGAGCCACCCGTCGCGCACCGACGCGGTCAGTCCGACACGGCCCGCCGACGTGTACTTGACGGCGTTGTCGAGCAGGTTGGCGAAGATGCGTTCGAGATCGGCCGACTGGGCCGGGATCCGCCATCCCTCGAGGTTCATGTCGAGATCGAACGCCAGGCCCTTCGCCTTGCAGCGCTCACCAATCGCCGCCAGCGCCCGGGCGAGGGCCAAGTCGAGCCGCTGGGGCTCGGGGGGCTCTCGGTCGTCGAGGCGCTGCGCCGACGCGAGGTCGAGCAGGTCGCGAATCAGGTCGAAGGCGTCCTGGATGCGGCGCCGCGCGCGGCCGAGCAGGTCCCTCTGCGCGTCGTTGACGAGGCCGGCGTAGGGGAGCGCGTCGAGCGCGCTCTGCACGGCCGCCAGGGGGGACCGCAGCTGGTGGTGGGTGGTCCGGGCGAACCACACGCGTTCGGAGTCCAGTGTCTGCAGCTCGCCGTAGGTCCGCGCGTTCTGGATGGCGACCGCGCCGAGGTTCGCGAGGTTCCTCAGCAGTTGCTGTTCCTCGTCGCCGAACTCGCGGGGCTCGCCCGTGTAGACGCGGATCACGCCGAGCGTCCGGTCCTTCGCGCGCATCGGGCAGCACAGCATGGAGCACAGGCCCTCGCGGCGCGCCTCCTCGGGATACTGGAACCGGGCGTCACTGGCCACGTCGCGGACCTCCACCACCTTCCCCTCGAGGGCCTCGGCATCCACCCCGCTCCGGCCCACCTCCACCGGGCCCTTGCCCACATAGTGTTGGCTGAGGCCGTACGACCCGCCGACGACGAGCGTGCGGCCCCGGCGATCGAGCAGCCGGATCGCGGACGCCTTGCCCTGGAGCAGCCCCGTGGCGTGCTCGGCGATCAATCCCAGCACTTCCTCGAGATCGAGCGACGAGTTCACCACCTGACCGATCTCGTGCAGCGCCTCCATGCGGTGGTAGGCGCGGTCGAGCGATTGCTCCGATTCGGCGAGCTCTACCTCCTTCTGCCGCAGTTGAGTGGTGATCGACGTCGCCAGGTACGTGGTGACCACGAACAGGAACGAGAGCGCGAGCCACAAGTCGAGGACGCTCGCGCTCGACCCCTCCAGCACCGCGACCAGCGGGTCGGTCGGCCCTCCTCCCACCACGGGGGAGGTGAAGCGGCCGAGCGTGGCTGTGAGCGCCACGGCGCCGGCGGTCAGCAGGTAGCAGGTCGGGCCCGAAAGCAGGAGCGCCCCGACGATCAAGTGGAAGACGAACCCGACGGTGAACGGGCTCCTGATGCCTCCGGTCAGTGCGATCGTGGCGGCCAGCGCGAGCCAGTCCAGCGCGATTTGCACGTGGACCGCCCGGCGCTGCGACCGCAGCGTTTCCACCAGGCGGTCGCCGAACAGGAAGAGCAGTTCGTTGTAGCCGAGGACGGCGAAGCCGACCACCGTGAGCAGGGGATAGGGGACGGGGAGGTCGAGCAAGGGCAGCCCGAAGCCACTGCCGGCGACCAGGCCGAGCCCCGCCAGCCAGCGGAGCCGGACCAGCCAGCCCACCCGCTCCCTCAACTCGCGATCGAAGGGGAGCCGTACGGCCTCGTCGGCGGTCTGTGCCACGACGCACCCCGCTGGCAGACGCGTTGGTTGCGGTACGGCGGTCTCAGCCGGACGTGACGGCGCGGCCGGTGGCGGCCGCGGCGGTCTGACCCAGCCGCCCGGCGATGACCGACAGCAGCAAGTCCGGCGACAGCGGCTTCTGGAACACGCCATCGGCTCCCAGCCGGCCGACGTCGGCCATCTCGTACAGGTAGTCACCGGCCGAACTGAGGAAGAACACCGGCGTCGTCACGCCAGCCTCCCGCAGCGAACTGACGAAGCTGAGTCCGGCGTCCACCTGCTCCATCATCAGGTCGACGACGAGCAGGTCCGGCCGTGCCGCCTGCAGGGCGGCCCGCCCCTCGTCGGCGGTGGCCGCCGTGACCACTTCGTAGCCCGCCGACTCCAGCACCAGGCGCAGCGACGCCAGGATGTCCTGATCGTCGTCGACGCACAGAATCACGTGCTTACCGTCTCTCATCGTCGATCTCCCATCGCGACGCCTCGATGCGCGCGGCCAGATGGCCGAGCGCCGCCTCGAGCCCGGCGCGCGCCTCGCGCGTGAGCCCCTCGGCGAAGCCTTCGAGCGCCCGTCCGCGGATCGCCAGCACGTAGCCCCTGGGCACGGCGCCGAAGCACGACCCGGCGAGCCCCAGCACCTGCCCCGGCGTCACGGCGTGCGTGCTGAAGCTCTCCTCGCACGCCGGGGCGAGCCGCGCGAACGTGAACGGCGCCTCGCCGGCGGCCGCCGCGTCGGCGAAGACGACGATGTCGTGCTCGGCGGCGAGCGCCGCGTGCTCGATCGACAACTGGTAGTCGGCCTCGACGGTGACGCCCGGCAGCGCCATCCGCTCCAGGCGGTCGGCGAGCGCCGGCCCCAGCCCGTCGTCGCCGCGGGCCGGATTGCCGTATCCGATCACCAGCACGCGTGAGCCGCTCATGCGCCGCCCCGCACGCGGCGGTCGAGCAGCTCGCCGCGCGCACTCACCAGTTCCACGGCGAGCGCCATGCGGCCCAGGGCGTGCGTGGCGCACGACAGGCACGGGTCGTAGGCGCGGATGGCCACCTCGATGTGGTTCAGCAGCCCCTCGGTGATCTCGCGCTTGCCGGTGAAGTGGTCGCGGGCGACCTTGGTCACCGCGCGGTTCATGGGCTCGTTGTTGTTCGTGGTGGAGACAATGAGGTTGCACATCGTCACCGCGTCGTTGGCGCCGACGCGGTAGTGATGGAAGAGCGTACCGCGCGGGGCCTCGAGGACGCCGACCGCCTCCTCGCGGCGCGGCCCGGACACGAGCAGGTCCTCGCCCTGCAGGTCGGCGTCGTGCAGCAGGTCGCGGATCACCTCGATCGAGTGCAGCAGCTCGATCATCCGTGCCCAGTGGTAGCACATCGTGATGTTGTTGGGGCGGCCCTTGGTCAGTCCCAGGAACTGCTGGCGCGCGGCCTCGGCCTCGGGCGTCGGGACGACGCTGCAGGTGTTGAGCCGCGCCAGCGGGCCCACACGGTACCAGCCGTGCTCGGGCCCGATCCGCTTGATGAAGGGGAACTTCATGTACGACCAGGACCGCACCTCCTCGCTCACCACCTCCAGGTAGCGCTGGTAGTCGACGCCGTCGACGACCCGCGTCCCGTCCTTGTCCACGGCCCGCAGCACGCCGTCGTAGAAGTCGAGCGCGCCGTCGCCCTGCCGGACGATCGACAGGTGGTTGGAGTCGAAGGAGCCGAACGGAATCAGCTCGACGAGGTGTTCGGTGGTGAAGTCGCGGGCGAGGGCGAGCGCAGCGCGCGACCAGGCCAGCATCTGGTCCACCTCGCGCAGCAGGGCGTCACGGTCGCCGATGGTGAGCGACTTGTTCACCCCGCCCGGCACTGCACCGGTGCCGTGGATCTTCTTGCCGGCCGTGGCCCGGATCACCTCCTGCCCGAAGCGGCGCATCATCACGGCCTGCGTCGCCAGCGCGGGGTGTGCTGCGGCCACCGCGAACACGTGGCGCTGTTCCACCGGCGCGCCGAAACCGCTCGCCGCGGTCCCGTCGGTGCCGAACAACAGGTCGGGGCTCGAGAGGTGGAAGAAGTGCAGCGCGTGGCTCTGGAACATCTGACCGTAGTGCATCAGCCGCCGCACCTTCTCGGCCGTCGGTGTCAGGCGTTCGCCCCCGATGATGCGGTCCATGGCCTTGGCGGCGGCCAGGTGGTGGCTGACCGGGCAGATGCCGCACAGCCGCTGGACGATGACCGGCACTTCCCAGTACGGGCGGCCGAGGATGAAGCGCTCGAAGCCGCGGAACTCCACGATGTGCAGGCGGGCCTGCTCCACCTCGTGGTCCTCGTTCATCAGGATGGTGACCTTGCCGTGCCCCTCGACGCGGGTGAGCGGCTCGATCGTGTACTTGCGCGTGTTGCCCTGGGTCGTCGCCATGGTCCGGCTCCCTCAGTCGTACTTCAGGCCTGCGTAGGCGATCTCCACGGGCTGGCCCGTGAGCAGCGCGACGAGCGCGCTCCAGATGGCGTCGGCCGGCGGCGGGCACCCGGGGATGAAGTAGTCGATCTTCACCACCTCGTGGCAGGGATAGACCCGGTGCAGCAGCAGCGGGATCTCGGGGTCGTTGGGAATGATGGCGCCGGGGTTGTAGACGCCCGGCGACCGCAGGTAGGCCTCCTCGAGGCACTCGCGCAGCGGCACGTGGTTGCGCAGCGCGGGCACGCCGCCGTTGATGGCGCAGTCGCCGAGCGAGACGAGCACGTCGCAGTGCTTGCGGAAGTCCTCGAGCACGTGGACGTTCTCCTCGTTGCAGCAGCCACCTTCGACGACGCCGACGGCGCAGCGCCCGCGAAACGCCTTGTAGTCGTTGATCGGCGACCGGTCGAACTCGACGATGTCGGCCAGCTGCAGGATCCGCTCGTCGATGTCGAGGATGGACATGTGGCAGCCGAAGCAGCCGGCCAGGCTGACCGTGGCGATGCGCGGCTTCTCGCTCATGCGGCGCCTCCTTCCCCCGCCTCGACGGCGGCCCCAATCGGCTGGGCGTCGAACGGGCGCTCGCCGACGGGCACGGCATAGCCGACGCGCTTGCGCATGAGCGCGCCAACGGGACACGAGGCCACCACGGCGTCGGTCACCCGCAGGTCGGTGGCCGAGAGCGCCTCGCCGTTGACCTGCAGGCGCTTGCGGTGGCCGCGGTTGACGAACTGGAACACGTTCTTCTGGTCGAGGTCCTGTGACACCCGGACGCACCGGCCGCACAGGATGCAGCGGTTGTGGTCCAGGTACACGTCCGGGTGCGACATGTCGATGTCGCGGTCTGGGTTCAGCAGCGAGTAGTTGGGCGCCGTGATGCCGAAGCGATAGGCGAGCGCCTGCAGCTCGCACAGCCCGCTCTTCTCGCAGAACATGCAGTAGTGGTTGCCTTCCACGAACAGCATGTCGAGGACGTTGCGGCGGAACTCGCGCAGTTCCTCCGTGTCGCACTCCACCACGGAACCGTTGGTCACCGTCTGTACGCAGGCGGCCTGGATGCGGCCGTTGACCCGCACCGAGCAGACGCGGCAGCTGCCGTGCGGAACCAGGTCCTTGTAGGCGCACAGGCGCGGGATGTAGACCCCGGCCGCCTCCGCCGCCTTCAGGATCGTCTGGCCGGCGGGGGCCGTGATCGTCTTGCCGTCGAGGACGAACTGGATGGTGCTCACCGGAACCTCCGACTCAGACGTACTGCGACTGCCGGCCGACGCGCAGCTCGGCATCGACGACCGCCGATGCGAGGTCGAAGGTCGACAGCAGGCCGGGCTTGCGCTCGGCGACCAGGCTCGACGACAGCGCGTTGAAGCCGTCGAGCGCGCCGAGCACCGGGTTGGGCGCGGCCTGCCCCAGGCCGCAGCGGCTGGTCTGGCTGATGAAGCGTGACAGCTCGCGCATCGCCCGCAGGTCGGCGGGTTCGCCGGCGCCACTCACGACCTTGTGCACGGCCTTCTTCAGCAGGATGAGGCCCACCCGGCACGGCGTGCAGTGCCCGCAGCTCTCCTCGATGAAGAAGTCCAGGTAGTGCTCGGCGATCTCCAAGTGGTTGCGCGCGCGGTTGAAGACGATGATCGCGCCGCCGGTGGCGAGGTCGTCGTAGCAGATGCGGCCGTCGAAACGCTCGGGGCCGATCATCTGGCGACAGGGGCCGCCGATCAGCATCGCGCCGGGGTTGTCGGCCTCGGCCATCTCCAGCAGTGCCCTGGGCGTGATGCCGAACGGCACCTCGTAGACGCCCGGCTTGCGGCAGTCCCCGGCGATGCTCAGCACCTTCGTGCCAGCCGTGCGTGCCGAGCCCATCGCCGCGAACCAGGCCGCGCCTTCCACCAGGATGCGCGACGCGCAGCAGAACGACTCGACGTTGTTGACCACCGTGGGGCCGCCCAGGTAGCCCTCCTGCACCGGGAACGGCGGCCGGTTCTTCGGATCGCCCCGCAGCCCCTCGCACGAGCTGATGAGCGCCGTCTCCTCGCCGCAGATGTACGCGCCCGCGCCGAGCTGGACGCGGATGTCGAAGTCGAACCCCGGCGTGCCGAGGATGCCGCGCCCGAGCAAGCCCTGCGCCCGCCGCTGCTCGAGCACCGACTCCAGGTACGCCAGCAGGTAGCGGTACTCGCCGCGCAGGTAGATGACGCCGGAGTCGCTGCCGATGGCGTGGCCCGCGATGGTCATGCCCTCGACCATCTGGTGCGCGCACTCGGTGAGCAGCACGCGGTCCTTGAAGGTGCCGGGCTCGCCCTCGTCCGCGTTGCACATCACCCAGCGGCGCGGCCCCGGGGCGTTGCGCGCCATCTCCCACTTGACCCCGGCCGGGAAGCCCGCACCACCTCGGCCCCGCAGCCGCGAGTCCTTGATTTCCTGCACCACCGCCTGCGGCCCGCGCGCCAGCGCGCGCCGCAGGGCGCTGCCCGGCTCGAAGGGCGCGAAGTGCACGGGTCCCCTGAGGCGGATGTTGTTGCGCACCATCGATCGCACCAGCGGGTGCGAGTTGACACCGTCGCCCACCATCGTCACCAGTTGCTGCGGGTCGAGGTGGCGGCGCAGGTCGCGCACCACCGCCCGAGCACGCTCCGGGGTGAGCTGGGTCACGACCACGTCGTTCACCAGCGCGGCGGGCGCCTGATCGCTCATGCCGATGCACGGCGTGTGGGTGAGCGTGATGGCTCCGTCGGCCGTCGTCTCGCCCATCGTCACGCCGAGCTCTTTGGCCATGGCGTCGGCGACGGCGGCGTAGCCCTTCATCCAGTCCACGATGTCGTTGCAGAGCCGGATGACGACGCGGCCCTGCGGCTTGACCGACAGGAAGGCGTAGAAGGTGACGACGCTCTCCACCTCCACGCGCTGGGTGCCGCAGGCCCGCGCAATGACCTCCATCGAATTGACGGAAACGCACCCGTAGCGGCGCTGCACGGCGATCACGATGTCCATCATCCGCGTGCGGTCGTTACCGAATCTCCGGCAGACGTCTTCGACGCCGGTCGCGATGGCTGACTTCATTCGTACCCCCTTCGGGGAGGACCGCCGCGTGGGGCCCGCGAGCTATCTCTTTGCCGTGCAATCGGTTGCCGGGTGTTGCGGTCTGCTCGGCGAGCTGGTGACCCCGGAAAGGCGGTCACCGGGAGCCCTGGCGGCTGGACGCGTCCCTGAATCATGCAATGGCGAGGCCACGGTGCGGCGCACATCGCCGCGGCAGGATTGGCGTGCGCGCGGCCGGCGCGGTGTCAGGTTTCCGATACCGCGGACCGCGTCGGCTTCGTTTGCCGCAGTGCGCTACGATGGGTGAGACCGGTCAGACGACCGGTCGGTCTGTTCCGTCCCCCGCCCCGCGGTGTCCGGCTCGCCCCATGTCAGTCCTCGTCCTCAATTGCGGCTCCTCCTCCCTGAAGTTCGCGGTCATCGATCCCCGGTCCGCGACGCAGCACATCGCTGGCATCGCGCAGCGGCTGGGCTCGCCGGAGGCCAGCCTCGACTGGAGCAACGGCGGCGCCAGGCAGTCCTGCGCCCTGCCCGGTGCGGCCCACGACGCGGCGCTGCGCGCCGTCGTCGAGTTGCTGGCTGACCACGGGCTGCTCGACGCGGTCGTCGGCATCGGCCACCGGGTGGTCCACGGCGGCGACGAGTTCGCCGCCTCGGTGCCCATCACGCCCGAGGTCGTCGCCAAGGTCGAGGCGTGCATCCCGCTGGGCCCACTGCACAACCCGCCGAACCTCGTGGGGATCCGCGTGGCCGGGGAGGTGCTGCCGGGGCTGCCGCAGGTGGCCGTCTTCGACACGGCGTTCCACCAGACGATGCCGCCGGTCGCCTACACCTACCCGGTGCCCTACGAGTGGCTGGCGCAGTACGGCGTGCGGCGCTACGGCTTCCACGGCACCAGTCATCGCTTCGTGGCGCGCCAGGCGGTGTCGCACGCAGGCCTGCCCGCCGACGATCACGCCCTCGTGACGGCGCACCTCGGCAACGGCTGCTCGTGCACCTCGGTCCTCAACGGCCGGAGCGTCGACACCACGATGGGGCTCACGCCGCTCGAGGGCGTGATGATGGGCACGCGCAGCGGCTCCGTCGACCCGGCGATCGTCGGCCACGTGGCGTCGGTCGGCGGCCGGCCGGAGCGCGAGGTCATCGACGCGCTGAACAAGGAGTCGGGGCTGTTGGGTGTGTCGGGCCTCTCCAACGACCTCCGCGCCGTGGAACAGGCAGCCGTCGAGGGCCACGCGCGGGCACGCCTGGCCATCGACATCTTCTGCTACGTGCTGTCGAAGGCCATCGCGGCGCTGGTGGTCCCGCTCGGCCGCCTCGACGCGCTCGTGTTCACCGGCGGCATCGGCGAGAACTCGGCCTCGATCCGGGCGCGGGTGGTCGGCCAGTTGGGCTTTCTCGGGCTGAGGATCGACCCGGCGGCCAACGCCACGCACGGCCGCGGGCAGCGCGGCCGCGTCACCACCACGGAGCGCCCGCAGGCGCTCGTGGTGCCGACCAACGAAGAGCTGATGATCGCGCTCGACACGGCCGACATCCTGCAGCGCGACTGATTCCCGTCACGGAGATCGCACCTGTGCCTACGACAGTCCTCGTCGCGCCCGCCGGCCGTCGGGTCGGTCTCACCTCGGCCTGCCTCGGCATCGTCCGGGCGCTGGAGCGTCACGGCGTCGGGACGGCGTTCGTCAAGCCCATCGCCAACCGTGAGCGCGTCCACACCGCGGAACTGCTGGCGCTGACCGGGCACGCCCCCTCGCCGCCCTCGATCACCCGCACCGAGGCCGACGAGCTGCTCGCCCACGGCGACGACCAGTTGCTGATGGAGCACGTCGTGGCGACCTGCGGCGCGGCCGATCCGCACGCCGAGGTCCTCGTGCTGGAGGGGCTGACGCCGGAAGCCGGCATGCTCCACTCGAGCCGCGTGAACGCCCTGATGATGAAGGCGCTCGACGCGGAACTCGTCCTCGTGGCCTCGCCGTGCAACGAGACGCCGGAGGAGATGGCCAGCGTGGTCGCCATCGTGGCGCGCGGCTACGGCGCCCTGGCCGAGGGCCGCACCGTCGGTTGCATCCTCAACCGTGTGTGCTGCGTGCGGAACGTGCAAGCGGCGCCCGACCCCAGCGAGACGATCGGGTCGATCTACGCGGCCTGCGGCGGCTGCCCGGGCGGGGTCGAGCTCGGCGACCTGGAGGCGCGCCACCGGGCCGCACTCGAGGCCGAGGGCCTGCGCACGCTGGCCCTCGTGCCGTGCAACGCGGAACTCGCGTCACCGCGCGTGCAGGACGTGGCCCGGGCGCTGGACGCGCGCTTCCTCTCCGTGGGCCGGGCCGACGTGCGCCGCGTGCGTGACGTGGCGATCTGTGCGGGCACGGTGCCGACGGCCTTGACGGTGATGAGGCCGGGAACGCTGCTGCTGATGCCCGGCGACCGCAACGACGTGCTGCTCGCGGCGGCGCTGTCGGTGCAGGACGGCGTGCCGCTGGCCGGCGTGGTGCTGACGGCCGGCCTCGATCCGGCCCCATCGGTGCTCAGCCTGTGCAAGAAGGCGCTGCAGTCGGGCCTGCCGCTGCTGGCGGTACAGGCCGGCACGTACCGCACCGCCACGGCCATCGCGGCGATGGACACCAGCATCCCGATCGACGACGGCGTGCGCGTGGAGCGCACGATGAACTTCGTCGCCGACCGCGTGGACGCCGCGTGGGCGCGCGCGTTCTCGCAGGAGCACCGCGTGCCGCGCCTCTCGCCGCCGGCCTTCCGCCACCGCCTGGTGGAGGCCGCCCGCGCCGACGTGCGGCGCATCGTGCTGCCCGAGGGCGCCGAGCCCCGCACCGTGGCCGCCGCGGCGATCGTCGCGCAACGCGGCATCGCCACGTGCGTGCTGCTCGGCGATCCCGACGAGGTGGCCGAGGTCGCGCACAAGCAGGGCGTCACGCTGCCGCCGTCCGTGGAGGTCATGGACCCGGCCGAGTTGTCGGGCCGCTACGTCGCCCCGCTGGTCGAGCGGCGCAAGCACAAGGGGATGACGCCGGAGCGCGCCGCCATCGAGTTGCAGGACCCGATCGTGGTCGCGACGATGATGCTGGCGCTCGACGAGGCCGACGGCCTCGTCTCGGGCGCGGTGCACAGCACCGCCCACACCATTCGCCCGGCGCTGCAGCTCATCAAGACCGTGCCGGGCTGCTCGCTCGTGTCGAGCGTGTTCTTCATGTGCCTCCCCGACCAGGTGCTGGTGTTCGGCGACTGCGCGGTCGTGCCCAACCCGACGGCGGAGGAACTGGCCGACATCGCGCTGCAGAGCGCCGACTCGGCCACGGCCCTCGGGATCCCGCCGCGCGTGGCGATGCTGTCCTACTCGACCGGCGCCAGCGGCGCGGGGGAGGACGTCGAGAAGGTGAAGGTGGCCACACGGCTGGCGCAGGAGCGCCGGCCTGACCTGGCCATCGACGGCCCGCTGCAGTACGACGCGGCGGTGATGCCCGACGTGGCGCGGCTGAAGGCACCGGGCTCGAAGGTGGCGGGTCAGGCGACCGTGCTCGTGTTCCCCGACCTGAACACGGGCAACGTCACCTACAAGGCGGTGCAGCGCTCGGCCAACGTGGTGAGCATGGGCCCGATGCTGCAGGGCCTGGCCAAGCCCGTCAACGACCTCTCGCGTGGCTGCCTCGTCGAGGACATCGTCTTCACGATCAGCCTCACGGCGATCCAGGCGCAGGCGGTGCGGCGGAAGGGGCTAGCGGCGGGGGGCTAGCGGCCAGCGGCTGGCGGCCTTGACATGTGGTTCGCATGTGCACATGCTGAAAACATGTCAAAGATGATTCAGCTCCGTCACGTCCCGGATCCGCTGCACCGCAAGCTCAAGGCCCGCGCGGCGGTGGCCGGCCGGTCCCTGTCGGACTACCTGCTCGGGGAGATCGAACGCGTGGCGATGTTGCCGACGCGAGAGGAAATGCTGGCCCGCATCCACCGGCGGACACGAACGACACTCAGCGCACCGGCCGGGCG
>Ga0209594_1001402_pt1 | contig 12057 bp, 8 predicted proteins | sample AshMeaCrysSpring_FD_184126 | JGI IMG/M metagenome (GOLD analysis project Ga0209594, IMG submission 184126) | Groundwater microbial communities from Big Spring, Nevada to study Microbial Dark Matter (Phase II) - Ash Meadows Crystal Spring... | ecosystem: Environmental > Aquatic > Deep subsurface >...
GTGGATGAAGTCACAAAGGGCCTGACCGATGGGGGTCCCCATGGCGAGCGGTTCCAACTGGCTGCCCTGGTGATGCCCGCGACGGTGAGCCACGTCGAACAGATCAGCCGGCATCTGGAACGGATGCCCGCGAAGAGCACCTACTTCTATCCAAAGCTCCTCAGCGGTTTGGTCCTGCACAGCCTCGAAAAGTAGCCCGCACCACCCCCTCTCCAGGAGCATGGAAGCCATCCCATCTGGGCCGTTCCTCTCGAAAATGGATCGTCGCTTCGCACGCGTCGCCAGGGTCTCCCCATCGGAGCCACCGGAAGCTTGAGCCGGCGTGGTTCGATCGGATTGTTCTGGGCGCTCGACAAAGTCCCGATTGATTGCAAATAGCCCGCTGAGTTTGGGTGGGGAGTGCGATCCAGCGAGGGAGTCACGCGGAGCGTGCCGGGGAACAAACTGGTGTTCGTCCGCCGGGCATCGGATCTCTATGATCGGCCCCATGGCGCGGGTGTTATGCGTGGCGAATCAGAAAGGCGGCGTGGGCAAAACCACGACGGCCGTCTCGTTGTCTGCCGGGCTGGCGCGGGCGGGCCTGCGGACGTTGCTGATCGACATGGATCCGCAGTGCAATGCGACGAGCGCCGTCGGATGCTTCGCGGCACCGCGGCATCCGCTGGTGCAGGCGTCGGCGCTTCGCGAGAGCATCGTTCGGACATCTCTGGAAGGACTCGATCTGCTGCCCGGCAGTCGCAGTTTTCGGGATGTGGACCAGCTGGCCAAATCGGAAGGGACAGAGGCCGAGCGACTTCGCCTTCACCTGGAGACGGGCGTCCACGCCTATGACTACGCGCTGATCGACTGCCCCCCATCCTTAGGCACGTTGACCGAAGCGGCACTGACAGCCAGCACAGAAGTGCTGATGCCAATCCAATGCGAATATTTCGCGATGGAAGGCCTGACGCAGATGATCCATGTGATCCGCCGCGTGATGCGGGCGCGAGATGGAAGACTGACCTTTGGCGGGATCGTACTGACCATGTATGATCCGGCGCTCGAACTGACGGCAGAAGTGGACAAGGAAGTCCGCGAGTTCTTTGGTGACATCGTATTCGACACCGTGGTACCGCGCGATGTCGCCTTGGCCGAGGCACCGAGTCACGGCCGCAGCGTCTTGGAATACGCGCCGCGAAGCCGCGGAGCCTACGCCTACATCCAACTGTGCATGGAGGTATTGAACCGTGACTAAGGATCGCCGCCTTGGGAAGGGCCTGGCCGCACTTCTGGGAACGCCGTTGGATGACGAACTGATCAGCGATGGAGCGATCGCGCAAGGAGTTGCTGAACCAGCGACGCACACTGCTGTGGCCGGCCCCACGGAGTCAGTCAGCAGCGGGCCACGGCTCATCGAGCTGGATGTCACGCAGATCGACAACAACCCGTTTCAGCCGCGCCGCAGCTTTCCACCGGAGGAGATGGCCGCACTGGCGGCCAGTCTCCGTTCCCACCAACAACTGCAACCGGTGCTCGTTCGCAAGCAAGGCGAACGCTTTCAGCTGATCAGCGGGGAGCGTCGTTTGCGGGCGGCCCAGCAGGCAGGACTGCCGACCGTTCGCGCCGAAGTTCGCGAAGCGGACGATCGGTTGATGGCCGAGCTGGCGATCGTGGAAAATCTGCAGCGGAAAGACCTGACAGCGCTGGAAAAGGCCGCCGCCTTCAAGCGCTACATCGAGCAGCACCGCTGCGACCAAGGCGAACTGGCACGGCGATTGGGAATCGACCGCAGCACGATCTCGAATCTGATCCGCCTGCTGGAACTCCCCAAGAGCGTCCAGGACCTACTGCAAAGCGACCAGATCTCCGCCGGCCATGCCCGCGCCTTGCTGCCCTTGGGAGAAGAGGAACAGCAGGTTGCTGCAGCGCGACGCATCATCGCCGAACAATGGAGCGTCCGGCAGATCGAACAATGGGTCGCGGAACAGATCGACGAGAAGCAAGTGCCGGCCAAACCGGCCGAGCCCAATCGCTACGTGCGCGCCCACACCCAAAGCGTTCAGATCGCGGCCCTGGAGCAGGAACTCAAGCTGGCACTGGGGACGAAGGTCGAGCTGCGATCGAACTCACGTGGTCGCGGCAGGATCGTGATTCAGTTTTCGAACCACCAGGAGTTCGAGCGGCTCCGCGGCCTGCTGTTGAACCAGCTCAAGGCGGCCCCGGCCCGGGTGGCGTAGCCGCCCGGCCGCGGATCGGGACTTCTCAAGGGTGTGGCCCGCCCCTGCGTGCAATTGTCGGGATGGCATTTCCCAGCTAGGATCTTCAATCACTTCGGGGCGTAGCGCAGTCTGGCTAGCGCACCTGCTTTGGGAGCAGGGGGTCGAAGGTTCGAATCCTTTCGCCCCGACTTGGGCACCATCGCCGACGCATCCGCGGAAGCGGAGCACGGTGAGCGGTTTAGCAATCCGAGTGGGAATGTTCGACCGTGTGGGATCTGATTCCCTACGATCTGTTCGCCTCGCCTGTTCGCTCTGGCAACTGTGAATTTCACTCTTATGCCAGGCAGCGGATTGGCCCTCTTCCCCAGGCAGGGCTCCGCCGGGCTTGCCATTTTTCCTCTGAGCGGTTTTGTGCGATCAGATGGCGGACGGTGGCCGCCACGTTTGGCCACATCCGAGCCGCATTTGGCGAGCCCCACGGGCAGGCCTGGGTTGGTGGGGACTGAGCGGTGTCCCGTCGTCGCGCTGAGCCGCATCGCACCCACTTCACGGCCCGCACTTCGATTGCACGGGCCGGCTTCATCCGCCGGAGCACCGGCACATCGCTTCGCCGACCTTGGTCACCGCAGCGCGCCGGTTGCTCGACACGGATCGGCGCGAGCCTGGCTGTCATGCCGCGGAACCGCCCAGCAAGAGTCGCACCTTGAATCGCTCGGAGGCTCGCGTCGACCGCTGATCGGAAACACCAAGGCGACTTTGACGCCCTTGGTGGCGCTCATTGGACATCCACCCAGAATCGGGCGCGAGACGAGTGCCGTGTGACCTTGCGCCTGGACCACACGCCGTCTAAAACCCCTCCGCCAGCTCCCTTGCCCCGCTTCACGTGCGCCCGCCGGTGGGAGCCTACCCAAATCGCCCGGATGACGATTGCATGACGTGTCCACTTTTGTCCACGTTCCTTCGGTAGCTCAAGTCGTGGGAAGCCCCAATCCAACTTGTTTCACGTGGAATGCCCAGCTTTCCTAGGTTAGTGCATTCTTGTATATGCATGCATTTCCGTGCGCTGATCGCTAGTGGCGGGATCTCCGCCGAGCGGCGTCTTCGACCGCGGGATCCGGGGGGCTCGAGGAGGGATCAGGGACGATAGACGATGCGATTGGCGACCGGCTCGCCCCGTTCGATCTGGGTCAGATTGCGCATCGTGGTGGCCGCAATCGCTTCGAGCGCTTCGTGAGTGAAGAACGCCTGGTGGGCCGTGACCAGGACATTGTTGAAGCTCAGCAGTCTGGCGAACTGGTCATCCTCGAGGATTTGGCTTGAGCGATCCTGGAAGAACAGGCCTTCCTCCTCTTCATAGACATCCAGTGCCAGTCCTCCGAGCCGACGACCTTTCAGTGCCTGGATTGCCGCCGAGGTATCGATCAGTGCCCCGCGGCTGGTGTTGACCAGATATGCCCCGGGACGGAGCTTGGCGAATGCCGCCTGATCGAACAGGTGATACGACTTGGGCGTCAGTGGGCAATGGAGTGTGATGATGTCGCTTCGCTTGAGCAGCTCATCGAAGGAAACGTATGCCCCGAGGTTTCGGCATTCGTCCTGGGGGGTGGGATCGACGAACAGCAGGCGGCAGCCAAAGCCGTAGAGGATCCGCGCGGCGGCCTGGCCAATCGCGCCGGTTCCAATGATCCCGACGGTTCGCGAGTGCATGTCGAAGCCGAGCAATCCGTCGAGCGCGTAGTTGTTCTCGCGGACGCGGTTGTATGCCTTGTGAATTTTGCGAATCAGCGAAAGCATCAACCCTACCGCATGTTCCGCGACCGCGAATGGCGAGTACTGCGGGACGCGAGCGACCACCAATCCGAAGCGGTCGGCAGCTTCCAGGTCGACGTGGTTGTATCCAGCACAGCGCAAGGCGATTGCCTTGACCCCGAATTCGGAAAGACAATCGATCACCTCGGCGTCCAAAACGTCGTTGACGAAGGCGCAGACGCAGGGGAACCCCTCGGCCAGCTTCGCCGTCGCTGCTTCCAGCCGGGTGCTGACGAAGGTCAGTTCGTGACCAGCTACTTTCGCGGCCGGTTCAAGATACGCGCGGTCATGGGGCTGAGTGCTAAAGCAAATCGTTCGCATCTGGCTGCTCAACGTCCGGTCGTTGGATGGTAGGCGGCGGCCGCTTGGAAGTCTCAGCCTTTCTGCAGGAGCGGAGTCGTGTCGACGACTGCGAAGTCGACGTAATCAACAGACCGAGCAAACTCGGCCCTACTCAATATAACGACCCGCGAATTACTAACAGCGAACCGGGTCAATCGGCATTTGCGGTGCGCGAATGTTGGCGATGATTGTAGCTCGACAAGTCCGCGGACTCCGTTGGACTTGAGTAAATCCGCGGCAAACACGGGTCATGGCCGGCCGAATTTCAGCAGCGGAGCGATCGCTGAGCAGCTGTTTGCCGGCGATCGAGGGCATCCGATCGGGTGCCCTTTTGCACAGGAATCAGGGCATGCTCCGCGGAGCGCTAAGCCCATAGCGCTTGCTCCAGCAACGACGGCCGGCGCCGACAAGCTGCCGACCGACCGTCACTGCCGGTTCCAAACCGGGTGACGAACTCCGCACCAGAGACGTTGCGCGGCGATGGCGCCAGAGGGGGCCGCGGTGCGAACCCGTCATCTCAGGAGGAGACATTCGGTGAAGTGCCAAACCATCCTTGGTTTGGGTCTGGCGTTTGGAATGACATACACTCCAACGCTCCTGGCCCAGTCTTTTCCCAGCTCTCTGGACGCGGCTCCAAGCCCATTTGCGCCCAGCAGTCCGCCGCCGCTGACGCCTCTGCCACAAGTCGACGGAGCGGCCGTCAGCTTTCGCCCCACGGGCGGTTCGTGGAACTCATCCGATTCCCCCGCTGCCTACTACGCAATGCGTAGTTCCGCTGCGAGTCTCGTGACATCGGATGATCCCCCGGCGCTCGATCCATCCCCCTTGGCACCTTCGCCATCCTCCGAGTTGCTCGACAGTTCGGCGACATCCGCTGCTTCGTCGGGCATCTGGGGATCGGAGTGCGGGACGGCCTGTGGCGATTGCGAAGGCGTGGTGCTCAAGTCCTGGTTCGCCGGGGGTGGCGCGCTGTTTTTCAATCGTGAAGCCGAATCGGATTTGCCTTTCGTGGTTCTGGACGGCAACGCCGGACAGGTCGCGCTGGGCAGCTCGGACGTGGATCAGGAATGGACCCCCGGCTTCGAATTCTATCTGGGCCGCTACTTCAACGAAGGGCGCAACGCCGTCGTGCTCAACTACTGGGGGTTGTTCCCAAGCGAAGCCCAGTCCTCCGTGTTTGATCCAGGGCTTGGTCTGCAAGCCATTGATCCTGCATGGGCGAATGCCTTTGTCGACGATCGAGATCCTCTGACGACGGACCTTTCCGCATTCGACTTGTTTGACAGTGCTCAGGCATTTCGGCTCGCCCATGGAGCCGAATACCAGAGTGTGGAAGCGAACTTGATCGGCTTTGGAATCGGCGGCGTGGCTCGCGCGCCGTTTGGCGCGAGCAGCAGCCATTGTGCCTCCGATGGCTGTGGCCCCGTGCATGGTTATGCGGGGCCAGGAAGTCCGGCGATCTTGCCCGAATCAAGCCGGCTGCGAACCCAGTGGCTGGCGGGAGTGCGTTGGTTCCGCTTCCGAGACTGGCTGGAATTCGGCGCGAGCCAAACCGACACGTTCTTCGGTACAGGCTCCGATGACCTTTACTTCAACTCGAATGTCACCAACGACCTGGTCGGCTTTCAGCTCGGCGGACGCTTGGACTACTGCCTGAGCCCTCGATGGAGCATTTATGCCGGCGGAAAAGCGGGCGTTTACAACAACCATGCCCGCGTTGACAACAGCCTGGGGAACGGCGACGGTCCCGCCTACATCGATAACTCGCCGAACCCATCGCTGGACGGACGCTTGCTTCGGTCCGGCACGACCACCGACAACCTGGCGTTCATGGGTGAGTTGGATACCGGCCTGAGTTATCACTTCACCGACTGCTGGAGTATCTACGGGGGGTGGCGGCTGGTTGGAATCAGCGGCGTCGCCACTTCGCTGGGCGAGATTCCAAACGATATCGCAAACCTGAACGAATGGCGTCAGAACCGGACGTCAGAGTCCTTGCTGTTGCATGGCGGGTACGCGGGCGTCGCCTTCAACTGGTGATCGCAATCCACAGGGTTTCTCCCGGTAGATTGCCCCGCATCAGTATCGCAAAGCCGCACCCTGGTTGCGCTGTCGGCGCGGCCAGGGTGCTGGGCGTTTAGAGCGCTGATGCGTTGCGACTGCCGAGAGTCCGAAGAGATCAAGCGGCAAGCGGCTCGGTCTTTGCCTGCACGGGCAAATCCGTGGAAGCCCCGTCCGCTTGAGCGAGCCAGTCCGCGTGGCTCAGTTGCACCTCTTCGGCCAATCGACGGTAGTCATCGGCGCCGTTCGATTGGGGTGCGTACTGAAAGATCGTCTTGCCAAAGCTGGGGGCTTCAGCAAGGCGGATATTGCGACGAATCCGTGTTCGGAAGATCCGGGCGTGCTTCAGAAAATTGCTGGCCGATTGCTGACCAGAAAGGAACTCCTCGACATCGAACATCACTTCGTTGGCCAGCCGTGTTTGCGCCTCATACATGCAGACGATGACGCCGCCGAGCTTTAGCCGTTCGTTCAGGCGCCGCGAAACGATCTCGATCGTCCGCAGCAGTTTGCTCAGACCATGCAGCGCCAGGAAATGTGGTTGCAGCGGCAGATACACGTCGTCCACGGCGACAAGTGCATTGAGAGTCAGAACCCCCAGTGAAGGCGGACAATCGATGATCACATAATCGAATTGCGCGGAATCCGCGGCGAGTTTGTCGCGGAGGATCATCTCCCGCCCGACCTCGCCAGCAAGTTCCATTTCAGCGGCCGCCAGATCCAGGTGTGCCGGCACGATCGACAGACATTCGGAGACCTGTTGACGCGCCTCGGCCAGTGACGCGCGTCCGCAAAGGACTTCGTACATGTTCGGGCCCTGCTCGAGCGCCGTTCGACCGACGTGTAGTGATGCATGCGCTTGCGGATCGAGATCCATCAGACATACGCGATGCCCGGCTTCCGCCAATGCCGCGGACAGGTTGACGGCGGTCGTGGTCTTGCCAACTCCGCCCTTCTGATTCAGGACGGCGATCTTCTTCATTGACTTGGTCATCCTTGCGCCCTTGGGCAGAATTTCCAACGCGCGGCCGTCCACCTCTTGCCGCTGACCTGTGACCACGGCGGGCATCCCCCTTGGGGTGCAGCCATGGGCGTTCACCATAGAGAGAGGGTGACCGACGGCACCAGAGAAAATATGGATGATGAGCACGCAATGCGTGGTCGTCTCTCGCAATGCCAGGTCAGCCACGCGAACCTGGCAAACTGGGTAGCCAGCCAATGACCTGGGAGACGGCCCACGCAGGGTGGAGATCCGCCGCCACTAGGCAGCTTTTCCGCGCAGTTCTCGGTATCGGCAGAGCACTTCAAACAGGTCGCGAGTGACGATGACACTGTCGTCGGCGAGATCCTCCAGCCATTGCTTTCGTCCCTGGTGTGCGTCGGCCAGGATTTCAGCCAATTGCCCCAACGAAATGGTCTCTTGCTGTGGCTCCCGACGCAGCCTGTTGGCGCGTGCCCGAACGCCGCCAAGGACGCGGTCGCGAGAAAAATCGGAGATCCGCAACGAGTGGGGAAGCCGTTCGGACATCGTTCGATCCTTCGCCAACAGGGATTCCAGCAACAGGGGGGGCCTGCGATCACAGCAACACACCGCGACCCTTGAGGCTTTCTGTGGATCGACACGCATGAATCCGTGACTTCAGTCATTTTGCGCCGAATGGATCGACAATTCCGACGCCGGTGGAAAACCTGAAGTTTCGACCGCGGTCGGTCGACGGCCCGTTGCCGGCAGTTCCTTGACACTACGTCGCAGCACCCCTAGATTCCCCTACTATCCGGGATCCGGGGACCCTCCGCATTTTTCCTGTAACCATGTCGCGCTTCCGCGATGGGGTTGCATGCTTCTGACCGCAGCGAGCCAGCTCGGTATGTCCATTGATTTGCAGGCGGTCGCGCGGCATGTGCAGTGCGACCCCGTTCGTTTACGGGCCGCTCTGACACTTCTCGAGCAGGGATTTCATCCTTCGTACCTATTGGACTATCGCGCCGATGAAATTGTCGGCGTCGATCCATTCGCGCTCGCGACATTGCGCAATGCGATGCGGGCACAGGTTCGGTTGGACAAGCGGCGAGGCGAAGTTCGGGAACGGATCGAACAGTCTGCCCCGGGCCGTACGGACCTGCAGCAGCAGGCCGCCCAGGCACGCACGCTCCGAGAGCTGGACCATGTCGCGCGAAGTGCTCGCGCCGCCGGAGCTCATTCCGCATCGGCTCGTCTGGCCGCTCGGGTCTGGCACCCTGCCCCGGGTGATCCCACGGACCTGCCGGAGCTTGCCACTGCGGTCCTCCCCGAACTGGATGAACCACAACGGGCCGCGGTGCTCCAGGAGTTGGATGAAGCACTCGCGGGGCTTGCGTTAGATCGCAACAACCTGGTCCGTCACGGAGCCCATTGGCTGCTGGGCAATGCGAAGATCCATATTGGGACTCTTCAGGAACGCAGCGATGTCCACGACGAGCACGAAGAATCAGACGAGCACGATGATGCTCCGCTGAGTGCCGAAGCGGAAGCCGCGCTGGATGCGTCCTTGCATCTCGAATCCGACGGGAGTGCATCGCCGTGCTCGGAACCCGCTGAGCCTGCGGCATCCGTTGCGGAGACGAGCGAACTGCTGGCGACAGGGGCCGCTGGCGCACCGACGGCGGAGCCCGAAACCGCCGCCACAGGCGATGAATCGACAGGCCTCGTGGGCGGAGATGCGACGGAAACGGCTCCATCGACGGACGAAGCATTGGCGGTAGGCCGAAGTGCCTTTGGCGAACAAGCGGCACCGGCTGAACGGAGTGCGGTCGTCAGCTCGACCTCAAAGAGTGATTCGGCCAAGCGTCTCTCGCCGCGTCAGCGGCGCCGGCGCTGGTTGATCGGCCTTCTGAAACCGATCGAACACAAGACGTTACCTCTCAATCGCCTGAGCGCATTTCAAGTCCTGATGCTTGGTCGCGCCGTGCGGTCTAACCTCGTCAAGGTCGACTGGCAGTACGATGCGCCGCAGTTGCACCGGCACCTCGTCAAACACGCTCCGGCCGGACGGCACCCGCATGCGGCTCGTTTAGCTGCTGCAGTTGAGCGGGCAGCGCCGCGGCTGGCGACAGCCTGTGAACAGGAAGCGTGGGCCGAACAGGCTGACCGCGCCCAAGGTCATCTGCTTGAAGTCTTGGCGCACGGCATCGACATGAGGTTGAATCGTGCCCCCATGCCCGGACTGCGGATCCTGGCGATCGATGCGAATGGCAACCGCACGGCGCCTTGCGCCGTCGTGGCTCCCGACGGTTCCGTACTGCACACCGAAGACTTGCCATGTCAGTTGGCTGGAAATATTCGCCAACAACTGGTCGTGCGGCTCGGCGAACTGGTGCATCAGTTCAAAATCGACGCGGTCGTCGTCAGCAATGGAACGGCTCGACGAGCCTGCCTGGTGGCACTCCGCGAGTTACTTGCGCAGAGCACGCCCGGGTCTTTGGCCTGGACTTTGGTTGACAGAAACGGAGCCGATCTGTTTGCGGCCGACTTGGCGGCCGAGCATCCATGGCGGTCTTTGCCCCGGCGTTTTCGCGCCGCCGCATGGCTGGCGCGCCAGATTCAAGCGCCCGCCGAGGCCTTGGTCGAGCTGGATCTGACCAAGACTCGTCTGGCGACCTATCAGCGCGAACTGAATCCGATTGATCTGCAGGACCTGCTGCACGACGTCTTCTCGGCCGCCGCAGCCGCCAAAGGCGCCGATGTGAATTCGACCCCCGTCTCCTGGCTCGCGCGCTTGCCTGGGGCATCGCCGGTGCTGGCCGACCGGCTCGATGTGCTCCGTCGTGAGCGACTGTTCGAGACCCGCGGAGATCTGTTGGAACGCTTGGGGGATGAATTCGTTGATTCAGCCGCCCAATGCTTGGGCTATTTACGAGTCTACGGGAGTTCGGAGCCGCTTGACGCGACAACGATCCATCCGGCCGACTACCGACTGGCAGATCGCTTGCTGCAAGCGTTAGAGATTCCCCGTCCACCGGCAGCGCCTCCCGGCTACCGCCCGCCAAGCTACAGGCGCTCCCCTGATCCCGCGCCCGAATCGACTGCAGCAGTCGGCAGCAGCAGTCCATCGGCGGAAGGCGCGACGGATGAAGCTGCAACGGCAACGGAGCCTGCCGCCGATAGTCCGCAAGCGGAATCCGGCGACTGGGTAGACCTCGCTAGTTCCACGGCAGATGCGACGGACGTCGTCGCAACCGATCTCGGCGCACCTGTCGAAAGCGATTCAAGCGGCACCGAAGCTCCCGTTGATTCAACTTCCGCGGCCGCCCAATCGGCTGAACCATCCGCGTCGGCGGAAGAAACGCTGGCGACACACGTCGCGACCACCGAAGCGGCACCTTCTGAGAAGCTCGAACCTTATCGGGTGGATCCGCCCCCCATCGAGAAGGTTCGAAAACTGATCAAGGAATGGCAGTTGGGTGGCGGCAAGGTCGAGCAGATCATTCGAGCCCTCATCGACCCGTTCCCGCACCCGACTGCCGGCGAGCGGCGCGGCGCTCTCCATACAAAAGTGGCGGCTTTGGCTGACCTGCAACCCGGTGATCCGGTCTGCGGTGTCGTGGTCGGCGTGGCGGACTTCGGCGTCTTCGTGGAACTCGCTCCGGAATGCAGCGGTTTGGTTCACATCAGCCGGCTTCTTCCGGGCTTTATCCTTGACCCGCATGAGTTGCTTCAGGTCGGCGACGTGGTGCAAGCATGGGTGGTCAATGTCGACAGTGGTCGTCGTCGCGTTGCGCTTTCGCTGCTGAGTCCGGAGCAGGAGCGTCGCATGGCTGAATCGCGTCAGCGGCGGCAAGACGAGCGGCATCCACCCCGCGATCGAAATCAGGAATCACGCGGCGAGCGGCCTGCGAACCAGGCGACCGGCGGTCCCCGCCGCTCCGAAGGTGGCGGACGCGGTCCAGCGCCGGCTCGAGAAGCGGACGGTCCAGGAGGGGCCGGAGTCGGATCAGCCGCCGCGCGCAGGGGCGATCGCCGCGATGCCCGGTCCGGCGGGCCACCCCGCGGAAAACAAGGACGAGGAAGGGCCCAAGATTCGGAAGGCGCGACGCGAACGGTCGTCGTCCGCGTTGCAAAGAGCAGCAAGCCGCTTGAGCCGATCAGTGAAGCCAAACAGCGGGGCGATGAACCGCTCCGTTCTTTCAACGACCTGATGCAGTTCTACAAACTCAAGCAATCCGACGAACCGGCACCTGCCGGGGGTCCCGCGGCCGCGGAACCGAAGGCGGATCCCAACACGAACGCCGCCGACGCTGAGTAGTCCTTGGGCGACGCCTCCGCGGCTTGATGTCGAGCTGCGGGGGCGGGCGAAGCCAACGCTTCTGGAAAGCAACACCGCGAAGTGGGTTTAGCCCCCGCGACAAACCGGCTCAAGCAGAGCCTGAAACGCCTCGTCGCTTCGCAACTTGTCGAAATCCGGGTCCCGCATCAGGAACTCTCGGAGTTTGGGCTCTCGGCGCAAAGCCGCTCGCACCGCATCCAAAGCGGCGTCTCGACGGCCTGCCAAACACAGGTAGCAAGCCAGATTGTAGATCGCAATTATGTTTCTGGGTTGGACACTGCAAGCACGCTTGGCCGCTGCGACTGCCTGCGCATAACGCCCGATTCGTCGATAGCACCAGCCCA
>Ga0209594_1001403_pt1 | contig 12050 bp, 6 predicted proteins | sample AshMeaCrysSpring_FD_184126 | JGI IMG/M metagenome (GOLD analysis project Ga0209594, IMG submission 184126) | Groundwater microbial communities from Big Spring, Nevada to study Microbial Dark Matter (Phase II) - Ash Meadows Crystal Spring... | ecosystem: Environmental > Aquatic > Deep subsurface >...
GGTTGACGACCCGGCCCGATGCGGCCGCCACGAGATCGAGTAGTCGCGCGTAGCCACCGATGTCCCGGACGAGGGCCTCGGCCTGGACCTCCTCGCGCAGATACGCGTCCACGTAGCTCCGGAGCATCGCGCTCCGGCTGCCTGTGTCCCGCTCGGCGTAGATGCCCGGCAGCGTCCCGTGTGCGAGGACGCGGTCCAGGTCGAACTCCGCCCCGAGTTCGCGCGCGAACAACGGATGGAGGTGGTGCAGGACGATGCGGCCGGGCAGCAGGTTGGCGTGGCCGCGCCGCAGCTTCCGGGCACTCGATCCGGAGAGCAGGAACCGGAATCGCCTCGGGTGAGCATCGACGAGCGCCTGGACGCCGTCGAGCAGTGCCGGCACGCGCTGGACTTCGTCGATGAGCACGACGCGCGTCGATCGCGGCGCCGCGAGCAGTTCCCGCTCGAGCCGCTCGGGCTGCGCGACGTAGTCGCGGAAGGTCGCGAGGCTGGCGAGGTTCAGCACCAGGTCGGGGTCGAGCGCCTGGAGCAGGGTGGACTTGCCCACCTGCCGCGGGCCCAGCAGCAGCAGGTGCTGGCGGTGGGCCGCCAGGTGCCGGAGCATCACCCTTTCATACACGTGGGTAAAATAGCGTACTTTTTACCCACGACAAAGAGGCTGCCGCGCCGTGATCCCGTGCGGCCGTTCCCTCGTCCCGACGTTCACACGTGCGCGTGCCCGTATTCCCGCGTGCCGGGGCGCGTCGGCCCGCCTCACCCGGGCCAGAGGCGCTCCACCAGGCACGCGAACCGGGGCTCCGGGCGCAGTCGCCCCACGGCGAGCCCATCCCCCGGCATGTACTTCAGCCACACCAGCATCGGGTCGCGTGCCTCGACCGCGCGCTCGAGGCTGTCGAGCGCCGCGTCGATGTCCCCGAGCGCCGCCTGCAGGAAGCTCAGCGAGACGCCCGAGACGTACGTGGCCCGCCCCTGCGCCTCCGACTCGCGCCGCAGCGCGAGCGCCTCGTCCCGGTGTCCGCCGAGCGCCAGGGCGCAGCCGAGCGCCTCGCGCACGCCGGGGAACTCCGGCGCGATGTCGCGCGCCTTCCGGTGCATCGCTGCCGCCTCGTCGTAGCGTCCAGCGGCGCCGTGCGTCGTGCCGAGGTAGAAGTAGGCCATCGCGTTCAGCGGGTCGAGGGCCACCGACCGGTGCAGCACTTCGAGGGCGCACGGCACGTCCCGGGCGAGCAGGTGCGTCCAGCCGACGTTCGCGCTCACGACGGGCGAGAGCGGGTCGAGGTCCCAGGCGCGGGTCACCTCCGTCACCGCCTCCTCCATCCTCCCGACGATGCTGAGGAGGTGGCCGAGCCAGAGGCGGGTGAGCGCGTGGCCCGGGCTGAGCGCGAGCGCGCGCCGCAGGCCCCGTTCCGCGCCCGCCCAGTCCCACTCGTAGAAGATCGTCACGAAGGCGCGCGACGCGTGCGCTTCGGCCAGGCCGTCGTCGATGGCCAGCGCGCGCTCAGCGAGCGCCTGCGCGCGCGGAAACACGGCGGCGGGCGGCGCGAACGCCCAGACGCCGAGCGACCCGAAGCAATCGGCGAGGCCGGTGTGGGCGAGCGCGAACGCCGGGTCGATCGCGATGGCGCGCTCGAAGCACTCCATCGCGCGCTGCATGAAGCCCGCGTAGCGGCGGTGCCAGTAGTACCGGCCGCGAAGGTACAGGGCGTGGGCCTCGTCGCTCCCGGTTGCCGGCCGGACCACCGGACGGGCGAGGCCGTCGAGCCACTCGATGCGCAGCTCGCGCAGCACGGCCCGCGCGATCTCTTCCTGGATCGCGAAGATGTCGCCCGGGGCGAGGTCGTACTGCTCCGCCCAGAGGTGGTACCCGTTGCGCGCGTCGATCAGCTGCGCCGAGATGCGCAGCCGGTCGCCTGATTTGCGGACGCTCCCCTCGAGCACGACCGTCACGTCGAGGCGCGCGCCGATGTCGCGCACGTCCACCTCGCGCCCCTTGAAGGCGAACGACGAGGTGTGCGCCACCACGCGCGCGTCGGGCAGCCGCGTGAGCCCGTTGATCAGCTCCTCGGAGATGCCGTCGCACAGGTACTCGGTGTCCGGATCCGCGGTGAGATTGGCGAACGGGAGGACGGCGATGGCCGGAGTGCGCCGGGTGGGCGCGACGGCCGGACCGCGGTGCGATGGGGCCTCGACGAGGTCCACCGGGGCCACCACCTTGTAGCCCCGGCGCGACACGGTGCGCAGGTAGCGCGGCGCGCGCGGGTCGTCGCCGAGCGCCTGGCGCACCTCCGCGATGCAGTGGGTCAGTACCGCCTCGCTCACGCTCGTCCCGGGCCACACCAGGTCGAGCAGTGCGTCTTTCGTGACGAGGTGCCCGTGGCGCTCGACGAGGCACAGCAGCGTGTCGAACGCCTTCGGGCGGAGCGGCACCTCCTGCCCGTTCCGCAGGAGCTGCCGGTCGGCGGCGTCGAGCGTGAACTCGCCGAGGCGGTAGGAGGGGTGCGGCGCGGTGTGCACGACGGCCTCACGGAACTTGCGGAGATTCCGCGGACTTCTGTCAGGCCTTTCATACCACACCCTGCTACGGTCGGGGATTGACAGCAGCCACCGGTCGCCGTGCGCCGTCGGCTGCGCAAGGAGGTGTGCCATGAGAAGAGGTGCCGGATTGACGGCATGGGCTGCCGCGGCGCTGCTGGTGGCGGCAGTGGCGGGTGCGCAGCCGGTCATCACCTTGGACCCGGCCCTGGGGGAGTTCCCCGAGGGCGTGGCCATCGACAAGCCGGGCAACATCTGGGTCACGGTGCAGCCGCTCTGCGAGGTTCGCCGGTACACGTCACGGGGCGACGAGCTGATGCGCGTCCGTCTGGTGGGAGACACGTGCATCGGCGCCGGTGGGCTGGCCGTGGACGCCACGGGCGTCGCGTACGCCGCTGTGCTGACCTCGTCTGCGGCGACGCGCGGCGTGTACGTGATCCACCCGGACGGCGAGTTCCACCGGATCGATGACACCGGGCAGATCGCCTATCCCAACGCCCTCGTGTTCGATCACAACAAGGGCGTGCTGTACGTGACCGACATGGATCTCGGCGCGGTGTGGCGCGTGGGGCTGGGCGGGGTGGATCTCTGGGTGCAGCACCCGCTGCTGGTCGGCACGGTGCCGCCCCCGCCGCCCTTCCCGCCCACGCAGCGGCTCGGCGCCAACGGGATCGCGCTGCGCCACGGCGCGCTCTTCGTGGCCGTGTCGTTCGCGCCGCGGATCGTCCGCATCGCGATCGACGACGACGGATCGGCCGCCACGCCCCAGATGCTCGTGCCGCCGCCGGCCTTCGTGTCCCGTGGCGTGTTCTTCCTGGACGGCCTGCAGCTCGACGTGCACGGCAACCTGTTCGTGGCGTCACCAAACCTGCCGGGCATCGTGAAGCTGACCGCCGAGGACTTGGCACTGTCGGTGCTGGCCGGACCGCCCGAGGGCGTGACCGCGCCGCCGCTCAGCCTCGTGTTCGGCACGGGGAAGGGCGCCCGAAAGGACCTGTTCGTGACGGTGAATCAGAGCTTCGGGGGCGTCGGGAACGGCGTCGTCCGCGTGCCGGCGGGGACGCCGGGACTGCCGCTGCCGTAGGGAAACCCCGGGCCTGAAAGGCCCGGGGCTCCGAAGAGCGCGTGCGGCCGGCGGGCGCGGGCTACCGGCCCGGTACGAACTTCTGCACCGAGGCCGTCGCCCCGTTGAGATCGCTGCGCTTGTAGCGCAGCGGGATGGTGTCGTTGGTGAGCCAGAGTGGCAGCTGGTTGGCGTAGTACGGGCTGCCGAGCACGCCGCTCGTGCCGCCGGGCCATACCGACTCGGCGCGAACGCCGGGCGTGCCCGCCTCGGCGGCGAAGCGGTTCACCGGCCCGTTGGTGAACATGAAGCTGTTGTAGGACTGCGCGCGGGGGTCGTGGTTGGAGGCGTCCACCACGCCGAAGCCGCCGTCGGTCGGGATGCCCGACAGGCCGGGGAGCGGCGGCGGAAAGGCGCCGCCCGCCGGCGGGATGCTGAAGGGCGAGCCGAGGGGGTGCGCGAAGGTGATGCGGTGCAGCTTGCCCCACAGGTAGTCCGCCTGGTTGGTCGAGCCGCCGAACGCCGGCGCGAAGTCGGGCCCCGCGAGCCGGCCGAGCCCGCTCGCGAGGGCTCCCAGGATTGCGATGTCGCGGCGATCCTCCGGGCTCGAGGTCGCCGGCAGGGGGAAGAAGTTCACGCCGGATGCGCCGATGCCCTGCGCCACCGGGAACCGGTCGAGGAGGTTGCGCAGGGCCGTCACCGCCTGCTGGCTCGGCGGCTTCGGCAGCGGGCCGAGCGGCGCGTCGATCACCTGCCGGATGAACTGCCCGCGCCACACCGAGTAGATCGTGGCGGCCGCGCTCGCCGACACCTCAGCGGAGGTCGGACCGCCCGGCACGCCATTGACGTCGGCCGCGTCGTATCCCTCGGGGATGCCGGTCGGCGTCGTGAGGTCCCACGCCTGGAGCCGGCCAACGGCCTCGACGACCGGCGGGGTCGCCAGCGACGCGAGTGCCGGGTCCGCGCCAGGCGCGGTGGCGCGCTGCAACGCCTGCTCGATCCAGGGCACGAAGTACTCCGCGTCGAGCAGCGCCACGTCTCCCTGGAACGCCTGCATGTCGGCAAACGACACCTTGCCGCCGCCGGCCAGCGCGCCGCGCACCAGCTGCGTGATCCGCCCGGCGCGGAAGCCCGCGTCGTACCCGGCGCTCAGGTAGTAGAGGCCGCCCCCGGGGCGGACCTGGTTGAGCGGGTTGTTGTCGAGCGTGGTCCCCGCGGGATCGTTGTTGGCGTTGACGACCCAGCCCGCCGGCGGGTTGACGATCTGCGGCATCTCCGAGAACGGCAGGATCTCGTACGGGATCGCCTGGCCGGGCTGCGGGTGCGCCACCGGCAGCCACTCGTTGCCGCCCTGGCCGTTGCGGATGAACCACGGCGGGGCGCCGGTGACGGTCATGGCCTGCAGATCCTCGCGGAGCGGCATCTCCGAGCTCGTGAAGTAGGCGACGTTGCCGGCGATGTCCACGTAGACGGTGTTCTGCGTGCCGCTGTCGAAGTACTGCAGCCCGTGCAGGAAATCGTCCAGGTTGCGCGCGGTGTCCCAGAGCAGGAACGTCTCGAGCTCGCGCGTGCCGCTGAACCCCGTGTACTGCACGCTCAGCGCGGCGCCGGTTGCCGGGTTGAGGTTCACGATCGGACCCTGGTTGCGGCGCGGCACGATGAGCGTCGCCGGCGGGATGTAGGTCGAGCCGACCACGCCGCCCGGCGGCGCGACGGCGATGTCGTCGGGCGTGCCGTTGCCGGGCTGGTTGTAGCGGAAGACCTCGGGGATCGGGACCACCCACTCGCGACCGCCCATGTAGATCGAGCTGTACCCGCTCGGTGAGGTGACATCCGGGACGAGCTGCTCGGCGTACACGTCGGTGACGTCCATCGGGTTGACGGTGGAGCCCCACGCGATGTGGCGGTTCTGCCCGACGATGACGAACGGGACGCCCGCAAAGCCGCTGCCCATGACGTCGTAGGCGCCGGCGGTGAGGTGAATCGGATAGAAGGTCGACGGCGTGCCGAGCGCCAGGTGCGGGTCGTTGGCGAAGAGCGGCTCGCCCGTCGTGGTGTGCGCCCCGGCCACCGCCCATTGGTTGGATCCGGGACGATTGCCGCGATCGAGGTGATGGCGCAGCACCGGGTCGGCCTTCACGCGGTCGAGGTACTCGCCCACGAGCCGCAGCACGTCCTGGCGGATGGCGGCACCGGCGGCTGGGGCGGACGGTCCGCTGCCGCGGGCCCGCCGCGCGGCCGGCGCCAGGCCGGAGGGTGCCGACGCGTCCGGCACGGTCGACGCCGGATCGAACGGCTGCGCGCGCCACAGGTCCTGCGAGAACAGCGCGACGCCGGCGGCCGGGTCCCCCAAGCCGACCTGGTAGGCGCCGAGGGCCTGGGTGTAACTGATGTCCTCGAGGCCGAACGAGAGGCTGAAGGCGATCGACTTCGCCACGGTGATCGTGTCGAGCTCCGTCCACGGCGCGAAGCGGGTGAGCTCGAGCGCGCCGTACTCCGGCGGCAGCGGGTGGGTGGCGACGTAGAGGTTCACGCCGGCGGTGTAGGCCTCGACGGCCGCACGCCCTCGCGCGGACACGAGCGGCCACGACCGCTCGGCGGCACGCCGGATGCCGAGGGTGCGCAGGTTGACGTCGCTCGCGATCGCGCCGGGGCCGAGCAGCTCGGCGAGCGTGCCGCTCGCCTGCCGTCGGGAGGCGTCCATCTGGAACAGGCGGTCCTCCGCGTGCACGTAGCCCTGCAGGAAGAACAGGTCGTGCTCGTTGCCGGCGCGGATGTGCGCGATGCCGTGCACGTCTCGGGTGACCTCGGCGGCGGCCCGCAGGCCGGGCAGCCGGTCGGGCGAGACGCCGCGCGGGTTCTGGGCGGTGACGGTCGGTGGTGCGGCGAGGAGGGTGAGGGCGAGCAGGAGGGGCACGTGTCGCATGGGCAACCTCGCGGTGCAGGGGCAGAGGCACTTATACGCCTCGGCCCTGAACCGTTCAACGGTGATCCGACGTGAGTGGGCGAAGCCACCCGGGCAGTGTGCCGATTGGGCACACGTGCGCAGAGCGCGCAAGGTCAGCCGGGCGCCAGCCACGCCCGGAGCTGGCGGTAGACCGCGGGGTGATTCACCAGCGCGAGGTGTCCAACGCCGCCCAGACGAGCGCCGTTGCCGATCTCGAAGGGGATCCGTCGCGTGTGTCCCTGGCCCGAGGCGCTCGGATACCGCACGAGACCGTCGCCGAACAGCCGTCCGGCGGGGTGATCAGGATCCCGCGACAGGCTGGCCGCCACGAAGTAGTAGGTCGCGTGGTCGAGAAAGGGCACCTCGGTGCTGCGATCGCGGAGGAACTCGTCGGGGTCGTCTCCCAACCAGTCCTCCTCCACCACACTGCCGTGGCGAAGGTCCCGGACCCCGGCGCTTCGCATCCGCAGCGGACGGGCGAGCGGAGCGGTCTCGGGAAGCCGGGACAGCACCCAGTCGGCGACGTGCACGCCCTTCTCGAGCGGCGCCCCGAGGTGTGGCGTGCCGAGCGTGACGACGGCACCAACGGCCGGCACCCAGGCGGCCCCGTCGATGTTGCCGTAGTGACACGCGCTGCGCGCGAGGAGTCCGCCCATCGAGTGACCGACCAGAGCGATACTGCGCACCGGGATGGGCCACGACGCGGTCAGTTCGTCCAGCAGCCGGGACAGCGACCGGCCGTTGTCGCTGATCCGCAGGCCCGTGTTGTAGCGCACGTAGACAGGGGTGAGGCCGAGGTCACGACCGAGGCGGTCGCCATAGGATCTGGCCGTCCGGCGGCCACTGGCCTGGCGCCACCAGGACTCCTCGCTCAGGCTCAGTCCGTGCAGGAACACCACGAGCCGGGGGGTGGCGCCGGGGAACGTCGCGGCGATCGACGCGCGATCCAGCGCGATGTCGCGACCCTCCACGCGCACCGTCATCGGGATTGCGAGCGCCGGGTGCCGCTCCGCCAGCGTGTCTCCCCAGAGGCCGTTCGCGGCCGACAGCACCGCCCTGCCCAGGCGGCTCTCCGAGGGCGGCGGCGCGCTCGGGTCGCCGGTGGCGGCCAGCACCTCTGCCCCGGCCGCGGAGGCCAGCCGCAGAGCGACCGAGACGGCGGAGTACGCCACGCTCGCGATCGACTCGTGCATGGCGTTTGCCGGACCAGCGACGGCTGGGAGGAGCCCGGCCACCCGCCGCGCGATCGCGCGGTGCACGTCGGCGGCGATGGCCGCCGTTGCGGTCAGCGCGTCGCCGATGAGGTGAGCCGACGCCCGCAGTTCCTCCTCACGTCCCATGCTGGTCGTCCCTCTTCGACGCGTCTCGCGCCAACTGACCCTGGGCGCATGGACGGGCCCAGCCGCCAGGGTCGCGGCACCTTCCGCCGCACGAATCCATGCCGGTTGGCACCGAGGGCGAGCGTCCTGCGCGATGCGCCTATCGTATCCGCAATTCCGGAGAGGTCGCCGGCCGCGTCGCGCAGCGCCGACTCCGGCCGGTCGAAGCCGCCCGCCACGAGGCGCGCTGAGCCGGCCGCAGCCGACGCCGTGCCGGAGGTCTGCCTCAGAACCCAACGACGGCCTTCGCGGCCCTGAGGTAGTTCACGTTGGGATGGCCGTCAAGTCCCAGGGCCTCGACGACCGGACGGATGGCGGCGTGGTTGTCGCTCTCCACGCAGGCCGATTCGACCAGGGCGCCGTTGAACCAGACGAGGGCGTACTCGCAGAGCACGCCGTCGATCGAGAAGCCATAGCGCATCTTCTCCACCCGCACGACACGCAGGTCCTGATGCTGTCGCGCCAGGGCCACGAGGTCGTCGAACGTGTACGTGTTGCTCGGGAGCGACACCGGCACGCGCAGCTGCGAGAGCACCGCCGCCAGATCCTCGCGTGTCACGGGAAGCGGGTGCTTGCCGCGCGGCTCGAAGATCTCGTAGCCCTCGGGCGTCGTGCCGATCCTGACCTTGACGTCGAGCAGGCCGTCGCGGACCTTCACGTTGACCTCGTCGGTGAAGCGCGAGAGGAGGTAGACCTCGGCGGGCATCCGGCGCACCTGCGACAGCACCGTCTTCCCGTTCCACAGGCGCGCCTTGACCCCCTCGACGATCCCCTGACCGAACACGCGGAACTCGGCGCGGGGGACGCCGCCCCCGCCGGCGGCGGAGGGGCCGCCACGCCAGTTCTTGTACGGGTTCTTCAGCGGGTTGGCGTTGTAGTAGCGCGGATCGCTCGAGACCTCCTCGCCCACCCAGGCCGGCAGCTCGGGCGTCTCTCTCTCCGACGCCAGCTCGATCTCGGCGATGACGAGCCCCTCGTTCTCGCCGTGGAAGACGTCGATCTCCCAGGTGCGCCCGCCGTGCTGCTCGACGTGGCGGTGCTTGTCGATGAGCGGCTGCTCACAGAGCTGGAGCAGCGCGGCCGCGTCCTCGACGGGGATCCGGTACTCGAACTCGGCGCGCGTGACGCCGGCGGTGATCCCCTTCACCGTGAGCGTGGCGGCCGGGCCCTCGAGGCGGACGCGCACCACGCGCTCCTTCTGCGAGTTGAGGTAGCCCTGCGTGAAGGGAACGCCCGCGTCCTGCGGCTGCCAGGCGTCGGTCTTCACCAGGTACTTGCGCTCGATTTCCGTGCCCATCGTGATTCCAGGGGAGACCCCAGGCCTGAAGGCCCGGGGCCCCGAAGAGCGTGGCGATGGCGGCCCCAGGGTCCGAGGCCCTCCCTCAGTTCAGCAGGAACTGCTTCATGAACGTCACGGTGGCGTAGAAGAGGAAGTCCTGGTTCTTCTTCTTCGCGAAGCCATGGCCCTCGTCGTTGGCCATGAGATACCACACTGGCCCGTTGTTCCTCCGGATCGTCTCCACCATCTGCTGCGACTCGGTGTAGGGCACGCGCGGGTCGTTGCGCCCCTGGACGATGAACATCGGCTTGGTGATCGCCGCGGCGTTGGTCATCGGCGAGATCTTCTCGAGGAAGGCCTTCATCGCCGGGTCGCGCTCGTCGCCGTACTCCACGCGACGCAGGTCGCGCCGGTAGGCCTCGGTGTTCTGGAGGAACGTCACGAAGTTCGAGATGCCCACCACGTCGAGCGAGCACCGGATGCGGTCGTCGTAGTGGGTGGCCACGGCGAGGGTCATGTAGCCGCCGTAGCTGCCGCCGGTCACCATCACACGGCTCGCGTCGAGGTCGGGGCGAGTCGCGACCCAGTCGAGCAGCGCGCCGATGTCCCTCACGGAGTCCTCGCGCTTCATCCCGTTGTCGAGCGCGACGAACGTCTTGCCGAAGCCTGTCGACCCGCGCACGTTGGGAAAGATGACCGCGACCCCCAGCTCGTTGAGGTAGTAGTTGTTGCGGCCGAGGAAGCTGGGCACCGCCTGCCCCTCGGGGCCACCGTGGATGTTGATCACGACCGGGCGCCTGCCGGTGAACGAGGACGGCGGCTTGTACAGGAAGCCCGAGATCGTCTTGCCGTCGAAGCTCTTCCAGCGCACCAGCTCCGCCGGCGCGAAGCTCGAGGCGTTGAGCCCGCCAATCTCGCTCTCGGTCCAGCGCTCCACCTTCCCGGTGGTGACGTCGATCGAGTAGACGTCGTTGGCCGACTGCGCCGAGTTGTACGAGAACGCGAGGTCCCGCCCGTTGCGGTGCCACGACACGCCGCCCATGATGCCGGGGCCGAGCCCGAGCTGCGGCTTCGGCTTCTCCTTCCCCGTGGCCACGTCGAGCAGCCGCAGGACGTCGAGGCCCTCCTCGTTGGTCGTGAAGGCGATGGTCCTCCCGTCCTCCGACAGGTCGAAGCCCTCCACGTCCCACGGGATGTCCGACGTGTAGTAGGTGTGCGCACCGGTGGCGAGGTCGATCCGCGCGAGGCGCTTGAACTCGTTGTCCTTGTCGGTCGTGACGAACACTCCCTTGCCGTCGGCGGCGAACTCGGCATCGCCGTACGACACGGGCTGGCCGACCTTCGGCGTGAGCAGCTTCCTCTCGCCCGTGGCGAGGTCGACCAGCCAGAGGTAGCTCTCGTTGACCGAAACGCCCTGCCCGACGAGCAGCGTGCGGTCGTCCGGGCTCCAGTCGAGGGCGCCCCAGCCGCCGCCCTGCGCCTCCAGCACGCGACGTTCCGTTGCGGGATCGCGCGGGTCGATCACGTAGACGTCCCGGTCGGCACCGTTGCGCTTCGTCGAGCTGTAGGCCATCCGGTCGCGCGCCGTGGACCACGGCCCCGGGTAGTTCTGGGATCGCCCGCCGTCGGTGAACATCGTCACCGCCCCGGTCTGCAGGTCGTAACGGTACGCCTGCGCGAACTCGTCGCCGCCGCGGTCCTTGCCGAACACGAAGTACTCACCAGCCTGCGGCTCGAAGCTCGCGCCGCCGACGCGATCGGGGAAGAAGGTCAACTGCTGCCGGGCGCCGCCCGGCATCTTCACGAGGTGCACCTGCGGCACGTCGCCGAAGCGCGTGGAGATCAGCATCTCGCGCCGTGTGGGGTGCCAGTCGGCGAACCCGGCCCCGCGGAACTCGGTGTAGCGGCCGACGGACTCGGCGATCGACGCGGGAATGGGCGGCAGCCCTTCGACGACGAGGTTGTCGCTGGGGGAGATGGTGGGCTCCTTCGACGGGCTGGCCGCCTGGACAGCCGGCGGCTGCACCGCCGGTTGCCGGGCACTGGGGTGGAGCGCGCCGAAAACGGCGACGAATGCGGCGATGGCGAGCAGGCGGATTCTCATCGGGACCCTCCTGGCGGCGGTCGCAGGAACGGGCGGCGGCACACGGCCAACGGGAATGCTACACTGCGGCAGCGATCCCTGACGCGCCGCGTCCCCAGCACTGACAGTGCGGGGCACCGCCCGGCTCACGCCCGGCGCCGCGCGGCCGATTCCCGGGCGACGGGCCTCCGCGCCAGCCGGGCCGCAGTGTCCGCACGGCCGGAGCCGTCGGAGTTCCACAGATGGCCGCGTTCTCGTTCGCCCCACCGCCCCCGCCTCGACAGCCTGCACCCACCGGCGAGACCGTGTTCGACCTGCTCGCCCGTCATGCGGTCCAGCGGCCCGGCGCCGCTGCGCTCGGCGCCCCCGGTGGCCGCCCGACCACCTACGCCGGGCTCGCCCGGCTGCTTGATTGTGGCGACCGACGGCTCGCGTCGCACCGGGTGGCGGCCTGCACCCGCGTGTGCGTGGCCATGCCGCAGGGGCCCGACGCGATCGCGGCGATGCTGTCGGTGATGCGCCGTGCGACGCTGCTGCCCCTCTCGCCCGGTCTGAAGCGCCCCGAGTACGTCACGCGGTTCCGCGCGCTTCGCCCGGACCTTCTCCTCGTGCAGGCCGGCGCCCCTGGTGAGGCGGCCGTCGCGGCGGCCAGCCAGGGACTCCCCGTCCTCGAGTGGTCCGAACTGCACGCGGTGGCCCCGGAGCAGGCCGACTGGGCGCTGCCGCGCCCGGCCCCAGAGGCCGTCGCCGTCGTCCTGCCAACCTCG
>Ga0209594_1001408_pt1 | contig 12033 bp, 7 predicted proteins | sample AshMeaCrysSpring_FD_184126 | JGI IMG/M metagenome (GOLD analysis project Ga0209594, IMG submission 184126) | Groundwater microbial communities from Big Spring, Nevada to study Microbial Dark Matter (Phase II) - Ash Meadows Crystal Spring... | ecosystem: Environmental > Aquatic > Deep subsurface >...
AAATCATAGGCAGTGGCGATCGCTCCTATATCAATAATTTCATCAGCATCTAAACTATAAGTGCGAGTGTTAGCATCATAATTACCATCAGACTTAAGTTGAGCGTGGCTGCAAAATCCCCAAACCCTAACCCAACCATCTTCAGCTTGGACGTGAACAGCTAAATAATAATCTGCTACCCAATCTGGAATATCTACCCATTCTTGAGGTACCCGCAATTCACTATCATCCATTGCTTCGCTAGGAATTAAAATACATCTTTTATTCCCTAGGGTAATGGGTGTACCATTTATAAACTCCCAAATACTAGATAATACAGAAGCATTAAATAATGATTTAGCTGTATCGGTCAATTCTTCTTTTAACCAGGGTAATACAGCTTTGAGACAGATTTCGTTTAAGTAAGCTTGATACCTACTTCGCCATTGAATGTTAGGAGGTATCTCTAAAATTAAGTCGTTAGGTTTGGTAAAAGAAAATACGGTGGTCATTTTGGCTCCAGATACTTAATGCAATGGTGACGAATTGATTATTTTGAAATTTAAATTAAATAGTTTTAGCATCAAGGGATAATTATTGTTAAGGGCTAATATTAAATCCGGGTAGATGGGGAGGGGTGGTAGAGGTGGTAGAGGTGGAAAGAGTATAGAGAAAATTCGTAGGCTTATTTTATTTGGTACAATTAACCGGATTTTATATAGTGACTAATTACAAATTAGCCATTAACCATTAGCCATTAACCATTAGCCATTAGCCATTAGCCATTAACCATTAGCCATTAGCCATTAACCATTAGCCATTAGCCATTAACCATTAGCCATTAGCCATTAGCCATTAGCCATTAGCCTTCCCCTTGTAGTAACCCTGTAACCATTCTTCTATAGTTGTGCTAATAGTTTTTAATAGGTTTGAGTCTAAAGATATATGCATTTTTTCTTGACTCCAGGTAGCTAAACTTTTTAGCAAACTTTCCCTGGCTTTAGTTAGTCGTCGTGATATCGTATATTGCTGTATTTGCAACTCCTTTGCTATCTCCTGTTGGGTCATTTGTTGGACATAGTACAATTTTAGGATTTGTTGTAAATCGGGTTGGAGTTTTGTCACTGCTTCCACTAAAACTGCATTGATTTCTTGGAGTTGAGTATTTTGAGTTAACTCTTCTTCTTCAGCTATAATTTGGTTTAGAGGAGACTCTCCTGAGTTACTAGGTAAATTATCCAGCCATTCTCCTCCATCGTCACTATTCTTAGGTGCATTTATAGAGGCTACATTTGGGTAGAGATAGGCGCGCACAGCCTTAGCCGAATTAAGTAGCCAAGTTTCTATAGTTTGAGCGCTGACAGTTGGTGAATTTTGGTTGGAATTTTGAGAATTATAGAGTTTTACAATGGCTTCCAAAGTTTGATTATCTGGTTTTGGTAATTGCTTGGTGACGCTGCTTTGGCTGGGGGTGTATAATTCTTTAAAAAAATTCCAAGCCAAAATGTAGTTACGAATTGTTGCAGGTGGTAATCCTGCTGCTTCTAAAGATTGCTGTAGGCGTTTTTGGCTAGTTTTACGTAAGAGTCCCCAATCGCTACAAATATCTACTTCTTGACGTTGACGCAGGGTTTCCCGAATAGCCATATTAAAAATTACGGTGGCGTAGTTTTTCAATAAAAAACCTTGGTCTGGATTAAACCCTTTTAATACCTTGTCAACTTGGGATATGGCGATTTGAAAACAATCAGATAGTCTATATTGGGAACTAACAAAATTTGCAGTCGTCTTTTGAGATGTCCAATAACAAGCTTCCTGTAGATAAGCTACCAAGTGATTTTTCGCTATAGTAGATAAAGAAGAATCCTGCAATAATTTATACCAATATAAAGTCCAAAAGTTTTCCGATTTATTATCGGGAAGTTTATTTAAGCTATTTTGCATACTACGGCGCAATCTAGCATCTATCGCCCAACGATTAAAATTTTCTGCCGTAAATTGTACAAAGGTAGAGAACATTTCAATAAGATGTTGCCGAGGATGCATAAGAAACTCACTATATACTGAGTGTTAAGAATAGGGTATAAACAATGTCTCCATAAATTTACTACAGCCTATGAAAAAGAGGTCTCATTGGACATTAAATTTATCGTTGAGTTTTTAAGCATAAGAAAATTTATGAGGTTAAACTGCATAAGATCAGACTTTTGAATCTAGTAAGTATTACTTATTTATGATTTGGTTAATCTCCTTGATTTATCTGTAGTTTTCCTTCTTACCTCAGAAGTTTGGCATCTTCAGATAGAGAAAGGGGTTGGCATACTTTTACTTTTCGCCTAACTGTGGAGTCTAGTTTGTCATGATGATTAAAAATATACAATCAAAATTTAAATTCTAAATTTAACAGGAATAGCCGCAAAAATTGCTACTATGCTTGATTTGTGTAACCGCTCCTGAGCCAAGAACCAGATTGTTTCGTAGAGCTTGCGTAAGTCCTATTTAAATTCTAAATTTTCAACTTGAAATCTAAATTATAAATATTAAAGATATTACGACTGGCAGAGATTACTACTTAGAGAAACTCTAGCAAAAGTTGGTGGCTTTGGCGACCAAGGAATTGGATTAACGTTTCATCTTGCTTTCTATTTCGGTTTTCATCAATGTAAATGAGATAGATAAGGAGATAAGTTATTTAATTTGCTCCCATTGCTGATGTAAAATCTGAAATCTCAAAAGTGAAATAATTATGTCTCCCATTGGTATCGGTACTAGCAGCAAAACCCAAGTTGAAAGAACAACTGCTAAGCTATGGTTGTTAATGGTGGGTGTTAATCAATATCAGGATAATCGATTGTCGAGTTTGCGTTATGCTGCTGTGGACTGTCAAGGTTTATCGGAAGCGTTGGTGGAAGCTACTGGGCAATTTAAGGATAAAGATGTCAAAATTTTTCATACTTTTTCTCCTCAAAGTCCTGTTTTAGAAAATGTCCGCTCATCTTTTCTGGATATTGTCAAAGCTGCAAAACCTCAAGATACCGTTTTATTTTACTTTTCTGGTCATGGCATGTTGGAGGCGATCGCTAACCAGGTAGTATTGTGTTTAAACGATACAAATACAAATGATTTACTCAATACAGGCTTTAAACTTCAAGAAATTTTACAACTATTAACTAAATGTGCCGCCCAAAATCAATTGCTATGGTTAGACGCTTGTCATAGCGGCGCAATGTCTAGCGGAGTCTCTTTAGATTCCTCTCCCAACCCCACACCACAACTAGTCCAAGCATTACAAGTCCGCGCTTCTGAAAGTAAAGGATTTTATGCTTTGCTTTCCTGTGATACTAACCAACAATCCTGGGAATTCCCGGAATTGGGACATGGAGTATTTACTTATTATTTAATGCGCGGTTTACAAGGTGAAGCTGCTGATAGCCAAGGTTTAATTTCCGCTGACAAACTATATCGCTACGTTTATCACCAAACTCTACAATATATTGATAAATCAAATCAGCAATTACGATTAATAAATCAACAGAAAAAAAATAAAGGTGAAAAACAGTTATATGGGGAATATCCGTTACAGACTCCCAAAAGGTTTGTCGCGGGTATTGGGGAAGTTATTTTAGGGAAGCGTGTAGAAAAAACATTAGAGAATCAAAGCAATCGAGTAGCTTTAATAATAGATGGCATATCTGGTGGTGTCGCAACTCTGGAAATTGGTAAGTTTTTAGGTAAAACAGGGGGGTTTAAATTAGATTATTTGCCAGCAAGCCGAGTTAATACAGATGATGTCAAGGAAGCAATTACCCGTTATTTACAAACCCAATGTGAAACAGTATTACTTCATCTGCGGGGCCGGATAGAAGAAACAGAAGCTTGGGAAGGCTTAGTTTTTGGCAATGAGATTCGTATCAAACGGTCTTGGTTAAAGCAACAGCTAAAAAACTCTAGCGCCAAACAAATTTTAATCTTAGACTGCCCAGATTTAGAAACGAGTAACGTCGGGTCTTTGGAGGATTGGGTAGAAGATTTACAAATCGATTCCCAACAGGGGCAATGTTTATTAGCCTATGCTTCTCCTTGCAGCCAACCAGAAAAATTTACTCAAATTTTATTAGATACCTTCAAAGCTGCTTCTCAACTTTCTGGTTTATCTGCCGCAGGATTGATTGCCCAATTACAATTAGCCTTAGCTGGTGGTAGTAATCCCCTTCATGTATGGTTATCAGGGGAACAGGGAATTATTGAAATTATTTCGCCTCTATCTCCTAGTATTAGGACTAGGGATGATTTTGATTTAGGAATTTGTCCCTACATGGGATTGACTGCTTTTGGGGAAGATAATTCCCAATATTTTTATGGTAGAGAAGGTTTGATATTAGAACTTGTGCATCATTTGCGCGATCGCTCTTTTCTTGCTGTAGTTGGTGCATCTGGTAGTGGAAAATCATCCATAGTGCAGGCAGGAGTCATACCTCAATTACGTCAAGGAAAACAAATACCCAATAGCGAAAGTTGGTTTTTAAAAATAATCCGTCCAGGGGTAAATCCATTGGGTGAACTGGCCAATTGCTTTGGAAGAGTCACAGAAAATAAGGCATCTAAGAATCAGCCATCTAAAAACCAAACATCCAAAAATCCGATATCCAAAAATCCGATGTTTGGCAATGAGACATCCTTAATGGAAGGAATTTTAAATCTTGGGGTAGAAAGCTTTGTTTACTGGTTGAGAAAGCAACCCCAACCCATAACAGTTTTAGTCATAGACCAATTTGAAGAATTATTTACCTTAGCGCCATCTACAGATAGAGAAAAATTTTTCGAGTTAATATTCGGGGCTTTAAAATACGCCTCCGATAGATTTAAAGTTGTTATTACTCTAAGGGCAGATTTTATTACCTCTTGTTTAGAAGTAGAAGTATTAGCCGATTTACTGCAAGAGTTTAGTGTCCTTGTGCCAGCAAAATTAAGCATTGATGATTATCGGCGAGTCATTGTTAACCCAGCCCAACAAGTTGGTTTAAAAGTTGAGGCAGAGTTAGTAGAAGTCTTATTAAGAGAATTAAATAATTCTGTTGGAGATTTACCTTTATTAGAATTTGTTTTGGAGCAACTTTGGCAGAGGCGCGCCCAAGGTAAGTTAACATTAGAAGCCTATCAGAAACAATTAGGTGGAATTCAGGGAGCCTTAGAAAGGTCATCTCAATCTCTTTACGAAAGTTTAAATAGAGAAGAGCAAGAATGTGCAAAATGGATTTTCCTATCCTTAACTCAGTTAGGGGAAGGCACGGAAGATACTAGAAGACGGATATTTAAATCAGATTTAATAGTCCAGAAATATCCTGTAGAATTAGTAGAAAAAACCCTCACTGCTTTAACAACAGCTAAATTAATCGTATTGAATTTAGAAGAAAGCACTGTGGAATCGGTAAGGGGAAAAGGAAAACAGGAAAATCATGAGTTTGCCATCAACCAATCCACATCTTCTATTTCCCATTCCCCAATCACAGTAGAAGTTGCCCATGAAATATTAATTCGCCATTGGTCAACCTTAAGATGGTGGTTGGAAGAAAACCGCGATCGCCTTCGCAAGCAAAGACAAATCGAACAAGCTGCACAGCTATGGCTAAATGGTGGTATGGTATCTGATTTTCTATTTCAAGGCGTTCGTTTAGTAGAAGCTGAAGATATTTATATTAAATATATAGACGAACTTTCTCCTGATATTCAAAAGTTTATCGAAGCCTGTTTAGAACAAAGAAAACAGCAACAAAAGCAAGCCGAAAAAAGATTACGAAAAGAAAGACGAGGTATTGCTATTATTAGTATGTTATCAGTCGCAATACCTGGTATCGCTTGGCTTTTTTATTCTCAAGCTTCTATTAATGAAGGAATTACAGCTTTAAATTCTTTATCGAACTCGCAATTACTACTATCTCACGAGCAACTCGAAGCTTTAAGTACATCGCTTCAAGCTGGGAAAAATATTAAAAGAAGTATTAATATTCCCAATAAAATTATATTAGATACCAAAAATAATTTAAACCAAATCCTGAGTAAGATTCAGGAATATAATCGCTTAGAAGGACATACAGATCCTGTATTTAAAGTTATTTACAGTCCAGATGGTCAAAAAATTGCGACCGCTAGTAATGACGGAACAGTTAAAATTTGGAATACAGAAGGTAAGTTATTAAACACCCTTGATAATAAACATGCAATTTATGCCATTGCTTTTTCTGTTAATGGTCAAACATTAGCTGCTGGTGATAATGATGGCAAAATTCAACTTTGGAATATTGCTGATGGAAGTCTCATCAAAACTTTAAAGGCACATCAAGCTTTAATTAATAGTCTTAGTTTTAGCCCTGACGGTAAAATTTTAGCCTCTGCTAGCGATGATAAAACTGTAAAAATATGGGATGTAAATAGTGGTCTTAAAAAGCTAGATTTGACAGGACACTTAGAGGAAGTTATTGGAGTTAGCTTTAGTCCTGATAGTAAAACAATAGCTTCCGCTAGTGAAGATAATACGATTAATATTTGGGATGCTATTAACGGGCGCAAGTTAAAAAATCTTACGGAACATAAAGACTGGGTGAATAGTGTTAGCTTTAGTCCTGATGGTAAAACTCTAGTTTCATCTAGCGCTGATAAAACTATAAAGTTATGGGACTTAAATCAAGGTAAAAAAATCAAAAATTTAACTGGTCATGAAAATAGTGTTTTAGCAGTTACATTTAGTCATGATGGCACAAAAATAGCATCAGCTAGTAGAGACAACACAGTTAAACTTTGGACAGCGGATGGTAGAGAATTAGATACATTTAAAGGTCATACAAGTGGAGTTTATGGTGTTAGCTTTAGCCTTGATGATAAAACTATTGCCTCCGCAAGTTTAGATAAAACTGTTAGACTATGGCGACGTAATTTTGATTCTCCCGAAACTAATTTTGAAGCACATAACAAAGGTATTTATGCAGTGGCTATTAGCCATGATGATAAAATGATAGCTACTGCAGGAGGAGATGGAAAAGTTTTAATTTGGTCTCGAAGTAGTGGTAGTTTAATTAGAACAATAACTGCACACAATAAGATAATTTATAGTTTGAGTTTTAGTGTTGATAGTAAAAATATCATCACAGGAAGTGAAGATAATACAGCAAAAATTTGGCGCATTAGTGATTCCCAGCTAATGGTAGAATTAAAAGGACATATAGATGAAATAAATAAAGTTAACTTTAGTCCCGATGGTAAAAAAATAGCAACAGCCAGCCGAGATTCAACAGTTAGACTTTGGAAAAGTAATGGTGATTATATCACAAAAATTAAAGGCAATAAATACAATCCAGAAAATGAAATATTTGATGTAGCTTTTAGTCCTGATAATAAAATAATAGCGACTGCTAGTAATGACGGTTACGTAAAAATATATGATGCTCAAAAAGGTAATTTTATCAAAGATTTTCTAGCCCATGATAAGAAATGGGTATATAGCATAAAATTTACTCCTGATAGTAAAAATATTGTAACTAGCGCCAGCGACGGTAGTATTAAAATATGGCAAGTAAATAATGGAAAACTATTACAAACCTTAGCGGGTCATAAATCTCCTGTTTTTAGTGTAGCCATTTCTCCTGATGGTAAATTAATTGCTTCTGCTAGCGAAGATAAAAAAGTTAAAATATGGCAAATAGATGGGACTTTACTAACTACTTTACCTGAACATGGCGCTACAGTTTATGATGTTGTATTTTCCCACGATGGGAAAAATTTAATTTCAGGAAGTGGGGATAGTCAAGCTAGATTGTGGAGAATCAATCCTGAGGATTATAAGAATCAAAAGCTGAGTTTTTTGATTCAACGTGGTTGTAACTGGTTGGGGGATTATTTGAAAAATAATCCTAATCAGAGGGAAAATAAGGATATTTGCGGGAAATAATTTTTTATGATTGGGCGAATATAATTGGCGATTGGGCGAATATAATTGGCGATTGGGCGAATATAATTGGCGATTGGGCGAATATAATTGGCGATTGGGCGAATATAATTCGCGGCTACACAAACAAAACCCACCTTCGTGGGTTTTAAAACTGTATTTTTATCTTCTATTTTTACATTGCAGGGGATAACGATTACCGCGCCAGGTTGTCCAACCATCAGCAATGCCTGTTTGACTGTTGTATTTGAGATACCAATTATCCTGTTCTCTACCCAAATAACGAATTCCCAAATCTTGACGAGTATTACTAGAAAAGCGTTTTCCTAGGGGTACCCAAGGAGTGCCATTGTCACTAAAACGTCCAACAATCTTAACTCCAGAAGTCGTGGAGCAAATATCTCCACTACAAGTTGTTTGAGGGTCATCGACTACAAGCCACTGCATTTTTGCTGGTCTACGGTCAATTTTACAATCCCAAGTTCCAAAAAACCATTCTCTAGAAACAAGACCAGCGATCGCTCCATTGGATGCAACAAATATACTGGCTGACACAATGGCTAATCCTAACAGGCACTTTGTGATATTTTTCATATATTAAAAGATTAATTCTCTGTATATCTCTTCTCTTAAATATACGAAATAGAATAGAAAGTTATGCCAAGATTTGTTTAAATTTTATAAGGATGAGATTTTTTGTAAAATTAAATTACCTTGGACATCAAAATATACAGATTTTAATCCATTGCAAGCGCCAGGAAAGCTACAAACAGCTATGTTAATGGCATCGCTAATCAAAGTTTTATACTGTTCGGTTTCAAAGGTTTTTTGTACTTCCTCTTCCACGCTATTCTTAATACTACCTCTATAATCTCCCGCTGCTAGATAACAAACAAAGGAAAATAAACCATTACAAATCCCTTGTGCCTGTATATTTCCATGAAATTTGACTCTTACATCTTTGTAAGTTAATGCCCCATTCACAACTACAGGCTTGAGATAAATATCAATTTCTGTATTATTCATTTCTACTTCTGGGGCGGGAAACAAGCCGCAAAAGAAATTGTCTATACAGTCTCCTAAAAATTCTCTACCTTGATTCTCCATTAAGATTGTTATTTTTAATAATTCTCCTTCATTGGAAGCTTTAATACTAGAGGATTTTATATCGTTAACATAATATCTATAACGGTCTCTTTTTTGCTCTGGAATATTAAAGGGATATTTTAAATTTCTTAATCCAATGGAGCTATCATTGGCAAGAAAATGTCTGCCGTTAATTTTTTTCTTTGTATAATTATTTAATCTCACCTGGGTTTGAGAAAATAATCCGTTGAGAAACCCTTGCCAAATTGATGGGGGAATAGATGTTTCACTAGTTTTATTGACTGACTCGTCAATAGGATTTTCAGGAGTTTGAGGAGTTTGGGCTATGGTTGGAGAATTATGGGATAGTAAAAACAAGCTAGTAATGGTTGATATAGATATTAATTTAATGACTTGATATATTTTCAGTTGATTATTTTCACGTTTACTAACCTGTTTTGGGTAGTGTATGTCTTGGCTGACTTTAGATAGTTTAGATAATTTAGATAGTCTGGGTAATGTAGATATTGTAGATAATAAATTACTACTTCTGTTCATATTATTTTCATCTAGTTTGTTAGGCGTATCGCCCATGAATAATTCAACTATTAGGAATAACCCGAAGGCGCAATCCTCATTTCTTCGTGTTCTATGCGCTAAAAGCGCACGCTACGCTAACGTGCCTTGGAACGCGGCGGTCTCGCCGAGATGCGGTTCAATTATTCCATGAACCTTATACCAATTTAATATGAAGATGCATATAAAGAACCCCACCCCTTAATCCCCTCCCCGACTTCGGGGAGGGAAATAAGAATCCAGTTCCCTCCCCGAAGTCGGGGAGGGTTAGGGTGGGGTAAAATTCTATGCAGCTCACCCCGTGAATCGGTATTACAGCTATTCCTATCAATTAAAAATATTGTTTAAGTATATAAGTAATAGTCGCGGAAAATGGTATCAAAGACCCATATTTATCAGGTTTTTCATAGGCTTCAATTAAGAGCTTAATTTCCTCCCTGGAAAGGTCTTCTATATCTAATAAAATAGCATTAATTGCTTGACGGCGCATTTTAGTTAATTTATTAATATTTAAGGCTAATTTCTTAATTGTAGTTTCTGCGACTAATTGTTTATCTTGTTTATCTGTTGGAATAATTTCTCCCGAACCTGAGTACTTAAAAAAATCGAGACAATTTTTGTCCAAGGGAGAAACCATTAACTCGTCATCATACCAGTTACCTTTTTTGTGTCCACAATGAATGGGTACCCTGGGGCGCTTTTCATCTTCTCCTTGGCAAGAAGCTATTAAATTATTGTATTCATAGGTTAAATTTGGATATATACTTTTAGGCTTAAAGTGTTCTATATGACATTCTCTTCTTGCTATTAAAGAGCCGCAATAACAACAAATAAATCCTTGCTCTTTTAACAGAGAATAAAATACGTCATTTTTGACATCTCGATCAAAATTTTTCCAATTTGGGATATTCTTACTTCGCTGTTGATTCCACTCTGTTAAACTTTGTGGTTCTTCTGATTTTTTAATATACTTCATTTGTTGAGGATTTCCTTACGTCGGATAAGTACATCAGCACGCACAAACTCCGGTTCATCTTCGCCAATACTTTGAGCTAATTCTAGGCGTAATTTTTTGGCACCCTCTAAATTTCCCTGGTCTATATATCTAAATAACTCCAATAAATTATTCTTAATTTCCAGAGGTCTTTCAGGCACATCCATTAAATCCTCTAAAATTTGATTGCTATCTCTTCCGAAACTACTTTGGGGCTGAAGTGCGATAATACCTTGGTCAGTTCTGTGTAATATATAAATTCCCTCTGGTTTGACATGACTAATTACTTGGGGTGAATGGGTAGTGACGATAAATTGGCAGTTTGGAAAAGTTTTAGTTAGTGCGGGGATAATTTCTCTTTGCCATTGGGGATGAAGGTGTAACTCAATTTCGTCGATTAATACAACCCCATTTCCCAATAAAGGATTTTTAAGACCTGGATTTGCGATCGCACTTCGTCTTGCTAAATCTCCAACCATTGCCAATAGGCATTTTTCTCCATCGGATAGTTGGTTGATTATCATTTCTTGACCATTTTTGATGACGGTCATTCTTAGGGGCGATCGCCTGACTCGTAAATTAGAAAATTCTGGAATGATAGAATAAATTGCCTGCCTCACTGCCTCTAACTGGGGATGGCAAAAATCAGATTTATCCCGTCTTTGCTCATTCTCTAAATCTTCTAGGGTTCTAAACCATTGGAAGAAGTTATTAAAATTAATTTGCACTCCACTTACAGCCTGGTCATAGGTCATCACCGTTTCAAACTCAGATTTTTTACGAACTTTTAAAGGAATATCAATCACTGCCCGGTTGACAGCATAGTAAACGACTAAGCTTAAATTAAAGAATGCATTACCCCGTAATTGGTTATGAGTATTCTCAATAAGTTTCCGTAACTGAACTAAATTACTACTCGTTTCTTGACTGCGGCGTTTTTGTACTTTAGCTAAAGACCAAGTAACTTCAGTGTCATTAACTTCTATAGTTATTTCGTTATGAGTTTGATTGCATCCATTACTAATATCCTCCTCCCGAAATAGTCGCCCGGTGGAAGTCGGATGTTGAACAGCAGCGGTATATCGAGATAAAAGAATTGCTAAGCAATCAAGAATACTTGATTTACCTACCCCATTGATACCAATAATCACTGTTGGCTCAGCTTTCTCAAACTCCAGTTTCAAATCCCCTATACCACGGAAGCAAGTTATCTGAAGGTATTTGACATTCATGGTAATTATACTTATTAATATATTTTTTTAGTATTTTAAACAACTAAATTGATTGACTGTAAAACTAATAAATATCAGCTATTTCTATTCTAGTAGGACTTACGCAAGCTCTAGAAAACAATCTGGTTCTTGGCTTCTAGGAACGCGGCTAAGCGCCGAGAGGCGGTTAAATAAATCAAGCTTTCTGAGGATTTTTGCGTAAGTCCTGGATAGTAATGAGTACTGTT
>Ga0209594_1001411_pt1 | contig 12029 bp, 10 predicted proteins | sample AshMeaCrysSpring_FD_184126 | JGI IMG/M metagenome (GOLD analysis project Ga0209594, IMG submission 184126) | Groundwater microbial communities from Big Spring, Nevada to study Microbial Dark Matter (Phase II) - Ash Meadows Crystal Spring... | ecosystem: Environmental > Aquatic > Deep subsurface...
CCCGGCGTTCCACCAGCCGCCAGATCCCGCGACCGACGCCGTGGAGATGAGCGAGGACCCGGTTGCCGCGGCGAGGATCGCCGCACGGCTGGCGGCGGCCCGCATCGAGGCCGCCGCCACGCTGATCGTCGTGCACGTGACCGCGGGCAACCCCTTCCGCCGGTGGCCCGGCGAGGCCTTCTCGGATCTGCTGGCCGCCCTTGCAGCCGCGGCGCCGAGTCGTCGTATCATCCTCTCGTTCGGCCCCGAGGAGGCCGGCGCGGCCGGCGCGATTGCCGGAGCGGCACGCGTGCGGCTTGGTGCGGCGGGCGGTCGGATCGTCGAGTTCGGCCAGCTGTCGATTGCCGAGCTGCGAGCGCTCGTCGTCCGGGCCGCGCTGTTTGTGGGAGGCGACACCGGGCCGCTCCACGTCGCCGCCACGACCGCGACGCCCATCGTCGGGCTCTACGGCCCGACGCTGGCAGAGCGATCGGCGCCGTGGCGCGACCCGGCGCTCGTCACCGAGTCGGTCGATCCGGGGGCGCTGTGGTGCCGGCCCTGCAACCAGCGCCGATGTGTCCCCGGGGACTTCCGCTGCCTCGCCGGCATCGCCCCCGGCGCGGTGGCTGCGGCCTGCGAACGGGCACTGGAGCGAGCGCGCCGGCACGAGGCTGGCACCGGGCACCCCGTATGACGAGCACCGTCCTCGCTTCTCCCCTCGACGGCCGCACCAGGCTCGACGCAGCGGTGTTCCTCGTCCTCGCCGCCTTCGTCTCGGCCCTCCAGATCTCGATTGCCGCCGCCGACATCCTGCTGGCCATCACCTTCGTCGGCTGGGCGGCCAGCGTCGCACAGCGGCAGGAGCGGGTCGAGGTGCCGCGAATGTTCTGGGCGCTCGTGGCCTACGCCGCGGCGACACTCATTTCGGCGGCCTTCTCGAGCAACCCGGCGGTGAGCCTCGCCGATTGCAAGCAGCTCGTCCTGCTGTTGATCGTCCCGGTTGTCTTTCGCCTGGCTCGGGACCGGCGCGCTCGGTCCCTGGCCACGTTGATCATCACGGTCGGGGCGGTCAGCGCCATCGTCGGCATTGTCCAGTACGGGATCCTGCACTACGACAACCTCGGCCGGCGGCCGCAAGGGACGCTCACGCACTACATGACCTACTCCGGGCTCCTGATGCTCGTGGTGGGGTCGGCCGCGGCGCGGCTGATCTACAGAGACGACGACCGGGTCTGGCCGGCGCTCGTGATGCCCGCCCTGCTGGCGGCGCTCGCGCTCACCTTCACGCGCAGTGCCTGGGTGGGCGCGCTCGCCGCCGTGGCGCTGCTGCTCCTGATCAAGGACCGCCGCCTGCTCGCCCTGCTGCCCGTCGCCTTCGCGCTGTTCGTGGCGCTGGCGCCGCCGGCGGTGAACACGCGTCTCTGGTCGATGTTCGACCCGCTCGATCCCACCAACCGCGACCGCGTGGCGATGCTGCGGTCGGGCGTGCAGATGGTGCGCGATCACCCGGTCACGGGCGTCGGGCCCAACATGGTCCAGGAGGTGTACGCCGCCTACCGCGATCCCGGCGCCGTGGAGGCGATCACCGTCCACCTGCACAACGTGCCGATGCAGATCGCCGCCGAGCGCGGGCTGCCGGCGCTGGCGATCTGGCTCACGTTCCTCGCGATGGTCGTGTCCGACATGTGGCGCATACTGCAGACGGGGCGCTGCCCGTCGCTTGCCGCGGGCGGACTCGCCGCCGTGGTGGCGATGTTTGCCGCCGGGCTGTTCGAGTACAACTTCGGCGACTCAGAGTTCCTGATGCTCTTCCTCGTGCTCATCACCCTCCCCTACGCTGCCGAGCGTGCATCCGACGGGGCCGCGGCGTGACGGGACTCGCCGCCGCACGCGGCCGGGCCGTGCTCGCCGGCTTCACGGGCCGTCGCGTCCTCGTGCTCGGCGACCTGATGCTCGACCACTTCCTCGTCGGGCGCGTAGACCGGATCTCGCCCGAGGCTCCCGTCCCGGTCGTGGAATTCGAGCGCGAGCACCACCGCCTCGGCGGCGCGGCCAACGTGGCCGCCAACGTGGCGGCACTCGGCGGAACGTGCGACCTGGTCGGTGTCACGGGGCGCGATGACGCGGGGAGAACGCTGTGCGATCTGGCGCTCGCGCACGGCCTCGATCCTGCCGGTTTCGTGAGCACCGCCGACCGGCCCACCACGCGCAAGGTCCGCGTGGTGACGACGCGCAACCAGCAAGTCGCGCGGGTCGACTACGAATCCGACGCCCCCGTGCCGGGCGTCGTGGAGCGGGCGCTGGCCGACGCGGTCGCCGATCGCCTCGGCCACGCCGCCGTCGTCGTCGTGTCCGACTACCTGAAGGGCGTGGTGACGGCAACCGTGATGAAGCGGGTGCTCGCCGCCGCACAGGCACGGCACGTGCCGGTGCTGGTGGATCCGAAGATCCGGCACCTCGATCTGTATCGTGGCGCGAGCCTCGTGACGCCCAACCATGTCGAGGCCGAGGCGGCCCTGGCCCTCCGCATCAGGACGCCGGATGCCGCCCGGGACGCCGCACGCGCGTTTCGCGAACGGGCGGGCTGCGCCTCGGTGCTGATCACCTGGGGCGAGCACGGCATGTGGCTGCTCGACGGCGGACTCGAGTCGCGCGGCACGGGACGTCAGCCGCGCGGGGCGGCGGTGAGCGAGTCGCACTTCCCCGCGGTGGCGCGCGAGGTCGCCGACGTCACGGGCGCTGGCGACACGGTGATCGCCACCCTGGCGCTCGCCCTCGCCGCCGGCGCCACGCTGCCGGAAGCGGCGGGACTCGCCAATCACGCGGCGGGCTGCGCCGTCGGGCACTTCGGCCCGGCGACGGTCAGCCCGGCCGAGCTCGCGGCGTCGCTCGAAGGAAGCGCCGAATGACGGCTCTTACGCTCGCCGCCTTGATCGCCACGCTGCTCGGGGTCGCGCTCGTCGTCGGCGGGCGCACGGTCCCGGCCGGTGCCACGCGCGACTTCTTCACCTGGCTCGGTCGCGCCGCGCTCCTGACGGCCGCGCTGCTGTTCTTCCTGCGATCGCGGTAGACAGCCTGGCCCCAGGCGCCGAGCTCTCAACGCGATCCTCCGACGACCACCTCGGCGTCGGGACGCCTGTTGCCTGGTCGACTCGCGTCAACCAACCCCGTAATCGCCAGCCGCACTCGACTCACGTGAGTCCCGGAATTCACTGGAGGTGAGTGGAATTCCGGCGTGGTCATGAGTCGTGAGTTGTGAGTTCTGGGGCGAAGCGGCTGTTCAGGACTCATGACTCAGGACCCAGAACGACCCGACTCACGTGAGACGCGGTCTCGTTCCGGAATCAGTGTCTGAAATGCCGTCGCCCCGTGAACACCATTGCCAGGCCGTGCTCGTCGGCGGCCGCGATCACCTCGTCGTCGCGCACCGACCCGCCGGGCTGCACGACGGCGGTGGCGCCGGCGGCGGCCAGGGCGTCGAGCCCGTCACGGAACGGGAAGAACGCGTCGGAGGCCGCCACCGATCCGTCGAGCGATGCGGTCGCCTTCATCACGGCAACCCTGACGGCGTCCACGCGGCTCATCTGGCCTGCCCCGACGGCCAGCGTGCGGTCGGGTCCCGTGAAAATCACCGCGTTCGACTTCACGTGCGCGCAGATCCGCCACGCGAAGCGGAGCGCCCGCCACTCCTCCGGCGTCGGCGCCCGTTTCGTCACAACCCGGAAGGCCTCGAGTGGGGCGCTGCCCTCCCACGGGGCAGATGCTTCCACCACCCGGTCCCGCTCCTGCACGAGCATGGCACCCAGGACCGATCGGACCTCGAAATCGGTGCCGGCCGCCATGTCTGCGAACGCCGCGGCGTCGGCCACGACGACGCGCATGTTGGGCTTCCGGGCAAGGACCGGCCGCGCGTCGGGCTCAACGCCCGGCACGACGATCGCCTCGATGAACGTGGAGACGATCGCCGCTGCCGTGTCGACGTCCACGGGGCGGTTGAGCCCGGCGATGCCACCAAAGGCGGAGATCGGATCCGCCTCGCGGGCGCGCACGTAGGCCTCGGCCGCGCCCGCACCCGTGGCGGCCCCGCACGGATTCGTGTGCTTGATCACCACGGCGGCGGGCTCGGTGAACTCGAGCACGAGGCGCGCCGCCGCATCGAGGTCGAGCAGGTTGGTGAACGACAGCTCCTTCCCCTGCAGCACTTCCGCGCCGCCGAGGCCGGCGGCGCCGGCCGCGGCGTACCAGGCAGCGCGCTGGTGCGGGTTCTCGCCGTAGCGGAGGTCGCGGCGCTTGCGCCACCACGGTGCGAACACGGCGGGCAGGCCATCCGGCACCGGGTCGGGCCGAACCAGGCTGCCGCCGTCCGCCCGGACCTCGCCGAGCGTCGTGGCGATCATTCGGTCGTAGGCCGCGGTGTGCTCGAAGGCCCGCCGGGCGAGGTCGAATCGAAACGCAAGGTCTGGGCCGGCCGGCGCCGAGAGCGCAGCGAGTACTGACGGGTAGGTCGCCGGGTCCACGACAACCAGTACGTCGCGGAAGTTCTTCGCCGCACCGCGCACGAGCGACGGTCCACCGATGTCGATCTCCTCGATGAGCGCGTCGAGCGGCACGCCTGCTCTGGCCGCCGCCGCCGCGAATGGATACAGGTTCACGGCCACCACGTCAATCGGGTGGATGCCGAGGGCGGCGATCGCGGCGAGGTCCCGGGCCAGGTGCCGGCGTGCGAGGATGCCACCGTGCACGGCCGGGTGGAGGGTCTTGACGCGACCATCGAGCATCTCGGGGAACTTCGTGACCTCCGAGACCCCGGTCACGGGCAGGCCGGCCTCGGCGAGGGCCCGGGCCGTTCCGCCGGTCGAGATGATCTCGAACTGCTGCGCGACCAGGCCGCGGGCGAACTCGAGCAGGCCGGTCTTGTCGGAAACGGAGAGCAGCGCGCGACGCATGGGACCTTTCTGCCGCGATGCGGCAACCTGCTCGGCATTCTGCAGCCTGCTGCAGCCGTGGGCCTGATCTTGACAACCTCGTCAGAATGTGGCTACCATCCGCATTCGTGAGCTGGGCGGGCCAGCCACGCGGGAGACCGCACCGGCGGTCTCTTTTTTTTGCCCCGGTCGGCCCATGCGCGGGCGGCCGGAGTCGTAGTCACGCGGCCGCCAACGCCGCAACGTAAGGCAGGAAGAGTACGATGACGCGCATCCAAGGCAAGGTCAAGTGGTTCAACAACGCCAAGGGCTACGGTTTCATCGAGCGCGAGTCGGGGAGTGACGTGTTCGTCCACTTCTCGGCCATCCAGGGCTCGGGGTTCCGCACGCTCGAGGAAGGTCAGGCAGTCGAGTTCGAGATCGTTGACGGTCCGAAGGGCCCGCAGGCCGGCAACGTCACCAAGCCGAACTGAGCCACGGACGGGACGCGGGGGCGGGCCCCACGGCCCGCTTCCGCGTCTCACCGGTTTCCCTAGGTCGTCCCGCCTTTCGTCACCGTCGCCGTCAGGCTCACCTTTCCATCCTTCACGGTCACGCGGAACGCGACTTCGGGTGCGCTGGCGCGCAGCGCGCTCACCTGCTCGTTGATGTGCGCGGCGAACCGATCGAACGGCACGGCCTTCTGGCCGGCGCCGCGCCGCGCGCTTGCGACGGCCTCGTACAGTTCCTGCACTTTCTGCGGTTCCCGCGCAGGCTCGGCGAGCGCCGTGACGTGCACGATTCGCTCGGCGGGCTGACTGTCGGCCGCGGCGGTGGTGCGGCGCGAAAACGACGTGGCGCGCCCCTCCTCGCGCGCGCGCTGGCCGCGGTCCCACAACTCGGCAAACGTCATGAAGCGCGCCTGGAGCGTGTTGAAGCGGAAGCGCTGGGCCACGCTGTCGAACACGCTGCGCTCGTAGCGCTTGAACCAGGCGGCCACCCGCGCCCGCGTCTGGAGCGGCGGGCGAGGCGAGCGGCCGCCAAAGAACATGTTGTACTCGGCCTCGAGCCGCCGCATCTCTGTCGCGAGCCCTTGCAGGTCGCGGTCGATGTCGCCCGGGGCGGGCTCGCCGGGACTCATCGCGGAATCAGGTGCCAGATGAGCGGCAGCCAGAGCTCGCGAGCGAAGGGCACGGGCCGGTCGTCGACGAGCACCTCGGTTTCGTGCAGCGGACCGACGATCTCGAACAGGTCGCGCAGCCGTTCGGCATCGCGCGGCAGGAACCGCGCGCGCGATCGGAACGCCGGGCCCTCACCAACCTCGCGGTACTCCGCCGAGGCGCGCGCGAGGGTGACCGCACGTTCGTAGCCAGGGCCGTCGAAGCGCGGGAACACCAGCGTGATCGAAAAGGGCCGGCCGGTGGAGCCGAAGAGCGCGTCGCGCAGGTCGGGGTCGAGGCTGGCGAGTTCCTCCTCGCTCGGTTGCTCAGGCAGGTCGCGATACGGCCAGAACCGTTCGAGCGGCCGGTAGCGCGGCGCGCCGGCATCCGCCGCCGAGGGCGGCGCTGAATCGGGTGCTGGGGGTGGCGTTTCTGGCATGGAGCAGGGCCCGGGATCGACGGCGGCGCGCGGCGATCCGCCAGCGCGGCCAATGGTATCCTGATTGCCTTTCGCCGTGCCAGCGCCGCGCATCATCCCGTCAATCGAGCAGCTGCGGCAGCGGCCCGAGTTCCTCGCCCTCGACGCCCTGTACGGCCGTGACGCCGTGCTCGCCGCGCTGCGGGAGGAAGCCGGCGTCGTGCGGGCGCGGCTCTCGGCGCCGGAGGCCGCAGAACCGCCCCCCGGGGGGGCAGTGCCGCCAGCCACACGCGAGGCGGTCGTCGCGCAGCTGGCCGTCACCGTCGCCGCGCGGCTGGCCGCCACCTGGGCCCCGAGCCTGCGCCCGGTGATCAACGCCACGGGCGTGATCGTCCACACCAACCTGGGGCGAGCGCCGCTGCCGGAGGCGGCCCTGCAGCGCGTGCTCGACATCGGCCGGGGCTACTGCAACCTCGAGTACGACCTCGCCGCCGGTACCCGCGGCCGGCGCGACCTGCACGCCGAGACCCTGATCACCCGCCTCACGGGAGCGGAGGCGGCCGTCGTCGTGAACAACAATGCGGCGGCGACCCTGCTGCTGCTCGCCGCGCTCGCCCGCGGGCGCGAGGTGGTGCTCTCGCGCGGCGAGCTGGTCGAGATCGGCGGGGGGTTTCGCGTGCCCGAGATCCTGGCGCAGTCGGGGGCCATCCTGCGCGAGGTGGGCACGACCAACCGGACGCGCCTCGCCGACTATGCCGCGGCGATCTCGGATCGGACCGCGCTCATCCTCCGCGTCCACCCGTCGAACTTCCGCGTCGAGGGCTTCACGGAGCGGGTGGAGGCACGGGCCCTCGTTGAGCTGGGCCGCCGGTTCGCGGTGCCGGTGGCCGAGGACCTCGGCAGCGGGTACCTCGCCGGCGCCGCGCCGGCCGGGCGCCTCGACGGGGAACCGACCGTGCAGGACAGTGTCTCCGCCGGATTCGACGTGGTGTGCGTCAGCGGCGACAAGCTGCTCGGCGGCCCCCAGGCCGGAGTGCTCCTCGGCCGCGAGCAGGCGATCGATCCGATTCGCCGGCATCCGTTGATGCGGGCATTCCGCGTGGACAAGTTGACCTACGCGGCCCTCGAGGCCACGCTGCTCGAACACGCCCTCGGCCGTGCCCCACGGACCGTGCCGGTGGCCGCGATGCTCGCCGCCCCTGCCGACGATCTCGCCCGCCGGGCCGGCGCGCTCGCCGCGCGGTTGCGGGATTGGCGCGGCATGCACGTCGAGGTCCGCGGCGGCGCGTCCACCGTCGGCGGCGGCAGCGCGCCAGGCAGCCGGCTGCCCACGGCCCTGCTCGCCCTCTCGGTCGAGGGCCTGTCCACGTCCTTGCTGGAGGAACGGCTGCGGCGGCTCCGCGTGCCGGTGATCGCCCGGATCGAGGCCGACCGCGTGGTGCTCGACCTGCGGACGGTGCTGCCCGAGCAGGACGAGCTGCTGGGTGAGCTGCTGGAGTCGGTCGCAACCGCACAGCGCTGACGCTGTGCCACGACAGCAGGCCTGCCTGGCCCGGCCCTTCAGGGCTGGGCTCAATCGCGCCGTCGGGGCGGCATCCCTCCGGGTCCGACCTCGGTCGGCCTCACCGGGCGGGTCGCGGCGTCTGCCCGATGCCAGCCGCCGGTCGCCACCAGCCGCAGGCGCCACCCGGCCTCGTCGCTCAGAAGATCGTCTCGATCGACCGCCGCGCCATCTCGATGAGCGGCGTGGGCAGCAGCCCGAAGTACAGCACGCCGAACACCGCCGCCGAGAGCCCGACCACGCTCGTCGCCGACACGGCAGGCGGCTCGTGGGCGGCCTTGCTCTCGGCCATGTACATCATCACGATGATGCGCAGGTAATAGAACACCGAGACGACGCTCGTGAGGACGCCGATGATGGCGAGGCCGACGTAGCCCTGCTCGACGGCCGCCGAGAAGATGTACCACTTGCCGACGAACCCCGCCGTGGGCGGAAAGCCGCCGAGCGACAGCAGGAAGATCGTCATCGCGGCGGCCAGGGCCGGCCGCGAGTGCCACAGCCCCGAGAAGTCGCGCAACTCCGCGTTCTGGCGCTCCGGCGTCGCGATGAGCGCGGCCACGCCGAAGGCGCCGAGGTTGGTGAGGGCGTAGGCGGCGAGGTAGAAGAGGATGGCCGACTTCCCCATCGCGTTGGCGGCCACGAGGCCCACCAGCAGGTAGCCCCCGTGCGCGATGCTCGAGTACGCGAGCATGCGCTTCACGTTCGACTGCACGACCCCCACGATCGTGCCCACGATCATCGTGGCCACCGCGATCCACCACAGGGGCGTCGACCAGTCCCCGCGCAGCGGCTCGAAGGTCGAGAGGAACACGCGCACGAAGGCGGCGAAGGCGGCGGCCTTCACACCCGTCGACATGAACCCGGTGACCACGGTGGGCGCGCCCTCGTAGGCGTCGGGCGTCCAGACGTGGAACGGCACCGCCGACACTTTGAAGGCGAAGCCGACGATCAGCAGGCCGAGCGCGAGCATCACGAGCATGTGGGAGCTGTCGCCCGTGCCGTGCATCGCGACGGCCTCGGCGATCCGCTCGAGGCGCGTGCTGCCGGCCACGACGTAGGTGAACGCCACGCCGTACAGGAAGAAGGCGCTCGAAAAGGCGCCGAGCAGGAAGTACTTGAACGCCGCCTCGTTGCCGGCCGGGTCGGTGCGCCGGATGCCGGTGAGGACGTACACCGCGATCGAGAGCACCTCGAGGGCGAGGAAGATCAGGAGCAGGTCGGTGGCCGAGGCCATCAGCATCATGCCGGCGATGCCGAACAGCGTGAGCGTGTAGTACTCGCCGGCGGGGACGCCCTCGCGGCCGATCACCTGGGAGGAGAACGCGATCGTGAGGATGCCGACACCGCACAGGACGAGCGTGATGAAGAGCGCGAAGTTGTCGGCCTGCACGACCCCGAACGCGGTGGCGTTGCGGTTCCAGAGCAGCACGGCGGCGATTGCGGCGCCGACGAGGCCGATGAGGCCAAGGCCCCCCATCGGCATCTGCTCGCCCTTCTGCCGGAACGACTCGGCCAGCATCGTCGCCGCCGCCGACAGCGTGACGATGAGCATGGGCATGATGGCTTGGAGGTTGTCCATGAGATCCGCTCTGGTCGTTTCTGCGAAGGTCGACGCCGCCTACCGCGGCCCGTGCGCGCCGGCCGTCGCGGCCGCGGCATCGGCGAGGCGCGCGGGCGGGGCTGGCGCGTGCACCGTCCTCGTCTGGTGCGCCTGCAGCCGCTGCACGACCCGCGTGACGGCCGGCTCGCTCGGCCGGAGGAAGAGACCGGGGACGACGCCCATGAGGATGGCCAGGGCGACGGCCGGCCCGAGCGCCGCCCACTCGCGCGGCAGGAGATCGGGCAGCGTCTCGTTCTTCGGGTTGGTCACCACGCCGTAGTTCACCCGCTGGAACATCCACAGCATGTAGACCGCCGAGAGGATCACGGCCGTGCCGGCCACGGTGGCCCACAGCCAGTTCGCGCGGTACGCGCCGACGAGGATCAGGAACTCGCCCACGAAGCCGTTGAGGCCCGGCATCGCGATCGACGAGAGCGTGATGACGAGGAAGCAGGCCACGAGCTGCGGTGTCACGGCCTTCAGCCCGCCGTACTCGGTGATGAGGCGCGTGTGCCGCCGGTCGGAGAGCATGCCGACGATCATGAAGAGGGCGCCGGTGCTGACGCCGTGGGCCAGCATCTGGTAGACGGCCCCCTGCATGCCCTGCACGTTCATGGCGCAGAGGCCGAGCACGACGAAGCCGAGGTGGCTCACGCTCGAGTAGGCCACGAGCTTCTTCATGTCGGGCTGCACCATCGCGACGAGCGCGCCGTAGACGATGCCGACGAGCGCGAGTCCCGCGAGCCACGGCGCGAAGGCCACCGCGGCATCGGGGAACAGCGGGAAGGCGAAGCGGATCAGCCCGTAGGTGCCCATCTTCAGCAGCACGCCGGCGAGGATCACCGACCCGGCCGTCGGCGCCTCCACGTGCGCGTCGGGCAGCCACGTGTGCAGCGGGAAGAGCGGCACCTTGATCGCGAAGGCGAGCGTGAAGGCCAGGAAGAACCACGTCTGCGCCGCCGGGGCGAGCGGCAGCGCGAGCAGGCGCTGGTAGTCGAAGCTGTAGCTGCCGGTGGCCGTGTGGTGCGCCACCGCCAGCGCGATGATGGCGACGAGCATCAGCACGCTGCCGGCCATCGTGTAGAGGATGAACTTCACCGCCGCGTAGATCCGGCGGTCGTACCCCCAGACCCCGATGATGAAGTACATCGGGATCAGCACGATGTCCCAGAACACGTAGAAGAGGAACAGGTCGAGCGCGGCAAACACGCCCAGCATCGCCGTCTCGAGCACGAGCATCGCGATCGAGAACTCCTTCACCTTCCGCTTGATCGAGCCCCAGGACGCAAGCAGCGAGATGGGCGTCAGGAACCCGGTGAGGACGATGAGGAGCAGACCGATGCCGTCGATCCCGAGGGAGTACTGGATGCCGAAGGCGGGGATCCAGTCGAAGCGCTCGACGAACTGGAACTCCGGGCCGGCCGGATCGAAGCCGCGCCAGAGCACCAGCGAGAGGGCGAAGGTGACGAGCGAGGTGGCGAGCGCCACCTGTCGGATCAGGCCGTCGCGCTCGCCGTCGCGGTTGCCGATCGCGAGCAGGACGAGCACGCCGGCGATCGGCAGGAAGATGGTCAGCGTCAGAAGCGATGCGCCCATGTGAGTTCCGTCACCGCGCCAGGTAGTAGGCCAGCACCAGCAGCACGCCCGCGAACACCGAGGCCGCGTAGGCGCGCACCGAGCCGGTCTGCAGCAGCCGCAGCAGGGAGGCCGAGCCGCGCACCAGGGTGCCGACGCCGTTCACGGTCCCGTCGATCACCGTGGCGTCCACACCCTTCCAGAGGGCCGTCTCCGACACGCGCTTGATCGGCTGGACGAGGGCGGCGTCGTACAGCTCGTCCACGTAGTACTTGTTCTGGAGCAGCCGGTGGACGCCCGGGAGCGCGGCCGCCAGGGCGTCGGCCCGGTCGCGGCGCCACAGGAAGAAGTAGGTGGCGATCAGGATGCCCGCGAACGCCACGAGCGTGGACACCCCCATCAGCGTCCATTCGAGCGCGGTGTGATCCTCGCCGTGCTCCGCCCCAGCCGCCGCGTCGTGTCCACCCTCCATCGCCTGCGCCTCGCCGCCGTGCTCGACGGTGACGGGGGACGGGCCGTGCGTGCCGCCCTCGGTCCACTGGTAGGTCGCGGGGTGGAAGCTCGGGTCGAGGAACGCCTCGATCTTGTTGTCCACGCCGATGAGGTGGCCGATGGCGGGCGGCAGGCCCACGTAGCCCGCCACGACCGCCCCGATGGCCAGGACCACCAGCGCGAAGGCCATGGCCGGCGGCGCCTCGTGCAGATGTCCCCCGTGGCTCCCATCGTGCCCGTGGGCATCGTGCCCGTGGCCCCCCGCCCCGTGGCCGTGCCCGCCATCGGAGGCCGCCGCGAACCGCGCTTCCCCGTGGAAGGTCATGTGCACCAGGCGGAA
>Ga0209594_1001414_pt1 | contig 12021 bp, 8 predicted proteins | sample AshMeaCrysSpring_FD_184126 | JGI IMG/M metagenome (GOLD analysis project Ga0209594, IMG submission 184126) | Groundwater microbial communities from Big Spring, Nevada to study Microbial Dark Matter (Phase II) - Ash Meadows Crystal Spring... | ecosystem: Environmental > Aquatic > Deep subsurface >...
GTGCTGGGTCTCGCCACGCTCGCCATCGCGCTAGTGGCCGGAACGCTGCTGCGGAACACGCCGCAGCAGTTGGGGTTGCAGCCCTGCGGCGGCGCGCCGCAGGCGGCGGCAACGGCGACGCCCGCGCCGGGGCGCGATCGGCTGCGTGTCCTCGCGCACCTCGGCGGCATCTACTTTCTCTTCGGGTTCACGTACGTGATCTACGCGACGTTCGTCGTGACGACGCTCGTGGACGAGCGCGGCATGAGCGAGGAGACGGCGGGTCGCTTCTGGTTCTGGGTCGGCTTCCTGAGCCTCTTCTCGGGACCGGTGTTCGGCATGCTGTCGGATCGTGCCGGCCGGCGATTCGCACTCGCGGTGGTGTTTTCGATGCAGCTCGCGGCCTACCTGCTGGCGGGACTGTCGCTCCCCGAAACGTTCCTCTATCTCTCCATCGCGCTCTTCGGACTCAGCGCCTGGAGTGTCCCGGGGATCATGGCGGCTTCGGTCGGGGACTACCTCGGACCCGCCCATGCGGTGAGCGGCTTCGGCACGATCACCTTCGCCTTCGGTGTGGGCCAGATCGTGGGTCCGGCGCTCGCCGGCGCGCTCGCGCAGTGGAGCCACTCGTTCAGTCTCGGCTATCTGATCTCCTCGGGACTCGCCGCGGTCGCGCTGGTGCTGTCGCTGCTGTTGCAACCGCCCGGAGCGAGCGGACGAGCCGAAGATCAGCGGTAGGCGGCCCCGCCGAGATTCAGGACGCGAAGCGCCCGAGCGGGCTCCCACAGTCGGCGCCTCCGTCTCTGCAGAGGACACGCCGCCCACCACTGCTCGCACGCCCGATGCGTGGCGCATTGCGAGGGCAAGCGAGGCCGGGTCGCGATCACCACGGAACGGCGCCGTGGCTCGGCGGAATTTCATCCGGGACTCGGGGCCGAAAGCGCCCGACCTCGCGTGTTGTGCAGCAATAGATGTGCCAGCGTCGAAGACCGGAAGGGCGCTCACGGCAAGGCGCCACGCGGAACGACGCCCGACCGGTGTTCCCACGGAAGACCTCCTCCCCGGCACGTCGACTGCAATCAAGTTTCGAGGTGCAGTGTAGAAGTGCGGGAGCTTCGAAGATGCCGTGGCGTAGACAAGGCGTGAGACCGGTGGACGGAGGCGGGCGCACGGTCGTCCCGCGAAGGCGATCGATCTCGGCGAAGCCTTATCCCGAGCAGATTGATTCCGCGGACTGGGATCGCGCGTTCGAAGATGCGCTGTTCCTCGACGTGATCACGGAGCACACCGCCGGACCGTCGCGTCCGCGCAAAGCACTGGTGCGTCGGCAGCGTCACGGTCGACGCGCGACGCGAGGCTGCCGCCGCTACAACTGACCACCACGGGTGCCTCTGCAGGCGACCTGAAGAAGCCGCGGCCGACTGCTCGGCGGTCCGCATGGGAGCGCACTGCCGGACATCACCCGCGCGAAGCGCACGCGGACTTGCCATCAGCATCAGTTCAGTGACCGTCGGTGGTCTTGCGAACGCGGTGCCGGGGTTGCCCGATCCTTCCTGTCGCGCTCCGATACGCGCAAGCGCCCGGGCGCTCTCGGGCTCAGCGCCGCTGGAGACGTTCGCGCTGCCAGTCGCTGCGTGGCGTGTTGAGCGGCAGCACCAGGTGGACGATGTTCTCGCGGAGGTCGAGTTCGCTCGCGAAACCGAGTCGATCCGCGAGCGCCTGCATGCGCGCGTTGCCGGGGAGGGTGAACCCGTACAACTCGAGCGTCCCGCGGCCGCGACTGTAGCGCACCAGCTTCTCGAGTAGCGCGCGGCCGAGCCCCATGCCGCTCACGTCGTCCCGGACCACGATGGCGAACTCGGCGCTCACGTTGTCGGCGTCGGTGGTGCTGCGCGCGACCCCGAGGATCTCGGTGTCGCCGGTGGCGGTCCTCGCCTCGGCGACGAAGGCCATCTCGCGGGCGTAGTCGATCTGCGTGAGTCGCGCGAGGTCTTCGTGCGAGATCCGCGATCGCGGCGCGAAGAGGCGGTTGCGGATGGTGGCGGGACTGAGGCCTGCTAGGAACTCGGCATGCTTCGGCTCGTCCTCGCCGCGAATCGGCCGCAGCTCGACCTCGCGCCCGTCGCGCAGCGACACCGTTTCGCGCAACGCTTCGGGGTAGGGCGCGATTGCCGTCTCCGCCGGGGCACCGAGCTCGACCCGCGCCCCGGCGAGCTGCACTTCGCCTCCGAGCGGCACCGCTTCCATCTCCAGACGGCGAATCACAGGCACTTCGATCACCAGATGGCTCAGCCGGACGAGGCTTCTGCACGCCAGCTCGAACACCGCCTCGCCGTCCGCGCGTGCGAGGATGTCGCGGCCGAAGGCCGAGGACTCGACGACCAGCCCGGCGAGCGTGTGGTTGAGCGGCGGCAGGCCGACCGCGCGCAGTGCGGGACGACGCCACGAACGTCCGCCTTCGCCGAAGAGGACCAGGGGGCCGAAGATGGCGTCACGCGTGATGCCGAAGCCGAGCACCGGCTCGTCGGGCGTCCCGACGCCGCCGTGCACGCGATCGACGACGCCGTACGCGTGGAGCAGCTGGAGAAGCTCGGCGTCGGTGAGCGAGCCGCGATGCTTTCCCGCGGCGAGCAGGGCGGCGACACGTTCCGGGTCGGGCGGCGTCGCTTCCGGCAGGAAGCGCGGGGTCTGCCGCAAGGCCGTCTGCGCGCGCCGGAAGCGCACGTAAAGCATGAAGGACGCAACCGCCTGCTCCGGCGTGTCGAAGCTCGGCACGCCGGCGCCGTGGAGCAAGTCGCGGGCGGATGCGACGGTGCCCTCGCCCATCCAGCTCGCGCACAGCGGCTGCCGCACTTCGTCGCGCGCGGCGATCACCGCCTGCGCCACCTCCACCGGCGGTGCGAACCCGGTGGGCACGAGGACGGCGAGGATGGCGTCGACCTCGGGATCGTCGCCGAGGGCACGGATCGCGCGCCGGTAGCGTCCCGGTGTCGCGTCGGGCTGCAGGTCGACCGGCTCCCGCCCGTTCCACGCCGCAGGCAGGATCTCGCGCAGGCGAGCAAGCGTCTCGGGGCGCAGACGGGCGAGCCGACCACCGCCGCGCACGAGCGCATCGGCCGCGAGCGTGCCGGGCCCCGCGCCGTTCGCGATGATCGCCAGCCGATCACCGCCGAGGCCACGGAAGCGCGCGAGCGAGGCCATTGCATCGATGAGCTCGTCGCTGCGCTCGATGCGCAGCACCCCGGCACGGCGCAGCACCGCCTCGTCCACCGCATCGCGGTCGTGCAGCCCGTCGGGAACCGCCTCGAGAGGACCCTCGCCGGTCCCGGCGCGACCGCTCTTGAGGGCGATGACGACCTTGTTGCGGGCCGCCGCGCGCAGGGCCGAGAGGAAGCGCCCGCCCTCGCCGAAGCGCTCCGCCTGCAGGAGGATGACCTTGGTCGCCGGATCCTGGCCGAGGTACTCGAGAACGTCGGCGAGGTCGACGTCCAGGCCGTCACCGAGCGTGAGCAGGTGCGAGAAGCCGACGCCGCGGCCCTTCGCCCAGTCGGCGAAGGCGAGACCGAGCATGCCGCATTGGCCGACGAATGCCGTTTCGCCCGGCGCGAGGTTGAGTGTGGAGAAGCTCGCGTTCAGGCGACAGTGGGGCGAGATGATGCCCATGCAGTTCGGCCCCATGATGCGCATGTCATAAGGCGCCGCGGCCGCCAGCGTGGCCTCGCGCAGGCTCTGCAGCGGCCGGCCGAAGAGCGCGCGTGCCCACTGAAAGGAGTCGCTCCCCGCGGACGTCTCCTCGGGCAGGCCGCCGAAGAGCACCAGCGCTGCCTTCACGCCCGCCTTGCCGAGCGCACGGATCTCAGCCGGGATCGAGTCGGGCGGGTTGCACAGCACCGCAAGATCGGGCGGGAAGGGAAGGTCGCGTAGCGTCGAGACGCGCGGTACGCCGTGCACGAGCGCATCGCCCTCGGGATGCACGGCCAAGGTCGGGCCGGCGAACCCGGCGGCGCGCAGATTGCGCAGCACGTAGCCGCCGAACGACTCCGGACGTTCCGAAGCGCCCACGATCGCGACCGACTCGGGCGTGAAGAAGTGCCGCAGGTGACGCGTGCGCATCGAGGGCGGGCGAGCGGACCGGATGATGCCCGGGTCGTCTTTCCAGTCTACACGCCGCCACCGGGATCGCGGCGCGCGCTTGCCGTGGACACGCCTGAAGGGTGCGCCGCAAGGGGCGATGGTCTAAGCCGTGGCCGTCGTCGGCAAGCGCCTCTTCGCGATGAGCCATGCGATCAGCCCGATCGACATCAGCCCCATCGAGGCGATCGCGAGCGCCCGCGTCGAGTGCATGACGAGCGGCGACAGCAGGCCGGCAACGATGCCGTTGGCGACGCTGCCGATCACCGCCTGCAGCGACGACGCCATGCCGCGACGATCGGGGGCGAGGTCGAGCACCATGATCGTGACCACCGGCACCATGAGCGACCAACCGAAGGCGAAGAGGCCGATCAGCGGGATCGCCCACCACGCTTCGGCCATGAACAGGAAGTTCGCGACGATGTTTACGCTCGAGACCGCCACCATGATCGTGAAGCCCCAGCGAATCTGCCGCCGTGGCTCGATCTTGCCGGCGAGGCGGCCGGACAACCAGGCGCCACCCATGATGCCGGCGATGGTGACGCAGAAGAACCAGAAGAACTGCGTCGGCGCGAGGTCGAGCAGTTCGCCGAGGAAGGCAGGCGCCGACAGCACGTAGAGGAACATCCCGTTGAAGGGAATGCCGCTCGCGAAAGCGAGCAGCATGAAGCGCGGCTGGCCGACGAGCTCGGCGTAGCCGCGCATCAGGTTGCGCACGTTGAACGGCTGGCGCGCCGTGGGATGCAGCGTCTCGGGCAGCAGCCGGTAGTTGGCGATCCACAGCGCGAGGCCGAGCCCCGCCAGAAGCCAGAACACCGAGGGCCAGCCGAACCTGACGTAGAGCACGCCGCCGATCAGCGGCGCAACTGCCGGGGCCACGCCGAAGAAGATCGTGACCTCCGACATGACGCGCTGCGCCTGGGCGGGCGGGAACATGTCACGGATCACCGCGCGCGAAACCACGATGCCGGCACCGGTCGAAAGGCCTTGCAGCGCGCGGCAGAAGATTAGCTGCGCGATCGTGTGCGACAGCGCGCACCCGATCGAGGACAGGGTGAACGCGGCCACGCCCCACAGGATCACCGGCCGGCGGCCGAAGCTGTCGGCGAGCGCCCCATGGAACAGGTTCATCGCGGCAAAGCCGAACAGGTAGGCCGACAGCGTCTGCTGCATCTGGACCGGGGTGGCGTTCAGCGCGCGCCCCATCGACCCGAACGCCGGCAGGTAGGTGTCGATGGCGAACGGGCCCAGCATGCCCAGGCAGGCGAGCAGCAGGGACAGCGCCCACATGGGTCCTGTCCATAGCTTGGCGGCGTCGGGGTTCACGGCGTGATCGTCGTAGTCGGGGATGGCGGGTGGGTGAGGATCCGGAATTGCGCCGCAGGCGGGTTACGCGCGGGGGGCGTCGCTTGCACGGGCGGCCCTCCTATCGCCTTTTCGTGAGCGACCCCTTTGCGGCCGCCCGGCGTCCAGGCGCTGCCGGCAGCGCCATTGTCACAGCGCTCGCCGAAACGTGCGCCGCACCTCGGGGGCGCCGATCCGGGAAACGCTCGACGTTAGCGTGGACACGAGCCGATGGCGGACGCGGGACACGCCCATGCGGAGTCCACGAGAGCCGTCGCGTCTTGCTCCTCGCGCCGTCGCAAGCGCGATGCCGGACGCGCCACTGCGCTTCCGGGACACCGCCGCGATGGATGCATCGCGAAACGGCCCGTCGGGGAGCCGCCGCGAGCGGCTGCTCGCACCTGGGTCGCGAGCGCTGCCGGGGGCGGTTTCCCCTCGGGGGCTCGGGATCTCGGAAGCCGTGAATGGATCCGATGGCCGAGCGGACCGCCCGGACGAGGCCAATCAAGGCGCGAAGGGCAGCCTAGCTGGGCCTCACTATACGATGGGTCGGGCCCCGTCGCGCTCCCCGATCGCAGGAAACGCACGACACCGCGTTGTCGTTCTGACTCGCGCTATGGAGCGCATGCGCAATGCCGAGTGCCGCCGTTCGGGGCGCACGAGCGACGGGTCGGCGCGGTTTCTCAGGCCGTCGCCGACCGCCCCGAGACCACCGCGGCAACGACGCGATCCATCAGCGCGACCGATTCGTCGAGCGCGCGCGCCGCGCCGCTGCGCAGTGCCTGCGCCAGCGCCTCGGGTGCAAGCGAGCGGGCGCCGCCGGCGGCGGACGTGAAAAGATAGATGGTCTGCCGCGGGCTGATCCACGTCAGCTTCGTGCGCTGAGTCTCGTGGCCGTCGGCGAACTCGACCACGGTGCCGCGCTGCATCGCCATGACGGCGTGCACGTAGAAGTCTTCGATGCCCGGGGCGACGGACGCTGCATCCTGCGGCGCCGGGACGGATTGATCGTTCGCAGCAGGACCGCCCTCGGCCGACGGCGCTTCGGCGCCAACCATAGGCTGCGCCTTGGCCGCGGTAACGATCGCGGTGTGCGTTTCCATCAGCTGGTTGAAGAACGCCTGCCGGGAGTCGTCGGGCATGCGCGCGGCGCTCATGCCGCGCGAGAGGCTCTTCATGAGCGTCGGCAGCATCGCCGCGAGCTGGCCGACCTCGTTGCGACGCAAGCTGCCGACACTCCACACGAGCGCGTCGGCGACGCCGAGGCGATGCGTCCACGAGTCGTCGCCCTGTAGCCCGCCGAGGTAGGCGTCGACGAGGACCTTGGTCCACCATTCGAGCAGGAAGTCGCGCACGAAGTCCGGTGTGCGCCGGTGAAGGCGCCGGCGCACTTCGGCGAGCGCCGACGCGTGCGCGATCTCCGCCTGCTCCTGCTGCTCGAGCTCCTGCGCGGCCGCCGCGAGCACCTCTTCGCGCTTCGCCGCGTCCTCGGCGACCGCGCGCTCGATGCGCGCGATGGCGTCGTTGAACATCGAGAGGTCGTCCTTGAACTCGGCAACGATCTCCTCGACCACCGCATGCAAGCTGGTGACGAACGCGCCCTCGGCGCTCGCGTCGGTGGTCGGGTCGGTGCCGAGCGCGGCGATGCGGTCGAGCAGCTGGCGCATCGGGTGCTGGCGCCGCGCGAAGAACGTGCGGTCGAGCACTGCCGCCTTCACGGCGACGATCTGCAGGCGCGCGACCTCGGCCTTCACGCTTTGCGGCAGCGCGCGGTCATGGAGGATGTAGTCGAACACCACCGTGACCAGCTCGATGGTGAGCTGGTCGAGCGGGTGCACCTGCGCGCGCGTCTCGAGGTCGAACGCGGCGAGGAAATTCACCGCGCTCGCCTCGACATTGCCGACGAGCTCCGGCGCGGCCTGCATCTGCGCGAGCGATGCGAGCAGCGCCGGACTTGCGGGCAGGCCCATTGCCGGCTCGAAGGCGTAGCGCGCCGGCTCCACCAGCATGCGCGCGACGTGCTCGCGCGCCTCCGGCGTGCTCTCGAGCACCTGCGCGAGCGCCATCGACAGCTCCGCCTGCGATGGCGGCATGGCGGCGAGCCCCTGGCTGTGATCGAGCCCGTCGCCGACCGCCATCTGCTGCGAGACGTACATGCCCGGCGCGCCGCCCGAGACGGCGCCGAAACCGCCGCCGGCAACGCCGCCATGCGCGCTGCCCCCCGGTTGTCCGGGCAGACCGCCCGAGCCGAGGCCCGGGGTGCCCGCGCCACCGATGGCTGGCATCGCACCGCCACCGCCCGGCGCACCGGTGCCGACGCCCGCGAGGCCGCCGCCGTGTCCCACGCCGCCGCCGCCCTGGCCGGCACGCGCGCGCTGCGCGTAGGCGAGTAGCTCGGAGAGGCGCATGCCCTGCGTCCTGCCCGCGAGGCCGCCGAGCGCAGCGGCCGTCGGGATGCGCATCGAGGTCGACATGGCCAGCGCGGCGGCACGCGCGGCGCCGCCGTCGTGGGCGCGTCGCACGTGGTGCCGGATCACCGGCAGCACGCGGTGCGCGATGAGGTTTTGGTTGACGTCGGCGTAGATGGTGCCCATGCCCGCCGACATGTAGGGCTGGAAGGCATTGAGCAGTGCCGTCTTCACCGCGAGCTCTGCCGGGATCTGATCGCAGGCGCGCTTCAGCGCCTCGATGATCGCCTCGGGCGCGATCGGGTTGTCGTCGTCGCCGAGCTCCTCGTTCGCGAGCAGGTGTCCGATGCGCGTGCGCACGCCGAGGAGCTGGTCGGGATCGATCTTGTCCTTCGCTTTGCGCGCGAGCTGGCTGACGACGATCTGCTCCTCGATGGCGTTGTCCTCAACGAGCGTCAGCGTGCCCGCCGCCTCCGCCGCCTCCTGCGCCGGCATCGCCGCCGGACGGCCGTCGAGGCGGCGATCGAAGACCTCGAGGAAGTTGCGGTCGAAGGCGACTGCCAGCTCGCCGCGGTGCTTGCGCAGGTGCGATATCGCCTCGAGCAGGATCTGCTGTTCCGTGATGCGCGTCGACGCCTCGACGAGCCGCAGCAGGTCGTCCTCGAGCTTCTCGAGCGCGTCGCAGACGATGCGGTTCAGACGGTCGCGCACCAGCGCGCGGCAGTGATTGAGGACGGTGCGCGAACCGAGCGGTGTGGTTACCTGGGAGGTGTCGAGGGCGGGGGCGGTCTGTGCGGACGTGGGCATGGTCGCGCGGCACGGTACGCGCGGCAGTCGCCGCGCACGGCAGCAATATGCCAGATGAATATCGGCCGTCGCTGCCGACGCGCTCCCGGTGTGAACGCCTTCACGTCTTCCGGGGACGAACTGACGAACGGCGCCCGCCGCGGCACGAGCGGTGCGGCGGGAAGTCGACAGTCGGCCGTCAAGGCGGCGCTCGCGGCGTCACTGCACCCGCGTGCAGGCCCAGGCGACCACTTTGCAGTTCGGGTCGCGGCAGGTGGCGCGCGCGCGCACCTCGGCCTCGCGCGCTGTCGCGCCGATCGCCGTCACCGGGCCCGACGCGCCGTCGAGCAGCACGCCGCAGTTGGAGCTGAAAGTGAGCTCGATGATGCAGTCCGGATCGGCGCAGCTCTGCAGCGCCGCGACGCTCGCCTCGCGCTCGCTCGGATAGTCGTACGAATAGCCGAACTCTCCGGTCCCGCGCTGGTAGGCGATGGCGCCCCAGTACTCCAACGGGACGACGGGAACGCCGGGGACGTAGCCCGGCGGATAGGCCGGCACGTAGATCACCGGGGGCCGGATCGGCGCGGGGAGAGGCGTCGCGACCTGGGCGAAGGTCGTACCGCAGCTTGCGGCGAGGAGCGCGGCTGCGGCAAGGAGCTTGTTCTTCATTTCGTGCACGCCCAGGTGAGGATTTCGCAATCGGCGCCGCACTTGCGCAGCGCCTTGGCTTCCGCCTCCGCCCGCGTCGCGCCTTCGACGGCAACGACCTTGTGCCGCTCCCTGGCGATCGCCGCGGCGCCGCAGCCGTTGCGGAATCCGACGAGGATCTCGCAGCTGTCGTCGCCGCACTGGCGCAGCGCCTCGACGTGCGCGGCACGGCTGGTCGGAAAGTCGTAGGCGTAGCCGAAGGTTTCGGTCCCCGGCTTCGCCGCGATCGCGCCGAAGCCGGCGCGCGGCTGGGTCACATTGTGGCGCCAAGCACCCATGGCGCGAACTCGTCCTCGCCGTACCCCCACAGCTCGCTCTTCGTCTTCTCGCCGGAAGCGGCGCCCAGCAGACGATCGAAGATGCGCGCGCCCGCCGAGGCGACGGACTCGGTCCCGTCCACGATCGTGCCGCAGTCGATGTCCATGTCGTCTTCCTGCCGCGCGAAGAGCGCCGAGCTCGTGGCGAGCTTGAGCGAGGGCGAGGGCTTGCAGCCGTAGGCGGAGCCGCGTCCGGTCGTGAAGCAGACGACGTTCGCGCCGCCGGCGACCTGACCCGTAGCCGAGACCGGGTCGTAGCCGGGCGTGTCCATGAAGACGAGCCCCTTCGCCGTCACCGGCTCGGCGTACTCGACCACGTCGACGAGGTTCGTGGTACCGCCCTTCGCGACCGCGCCCAGCGACTTCTCGAGGATGGTCGTGAGTCCGCCCGCCTTGTTGCCGGGAGACGGGTTGTTGTTCATCTCCATACCGTGCCGGGCGGTGTACTCCTCCCACCAGCGGATGCGGCGCACGAGCTTCTCCGCCACCGCGCGCGACGCCGCGCGACGCGTGAGAAGGTGCTCTGCGCCGTAGATCTCCGGCGTCTCCGAGAGGATCGCCGCGCCGCCGTGGCGAACGAGCAGGTCCACGGCGGCGCCGAGTGCCGGGTTGGCGCTGATGCCGGAGTAGCCGTCCGAGCCGCCGCATTGCAGGCCGAGGACGAGGTGGCTCGCCGGGACGCTCTCGCGCCGCACGCGGTTCGCGTCCGGCAGCAGCTCGCGGATGCGCGCGACGCCTTCGTCGACCGCCTTGCGCGTGCCGCCTGTCGTCTGGATGTCGTAGGCGTGCAGGCGGCGACCGCGGGCAAGGCCCTGCGCCGCGAGCAGATCGGCGATCTGGTTGGCCTCGCAGCCGAGGCCGACGAGCAGCGCGCCGTGGAAGTTGGGATGTCGGATGTAGCCCGCGATGGTCCGCCGCAGGACGTCCATCGGCTCGCCGTGCGACGCCATGCCGCAGCCGGTCTTGTGCGTCACGGCGACGACGCCGTCGACGTTCGGGTACCGGTCGAGCCGATCCTCGAAGTGCTTCGCGATCAGCCGCGCGACGGTCGCCGAGCAGTTCACGCTCGTGATCACGCCGATGTAGTTGCGCGTCGCGACGCGACCGTCCTCCCGGACGATGCCCCGGAAGGTCGCCTGCGGCAGGACCGGCTCGACCGGCTTCGCGTCCGCACAGAATGCGTGATCGCGGGCGAAGTCGCCCATCGAGAGATTGTGGACGTGGACGTGCTCGCCGGCGCGGATCTCGCGCGTGGCGAAGCCTATGACTTGTCCGTAGCGCCGCACCGGGGCGCCGCGCTTCACGTCGCGCATCGCGATCTTGTGGCCGGCCGGCACGCGCTGCAAGGCGCGGACTTGCTCCCGCGCGAGCAGCACACCATCCGCAACGTCTGCCCTGGCGATCACGACGTCGTCTGCGGGGTGGAGGCGGATGACGAGCTCGGCGGGCTGGAGCATGCGCAAGGATTCTACGCTGCGGCAAGCGGAGCCCGAAAAGGTTCACCGCAGAGGCGCAGAGCGCGCAAAGGGACGCAGAGGGGCAGGATCGGTTCGCCCCAGCGAGGCGCGGTTATCGCTGGCGACGGGAAAACCTGTCGGCGCGCCCCCCTGCGTTCTCTGCGCTCTCCGCGGTGAAGGTCTTCTGCCTTCAGTACCGCCGTGGCGCGAGCGCCACCGCCTGCCGGAGTGCCTCGAGCATGCTCCGCTCGTCGGCCTGCCCGGTACCCGCGATGTCGAACGCCGTGCCGTGGTCCACCGACGTGCGCAGGATCGGCAGTCCGGCGGTGATGTTCACGCCGTACTCGACGCCCATCACCTTCACCGGGGCGTGGCCCTGATCGTGGTACATCGCGACGACGAGGTCGAAGTCGCCGCGCGCCGCGCGGTAGAAGAGCGTGTCGGCCGGATGCGGCCCGGTGACGTCCCAGCCACGCGCCGCGCAGGCGCGGATTGCCGGCACGATCTTCGTCTCCTCTTCGCCGTGACCGAAAAGCCCGCCTTCGCCGGCGTGGGGGTTGATGCCGCACACCGCGATGCGGGGGTTCGCGAAGCCCGCGCGCGCGAGCAGGTCGCGACCGCGTGCGATCGTGCGTTCAACGAGCGGCGGGTCGATGCGCGCGATGCCGTCGAGCAGGCCGACGTGCGTGGTGACGTGGATCACCTTGAGCTTCGGCGCCATGAGCATCAGCGAGACTTCGGCGGTGTTCGTCAACGCGGCAAGCAGCTCGGTGTGGCCGGGGTAGCGATGCCCGGCGAGATTGAGCGCTTCCTTGTTGATCGGGGCCGTGCAGACCGCCTCGGCCCGCTCTTGGACCGTCAGCGCCACCGCGCGCTCGATGCAGCGGTACG
>Ga0209594_1001415_pt1 | contig 12020 bp, 8 predicted proteins | sample AshMeaCrysSpring_FD_184126 | JGI IMG/M metagenome (GOLD analysis project Ga0209594, IMG submission 184126) | Groundwater microbial communities from Big Spring, Nevada to study Microbial Dark Matter (Phase II) - Ash Meadows Crystal Spring... | ecosystem: Environmental > Aquatic > Deep subsurface >...
GGCGGCGGATCTCATCCTTCACCTCGTCGAACGGTCGCGGCGCGGCCGCCTTGTACTCGACGATGCGGCCCGCCATCAGGGCGTTGGGGCCGACTTCGATCGCGTCGGTGTTGCGCTTGCCCTGGATCGACTCCGGGGCGAACAGCGCCTGCACGAACTTGGCGTTGCCGAGCGCGAGCTGCTGCACCTGCGACCGCGTGACGAGCGGCGTCTGCACGACCTCGACGCCGAGCGCCTTCGCCGCCGGCGCGAGCGAGTCGGCCTGCTCGTAGACCAGGTTCTGCAGCTGGTCGGCGGCCTGCGCGAACTGCGCCTGCGCCTTGCTGCGCTTCAACTCCTGCTCGATCTCGCCCTTGACCTCGTCGAAGGCGCGCGTGCGCCCGGGGTCGACGCCGGCGACGCGGATCACGTGCCAGCCGAAGTCGGTCTCGACGGGGCCAACGATGTCGCCGGCCTTGGCCGCGAAGACCGCGTCCTCGAACGCCTTGACCATCGAGCCGCGCGCGAACTTGCCGAGGTCGCCGCCCTGGGCCGCGGAGCCGGGATCGTCGGAGCTGGCCTTGGCGACTTCCGCGAAGCGCGCGGGCGCCGCGCGGACCTCGCGCGCGAGCCGCTCTGCCTTCTCCTTCGCGGCCGCCTTGTCGGCGGCGCTCGCGTCCGGCTTCACCGCCACGAGGATGTGCGATGCCTGCCGCTCCTCGGCCTTCGAGTAGGTCTTGATGTTGTCGTCGTACTGCTTTCGCACCTCCGCCGCGTCGACGGTCACCTTGCCGGCGAGCGCGGGCAGCGTGAGCATCAGGTACTCGACCTTCGCCTGCTCGGGCGTCTGGAAAGCCTTCTGGTTCTGCTCGTAGAACGCCTTCACTTCGGCGTCGTCGACCTTGACGTCCCTGGCGAACGGCTCGGCGTCGACGGTCGCGGCGGCGACCTCGCGCTGCTGCTCCAGCAGCGCCACGAAGCGCTCGGCGGAGCTCCTCGCCACGATGTTGCCGCCGGAGAGCGGATCCGAGAGCGGCGCGAGAACGAGCTCCTCGCGCAGGCGCTGCTCGAACATCGCGGGCGTCATGTTCTGCGCGGCGAGGAGCTGCCGGTAGCGCTCCGGGGAGAACTTGCCGTCGACGCGGAAGGCTTCGATCTCGTCGATCGCGCGCGCCAGCTCGGCATCGGTGACGCGAAAGCGCTGCTCCTGCGCCTGCTTCTGGAGCAGGCGCTGAGAGACGAGCTGCTCGACCAGCGAGTAGCGGACCTCGGGGTTGTCGAAGATCGCCGGGTCGAACGCGCGTCCCATCGTCTGGCGCATGCGGTCCTGCTGCTGGCGGACCAGTTCGTCGAACTCGGCCCGGGTCACCTCCGCCCCGCCGACCGTCGCGATCGGCGCGGACTGCGCGTCCCGGCGGAAGTAGTAGTCGACGCCCACGAAGGCGAACGGGATGATGAGCAACGCGAGGATGACCTGCGCGATGCGTTTGTTTTTGGCGACGAGGTCGAACATCGCGTGCGGGGCCGTTGGGGCGCTCGGCAGACGCCGCCGGGGGCGGCGGCGAGGGTTACAAAAAAGGGCGAGCCTTGCGGTCGCCCTGGGAAGGTTGGCGGAGTGGACGGGACTCGAACCCGCGACCCCCGGCGTGACAGGCCGGTATTCTAACCAACTGAACTACCACTCCCGCGTCGTGATTCCGCGCATTGTTGCCGACGGTGCCGGAAACCGCCGCCGCGGCGCGCGCCGCGGTCAACCTGCTGGTGGGTGCTGAGAGGATCGAACTCCCGACATTCGCCTTGTAAGGGCGACGCTCTACCGGCTGAGCTAAGCACCCGATCGCCTTCCCCGCCCGCGTGCCGCCCGGCGCGAAAGGCCCTGGCCGAAGTTCGCTAGTTTAGCGAATCCTTGAGCTCTTTGCCAGCCCGGAATTTCGGAACCTTCGCGGCCTCGATCGTGATCGAGGCGCCGGTGCGAGGGTTGCGACCCGACCGGGCGGTGCGCTTGCCCACGTAGAATGAGCCGAAGCCCACCAGCGTGACGATGTCGCCGTTCCTGAGCGAGCTCTTGATCGAGTTCACCGTCGCGTCGAGCGCCCGTCCGGCCGCTGCCTTGGAGATGTCGGCATGCTTGGCGATGGCGTCGATCAGCTCGGACTTGTTCACGAATCGGTCCCCTTGTCGGAGTCTGGCCAGCGCGGCACGCAGGCGCTGGACGACCTTTATAGCTTTCGCGATTTCGCGGTGTCAATACGCGGTTTGCGCCACCGCGCGCCTTGCCTCGCGGGGCGCGAACGGCTGGGCGCGCCGGCCGTGCCGCGCGGGGTTCCGCGAACGTGTCGCGCGACGGAGGTCCCCCGCCGTACCCCGCGCCCCCTGCATGGTCAGTGCTTGAGAATCGCCGGCGTCGCATCGGCCGGCGCGGGCGGCGGCACCGCGCCCTCCGGCTTGTCCTTCTCCTCGGCGAGGGGCGCAGGCCGGCTCTCCAGCGCCGCCTCGAGCACCTGGTCGATCCAGCGGACCGGGCGGATCTCGATGCGGCTCTTGATCTCATCGGGGATCTCGGTCAGGTCCTTGACGTTCTCCTCGGGGATCAGCACCGTCTTGATGCCGCCCCGGCCCGCGGCGAGCAGCTTCTCCTTCAAGCCGCCGATGGGCAGGACTTCGCCGCGCAGCGTGATCTCGCCGGTCATCGCGACGTCGCATCGCACCGGGATGCCGGTCAGCACGGAGACGATGGCGGTGACGATCGCGCAGCCGGCCGACGGCCCGTCCTTCGGGGTCGCGCCCTCGGGCAGGTGGATGTGCAGGTCGGTCTTCTGGTAGAAGTCCGCGGCGATGCCGAGGTCGCGGCTGCGGTGGCGCACGACCGACAGCGCGGCGGCGATCGACTCGTTCATCACTTCGCCGAGCTTGCCGGTGGTCGTGGTCTTGCCCTTGCCGGGCAACGTCACCGCCTCGATCGTGAGAAGGTCGCCGCCGACCTCGGTCCAGGCGAGGCCGGTGACCTGGCCGACCTGGTTCTTCTTCTCGGCGATGCCGAACGTGTAGCGGCGAACGCCGAGGTACTTCTGCAGGTTCTTCGCGTTGATCTCGATCGGGCCCTTCGCCGCGCGCGACTTGCCCTCGCTCTCCTTCAGCACGACGCTCTTCACCACCTTGCGGCAGATCTTGCTGATCTCGCGCTCGAGGCTGCGCACGCCGGCTTCGCGCGTGTAGTAGCGCACGATGTCGCGCAGCGCCGTCTCTGCGACGCGCAGCTCCTCCGGCCGGATGCCGTTGGCCTTCATCTGCTTCGGCAGCAGGTACTGCCTGGCGATCGCGATCTTCTCGTCCTCGGTGTAGCCGGACAGCCGGATCACCTCCATGCGGTCGAGCAGCGGCGCGGGGATGTTCATCGTGTTCGCCGTGGCGACGAACATCACGTCGGAGAGGTCGTACTCCACCTCGACGTAGTGGTCGACGAACGTCGAGTTCTGCTCGGGGTCGAGCACCTCGAGCAGCGCCGACGACGGGTCGCCGCGGAAATCCATGCCGATCTTGTCGACCTCGTCCAGCAGGAACAGCGGGTTGCGCACGGCGACCTTGGTCATGTTCTGCAGGATCTTGCCGGGCATAGAGCCGATGTAGGTGCGACGGTGGCCGCGGATCTCGGCCTCGTCGCGCACGCCGCCCAGGCTCATCCGCACGAACTTTCGGTTCGTGGCCTTGGCGATCGACTGGCCGAGCGAGGTCTTGCCCACCCCCGGCGGCCCGACGAGGCAGAGGATCGGCGCCTTGAGGCGATCGACGCGCTGCTGCACCGCGAGGTACTCGAGGATGCGCTCCTTGACCTTCTCGAGGCCGTAGTGGTCGGCGTCGAGCACCTTGACCGCGTTGCCGAGGTCCTTGTTGATCTTGCTCTTCTTGCGCCAGGGAAGGCCCACCAGCGTGTCGATGAAGTTGCGCACGACCGTCGCCTCGGCGGACATCGGCGACATCATCTTGAGCTTCTTCAGCTCCGACTGTGCCTTCGCCTCCGCCTCCTTGGACATTCGGGCGGCCTTGATCTTCTTCTCCATCTCGTCGAGGTCGGCGTTCTCGTCGCCCTCGCCCAGCTCCTTCTGGATCGCCTTCACCTGCTCGTTCAGGTAGTACTCGCGCTGGCTCTTCTCCATCTGCCGCTTGACGCGGCCGCGGATGCGCTTCTCGACCTGGAGGATGTCGACCTCGCCCTCGAGCACGCCGAGCAGGTGCTCGAGGCGCTTCGCCACGTCGCCCATCTCGAGCATCTGCTGCTTCTGCTCGAGCTTCAACGGAAGGTGGGCGGCGATCGCGTCGGCAAGGCGGCCGCCGTCGTCGATCCCGGACATCGAGGTGAGGATCTCCGGCGGGATCTTCTTGTTGAGCTTCACGTACTGGTCGAACTGGGCGAGAAGCGTGCGGCGCATCGCCTCGACCTCGTTGGCGTGGCCCGGGTCGCCGGCCATCGGCTGCACGTCGGCGGACAGGTACTCGCCCATGTCGGTGACCACGCCGACGCGCGCGCGCTTGGTCCCCTCGACCAGCACCTTCACCGTGCCGTCGGGGAGCTTCAGCATCTGCAGGATCGTGGCGATGCTGCCGATTTCGTACAGGTCGTCGGCCGCAGGGTCGTCCTTCGCCGCCTGCTTCTGGGCGACGAGCAGGATGTGCTTGCCCGCCTCCATCGCGGCGTCGAGCGCCTTGATCGACTTCGGGCGGCCGACGAACAGCGGGATCACCATGTGCGGGAACACGACCACGTCCCGAAGCGGCAGGAGCGGCAGCGTGGCGATGTCCGATGCGACGACAGGGTTATCTGATGCCATGGAGTGCCTTTGCAAGGGGTCTGCCGGCGAACATGGGGCCGGGCCCGGCGCAGGACAACCGCCCGGGAAGCCTCAGGGTATCAAAAGGGGGGGACCCTGCCCCGCCGTCCTTAATCGCCGGTCCCGCGCGAGGCCGCGCGGGAGGCTAGGCCGCGCCGCCGGCGACCTTCGGGGCGTCGGCGTACACCAGGAGCGGCTTGCCCTCGTTGGCGATGGTCGCCTCGTCGACGATGCAGCGCGACAGGTTCGACAGCGAAGGCAGGTCGTACATCACGTCGAGCAGCGTCTGCTCGAGGATCGAACGCAGGCCGCGCGCCCCGGTCTTGCGGGCGAGCGCCTTGCGGGCGATCGCCCGCAGCGCGGGCTCCCGGATCTCCAGTTCGACGCCTTCCATCCGGAACATCTTCTGGTACTGCTTCAAGAGGGCGTTCTTGGGCTCGACCAGGATCTGGATCAGCGCGGCCTCGTCGAGTTCGTCGAGCGTGGCCACGACCGGCAGGCGTCCGACGAACTCCGGGATCAGGCCGAACTTGATCAGGTCCTCGGGCTCCACCTCGCGCAGGAGCGCTATCGTGCTCTTGCGGTCGTCCGGGCTCGCGACCTCGGCGCCGAAGCCAATGCCGGTCTTCGCCGTGCGCTGGCGGATGATCTTCTCGAGGCCGTCGAAGGCGCCGCCGCAGACGAACAGGATGTTGGTCGTGTCGACCTGGACGAACTCCTGGTTGGGGTGCTTGCGCCCGCCCTGCGGCGGCACGCTCGCGATCGTCCCCTCGATCAGCTTGAGCAGGGCCTGCTGCACGCCCTCGCCCGACACGTCGCGGGTGATCGAGGGGTTGTCGCTCTTGCGCGAGATCTTGTCGATCTCGTCGATGTAGACGATGCCGGTCTGCGCCTTCTCGACGTCGTAGTCGCACTTCTGCAGCAGCTTCTGGATGATGTTCTCGACGTCCTCGCCGACGTAGCCCGCTTCGGTGAGCGTGGTCGCGTCGGCGATGACGAAGGGCACGTCCAGCAGCCGCGCGAGCGTCTGCGCGAGGAGCGTCTTGCCCGAGCCGGTGGGCCCGATCAGCAAGATGTTGGACTTGGCGAGCTCGACCTCGTCGTCCTTGCCGCCCGACTCGAGCCGCTTGTAGTGGTTGTAGACGGCGACGGCGAGGATCTTCTTCGCCGGCTCCTGGCCGATCACGTACTGATCGAGGATCTGCCGGATCTCGTGCGGCGTCGGCAGCTTGCTGCGGTCGGTGCGGGCCGACTCCGCCGCCGCGCCCTCCTCGCGGATGATGTCGTTGCAGAGCTCGATGCACTCGTCGCAGATGAACACCGACGGGCCGGCGATCAGCTTGCGGACCTCGTGCTGGCTCTTGCCGCAGAACGAGCAATAGAGGAGCTTGTCGCCCGGGGATTTGTCGGCCATTCAGGAACCTGCGGCGCGCGTTGGCGCGATCACTGTACCGTCACGCGGCCCGGCGTTGCAAGACCTTGTCGACGAGCCCGTATTCCTTCGCCTCGTCGGCGGTGAGGAAGTTGTCCCGGTCGGTGTCGCGCTCGATGTTGGCGATCGGCTGGCCGGTGTGCTCGGCGAGGAGCTTGTTGAGGCGGTCGCGCAGGCTCAGGATGTACTTGGCGTGAATCTCGATGTCGGAGGCCTGCCCCTGGAAGCCGCCGAGCGGCTGGTGAATCATCACCGTGGAGTTCGGCAGCGCGTAGCGCTTGCCCTTGGCGCCGGCCGCGAGGAGGAACGCGCCCATCGAGGCGGCCATCCCGACGCACAGCGTCGACACGTCCGGCTTGATGAACTGCATCGTGTCGTAGATCGCGAGTCCCGCGGCGATCGAGCCGCCCGGCGAGTTGATGTAGAAGTGGATGTCCTTGTCCGGGTTCTCGGACTCGAGGAACAGCATCTGCGCGACGACCAGGTTGGCGGTCGCGTCGTTGACCGGCCCGACGATGAAGACGACGCGTTCCTTGAGGAGGCGCGAGTAGATGTCGTACGCGCGTTCGCCGCGTCCGCTCTGCTCGATCACCATCGGGATGAGGCCCAGGCCCCTCGGCTCTTCCATGTGCGTCACCTGCTGGGTTGGACCCGGATGCGCAGAGGCCGCCGGGTCGACAATGTCAAATATCCGACAACGATGGATCTCCGGGCGCCAGCCGTCAAGCCTCCCGCGGCGGCGCCCGCCGGACGGAACGTCCGGCCGGCACCGGCGGCACCGGCTGCGGAAGGCGCCCCGCTTCCCGGCGACGCCCCGGTCACCCGCGGGCAGGCCCCATCAGCGCCTCGAAGCTCGTCGGCTTGGAAACGACCTTGGCACGCGAAAGCACCCAATCGACAACGTTGCGCTCGAGCGCCATGGCCTCGAAATCGGCAAGCCGCTCCGGCTTCTCGTAATGCCAGCGAACCACGGCGTCGGGCTGCTCGTAGGTCTGGGCGGTCTCGCGCACCAGCGCCTTCACCTGGTCGGGCTTCGCGGCAAGCTTCTGGCTGCGGACCAGTTCCCCGACGACGAGCCCCAGCGCGACGCGGTTCTCGGCCTGGGCGCGGAAGAGCTCCGGCTTCAACTGGATGTCCTCGGGCTTCATCCCCTGCTGCCGCAGGTCCTGCGCCATGCGCTCCAGCATGCCCTGGGCCTCGATGTCGACCAGCGAGCGCGGCAGCGGGAACGCGGCGAGCGAGCGCAGCCCGGCGAAGACCTGGTCCTTGAGCACGCTGTCCAGCTTGCGCTTGAGCTCGAGCCCGAGGTTCGCCGCGACTTCCGAGCGAAGGTCCTCGAGCCGGCCGCTCGCGATACCGAAGGCCTTGGCGAAGTCGTCGTCGAGCGGCGGCAACTCGGGCGCCCGCACGGCGCGCACGTCGACCGCGAACTGCGCGGTCTTCCCGGCCACGTCCTTGCCATGGTAGTCGGCGGGGAATGTCAGCGGGAATTCGACGCGGCCGCCCGCGACCGCGCCCGTGAGCGCCGCCTCGAACTCGGGCAGCATCCGGCCCTCGCCCAGTTCGACGGTGAAGTCGTTCGCCTGACCGCCCGGGAACTCGACGCCGTCGATGGTGCCGGTGAAGTCGACCACCACCCGGTCGCCCTGCGCGGCGGGGCGGCCGGCATCATTCCACGCGGCGCGTTGCTTGCGCAGCACCTCGAGCGTGCGATCGACGTCGGCGGCCACCACCTCGACCTCCGGGCGCTCGATCGACAGTGCGGACACGTCGGGGGTGGCGACTTCCGGATAGACCTCGAACACCGCCGAGAACTCGATCGCGTCGTTCGCGGGCGCCTCGCCGCCGCTCCTGGGCTCGATGCGGGGGTAGCCGGCGACACGGATGTTCTGGCTGCGCACCGCCTCGTCGAAGCTCGAGCGCACCGCGTCGCTGATCACGTCGGACCGCACCTGCGGGCCGTACTGCTGCGCGATCATCTTCATCGGAACGTGCCCGGGACGAAAGCCCGGCACCTTGACGGTCTTCGCGAGCCGGGCGAGCCGCTTCTTCACTTCGCTTTCGACGCCGGCGAGCGGAACCGCGACGTTCAATCGCCGGGTGAGATCGCCGAGGTTCTCGAGAGTGGTTTGCATGCCTAAGAAGTCCTTGCCAGTGTCCACGCTGCCCGGGCTCGAAGGGCGCGGGCGGCGGTACGCGCGCCGCGGATCGATCGACGCGGGGTGGTGCGAAAGGGGGGACTCGAACCCCCACGGGGGTCACCCGCCGGAACCTAAATCCGGTGCGTCTACCAATTCCGCCACTTTCGCGAGCCGCGGAAAAGCGGCGCAGTATAGCATTCAGGAATCAGGCATCAGAGGACAGGGATCAGAGTCCGTCCCGTATCTTCCGACTGCTGTCCTCTGACTCCTGATCACTGATGCCCGCCATCGACCACTACGAGAACTTCCCGGTCGCCTCGCGGCTGGTCCCGGCGCGGCTGCGCCCGGCGGTGGTTGCGGTCTACCGGTTCGCGCGCGCGGCCGACGACCTGGCCGACGAGGGCGATGCGCCCGCCGGTGCGCGCCTCGCGGCGCTCGATACCTTCGAGCACGCGCTCGACGCGATCGGGCGCGGCGATACGCCGCCGCTTGCGCCGTTCCCGGCGCTCGCCCTGGCGATCCGCGGGCACGGGCTGCCGCTCACCCCGTTCCGGGACCTGCTCTCGGCGTTCCGGCAGGACGTCGCGACGACCCGCTACGCCACGCGCGGCGACCTCCTCGACTACTGCGCGCGCTCCGCCAACCCGGTGGGCCGGATCATGCTCGCGCTGTTCGGCGTCGCCGGCGCGAACGCCAATCGCGCGAGCGACGCCATCTGCACCGGCCTGCAGCTCGCGAACTTCTGGCAGGACGTGGCGGTCGACGCGGCGAAGGGACGGATCTACGTGCCGGGCGAGGACCTCGCGCGCTTCGGCGTCCGCGCGGAGGACGTCCTCGCCGGCCGCCCGGGCGGCGACTGGCGCGCCCTGATGGCTTACGAGACCGCGCTCACCCGCGTGCACTTCGTCGCGGGACGGCCGCTCCTCGAGGCGCTGCCGTGGCGCTTGCGGCTCGAGATCGGCGCGGTGATCGCCGGCGGCTCGCGCATCCTCGACCGCATCGACGCCGTCGGCGGCGACGTGTTCGCGCGCAGGCCGACGCTGCGGGGTCTCGACTGGGTCGCCGTGGCGCTGCGCGCGCTCGCTCCGGCGCGAGCGCTCACCGGCCGCGCCGCATGACGCCCGACGCCTACTGCCAGCAGAAGGTCGCGCAGAGCGGCTCGAGCTTCTACTACAGTTTTCTCTTCCTGCCGGCGGAGCGGCGGCGCGCGATCACCGCGCTCTATGCCTACTGCCGCGAAGTCGACGACGTGGTCGACGAGGTCTCCGATCCCGCGGTCGCGCGCGTCAAGCTCGCCTGGTGGCGGCGCGAGGTCGACGCCACGTACGCGGGCACGCCCGAGCACCCCGTCGGCCGCGCGCTGGTCCCGGTGGTCCGCGACTACGCGCTGCCGCGCGACCAGATGCACAGCGTGATCGACGGCATGGCGATGGACCTCGACCAGGTGCGCTACGTCGATTTCCCCGCGCTCGAGCTCTACTGCCACCGCGTCGCGGGCGTCGTGGGCCTCCTGTCGGCCCGGATCTTCGGCTACCGCGAGCCCGGCACGGAGAGCTACGCGCGCGACCTCGGCATCGCGTTCCAGCTCACCAACATCATCCGCGACGTCGGCGAAGACGCGATGCGGGGCCGCATCTACCTGCCGCAGGACGAGCTCGCCCGGTTCGGCGTCGCGCCCTCGGCACTGTTGCGCCGGGAAGGCGGCGAGGGCTTCGTCGCGCTCATGGCGCACCAGGTCGCCCGCGCGAGGGCGTGGTACGAGCGCGCGCTCGCCGCGCTGCCGCCGGCGGATCGCCGGTCGCAGCGTGCCGGGCTCGCGATGGCGGCGATCTACCGCGCGCTCCTCGACGAAATCGCGGACGACGGCTACCGGGTGCTCGACCGCCGCATCGCGCTCACGCCGCTGCGCAAGTTCGCCATTGCCTGGCGGGCGGCCTTCCGCGCCTGAAGGCTCGCGTGCGGATCGCGGTGATCGGCGCCGGCTGGGCCGGATGCACGGCGGCGGTCGATCTCGCCCGGCGCGGCCATGCGGTGGCCGTGTTCGAGGCCGGCGCGGTGCCCGGCGGACGCGCGCGGCGTGTCGTTCGCGCCGGGCTGCCGCTCGACAACGGCCAGCACCTGCTGCTCGGGGCGTATGTCGAGACGCGGCGCGCGCTTGCGCTCGTCCATGGCGACGGCGTCCCGCCCGGTTTGCTTTCGCGACAGCCGCTCGCCATCGTGCCGCTCGCACCCGGACGCGACGCGCTGGCGCTGCGCTCGCGCGGCGGCGGTACGCCCGGGCTCGCGTGGGCCCTGCTGCGGGCGAGTGGTCTGCGGCTCTCCGATCGACTGGGCCTCCTCGCGTGGTTCGCCCGCCTCGCGTCCGCCGGCTTTCGCTGCCCGCCGGACGCCACGGTCGCCGACCTGACCGCGACCTGCCCCGCGGCTGCCGCGCGTGCGCTGCTCGAGCCGCTGTGCATCGCCGCGCTCAACACGTCGCCGGCGCGCGCGTCGGCCCGCGTGTTCGCCAACGTGCTGCGCGCGGCGTTCGCCGGTCCGCGCGGCGCGAGCGACTTCCTGGTCGCGGCGACGGACCTCTCGTCGCTCTATGCAGACGCCGCGCTCGGGCTGGTCGTCCGGGCCGGGGGCGAAGTCGCGCTGCGCACCCGGGCGCGCCTGGTCGCGGTGTCGGACGACGCGGTCCGGCTCGAGGTCGGCCGCGACGAGCGGCTCTTCGACGCGGTCGTGGTCGCAACCGGTCCGCACCAGCTCGCCGACGCGCTCGCCGAAACGTTCGCGGGTGCACCAGCCCTCGACGCGGCCCGGCTGGCCGCGGCCGCGCTCGACTACGAGCCGATCGCCACCGCCTGGCTCGGCTATGCGCAACGCTGTCCGCTCCCGGCACCGGTGCTACGCCTCGACGATTCGCCGGGCCAGTGGCTCTTCGACCGTCCGGACGTGCTGGAGCGTGCGCAGCCCGACCCGGCCCGTCTCCCGCTCGCGCAACTCGTCTCCGTGGTCGTGAGCGCGAGCGGACCCCACGACGCGCTGGACGCACCGGCGCTCGCACGTGCGTGCGACGCGCAGTTGCGGAGGCTCGCGCCCGGCTGGCCCGCGCTCGCCTTCGCTCAGGCGATCACCGAGCGCCGCGCGACCTATGCCTGCACGCCAACGCGGCCACGGCCGGCGAACGCGCTCCCGCATCCGCGCGTCGCGCTCGCAGGCGACTGGCTGGACGACGCCTTCCCGGCGACGCTCGAGGCGGCGGTCCGCACCGGCTTCGCGGCCGCCGACCGGCTCGTCCGCGGGCTGGCGTAGGCCGCCGCTTCCCCCCGCCTGCGCTGCGGGACGCCCGGTCAGCCGCGGCCGCCGCGCGACGTGCCGGCGTGCACGCGCAGCAGCCGCTGCTGCTCGCGGTTCCACTCGCGCTCGCGGATCGCGTGCCGCTTGTCGTACTGCTTCTTGCCCTTGGCGAGCCCGATCTCGATCTTGATGCGGCCGTTCTTGTAGTGGAGGTCGAGCGGCGCGAGCGTGTAGCCGGCGCGCTCGACCTTGCCGACGAGGCGCGAGATCTCCTCGCGGTGCAGCAAGAGCCTGCGCGTGCGGGTCGGGTCGGGCCTGACGTGCGTCGACGCCGTGGTGAGCGGCGAGACGTGCGCCCCG
>Ga0209594_1001420_pt1 | contig 11999 bp, 10 predicted proteins | sample AshMeaCrysSpring_FD_184126 | JGI IMG/M metagenome (GOLD analysis project Ga0209594, IMG submission 184126) | Groundwater microbial communities from Big Spring, Nevada to study Microbial Dark Matter (Phase II) - Ash Meadows Crystal Spring... | ecosystem: Environmental > Aquatic > Deep subsurface...
AAGCATATGAGATGTGTAATTTGCGATTATGTTTACGATGAATCAATAGGTGATCAAGAAAATGGAGTAGCTCCAGGAACAAAATGGGAAAATCTACCAGAAGATTGGGTTTGTCCATTATGTTACGTTGGAAAAGACAATTTTGAAGAAATTTAGTTAATTTGTAGTACTTAACCTCTTAGCAGTATTTGCTAAGAGGTTTTTTTATGATATAATATATGCTTAAGATATATATTTAGAAAGGAAGTGTCATGAAATTAGCAGTACTAGGAAGTGGAAGTAAAGGGAATGCTCTTTTTGTAGAAACTGATAATATCAACTTATTAATCGATGCTGGATTTAGTGGAAAAAAAATAGAGGAACAGTTAAAGAAAATAAATATAGAGATTTGTAATATAGACGGGATTTTAATAACTCATGAACATGGAGATCATATTCAAGGGGCTGGAATATTATCAAGAAAATATGATATTCCTATCTATATTACAAAAGAGAGCTACGAGGCTGGGATACTAAAAATTGGAAAAATAAAAGATGAAAATTTAAGATTTATAGAGGATGCTTTTTGGGTTGGAGATAGTATGGTATATCCATTTGATGTAATGCATGATGCTGAAAGAACAATAGGGTTTAGAATAGAAGAGAGTTCAGGAAGCAAAGTTGCAATAGCAACAGACTTGGGTTATATTGATAACACTGTTAGAGAAGCTTTTAGAGAGGTAGATGTTATGGTGATAGAGTGTAACTATGACTATCATAAATTAATGGATTGTTCATACCCATGGGATTTAAAAGCTCGTGTAAAAAGTAGAAATGGACATTTATCAAATAATGATTGTGCTAGATTTATTAGAGAATCACATCATGAAAAATTAAAAAAAGTTTATTTAGCTCATATGAGTAAAGATAGTAATGATCCCAAATTGGCTATCGATGCAGTTTTAGATGAGCTGTTAAGACATAATATTGATATTTCAGTAGAAATTGCTCAACAAGATGTGTGTAGTAAGTTAATTAAATTTTAGGAGGAGTTATGGAGGAGATTGAAAAACTATTAGAAGAATTGAAGTTTGAAATAGGAACTACAGATGTGCTAAAAGATAGTAATGAAAAAATAGTTTTAGGAACAGGAAATTTCTATGGAAAGGTACTTTTTGTAGGAGATGATTCTAATTTATATATAGATGAAAATTTAAAAGTAAGACCAGGATCTAGCGGTGAGTTTTTGATAAAGCTTTGTGATATAGTAGGGTTATTACCAGAAGATTATTATATTACAACATTAACAAAATCTCAGAAAAATTATAGAGAGTTAGAAGAAAGAGATAAAAGAGATTTGAAAGAATATCTAATGATGCAGATATCGTTAATGAACCCACAAGTTATTGTAGCTTTAGGACAAGATGTAGCAGAGCTATTATTAGAAAGAGAGTTTAAGTTTCTTCAAGAAAAGGGGGAAATTTTGGATTGGAGAGGGAATATAAAGTTATTGGCAACATATGATGCTAATTTTGCTAAAAAGTCAAGAGATGATGGTGGAAAAAGGTCTAAAGTAGCGGTAGAATTTTGGGGAGATTTAAAAACTATAAAAAATGCAATCGAGGGAATCTAATATGAAAATTTTAGTAGTAAGGTTTAAGCAGATTGGTGATGCAATATTGTCTTCTGTAATATGTAAAAGTTTAAAGGAAACGTATCCAGATGCAAAAGTTGATTATGTATTATATGATTACGTTGCACCACTATTTGAACACCAAGATTATTTAAATAAAGTTATATCTATATCAAAAGATGAGCAAAAAAATCCATTTAAATATTTAAAAAAAGTTTGGAATGTAACAAGAGCCGATTATGATATAGTTATTGATATAATGTCTACACCTAAAAGTGAAGCCTTTACACTATTTTCTAGGAAAGCAAAGTATAAGATAGGTAGATGGAAGCCAAAAAGAGGGTATACATATACACATAGTATACCAGAACCTTCAAGTGAATTTGATAAAGCTGAAAAGTTTTTAAAAATGTTAAAACCACTTATCGATGATGGAGTGGATGTAAAACTAGATAAAAATTACTCTTTAACATTTTTACCTGAAGAAAAAAATGATTTAAGAAAAAGAATGGAAGAAGCTGGAGTGGATTTTAATAAAATAATAATACCTTTAGCTATAAATTCTAGAAGAGAAAGTAAAGTTTATCCTATAGATTTAATGAAAGAGTTAGCAAAAAAAATATTAGATGAATTCCATTGTCAAATTATTTTATATTACTCACCAAATGAGAAGGAGTTTGCTAAAAAGTTTCATGAAGAGTTAAATTGGGATAAAAGAATAGTATCAGATATAAATACAAAAAGTATAAGAGAGTTAGGAGCACTACTTTCTAATTGTGATATATTTGTGGGAAATGAAGGTGGACCTAGACATTTAGCTCAAGCTATAGACATTCCAAGCTTCTCTATATTTAGTCCAGGTTCAAGTAAAAGAGATTGGCTTTCAAGAGATAACAAAAGGCATGAGGGGATAGAGCCAAAAGATGTACTTTCAGATAAAACATATGATAATTTATCATATGAAGAAAAGTATAGATTAATTACTCCAGATATTGTTTTAGAAAAAGTAAGGGAAAAAATGGGGCTTCTACCCAAATATATTGAAAAAAAATAGTGGTTATGATAAAATTTAAAAAGATATTTAAAAAATAAGGAGGAGTTTTTGTGGCGGGACATAGTAAATGGTCTAATATAAAGCATAGAAAAGGTGCTCAAGACGCTAAAAGAGGAAAGTTATTCACAAAATTAGGAAAAGAGTTAACAATTGCAGCGAAGGAAGCTGGAGGAGATCCAAACTTTAATCCTAGATTAAGACTTGCAATAGATAAAGCAAAAGCTGCTAATATGCCAAAAGATAACCTTGAGAGAGCTATTAAAAAAGGTACTGGTGAACTTGATGGTGTAGATTATATGGAAATTAGATATGAAGGGTATGGTCCAGAAGGAACAGCTTTCATAGTTGAAGTTGTAACAGATAATAAAAATAGATCAGCTTCAGAAGTTAGAGCAACTTTTTCTAGAAGAAATGGAAATTTAGGAACAGATGGTGCTGTATCTTGGATGTTCCAAAGAAAGGGAGTAATTATAGTTGCAGCTGAAGGTGTAGATGCTGATGAGCTAATGATGGCAGCTTTAGAAGCTGGTGCAGAGGATGTTAAAGAGGAAGATGGAGAGTTTACTGTTTTAACAGATTCAGCAGATTGCAATACAGTGGCAGAAGAATTAAAAAAAGCTGGTTATAATGTAACTGAAGCAGAAGTTGCAATGATTCCAGATAATAAAGTACAAATTACTGATTTAGAGACTGCTAAAAAAGTAATGGCATTATATGAAGGATTGGATGATTTAGATGATGTAAATGATGTTTATTCAAACTTTGATATATCAGATGAGTTATTAGAGCAACTGTAAAAAATACAAAACAATAAAAAACATACTCATATATTTTTGGAAATATGGTCCAATAGTTTCTACGTCTTTACCGTAAATGAAGACACTATGGGTAGAACTAACTGCATTTAAGCATAGATTCTATCCATGAGTCTATGCTTTTTTATTTAAAATATGGAGGAAATTTTAAATATGCAGAGAAATAAATCACCTTATGACTTGAATGGAGTGCCAGATTTAAATACAGCGATTCCATTAGGATTACAACACATTATGGCAATGTTTATGGGAAATATAACTCCTATAATAATAGTTGCTGGGATACTTGGTTTTAATCAGGATATAAAAATTAATTTAATACAAGCAACAATACTTGTGGCTGGATTAAATACTTTAGTGCAAGTTTATACATTAGGACCTATGGGGGCTAAACTGCCTGTAGTTGTAGGAACAAATTTTTCTTTTGCACCGGTAGCTATATCAGTGGCTAGCAAATTTGGATATGAAGGAGTTTTGGGAGCAGCATTAATAGGGGGGATTTTTGAAGCTTTTCTAGGATTTCATATGAAAAGAATAAGAAAGTTTTTTCCACCAATAGTTACAGGAACGGTAATATTAGCTATAGGATTATATCTTTTACCAGTTGGAATAAATAGTTTTGCTGGTGGATACGGAGCACCTGATTTTGCATCGAAAGAGAATCTAATTTTGGGAACAATAGTTTTAGCAGTAGTAATATTTTTTAAGGAGTTTACAAAGGGTGTAACAAGTTCTGGAGCGATTTTTATAGGAACAATAGTGGGGACAGTAATAGCCTTTTTAATGGGAAAGATAGATATAACTCCACTTTTACAAGCAGATATAGTAAGTGTACCGAGACCATTTTCTTTTGGGTATTCATTTCATATAGAGGCAATTATCCCTATGGTTATGATGTTTGTAGTGTCTGCTATAGAGACGATGGGAGATATGTCGGGAATTACAATGGGTGGCGCTAAGAGAGAATTGAAAGATAGTGAGCTTAAAGGTGGAATAATATGTGATGGAATAGGAAGTGCATTTGCAACTATATTTTCAGTATTGCCAACAACATCATTTAGTCAAAATACAGGTATAATTGCTATGACAGGAGTAATGAGTCGATTTGTTGTAGGGATAGGAGCAATGTTTTTAGTAGTAAGTGCATTTATACCAAAGGTTGCAGCAGCTTTTACATTAGTTCCTCAAAGTGTTATAGGTGGAAGTTTGGTGATGATTTTTTCTATGATTTCAATTAGTGGAATAAATCTTATAAATCAAGAACCACTAGAAGGAAGAAATGCAGTTATACTTGCAGTTTCATTGGGATTAGGGTATGGAATAGGGCTAGTTCCAGGAGTGATTGAAGCATTCCCTGAAAGCGTAAGATATATATTTACAGATTCAGGATTTGTTGTAGCTGGAACTTTAGCAGTTGTGATGAACCTTGTATTACCTAAGAAAAATGAAAAAGTAGAGGTATCTGTAGCATAAAAAAACTGAGGATGACCTCCTCAGTTTTTATTTTTGATAATGGTTATTGGTATTGAACTCTAGCAGTTAGAGTTCCACTATAAGTTCCAACAGCTTGATCAGAAGCTACACGTAGATGTCCATCAACAGCAGCAATAGTTGAACCATTTGCACCGATAGAAGTTGGCAAATTTCTGTATTCTATTGTTGCAGTCATTTTGTCCCCAGTAGTTGAAGTTAACTCAACACTACTAGGTATTTCTACAGAAATTAATTCTCCTTCTTCTCCACTAATTTTATAGCTTGAAGATGCAATAGCATTACTTCCTTGAATAACTTTTCCAAATTCCATTTTAGTAGCTTCAACAGTAAGAGGTTTGATAACAGTAGCTGTAACATCCATATTACTTTCGTTTAAAGTGTTGCCTACTGGCGCTCCAAAAGTTGTTATAGCTGTAGTTAAAGATAAAAGTATTAATAATTTTTTCATAATTTATTCCCTCCCGTAATTTTTATAAAGTTTATAAAATATAAAAAGCCAGTTGCACTTATATTTTGGCTAAACCAAAATGTAACTGCAACTGGCTGTCATTTTAAAGACCCTATAGTTTTGCGTCATAGGGTTTCCCCTACTTTGCCTATTCATATTGTATAATAATTATATATTAAAACCTAAAAAATGTCAACCAAAAATTACAAAAGATATAAAGAAATATTTTTCACAAAGCCTTATTTTAATAGGGGTTGTTATAAAAATGCAAAACGTATTATAAATTATATAAAAGGATATATAAGTATGTTATAATTAGAAAAAAGGTGGTGATTAAGATATATATAGATATTTATAAAGAGATAGAACTTTTTAATATAAAGGGAGTTTCGAGTGCAACGTATTCGAAGTTAAAAAAATTAAATATAGAAACACTCTATGACCTAATATATTATTTTCCGAGAGCTTACGACGATAGAACAAATATAAAAAAAATAGGTGAGTTACGAGGGGATGAATATGTTGTATTAAAAGGAAATCTAATGAATGTATCTGCTCCTCCTACAAGAACAGGAATGAAAATGATAAAAGCAACAGTAAATGACGGAACAGGAGTTCTAGAAGTTGTATGGTTTCAAAGACCTTATTTAAAAAATAGTTTAAAAATAGGAGAAGAATATATTTTTATAGGAAATGTAAAAAGAGGATATACATTTCAAATGGTAAATCCAGAGTTTAAGCTATATAAAGGACAAGAAAATACAGGAGAAATTTTACCTATTTATAGTAGTATAAAAGAGTTGAATCAAAACAGCTTAAGAAGAATTTTAAAAGAGGCATTAAAAAATTATTCAGATATATTTCAAGAAAATATTCCAGAAGAAATAATAAAAAAATATAGACTTATGAATAGAAAAAATGCTTTAATGGAGATTCATTATCCAACAAATTCAAGAAATTTAGAGGAAGCAAAAAGACGGTTTGCAATAGAGGAACTTTTAATATTAGAGATGGGAATACTTCAAAAGCGTTTTGAAATAGATTTAACTAATACTGGATTATATGAAATTGAGGGAAATAAAAAGTTAGTTTCAAAATTTTTAGAAAGTTTACCTTTTTTACTAACAACTGCTCAAAAAAAAGTTATAACAGAGATATATAAAGGTATAAATGCTGGAAAAATAATAAATTACTTAATTCAAGGAGATGTAGGAAGTGGAAAAACAATAGTTGCTGTACTACTTCTTTTATATATGGTAGAAAATGGTTATCAGGGAGTTTTGATGGCTCCAACAGAGATTTTAGCAACGCAGCATTATCTATCTATTTATGAAACTTTAGAATTGTTAGGAGTAAAAGTTGAACTTTTAACTGGAAGTGTAAAAGGGAAAAGAAAAATTGAATTGTTAGATAGAATAAAAACAGGGGAAACAAATATTGTAGTAGGAACTCATGCTATAATAGAGGACAGTGTTGAATTTCGAAAATTAGGATTAATAGTTATAGATGAGCAGCACAGATTTGGAGTTTTACAAAGAAAAAGACTTAGAGATAAAGGTGTTTTAGCAAATCTTATTGTAATGAGTGCAACCCCTATACCAAGGTCTTTAGCATTGAGTATATATGGAGATTTAGATGTAGCAGTAATAGATGAGTTGCCTCCAGGAAGAAAACCTATAAAAACTAAATGGATTAGAGAAAAAGAGGATGAAGAAAAGATGTATCACTTCATAGATAAAAAATTAAAAGAGGGACGTCAAGCATATTTTGTAGCTTCTTTAATAGATGAAAGTGAAAAGCTTTCAGCTAAATCTACAGAAGAGTTATATAATGAAATATTAAAAAATTTATCAGGATATAGAGTTGGAATTTTGCATGGAAGAATGAAAAATAAAGAAAAAGATGAAGTTATGCATCTTTTTAAAAATCATAAACTAGATATTTTAGTCTCTACTTTAGTTATTGAGGTTGGAGTAAACGTTCCTAACTCAAGTATAATGGTAATAACAAACTCTGAACGTTTTGGACTAGCAACACTACATCAACTTAGAGGAAGGGTTGGAAGAGGAGAGCACCAATCCTATTGTTTCTTACTTTCCAATACGGAAAATGATAATTCAGCAGCAAGACTTAAAGTTTTAGAAAGTACTGAGGATGGATTTAAAATAGCAGAGGAGGATTTGAGATTAAGAAAAGCTGGAGAGATTTTTGGTGTAAAACAGAGTGGATTAAGTGATTTGAAATTTATAGATATAGTTCATGACGTAAAAACAATAAAACTAGTTAAGGATATTTGTATGGAATACTTAAAAGAAAATAAAGGTAAAATAAATAACCAAGTTCTCCAATGGGATATTGATGAAAAGTTTAACAAAAGTTTGACCTCTTAAAAGAGGTTATGATAGAATATGAGGTAAAAAATTAATTAAAAAAAGTGGAGGATAAGATGAGATTAAGTAAATATTATGTAAAAACTCTTAAGGAAACTCCTAAAGAGGCAGAAGTAATAAGTCATAAATTATTACTTAGATCAGGAATGATCAAAAGATTAGCAAGTGGAGTTTATACATACCTTCCTTTAGGTTTAAAAGCTTTAAAAAAAGTTGAAAACATTGTAAGAGAAGAGATGGATAGAGCAGGAGCTCAAGAGATATTCATGCCAGTGTTACAACCAGCAGAACTTTGGAAAGAAAGTGGAAGATGGGATGTAATGGGTGCTGAAATGATGAGAATTCAAGACAGACATTCAAGAGAGTTTGCGTTAGGACCAACTCATGAAGAGGTAATAACAGATATTATTAGAAATGATATATCATCTTATAAGTCTTTACCATTAAACTTATATCAAATTCAAACTAAATTTAGAGATGAGAGAAGACCTAGATTTGGACTTATGAGAGGGAGAGAGTTTATGATGAAAGATGCATACTCATTCCATGCTAATAAAGAATCTTTAGATGAAGAGTTTGAAAATATGAAGGCTGCTTATACAAGAGTATTTGAAAGATGTGGACTTAAGTTTAGAGCAGTTGAAGCAGATTCAGGAGCAATTGGTGGAAGCGGATCACAAGAGTTCCATGTTTTAGCAGAGTCAGGAGAGGACGAAATCATTTACTGTACATCATGTGATTATGCAGCGAATGTTGAAACAGCAACAAGTACAATAGTTGAGTTACCAAAAGCTGAAATATTAGAGATTAAATTGGTAGATACACCAAAGGTATCAAAAATTGTGGATGTTGTGGAATACTTAAATGTACCTGTAGAGCAAACTGTAAAAGCTATGATGTATAAAGATGTTGTAACAGATGATGTTTATATGGTTCTTATAAGAGGAGATTTTGAAGTTAATGAAGTTAAGTTAAAAAATATAATTGATACTATAGATGTTGTGTTATTAATTGATTCAGAAATTGAGGATTTAGGATTAGTAAAAGGGTTTATAGGGCCAGTAGGTGCTGATTTAACAAAAATTAAAGTTATAGCAGATAAGAGTATCATAGGAATATCTAACCATACAGCAGGTGGAAACAGATTAGATACACATTATGTAAATGTTAACTATGGAAGAGACTATGAGGCAGAAGTAGTTGCTGATGTAAGAACAGTAGTAGTTGGAGAAAAGTGTCCTAAATGTGGAGGAGAGCTTGCAAGTGCAAGAGGAATCGAAAGTGGACATATATTTAAACTAGGAGATAAGTACTCGAAAGCATTAAATGCCTCATTCTTAGATGAAAATGGAAAGAGTCAAATTATGGAGATGGGATGTTATGGAATAGGAGTTTCTAGAACTATGGCATCAGCAATAGAGCAAAATAATGATGAAAATGGAATTATTTGGCCATCAGCAATAGCTCCATTCGTAGTTGAAGTAATACCAGCAAATATGAAATCTGAAGAGCAAGTGGCATTAGCAGAAGAGATTTATAAAAATTTCCAAGATAACTGCATAGATGTAGCTTTAGATGATAGAGATGAAAGAATTGGATTTAAATTTAAAGATGGAGATTTAATTGGATATCCATTTAAAATTGTAGCTGGTAAAAAAGCAGCTGAAGGAATTGTAGAGTTAAAAATTAGAAGAACTAATGAAACTTTAGAAGTTTCTAAAGATGAAGTTGTTTCAAAAGTAAAAGAATTGATGAAAAAGTATTAGTAGCACAGAAGAGGGAATTTTTGAGATTCTCTCTTTTTTAACTTATAAAAAAATTATAAAAAAAAAGGAAAACAGAAAAAATACCATATATACAATTAGAAGTATTTAAAATTGTGGAGGTATTTTATGCTGAAAGGAATTAGTAAAAAAGCGACAGATTTAGACTTTGCAATTCAAAGTTTAAAAGAGGAACTACAAGCTGTAGATGATTATAATCAAAGAGCAGAAATGGCAGAAGATCCAGAATTAAAAGAAATATTGATTCATAATAGAAATGAAGAGATGGAACATGCCGTTATGGTTATTGAATGGATGAGAAGAAATGAATTTGAGTTTGGAAAAGAGTTAGAAGATTATATATTTAGACAAGGTAAGATAGTTGGGATAGAAGCTCAGCTTATGGGAAGAGATGGAACTCCTACAAAAGCAGAAGGGAAAACAGAAGCTGTTTCTATGAAATCATTAAATATAGGTTCATTAAAAAAATAAGGGGGTAAAAAAATGGATTTCTTAAAAAAGGAGTTAGCTCCAATAAGTATAAATGTATGGAAAAATATAGAGGATAGAGCAAGAGAAGTTATAACGACACAACTTTCTGCAAGAAGATTTATAAAAGTTACTGGACCGGTTGGTGTAGAAAATGGTGGAATAAATACAGGAAGATTATCACTTCATAAAAAAGATGAATTATCGTATGGAGTTTACAAAGTTCAACCTTTTGTAGAAAACAGAATAACTTTTACACTGAATAGATGGGAGTTAGATAATTTTGAAAGAGGAGCTAAAGATATTGACTATACAAATTTAGATGAGGCGTTAAAAAAAGCAGCTAAGTTTGAAGAGGATGCTGTATACTTTGGTTTAGATGAAGCGTGTATAGTAGGACTACTAAAAGACGAAAGCAAACTAGTTGAGTTTGGAAAAACAGAAGAAGAAACAATTAAGAATTTGATGTATGGGGTTTCAAAGCTTAGAAATAGCGGATTTGCAAAAGGTCCTTATGCTTTAGTTGTTGGACTTGAGAAATATATCTATTTAAATATGGTGAATTTAAATAATCCATTAGTAAAAAGATTAGAGGAAATATTAGGAATACCGGTAATTGTTTCAAATGCAATAACAGGAGCTCTTTTATTACCTTATGATGATGAGAATATTGAATTAATTTTAGCAGAGGATTTCTCTCTAGGTTATCAAGGGCATAATAATAAAGAGGTTGAGTTATTTGTAACAGAAACGTTTACATTTAGAGTTGTAGATGACGCAAGAGTTGTGGGTTATAAATAAAAAAGAGTTAAGGAGTGGTTCGTGGTAAATATCTGATTTATGTCAGATATGTAAATCGTAACCACTCAGCTGGGAACTAATAAAATTTAATAAAAAGGTACTTTTTTCAACTTAATGAAGAAAGTATCTTTTTTTTGCATTAAAAATTATGATATAATATTTTCAGAAAACAAAAATGGAGGTGAAACTCAAATCAGTATATCTTTTTCTAATTCTTTAAATTTTTTAAATAATATTTCTTACATTTGATATTTCCAAAGAACCCTTCCATTAGCACATTGTCTATGCGCTTTCCAACTCTAGACATACTATGAATTATATTGATTGTCAATCCTTTTTTAGTAATAATTTTGTAATAGAAAATAAGTTGTGATATAATTTTACTTAGAAAGTATAAGAAAAACAGGAAGTGAATTATGACAGATTATAAGGAAATTATAGAGATAAAAGTTGAGGAAAAAGATAAAGGTAAAAGATTAGATGCTTTTCTAAATGAATTTTTTGAAGATGCTACGAGAAGTTATATTCAAAAATTAATTGATAATGAAAATGTAGTAATAGATAATAAGTCTAAAACAAAAAGTGGAAATAAACTTAAAGGAAAAGAAACAATAATAGTAAAAATTCCTGAAGATGAAGTGTTAGAAGTATTACCTGAAGATATTCCAATAGATATAGTATATGAAGATAAAGATATGGTTATAATTAATAAAAATCCAGGAGTAATTGTTCATCCAGCTCAAGGATATTACAAAGGAACTTTAGTAAATGCAGTTCTCTATCATATAAAGGATTTATCTACGATAAATGGAGTTATTAGACCTGGGATTGTTCATAGATTGGATAAAGATACAAGTGGTTTAATAGTTATAGCTAAAAATGATGTAGCGCATGTAAGATTGACAGAAATGTTTAAAGATAAAGCAATTGAAAAAAGATATGTTTGTATATGTAAAGGGAATTTTAAAAATACAGGTGGTAGAATAGAAACTTTAATTGGTAGAGATTCTAAAGATAGAAAAAAAATGGCTGTTGTAACAGAAAATGGAAAAATAGCGATAACTAATTATGAAGTTATAGATAGTGTTCAGGGATTCTCTTTGGTAGAAATAGGAATAGAAACAGGAAGAACT
>Ga0209594_1001429_pt1 | contig 11964 bp, 7 predicted proteins | sample AshMeaCrysSpring_FD_184126 | JGI IMG/M metagenome (GOLD analysis project Ga0209594, IMG submission 184126) | Groundwater microbial communities from Big Spring, Nevada to study Microbial Dark Matter (Phase II) - Ash Meadows Crystal Spring... | ecosystem: Environmental > Aquatic > Deep subsurface >...
AGTCAAGATTACACACATTACTATATAACATCAGCCCCCTCTGACTTTGCCAAGTTAGTGCCTTTACAAATAGACGTGGTATTAAATGCGAGTATTACAGATGATGCTTTTGAGAGAGAGAGATTTGTCGTCTTAGAGGAAATTCGTCGTAGTGAAGATAATCCCGGTCGTCGGACTTTTCAAAAGACAATGCAAACAGTCTTTGAAAGATTACCCTATCGTCGTCCTGTCTTAGGGCCCGAAGAAGTGATTGCAAATTTAAGACCGCAGCAAATGAGAGATTTTCATGGTAGTTGGTATCAGCCAAAATCCATGACAGCAGTGGCAGTTGGTAATTTACCAGCGGATGAGTTAATTGAGACAATTGCGGATAGTTTTGATGTCTTGTCCAGCAGTAAGGCATCTAGCCATAGGGGATTAGTAGAGAATCAGCCAGATATTTTACCCGAATTACCATTTACAGAAATAGTTCGCCACGAGTCAGTTGATGATAGCTTACAGCAAGCAAGACTAATCATGACATGGCGATCGCCCGGTATGATGCATTTAAATAATACCTACGCCTTAGATGTATTAGCAGCTATATTAGGTCAAGGGCGCACTTCTAGATTAGTAAGGGATTTACGAGAAGAAAGAGGTTTAGTATCTCATATTTCCGTCAGTCATTTAACTCAAAAATTACAGGGAACATTTTATATCGCAGCTTACTGTGCAGCGGAAGATGTAGTTAAAGTAGAAGCAGCCATAATTGAACATATACGAAGACTGCAAACAGAGTTAGTAGACGACAATGAAATTGCCCGCGTTCGTAAAAGAGTCGCAAATAGATTTATTTTTAGTAACGAAAAGCCTAGCGATAGAGCTGGGTTGTATGGTTATTATCACACCATGATGGGAGATTTAGAGCCAGCCTTTAGTTATGCGAGAAATATTCAATCTCAGGATGCTGATGATTTAATGTTAGCTGCCCATAAGTATTTATCTCCTGATGCCTATGGGGTGGTTGTAATTAGAAATTCTAACAATGGCTAATTGCTAATTGCTAATTGCTAATGGCTAATGGCTAATGGTTAATGGCTAATGGCTAATTGCTAATGGCTAATTGCTAATGGCTAATGGCTAATGGCTAATTGCTAATGGCTAATTGCTAATGGCTAAGTTGATGTGCAGCTAAATTATATAAACCTGAGTTCGATATAAGAAATTAGCTTGAAAAGCTTATCAGACAAGCTTTCAGTCCAAATGTTATAGGTACTTTTTTACGACGATTATTGATAATTCAAGCGATTTATTGAGAATATGAGTCTTATTCTTATTATGGAAGTGTTCTTGAGAACAAAGCCCGAATGCGTTTTTCAGCGAAAAGCTTTATATCTAATGTTTTGGGTCATTTTGTTACGTCGAGTTCAGGTTATATAAGCCCTGATTTTAATCGAATTTTTTGCTTCATTATAGCGTTTCAAGTATCTCCTTTGGATGTTTGTAGTTGCACTATTTGCGTATTTTTTAGCCTTTTTCGCGCAACTACAACCCATCAGCCATTAGCCATTAGCCATTAGCCATTAGCCATTAGCCATTAACCATTAGCCATTAGCCATTAGCCATTAACCATATTACTTAACATTCAACTCACACCCCTTCAACCATTCCCCATGAGCCTCCCTTAGTAAAACTACTGCTTCCTCAAAAGTGGACGCACACTGAGGAATTTTCATATCCGCAGCTTTTGCTAAAGAATGTTCCCCATCTACCATATGTTTATTAGCCCAAGTTAATAACTCAGACCACATATCCCCAACCATAATTAAAGGAGTCTGATTTAACTTTCTCACCTGAAGTAATTGCCAAATCATCAAAGCTTCCAAAGCTGTCCCAATACCACCGGGCACTACGATAAAAGCATTAGATAATAAAACAAAGTGATGTAATCTTGTAAAAAATGTCTGGTGTTGGTAAACCTGTTCTATAAAAGGATTGGCATGTTGTTCAAAGTCTAAATCGACTCTAATGCCTATAGATTGAGTTTGGTTACTAGGGTCAGCTTCCACACTACCTTCGTTAGCAGCTTGCATTAATCCCGGCCCACCACCAGTGACAATATCGCAACCCATTAAAGTTAACTCGCTGGCGAGATATTTTACCCCTTGATAAAGAGGCGTGTCAGAGCGAAGTCTAGCTGAGCCAAATATTGTAACCCGATAGCGATCGCATTTAGGCGCCTCTATACTAGTTAGGTTATTAACAACCTTCCATAACCCTAAAATAGATTCTTCTATAACCTTAAAAGTCCCCTCAGCATCATAAATACTAACGGTATTGGATTTTTGAGAATTATCAGATTGTAAATGCCAGTCTTTACTCATAAATTTCCTTACTCTTTTGAGATAGACTTTGAAAAAGTTGTCTGAGATTTGGTCTCAAATATACCTACATTTGAGGGAAAATACATTTGCGGAAGAATAGCAAATTTCACCAAATTTAAACTGTTCTCCTACCAATTTTCACCATAAATTTACGTCAAAATCAAGTATCTATTTTTACTATGTGGACTGAAATTGACACCCATATTACTAATATTACGGGTGATAAATTTAACTCTATCCAACGACGCTCTGTTAGTGGTGGGTGTATAAACCAAGGATATGCCATTTCTAATGGGAAAAAGTCTTTTTTTGTCAAAATTAACCAAGCTTCGCAAATCACAATGTTTGAAGCTGAAATATTAGGTTTAAAGCAAATTTTTGCGACTAACACAATTAAAGTACCCCAACCTATTTGTAGTGGAATAGAAGGTAATGCTTGCTACTTAGTTTTAGAGTGGCTACAACTAGGAGGAGGAGGTAGTAAATGTTGGCAACACTTAGGGAAAGATTTAGCAGCATTACATCAAGTAAACTGTGGAGAAAAATTTGGTTGGGATATAAACAATACTATTGGTTCCACACCACAAATAAATACTTGGTGTGATAATTGGATTGAATTTTACACCACAAGACGTTTGGAATATCAATTTAAATTATGTCGAATAAAAGGCGCTTCCTTTCCCCAAGCACAAGAATTATTAGCAGCCATTCCCCAGTTATTAGATGGGCATCAAGTCAAACCATCTTTAGTGCATGGAGACTTATGGGGAGGTAACGCAGGATGCACAGTTGACGGGATGCCAGTTATTTATGACCCGGCTACTTATATAGGAGACAGAGAAGTAGACATCGCCATGACAGAATTATTTGGCGGTTTTCCCTCTGCTTTTTATCAAGGTTATCAACAAGTATATCCCCTAGATACTGGTTATGAAAAAAGGAAAATACTTTATAACCTTTATCATATTCTTAACCACTTTAATTTATTTGGCGGCAGTTATCAATCCCAAGCCAATGGGATGATTTCCCAGTTACTTAATTGATTTTTTTAGCGTAGGAGAAGACAAAAAATCTCAGAAAAGCCCTCAGCAGTAACAATATGTAAAATAATCCGTGAAATTCAATAATCCGTTAAATTCGTGATAAATGTTGAAATACTATAGCCAACAATCAAATCTTTTCACTGAAATTTACCTCCATGATTTATGGGGTGAAATTCAAGCTAGTCCTTATTTTGCTGTCAATAATCTCAACCGTGATTTTGTAGGTACAAAGGGTTTTTCTGTTGTATTTCAGCATGTAGGATTAGCAAAAGTAGAAGAGTCATTTCCATTTTTTAAATCCTATCTAGATTTAGCCCTTCAACCTAATTGTAATGCATTTTATCTCAACCCTTTACAACTAAAAGAAGGCTCTCGCGTAGACCCTCATATTGATAGGTCTTTACGTTCCTATTGTAAAACTATTGAGCCGCCAGCTTTTGTTAGTGTCCTTTATGTGAATGTGCCTGACAATATGGAAGGTGGAGAATTACTATTATCCTGTAATAAAAGACGAGTTGGTCAAATTAAACCGCAAAGAAATAATTTAGTTTTTTTCCAAGGTGATTTAACTCATTCTGTAAATGCGGTAAAGACTCCAGGTAATCGTTTAAGTTTAGTTTGCGAACAATATTCTTTGGATGATGAGGAGTTAGAACAAATTCCTATATTTACTATTGAATCTAGGGCGGTTAAATCTAGTATGAGGAAGAAAAAATAAGCTAATAGCTAATGGCTAATGGTTAATTGCTAATTGTTTACAAGTTTTTTGGCGGTTTTTGGCGGTTTTTGGCGGTTTTTGGCGGTTAAAACCGCAGCTAGACAAACGAAGTCCGCCGACGCGGACTCAGATTTGAACCTACGCAGGTGGGTTTTGCTTGTGTAGCCACAGCGGTTAAAACCGCAGCTAGACAAACAAAGTCCGCCGACGCGGACTCAAATTTAAACCCACGCAGGTGGGTTTTGCCTGTGTAGCCGCGAATTCTATTCGCCAAAATTGAGATAAAAAACAAACAAATCATACATCTTAAACATAAAACAATACAGATAGCAAAACGCCAAAGCATACAAGCAGCATTCATAATAGAAATTAATTAAGTCAAGGTTCTATTAAACTTACGCAATAACATGACTGTCATTAAATCCTCCGCTGTCGGTAGATTAATTTTGCGTAGGTTTTTTTCTGCATATGCTTGTGGGCTAATAACTGACAAATATGATCAGAAGGATGCATTTAATAACAGATTTTCCGGAGACAGAAAATCTGATTTTGCAAGTACTTATATAGGTTGTAAATGGTTGATAAGTTTTAATCACTAAAATCATCAAGTATGACTTTAGTGATTTTTTTATCGCCTACTCTAATTCATAGCGTTGATATAGAAGTTTAATTTGATTTTGAACTTTTTTCCGTATAGTATCGGGGGCGATAATCACACAGTCTGGTGTATATTGCATGATTTCGCGGGTAAACCAGAAACTACTAGATATTCGTCGCACTACTCGCCTAACTTTAACTTGATCTGGTATCCATTCGTTGATTTTATCTTCAGGTTTTGCTTGATAACCAAAAGCTAATCCAGCAAATAAATGCATTTCAACTTCTATCTCTGCCAAATTAGTGCGCCAATGTCCACTCATTGGTATAACAATAGCTTCTGAAATACGGTCTAAACGAAAGCACCAATTATGTCTAAGTTCTTCTATATCTGTATTTCCCTCTATCTCCTCACACCAACAATCTAAATATTGTCGTTTTTCATGGGGCGTTATTACAGCATGGCGAACGCTGAATTCCCACAGCTTACCAGCCGCGTCTTGGTAAGAAAGTTGAAATGGTCGATTTTGCAAAATCAAACGGTCTATTTCTAGCCGCCAAGGAGGAGGTACTTTGCCTAAGAAATTTTCGATGTCATTACGTAAAGGCATTGATATTTCACTTCTTTCTAGTAATAAACGCCCTATTTCTTCTGCTTGCTCAATTTGTGCGCCATCTATTAATAGATTTCTAGCCCTATCTAATGCTCGTATACGGGAATCTGACCAATCATTATTGGCGCCTAATATTAACTTACGACGGGCGATCGCCTCCACTAATTTCGATATATTAGGGCGGTCTCCCCAGGTCATGCCAAAATCTTCTGCTAGCTTTTCTAATTCAGCCTTATCTGTTTGCGATACCGATAAGGTTATTGCTTGCCCCTTTCTAGTCATAGTTTTATATCTAAAAAATATACGGACACTTTATACGGACTTTCTATTGTCAGTCTCTATTTTGAGTGGCAAGATAGAAAACAACAAGAGTTTACGGACAGTTTTCCGATATGCCCAAAAATTACACAGTCTTTCTTACCCCTGTTTATTCCAAAACAGTGGAAACTCCTTCTGGGTTAAAATTGCCCTCAGACTATTCCCTGTCATGGCATCAAGCTGAAACTTTTGAAGCTTTACAAAAATATGATGTGGTGTTCAATACCGCCATGACTGGTGATGGTAAAAGTCTTGCCGCTTTTCTCTCAGCAATGATTAAGGGTCAATCAACTCTGGCTATGTATCCCACTAATGAGTTAGCAAGAGACCAGGAAAAGCAAGTGCAGAGATATAAGCAGCAGTTTCAGCCAGAAAAAGACCCCCAAATATATCGTTTAAATGCAGCATCTCTTGAAGATTATATAAATAATAATCAATTACCAACTAAGCAATCTGGCTTAATTAATCTTTCTAATCAAGCAGAGATTTTACTTACTAATCCAGATATTTTTCACTATATCCATGATTTTCGCTATCTGAGGCGATATCAGAAAGATGGTAAACAAAAAGGAGAAAATGCCAATAAATTATTTACCAAAATTGATGAGAATTATAATTTATTTATTTTTGATGAATTTCATGTTTTTTCATCTGCTCAAGTAGCTAGCATTTTTAATGCCATGCTACTCATTAAGCATACTGTCCCTGGTAAAAAGTTTTTATTTTTATCAGCTACTCCCAATGAGTTATTACAGGATTTTTTAGCTAAATCTGGTTTCCGTTACAAAATTATTAATCCTGTAGATAATCATGCTTATTTTTTTTCTGAAAATGATGAGAAATATGATAAAACTTGGAGACAAATTAATCAACCAATTACTCTACATTTTCCCTGTGATTTAGAGTCAAATTTACAGTCTAGTTATGATTGGCTAAAGGAAAATGGTGAGTCTATAATTTTAAAGTTTTTTCTAGATAATCCAGGTAGTAAGGGAGCAATAATTCTTAATTCCATTGCTGCAGTGAAGAAATTAGTACCTTATTTTAAAGGTATTTTTGAGCCTTTGGGTTTAAAAGTCAGAGAAAATACAGGTTTAACAGGGGAAACTGAAAAAGCTGATTCAGTTGCTAATGCTGATTTGCTGTTAGGGACTTCTACTATAGATGTGGGTGTAGATTTTCGGATAAATTTTCTAGTTTTTGAAGGTGCCGATGCAGGTAATTTTATTCAACGTTTTGGCAGAATTGGTAGACATAAAGATTTTAGTATATATCATGCCTATGCCTTAGTGCCAAAATTTATTACAGAGCGTTTATTTGAAGTAGAATCCCACCCTTTAACAGATGGTGAAACCTATAATAGAGTTAATTTTAATCAAGCAATTCGTTTAAAATATCCCTTTGTTAATGAATTTCAAAAATATCCTCAAAGATGGGGAAGTATTCAATCTGCTTGTGTATATTCAGAATTATTGAGGTTGAAAAATTATTACCCCGAAGCGGCTCAAAGTTTTGGAAATGATATCCAAAAAGCTTTGGGTATGAGTGTTAATAAAAAATTTGGACAAATTAAAGATTATCAACAAAAAGGCAAAGCAAAAGTTATTGATGAAGCCAGGAGTTTTAGAGGTAGCAGTCAATTAGATTGTGCTATTTATGATGTAACTAATCCCGATGAGCCAGAAAAAGAACATTTTAAAGTTTATAATTTACCGGGAATTTTGAGTAATTTTAAATTTGAGTGGATGGATAGAAAGGAGTTTAATCAAAAGCTAGAATCTGCGGGAATTAAAACTACTCGTTTCCAAGATACTCTCTGTTGTTTAAAATTAATTGGCTATCAAGATGTTAGGGAAGATTGGCAGTTTTACTACTCAGAGGATATAACAGAAATTGCTAAGCTTGGTCAGATACAAGTCATAAAAGGTCTAGAAATTCGTCAACCTCATGGTAGTGGCATTAATAAGATTAATAATGCTGTATCTGGTAGAGGATTAGTTTGTTTTATTTCCGATAGAGATAGGGCTTACTTAAGGGGGAAGTTGGGCTTACCTATACATTTCCAAGCTTATTCATTAGCTGATAAGTATAGTGTACATGACAGGCGATCGCCTCCCTATACTATTGCCTTTGGCAGGTCTGCCCTAATGCTGGAAACTCTTTTATGGTATTGGAAACCCAAGGAGGATGAAGGATGGGTTTGTTAGAAATGTTGAGGAGAAAGGGGATATTCTCCCATGTATTTCCTATAGCAATCATAAATAATCCGTGAAAATATTCCTTCTCTTTTCTTCGTGTTCTTCGTGCCTATAGCGCTGGCGCGTCACGAAGAGCGCTATGGTGGTTCATTTACTTTAGGACTTACGCAAGCTCTACGAAAACAATCTGGTTCTTGGCTTCTAGGAACGCGGCGGTCTCGCTCTTAGGCGGTTAAATAAATCAAGCTTTCTGAGGATTTTTGCGTAAGTCCTGTACTTATAAATATCAATTAATGATGTCTGAGGAGAAATATTCATGAACGAATATGAAGATAATATTGATGACCTTCCTTTAGAGCCATTAGATTTTGATACAACTAGTAATCAAGATGAAGAAATAGTCGTCAAAAAAGAGCTTTTAACTGTTTCTTTATTTCAAAAAGCGATTGTTGAAGCTGATGGCAATGAAGAGGATATAATATTAAAAGATTTTGCTGATCAGGTTTTACCAAATTTGATAAATAGTTTAACAGGTGCCACAGCTAAAGGTGGTCAATTTACAGAAAACCGCAGGGCTGAAGGTAAAAATGTTGAGCGCAGTAAGCATGACCAATCTTTTATTTCCCATCTCCTCAACGGTTTATTTCCTACTTATCGCATTGTCAAACAATTAAAGTCTTCTGATTTAGAAACTAATCGAGTTAAACGCCATTGTAGTGATATAGAAACTCGCATTTTTATTGCTAGCTATATCCTCCATGATTTTGATAAATTTCCTGATTTTCCTCAGTGGTTAGTTGTCAATGGTGATGGAAAATATCAAAACAGAAACTGGCAACAAAATCCACCTCATAAATCTGATGCCCCAGATTTTGGAAGAAATTTTGTGCGTATAAAATGCCAAGAGTTAGGTTTAGATAAATTTCTTGGTAATGATTGGGATACACATCTAGATGATATTGTCTGGCTAAGTCATAACGCTGGAGAAAAATATGATGCTGATAAAGGAATGGAAAGTCGTGGTTTACAACCTAAATTAGATGGGAGAGTTAGGGGTGTTTTACAAACTTTAGTTAGAATATCTGACCTTTTTGCTTCGGTTATTAAGCATCCTCGTGATGTAGAAAGTAATGGTCAAAGTGATGGTTTACCTGAGTTATTAAATGATTTAAGTAATGGTCAATTACAGTTTACCTATCATTCTTTATCTGATAACCGTGGAGTTTTAACTAATATCCTTAATAATGCTTTAATTGATGGTCATGTTAAGGCTAATTGTACTCCTTTATTATATTTACCTGATGGTGTTGTTTATTTAACTATCACCCAGAAATCTATCACCCATAAATCGACAATACAACCTCAATCAATCATCAATACCGATGATATCCCTAATTTAGTTGTAGATAAGATTAAAAAACTTTGTACTAGACAACTAATTAAAAGACAAATGGGTTTTAGTCGAGATGGTAAGGGGTTTAAATTTGCTGAATATTACTGGCTATTTTTTAGCGTCGATGAGTTAATGAAGGTTTGTATTGATGCTGCCAGAAACATTCTTCCCGATACAAAAGCTGCTTCCAGTGGCAAGCGTAGTGATAGTCTATTGGCTTTTCAGGAAAATGGAGAGTTAAGTAGTGATTTAAATTTAGTTTTTGGCAATGAAATTAAGATTGATAGGTTAGCTGAATTTGGCGATATTATTTGTCGAGGTGTTTGGGATAAATGGTGCCAGAGAGCCAATGATTATCAAAAATTATTACCCAAAAATCAACGTCAAGTAATTCCGGATTTAAATTTAACCTTAAAATTAGTTGAATATTTAGGGTTAGTTGAAGAAATTCCAGCTTTACAACAAATCCAAGCTTTAAAAAAAACTGGTGGTGTGCCCCTGGATTGGTATTATTTAGCGGCTAAATATTTTCAAAAAAATCCTGGTCAGGATGTTGAACAAATTCTAGAAGTTATGGAGGGAATGGTAGATTATGCAACCACTCAAATAAAACCACATTTAGAAAAGTTTAATATCCTCGATGGTTGGAGTGATTTAAAAACCTATGTTAGTAGAGTTATTTCTTTACCTAATGGTGCAGTTGTAGAACCATCAGCGGACAATTTTTTAGTCGAATTAAATCGCTATCATGCTGCTAAAATTACCAACGGTAGAGGTAGGGAAAATGTTTGTGCCATGTCTAGTTCTCCCTATACAGTTACTGAACAAATGGAGTCGGCAACTTTATTTGCACCTCAAGTTTATAGTAATCGACAAATTCTTTTTAATACCCAAGCTGCAAAAAGACAAATTTGCTCAATCTGGTCTATTGAATTAATGCTACGCCAGATTTTAATGAGTAAAACTAAGGCTACAGGAGGAGATTTTGAAGGTAGAAAATTTAGATATTTATATCTATATCCGGCTTATTTCTTTACCCCAGAAACTAATAAGTTTCTTCAAAAAGCCTATAATACTATTTCTCAAACTCGCTTTGATGCGGAAATGCGAAAGCATTTTATTCACCAAGACCAAGTTGCCAATTTAGATATTAGGAGTTATCAAAGAGTAGATGATTTACTGATTAAATCTAATTTACTACCAGAAGATGACCGGACTTTTAAAATTAGTTATCCTGATGATGAAACTCTGACTTTCTTCTTTATTGGTTTACCACCAGGAAGAGAACCAACTGATACTGAATCTTGGATAATGCCTGCTTGGTTAGCCTTTACTTTACCATTATTAATGGATGTAAAAGTTGTCGCTTCCGAATCTCCTGTGCCTCCTTTTATTAGTGGTGCTGATTTTGAAAAAACTACTTTATTAGATGGCGAACATCAAGCAATTCGTTCTCTAATTAAACATGATAACTATCGCTTAGATGGTATTTTACCAAGACAGTTAGATAGTTTTTTAGATAGCTTTTCTCCCTTAAATTCTTTAACTGCAGCTTACTGTATTCATCTAGAAGTTAATCGGAAAAAAGATGGAGACCCGGATTGGGGTAAGTTAGCTGATTTATCTAGAGATTTAGAAACTAGTCCTCTTTATGTTTTCCATTATCTCAATAAATGGTTACGAAAACAGGACAAGTTAGAATCTGTTCCCCTGGCGAAAATTCGCCTTTATTTCCAGTTTTATAAATGTTTTGAACCGGAGGGTAAAAGTGTGAATCAATTACGAGAATTAACAACTCTTTATCGACGTTTTTATCGTGCTAAAAGTCTATATGCTAAGGCAAACGCTATCCTCAAACCTATTGATGAAGCTGCTGATGTCATCTTAAAAGTTGATAAGGCTTTGGCTAATGATAGGGATTCCTTAATTAATGTAGTGGCAGCGCGGTTGTCTAAATTAATGAGTAATGTGAGGCGTAGGGCTGCTGAAGGTAAACCGACTTTAACTTTAATTGATGGCAAATTGAAGCCAGCATTGTCTCTAGAAGAAGAGCGTCAAGCGGTGTATGAATTTGCTAGGTATTTTGTGGAGACTATTTTTGAGGGTAGTTTTAAGAGCGATCGCGCTCGTTTAGCAGGCACCCAACTTAATTTAATCCGCGATACCTGTGAGTATCTCTATCGCATTGCGGAAGATGAAGAGCGTCGTATATTACCTCAAAATCAACCCGATGATATCCAAGATATGGAAGCTGAGGAAGCTGCATAATTTCGTTTTCAGTTGTATTTAATTTATAAACACGCCATAGCGATAGCGTGGCACGAAGTGACATAGGCGCAAAGGCGCAAAGGAAGAAAGATATGAGTTTTTTAAAGGCTGTTGATGTTAAGTTTTTCCATAATGAAATTCCAGCAAAACCAATGGGGAAATATGTCCATTTTATTACAATTCGTGTGACTGAATCCTATCCTTTATTCCAAACCGATGGAGAATTAAATAAAGCGAGGGTAAGGGCGGGAATTGATAATAAAGAAGCTATTAGCCGTTTAGCAATGTTTAAACGCAAGCAATCTACTCCTGAGCGTTTAACAGGAAGAGAATTGCTGAGAAAATATGAAATTGGTGATGCCAAAAATTGCGACTATAATGTGGAATTTAGTAAAACAACTCCCGACTGTATCCTTTATGGTTTTGCCATTGGAGATGCTGGGTCAGAAAAA
>Ga0209594_1001430_pt1 | contig 11958 bp, 11 predicted proteins | sample AshMeaCrysSpring_FD_184126 | JGI IMG/M metagenome (GOLD analysis project Ga0209594, IMG submission 184126) | Groundwater microbial communities from Big Spring, Nevada to study Microbial Dark Matter (Phase II) - Ash Meadows Crystal Spring... | ecosystem: Environmental > Aquatic > Deep subsurface...
CGGCCGCGATCGTCACGATGGTCGCCACGCTGCTCGTCCCCATCCACGTCGCCGTGCTGATCGGCGTGGTCCTGTCGCTGCTCCTCGTCGGGATCACCAGCGCGGGTTCCACTCGTGTCGTGGCACTCGAACGCGACGGTGAACGCTGGCGCCGAGCCGAGGTCCCGAGCGCTCTCCCCCCAGGCCGGATCAGCGTTCTCGACGTCGAGGGGTCGGGCACCTTCGCCTCCGTGCCGGCGCTCGTCGCCCAGCTGCCTCAACCGGCCCACCCGGCCCCGGGGCGGCCCGAGGCGCAACCGGTCGTGGTCGTGCTGCGCCTGCACGGGCACCTGCGCACCAACCTCACCTTCACGAAGGCCCTGCAGACCTACGCCGAGAGAATCGAGGCGTCAGGCGGCACGCTCATCGTCTGCGGGCTCCAGCCGGAAGCCATCGCGCAGCTACGGTCGGCCGGGTTGCCGGAGGGTGTGACTCTCCTCGCGCAGGGGGACGAGCTGGAGGGCTCGCTACTGGAGGCGTACGGCCTGGCGACCGACTGGCTGGCGCAGCGAGACGACCCGCAGCCCTGAACCGGGCAGCAGCACGACAGCAGACTCCCCACCCCGGACCCGACGCGTCGGTCGTCCACGGACAGCAGGGAACTCGGTGGGCACAGCCGACGTCGGCGTCACGGAGCCGCCGGCGGAAGTCGAACCCACGCGCTACGCCTCACGAGTCGGCACGAGGGTGACTCCATGGATGCACACTCACGCCCAGCAGCGCGAGCAGGGCCCGGGTGGTGTCGGCCTGCTCGAGCAGCGCCGCGGCCATCGCGGCCTCGTACCGGCCGATTCCCGCCCGCCCCTGCCGTGTGATGCAAGCGTCCGTGTCCTCCGGTGCCGCGGATCCACCCGGCGTTGAACCAGCCTGCGCCGCTTGAGCGGTCATGGGCGGTTCGGGAGTTCACGGATGACAAGCGGCCCACCAAGATCGCTGTAGGACCTGGGTGGCGCGAGCCTCGCGACGTCGAATCGGTGCAGTGAGCACGAGCACGACCACGATCGCCTGCGCTACCACGACCAGGGTGGCAGTCGTGAGCGTCGGCGGGGGACCCTGCACCGGGGCACGGGTGTCAAGACGTCTCCCTGGGTTCCGATGAGCACAAGTCGCCCAAGGTTGTTGGCCCGGTGCAGCCCGATACCCATCCAGAGCGAACCGGTTCGCCACCCGGCCCCGCACCGTCATGGACATCATGGGCTGGACCGAGGCCCGCATGCTTTCCGCTACCAGCACGTCGTCGACGAGCCTTGCCAGGACGCCGCCCCGCCGCATCGGCGCCGCACACTAGGGCGTCACCGACCCCGCATCGGGCTTGCGGATGATGCGTCGAACTGCTGGACCCGCCGGCCCCCAGGCGACATGCTTCGTCGAACGGGCCTGGGAGGTTCGATGGGCGATCCGGTCAGCAGTCGCGCCTCACCCTCCCTCGCCGACCCGTCGCCGGCCCATGCGGACGCGCTCGACCAGCTGCAGGCGACTGGGGAGATCCTGCAGGCGCTGGGCCAGTCGGGCTCCAACCTGGAGTCGGTTCTGCGAACGGTCGGATCGAATGCTCTTCGACTGTGCGGCGGCGACGCCGTGCAAGTCCACCTGTTCGAGGGGAGCACATACCGCTTGGCCTGGTCGTCTGGGCTGACGGAGGAGTTCCGGGCCTTCATGGCCGAGCACCCGATCAGGTCGGATCGCGCCACCCTCACGGGTCGCGTCGGGCTGGATCGTCGTCCGCAACAGATCCCCGACGTCCTCGCCGACCCGGAGTACGGCCGGGCGGACGCGCAAAGGCTGGGTCACTACCGGACGATCATCGGCGCCCCGATGCTCCTGGACGAGCACGTGATCGGGGTGCTGTCCGTGTGGCGCAACCGGGTGGCACCGTTCAGCGACCGGGCCACGGACCTCCTGGTTGAGTTCGCCACCTCAGCGGCAATCGCCGTGCGCACCGCCCGCCTTCTGCACGAGCTGGAGTCTCACGAAGAAGCCCTTACGAGGCGTCTTGATCAACTGGAGGCGCTGAGCACGGTCGGGGAAGCTGTCAGCGCGACGCTGGACCTGGACCAGGTGCTGGACACGATCGTGACTCAGGCGGTAGCGCTGTCGGGTGCGGACGGAGGGTCGATCCTCGAGTTCGACCCTGAGCTGGCCGAGTTTCGCGTCCGCACAACGTTCGGGACGAGTCCCGCGCAGCTGGACGCCCTGCGAGGCATCCGGGTCGGCCTCCATGACACGCTGGTCGGGCGAGCTGCCCGTGAGAGGCGCCCGTTGCAGGTGGCGGATCTGGCGGTGCAAGCGGACGACCAGCACCTGCGCCTGCTGCGCGACTCCGGGTGGCGGTCAGTGGTCGCGGTCCCGATGCTCCGCGAGGGTCGAGTGGTCGGCGCCTTGCTCGTGCGTCGTCTCGTGCCGGGCGAGGTCGACGACAGCACGTGCCACCTGCTTCAGACGTTCGCCAGCCAGTCCTCTCTAGCCCTCACCAACGCGCAGCTGTACCGGCGCCTCCAGGGGCAGAGCGAGGAGCTGGCCGCGGCGAGCCGCCACAAGTCAGAGTTCCTCGCGTCGATGTCGCACGAGCTGCGCACCCCGCTCAACGCGATCATCGGGTTCTCCGAGGTGCTTCTGGAGCGGTTGTTCGGGGACCTGAATGAGCGTCAAGAGGAGTACCTCGGGGACATCCACAACTCAGGCAAGCACCTGCTGGCTCTGCTCAACGACATCCTCGACTTGTCGAAGGTCGAGGCGGGCAAGATGGTCCTGGAGACCACGTCGCTCGATGTCGCGGCTTTCGTCCAGACTACGGCTGGTCTGGTCCGGGAGAGCGCTCACCGTCGCGGCCTGATCCTCGAGGCTCTCGTCGACCACGACGTGCCGCCGGTGCGGGCCGACGAGCTCCGCCTGCGCCAGGTACTGCTCAACCTGCTGACCAACGCGATCAAGTTCACCCCAGCCGGCGGATCCGTCCGGGTGCACGCTCGCACGTCGGGCCCGGACGTGGCGATCGCGGTGACCGACACCGGGGTCGGGGTCCCCGAGGCCGATCGAGAGCGCATCTTCGAGTCCTTCCAGCAGGGCGAACGTGTCACGAGTGCCCAGGAGGGGACCGGGCTCGGGCTGACGCTGAGCCGGCGTATCGTCGAGCTCCACGGCGGCCGGATCTGGCTGGAGAGCGACGAAGGCCAGGGCAGCACGTTCACATTCACGGTCCCGACCCAGGACACCCGCGCCGACCACCGCCTGGTCGACCGCGGCGAGGCCCAGCCATACGTCCTCGTGGTCGAAGACGACCGACCATCGGCGGACCTCATGACGATCCTGTTGGAGGACCAGGGGCTCGCGGCCGTGACCGCGGCGAGCGGGGAGCGTGCCCTGTCGATCCTTCGCGAGAGGGCGCCGGCGGCTGTGGTCCTCGACATCCGCCTCCCGGGGATCGACGGGTGGGAGGTCCTGGCTCGCATCAAGGGCTCGCCGGAGCTCGCGCACGTCCCGGTCATCGTTGTCTCCATCGTGGACGAGCGCGGCCGCGGCTTCGCCCTGGGGGCCTACGACTACCTGGTCAAGCCGGTCAGACGCGAGGCACTGAGTACTGCTCTCCGGCGGGCCGGGCTGCTTCCGGAGACGGGCGCCCGCAGGGTCTGGGTCGTCGACGCGGACGCCGATTCGCGTCGGCACGTCGTGGGCGAACTGGAGGCGGCGGGATGGTCGGTGCTGTCCTCGGTGACCGTCCCCGAAGCACTCCAGCAGGCCCGCACGTGGCACCCCGACGCGGTTCTCATCGACTTGATGTCGACAGCGAACGACGGGTTCGACGCGGTGCGAGTGCTGCGGGGGGACCCCCGACTGGCCGCGGTTCCGATCGTCGCCGTGACGCCGACCGGAGGCGACGCTCCCTCGTGGCGCCATCTGGCCGACCAGATCACGATCGCCGCCAGGTCAGGTGAGGCCACGGTGACGGACCTCATGGCGCTACTCGAGCGGGCCGTAACCATCTACCCAGCCCGAGGCGAGCGGACGTGACAGGGGAGCGGGTCCTCGTAGTGGAGGACAACGACCGAAACCTCAAGCTGGTGCGGGCGGTCCTCGAGCACGCCGGCTTTGACGTCAGCTCGGCCGGAACCGCCGAGGAAGCCCTCGACATTGCTGTCGAGCGGACGCCCGACCTCATCCTCATGGACCTCCAGCTGCCGGGCATGGACGGATTCGCAGGCCTGGCCGCGCTCCGCACTCAACCGGCCACCCTGGCCGTCCCCGTGGTGGCGCTGACGGCTCTGGCCATGCCCCACGACCGTGAGCGGGTTCGCATGGCCGGCTTCGACGGTTACCTGGAGAAGCCCATCAGCGTCCGCGACCTGCCCTCGCAAGTGCACGCGGCCATCACCCGAGGGAGGCGTTCCTCATGACCAGCTCCAGCAGCACCGCCGCCCCGCGGGTGCTCGTCGTCGACGACCTCGACGCCAACATCCGGCTCCTCGACGCCGTGCTCACCCCCCGAGGCCACCAGGTGCTGGCCGCCCACAGCGGGGAGGAGGCGCTGGCCATCCTCGCCGCCGAGGACGTCGACATCGTGCTGCTGGACATCGTGATGCCCGCGATGGACGGCGTGGCGGTGTGTCGACGGATCCGGGCCGACGAGCGCACGGCCTTCCTCCCCGTGATCATGATCACTGCCAGCGGGGACCAGGAGAAGCTCCGAGCCATCGAGGCCGGCGCGGACGACTTCGTCACCAAACCGATCAACCAGTCCGAGCTTCTCGCCAGGGTGGGAAACCTCGTCAGGCTCAAGCGCTACCACGACACGATCGAGCACCAGGCCGCCGAGCTCGCGTCGTGGACGACCGAACTGGAGGAGCGCGTGCAGCGTCAGGTCGCCGAGCTCGAGCGCATCGGTCGGCTTCGTCGATTCCTGTCTCCGCAGGTGGCTGACCTGGTGTTGTCCTCGGGCGAGCAGGACTTCGTCGACGGGCACCGCGGCGAGATCACCGTGACGTTCGTCGACCTGCGCGGCTTCACCGCGTTCGCCGAGACCGCCGAGCCGGAAGACGTCTGGGCGCTGTTGCGCCAGTACCACCAGGCCATCGGCGAGATGGTGACGCGCTTCGAGGCGACCCTCGAGAGGTTCACCGGCGACGGGGTCATGCTCTTCTTCAACGACCCCCTGCCTGTCGACGACGCTCCCCAGCGCGCCGTCCGCCTGGCCGTGGCCTTGCGCACGCGCATCCAGGAGCAGGCGCAGGGCTGGCGTCGGCTGGGCTACGACCTGGCCCTCGGCGTCGGCGTCGCTCAGGGCTACGCCACGATGGGACGGATCGGTTTCGAGGGGCGCTTCGACTACGCCGCGATCGGGACGGTGACGAACCTCGCGGCCCGGCTGTGCGCCGCTGCCGGTCCCTGGCAGATCCTGATCACGCAGCGGGTCCGGTCGGCGGTCGAGGACGAGGCGGTGACCCGTCGGGTGGGGGAGCTCGCGCTGCGGGGGCTGTCCCGCCCGGTCCCAACCTTCGACGTCGTCGGGCTCGACGCAGCGGTGGTGACCGCGTGAGCGGGGCAGCCGGCGGAGAACGGCGGCTGCTCGACGACCTGAGCCCCAGCCAGCGCAGCGACCGGTTCGAGGCCCTGCAGCGACACATGCCGGAGGTGTGGCGCCTCATCGGGCTCAACGAGCCCGGCGAGTCCGTCATCGTCGTGCCGTCGGTGTCCCTGGACCGCATCGACGAGCGCGGCGGGACGCTGCTGCAGGCGTACGAGGAGCGGTACCTGTTCCTGCTGCTGCTGCTGCGGCAGCCCAGACTGACCATGATCTACGTGACATCGATGCGGATCGACCCGAGCATCGTGGAGTACTACCTCGCCCTCCTCCCCGGCGTCATCCCCAGCCACGCTCGGGCCCGGCTGCACCTGGTCCACGTCGGCGACGCGTCGGCGCGGCCGCTGACGGACAAGCTGCTGACGCGCCCACGCCTGCTGGCCCACATCGGCGCGCTGATCCCCGATCGGCGCCGCTCTCACCTCGTGCCGTACAACACCACCGAGCGGGAGCGCGACCTCGCACTAGTCCTCGGTGTCCCCATGTACGGAGCCGACCCCCGCCACTACGCGCTCGGGACGAAGTCCGGATGCAGGCGTCTGTTCGCCGACGAGGGCGTCCGCCACCCGCGTGGATTCGAGAACCTCTCCAGCATCGACCAGGTTGTCGACGCCCTCGCTCGACTTCGAGCCGAGCGCCCAGAAGCGGCCCACGCACTCGTCAAGCTGAACGAAGGAGTGTCCGGAGAGGGCAACGCCCTGGTCGATCTCCGGGCGCTCCCGGCGCCGGGGGCGACCGATGAGCAAGACGAGCTGCATCGACGCGTAGAGCAGATGTCCTTCGAGCTGCCCACCACAACCTTCGACGCCTACGCCGCCAAGCTAGCCGAGCACGGCGGCATCGTGGAGGAGCTTGTAGGAGGAGTGGACCTGCGCAGCCCCTCCGTGCAGCTGCGAGTGCTGCCCGATGGGCACGTGGAGCTCCTGTCCACCCACGACCAGCTCCTGGGTGGCCCGAGTGGCCAGAGCTACCTCGGCTGCCGCTTCCCCGCGGACTTCGGATACGCAAGCCAGATCAGCGCCGACGCGCTCCGGGTTGGGCATCGTCTCGCCCGGGAAGGTGTCCTCGGCCGCTTCGCTCTCGACTTCGTGGTCGTCAGGGACGAGACAGGTGCCTGGACCACGTACGCCATCGAGATCAACCTGCGCAAGGGGGGCACCACGCACCCCTTCCTCACACTGCAGTTCCTGACCGACGGCCGCTACGACCCCGATTCTGCGTTGTTCCGAACGCCCGGCGGGCGAGAGAAGCATCTGGTGGCCACAGACCACCTCGAGTCGCCGTCGTTGCGAGGCCTGGCGGTGAGCGACCTCTTCGACATCGTCGCTCGACACCACCTGCACTTCGACCAGTCGCGCCAGGTCGGAGTCGTCTTCCACATGATCACCTGTCTGACCGAGCACGGCCGGCTCGGGCTCACCGCCGTTGGGGACTCACCACAGGACGCCGACGCCTGGTACCGACGAGCCGAAGAAGTCCTGCTCGCCGAAGCTCAGGCAGCGCTGACCCCGGCTGCCCTGCCGCCCGACTGATGCCTTGGGCTGTCTTGCCGGCACCACAGCTGCGGGAACGCCGGCTCGACAGCCATGTACTTGAACCAGAATCGAGACCGCGCCTCGCCGGCGACATGAGGGGATCACACGGCGATGATGTCGATGAGGTCTTCCAGCCCGCGCAGGTCGCCAGCGTTGCGGGTGTACAGGCTGGCTACGTATGCGTGAGCGGTGGCCGCGATGAGCAGGTCCTTCACGCGCCGTCGTGGCTGGCGGCCCGGGAACGGCCGGATGCGCCACCGGCCGCGGTCGTGCTACGGCTTCGCGGCCACCTGCGCACCAACCTCACCTTCACGAAGGCCTTGCAGACCTACGCTGAGAGGGTCGAGGAGTCAGGTGGCACGCTCGTCGTCTGCGGGCTGCAGCCCGGAGCCATTACGCAGCTGCGGTCGGCCGGGTTGCCGGAGGGTGTGACTCTCCTCGCGCAGGGAGAGGAGCTGGAGGGCTCGCTCGTGCAGGCGTACCGCCTGGCGACCAACTGGCTGGCGCAGCAAGGCCACCGTCCGACTTGAACCGGGCGCCGGGGGCAGCACAAGCAGGGTGCCCGCGTCCTCCACAATGACGGCACGTCGGAACGAGGGCCGGTCTGACCGCCGGCGTGCGCGGATCGAGCACCACTGCCCGCGCAGGTCCTAGGCTCGCCCAGGTGGACAGTCCGCTGGTCCCGCGTCGGCCGCTGGCCATGGACCGTGAGGCCGCGCTGGAGCGGATTCGGAGGGCCTACGCCGATGGGCTCATCTCCTACGAAGAGCTCGAGCAGCGACTCGACGGCGTCCTATCCGCGAGTACTGGCGAGGAGGTCCTGGCTCTGATCGCCGGTCTGCCAGCCGCCGTCGTCGAGGACAGGGCGTTGGAGATCGCGGCGGTGAGCGGGCGGATACGGCGTCGCGGCGATTGGCGGGTACCGCCCCGCATCCGCATCGAGTCGGAGTACGGGAAGGTGCAGCTCGACCTGTCGCGGGCGCAGTTCGAGTCCGACACGGTTGATGTCGAACTGCAGCTCACGTACGGCTGGGCGCGAATCACCGTCCCCTGGAGCGCCGTCGTCGACCTCGACGGCCTCGTCACCGACTGGAGGCAGCCCAGCTATCGCAGCCCACGTCAAGGATCAGGGCGTGGCCCGCTGGTCCGCATCTTCGGGCACATGGAGTACGGACGCCTGAAGGTCCGCCACCGCTAGACCCGCCGGCAACGCGTGAGTGCCACTCCCCTCGGGCGCCTCCGTCGTCGACGTCGCGGACGTCCATGACGACGTGCGGGACGGTGTCCCCGACGGCAGTGCCCCTCTGTTCATCCTGGTAGTTCACAAATTGGCACACAGAACTCGGCCCCAACAGGCCATGCGGTGACTACGGCTCAGGTGCTCGGCGACACTAGGTCACCAGGATCACCGCGCCTGTTCCTCCAGGTCTGGACGCGCGGCACGAATCGCCTGGGCAAGCCCCGGGGCATCGATCGTGAGCAGGGGTGGACGGAGTTCTTCCGCAGCCTGCTGGCCCGCAACATGCGCCTGCCCACCACCGTGACCTCCGACGGCGCCCCGGGGCTGGTGAACGCGATCAAGGCCTGCTTCCCAACGAGCGTGCGGATCCGGTGCTGGTTCCACCGGCTGGCCAACATCCGCGCCAAGCTCCCCGACGAGACCGCTGGAGAGGTCCTCGCGCACGTCTACGCCGTGCGCGACGCCCCCACCCTCGACGCCGCCCGGGCGGCCGCGGACCGGGTCGTCAACACCTACCAGCGCTCCTACCCGGCGGCGGTGGCGTGCTTCACCGACGACCTCGAGGCGCTGCTGGCGATCCACCGGGTCCCGGTCCGCCACCGCATCCGGGTCCGCACCACGAACCTGGCCGAACGGTCCTTCGTCGAGGAACGCCGCCGCACCAAGGTCGCCGGCCGCCTGCCGGACGAGAGGGCCGCGATGAAACTCGTGTTCGCCACCATGATCCGCGCCGCCGACCACTGGTGCCGCGTCTCCATCAGCGACCTCGAACGCCACCAACTACGGCTGCTACGCACCGACCTCGGCCTCGACCCCCCACCCACGCACGACGAGCAGAAGACCCCCACGACCCGACGCCGCAGCGTCGCCGCATGATCACCCAGGCCACCCGATTACAGGAACCACAGGACTTGACCGACATCCGACGGGTGCGAGCATCTCATGGCCTGAGTCGGGTCTCGGTGAGCGTCGACGAGTCGAGGCTGGTGCCGAACGCCGGGCTGCTGCCGGCGGCGCTAGCCCAGCGCCTGGGTGTGCACGGGCTGGTCGAGGCCCGGGTCCGGTCCGGCGTCCCAGCGTCACGAGGAGAGAGACCTTCTCGTCGACACCTGGTCACGGCGTCGCCAGCTGCGGCTGGGGGACAGCTTGTGCGTTCAGCCGGCCCGTGGACGGTCGTCCCTGGTCAGCACCGACCGCCGCCTCCGCTCCACGCCCGCTGGGGACGTCGTCGCCTGAGAACCTTCGCTCGCCAGCGTCGCTCCTCGGCCGTCCTGCGCAGTCCGGTCGGGCACGTGGAGCGTGCTACGACGGGAATGTCGCGCGGGATGGTCCGAGGCAGGCGGGCTGCGGCCGGAAGCGCTCCCGTGGCAAGCGCTCTCGTGTGACAGGCAGGAACGCGACTCGTGTAGCTGGGTGTCAGTGCGTGCGCGAGACCACGACGATGTGTGCGCCGTGTCCGGCTGTGTCGAGCCTGGAGTCGCACGTGAGCAGCGGGACCTCGAGCGCTTCTGCCAGGGCCAAGTAGCAGGCGTCGTAGCTGGTGAACTGGTGGCGCAGTCGCCACACGCGTTCGGCGAGCGGGAGCATCTCGTGACGGGTGATGTCGAGGGCGAAGTGGTCGCGGCGAGCCCTGTCGGCTGCTTGCGTCGTGACCTTCCCGCCCCGTTCCAGTCCGCGTAGCACCGACATGACATCGACATCGAGCAGGTGCGGAGCTGCAATGTCGCCCTCGAGCCGGTCGAGCACGGCGACGTCGACGTCTCGGCCGACCAGCACTTCCACCAGGGCAGAGGCGTCGACGACGATCACCGTCGGCCGGCTCGGACGGCCTCGACGATCTCCTCGGAGGTCGGGCCGACCGAGCGGTCCTGCCCCCGCAGCCGCGTGACGATCTGGGCGTTGGTCGGCCGGGAGGCGATCTTGGACAGCTCGCCAGCGACGTACGTCGACAGCGACTTGCCCTCTCTGGCGGCCGCACCCCCGAGTCCGGTCGGCCGGGAGGCGTCAGTGGCCGAGCCGGCGCAGGTGGAGTCCGAGTCCGGCCGCCACGAGGGGGGCGATGACGCCGCCGACGAGTCCGGACAGCACCAGCTCCAGGGTGTCGGTCGGGGTGTTGACCAGGTCGAGCACTGTTAGGACGATCAGCGCGGCGGCGCCGAGCAGGCAGACCGACGTCAGGCGGACGGGCAGGGCGGCCTCGCGTCGACAGGCAGCGGCCAGGTAGGCGAGCATGACGGCGGTGACGGCGAAGGCGGCCTGGAACATCCCCAGCGCGGCCTGGTCCTGCTGGTCCAGGCCGCGGCCGACGGCGACCACGATCTCGTCTGGCACCTCGGCCCATCCCGGCTGCCAGTACGGCACCGCCACGAGAGCGAGCGCGCTGCGGACCGCAACGAGGGTCCCGGCGACCGTCCCGAAGCCCAGCGCCAGCCACGGGGCGGGGTGTCGGCTGCCACTGAGTCGGGCCGCCGCGGCCAGCAGGGGTATCAGCGCCAGGAACGCGACCGCGAAGGCGGTCTGGGTGACCACGGAGGCAGCGGCGAGACCGTCGTTGTGGGCGAACAGCGCGGCGAACAGGTCGGCCTCGTCGGCAAGCTGCCCCCGCTCGGTCTCGACGTAGTCCGGCGCGGCGCCGAAAGCGTCCAATCCCTGGGCCACGACGAGGGCGGTGGCCAGCACGAACGCCCCCGCCGACACCGCACCCGACCACCATGCCGTGCGGGCCCAGGCGCTCGTGGAGTCCTCGCTCACCGCCTGCGGGTGTCCGGGGTTCCCTGCCGGGCCCATCGTGCCCGTCGGCACGGTCGTTCGAGGGTCGCTCATGGTGGGCCTCCTTCGGACGCGGGTTCAGCTGGTGGCGTCGAGGACGAACTGGCAGAAGTCGAAGCCCTCGGGGGCGAACTGGCCTTGCTCGCGCAGGACCGTCTCGGCCAGCACCTCACCGCCGGGCTGGCTGTCGCCGAGGGTGTCGAAGATCTGCTCGTACTCGACGAAGCCGCGCTCGGACAACAGCACCTTGCCGGTGGCGTCGCGGATCGTGGAGAAGTTGCCGGACTCGCGGACGACGAACTTGTACACCGGCCCGATGAATTCGACGTCCTCGCCGACCACCGCGTCGACGTCCGCGTCGGCAACGCGCTCGCCAGAGACCTCTCGGATCAGCCGCTGACCCCGCTCGGTCACGGACCGGCCGGTGTTCTTGTTCGTCAGCTGGACCTGGAAGGTGAACGCACTGGTGAGCAGGAACGCCTGCCCGTCACTGCCGGGGACGTTACGGAGCGACTCGATGCCACGGTTCGACCCCTGCCCTTCCACGGCGCCGTCACAGTCCTCGAACTCGAAGCTGTTCGAGAACGGAGTCGGAGGCTGGTAGTAGTCCGCGGCGGCAGTGGACGGTCCCGCGCCGGCAACCAGGGTCACGGCAGCAGCGAGCCCGACGGCAGCAGCACGGGTGCGACCAGTGAGGGTCATGACGGCTCCTTCGATGTGTGTGGACGACGACCTAACGCTGCGCCGTCACCGACCCCGCCGACATTCGTGCTAGCCCCAGGTCTGTTCGGGGCTACCCC
>Ga0209594_1001432_pt1 | contig 11949 bp, 7 predicted proteins | sample AshMeaCrysSpring_FD_184126 | JGI IMG/M metagenome (GOLD analysis project Ga0209594, IMG submission 184126) | Groundwater microbial communities from Big Spring, Nevada to study Microbial Dark Matter (Phase II) - Ash Meadows Crystal Spring... | ecosystem: Environmental > Aquatic > Deep subsurface >...
TTGCAAGCTACTGCGAGATTTACAAGTAGGAGATAAGGCGATCGTTGGGGTAGAAGGCATACGCACCAGTCATAAGATTGAATCTAGAGAAAAACGTCCGGCTAAAGAATTTAGCTTTATGGGAGCAGGCGTTTCCAGCGAACGGCGCGTAGAATTAGTAGTCGAACAAATTGCTTGGGAACTGCGTCACATTCGCGATCGCAACGGTAAAGTAGTCGTTACTGCCGGACCTGTAGTAATTCATACCGGAGGAGCGCAACACCTATCTCGTCTGATTCGCGAAGGTTACGTCCAAGCGTTACTCGGTGGTAACGCGATCGCCGTTCACGATATCGAACAAGCTTTGATGGGTACTTCCCTCGGCGTAGATATGCAAAAGGGCGTTCCCGTTAGCGGCGGACATCGCCACCACTTAAAAGTAATCAATGCCATCCGTCGCTGCGGCAGTATCGCTCAGGCAGTAGAGAAGGGCGTTCTCACCAAAGGAGTCATGTACGAATGCGTTAAAAATAATGTTCCTTTCTCTCTAGCTGGCTCGATCCGCGATGACGGTCCCCTACCCGATACGGAAATGGATTTAGTTAAAGCGCAAACCGAGTATGCCCGTCTGCTTCAAGGAACCGATATGATTTTGATGCTTTCTAGTATGTTGCATTCGATTGGGGTAGGCAATATGACTCCGGCAGGGGTTAAGATGGTGTGCGTCGATATCAATCCTGCCGTCGTCACCAAACTAAGCGATCGCGGTTCGGTTGAATCTATTGGCGTAGTTACTGATGTGGGCTTGTTCCTTAGTTTATTAATCCAACAACTGGATAAATTAACCCGTCCCTATCCAGTAATTTAAACGAAGGCAGAAGGCAGAGGGCAAAAAAGAGTTTTGAATTTTGAATTTTGAATTTTGAATTAATAGCTCAACACTCAACACTCAACACTCAACACTTTTAAACCTCTTGCCTCTTGCCTATTCCCTATTAAAATTGCCAATATTTCTTTTCTCTTTCTAGGATGAAGATAATAAAAATGGGTCGCTCCTTCCGTTGGCAGATGCATGACAGAGTTAACCAAAGATTTAGCAGTTGCTCAAACCATCGTTCTCATTACCAGCTATAGCTTTGATTTACAGGGATATGCGATCGCCGAATTGCTCCCTCTGTGGCTAGATAACTATCATGCCAGTTGGGTTCGCTTGGCAACTATCGAAGCATTGTATCTGGGCAGATATAAAGTTGTTTCTATAGAACAGATTTTGCACGTCTGGTCGCGTTTGGGCAGTCCCAATACCCACTTTACCCACGAATTTGAAAGATTAATTTGTCGCAAGCTACCGCGACATCTAGTCAATCAATCAGAATCGTCTGAGGAAAATCTACTGCAAATAAATGAAAAAATTTCAGATCCTCAGCTAAATATCAGCACCAGCAGTAAGCCAGCACTTCCAAAGCAGGAAACTTTACCTCCTGACAATCGCGAGTCGCTTTCTTTTAATATGTCAGAACAAGGGATAGGTACAAATCCACAAGAATCAGAGTTACCTTCCCCTGCGGAAAATTCTCATCAAATCCAAGAACCTGTCTCTCATACAACATTAGCTTTCTCAGAAAATCGAGCGATCGCAGCAGAAAAAGACCAATTTGAGCTAGGTGATTGCTCCGAGCCTCGCTTCCAGCCAGAACGCCAAGGGCGCAGCTTCGCTGACCGCGCTGATGATTTTCATGGCACAGCTTATCATACTCCAATTCATCGCTTTACCCCTTTACCCGATGTTTCTCCTCTCTTTTATAAATTAAAAGCAGTAGCCCAACAAAAATTAGAAGAGGAGTAATATCCATTACAATATGTAAAGCAAATGAGTCGGGAAGAGGGTAAATGCGTGCTGTAATTGTTGGTGCAGGACTGGCTGGCATGACAACAGCTATCGATCTAGCTGATGCTGGTTGGGACGTAGAAATTTTTGAATCTCGCCCTTTTGTAGGGGGCAAAGTTGGTAGTTGGACAGATGCCGATGGCAACCAGATCGAAATGGGTTTGCATGTCTTCTTTGGTTGTTACTACAATCTGTTCGATCTGATGCGTAAAGTTGGGGCGATCGATAATTTGCGCCTTAAAGAACATACCCACACTTTTATCAACCAAGGAGGCAGGGTAGGCGAATTGGATTTTCGTTTCATTACTGGTGCCCCTTTTAATGGTTTAAAAGCTTTTTTTACTACCTCTCAACTTTCTGCTGTCGATAAAATTGCTAACTCCTTAGCTTTGGGTACTAGTCCCCTAGTCCGAGGTTTAGTCGATTTTGAGGGGGCAATGAAAACTATTCGCAACTTAGATTCGATTAGTTTTGCCGATTGGTTTCGCCAGCATGGGGGAAATGATGGCAGTTTGCAGCGGATGTGGAACCCGATCGCCTATGCTTTGGGTTTCATCGATACAGAACAGATTTCCGCCCGCTGTATGCTGACTATCTTCCAGTTTTTCGCAGCTAAAACCGAAGCATCGGTGTTGCGGATGTTAGAAGGTTCTCCTGGCGAATATCTCCACAAACCGATTATTAACTATTTGGAGGAAAAAGGAACAAAAATTTATACCCGCCGCAGAGTGAGGCAAATTCTTTTTAGCGAACGAGGAAAAGAAACGAGAGTTACTGGTATAGTCGTCGCCAAGGGAGAGACAGAAGAGACGATCGCGGCAGATGCTTATGTCTTTGCCTGCGATGTACCTGGAATTCAGAAAATCTTGCCCCAACAGTGGCGTAAATGGTCAGAATTTGACAACATATACAAACTGGATACCGTCCCCGTAGCTACAGTACAGCTTCGATTCGATGGCTGGGTAACAGAATTACATGACTCCCAACAGCGAAAACAACTAGAACGAGCAGCAGGGATCGATAATTTACTCTATACTCCCGATGCCGATTTTTCTTGCTTTAGCGATTTAGCTTTATCTAGTCCTGGCGATTACTATAAACAAGGACAGGGATCTTTATTACAGCTAGTGCTAACTCCAGGCGATCCGTTTATCAAAGAAAATAATGAAGCGATCGCCAATCATGTCCTTCAACAAGTCCATCAACTGTTTCCTTCCTCTAGGGAACTAAACATGACCTGGTATAGTGTAGTTAAACTAGCCCAATCTCTGTACCGAGAAGCACCGGGGATGGACCCCTATCGTCCGCCTCAACAGACTCCCGTACCCAATTTTTTCTTGGCGGGAAGCTACACCCAACAGGACTACATTGATAGTATGGAAGGAGCGACTATTTCTGGCAGACAGGCAGCCAAAGCAATTCTAGATAATTTGGAACGATTAGTTACCGTTCCTCAGCCTTCTTCGGTGAGTTAGTAATGAGTGCGATGGCGGTGGGCTTTGCCCACCCTGCTTGTAAAATATTTTTAAGTTGGTTTTTTTGCCTTTTGAATTTTAAATTTTTAATTCGGAGCGTAGCGACGTGACCGATTGGCTCGAACACACTGTCCAAGTAGAAGTTGATATTCCCATTGAGTTAGCGTGGAATCTCTGGTCCGATCTAGAGCAAATGCCACGCTGGATGAAGTGGATCGATTCAGTGGAAGTACTCAAAGAGAATCCCGAACTCTCCCGTTGGAAATTGGCTAGTGGCAGTTTTCAGTTTAGCTGGCTGTCCCGCATTTTGAAATTAGTTCCCCAGCAAATCATTCAGTGGGAATCAGTTGATGGATTACCCAATCGAGGTGCGGTAAGATTTTACGATCGCCATGGAGGCAGTATTGTCAAATTAACTGTTGCCTATGCCATTCCAGGCATTCTCGGCAAATTAATGGATAATCTCTTTTTAGGCAGAATCGTCGAATCGACCATTCAAGCAGACTTACAAAGATTTAAAGATTACGCTCTCAAAGTTAAGCAATAGTTTGTTCCTAATTTTATCAAAAAGTTATTAGCTATTGGCTTTAGTCAGCGATCGCTCTCGTCTATCCAGAAGTTGTGCGTCAACTGTTTGAGGAGGGTTAACGCTTACGGGAACTTCAATACACAGCCTCGGAATAAATACAACCCCAGAAGAAACGCGATTTCTAGGACGTAGGTGACGCAGACACTGCGATTGAATAAGCCATCTCGCCAGTAGTTGACATGATGGGGGCGGGTGGGGCGTTTGAAAGAAGAACTCCATTTGCCATAAATACGAGGTCCTAGACAATGAAATTGGTGAGTCAGTATCGACTCCAATTCAGCCGCACGGGGATAGAAACCCCGTTGGAAGTGTTTCCACTGGCTTTCGAGAATCCAGAAGAGGATGGGAATAGCACAACCAACAAGAGCGATTAGGGGTTGTTTTTGTTGGAGCATTAAGCCAATAACTGCTCCTGTTCCCGTCAGTCCCAGGGCTTTAATGCCCCAAATTTGTTTGTTGTAGTCTTCAATGGTGGTTTGCACGAAGAAATATTCGTCTTTGAGCAGTTCGAGTTCAAAGTTTGCGTCGGGTTGAGGTGAGATAGATGGTGGGTTAGACATGGGGGATTTCTCTTATTATTGAACTATAGCGAGGCTAAATCATTTGAAAAATTCTGGTAGGGGCAATCCCTCTGTGGTTGCGCCGTTTGGTAAGGGGTAGGCACGGGGCATCGGTGTCAACTTTCCGCCATCACTTGCGCTGGCGTTCCATTGCTTCCCGCAAGATGTGGTTGATCTGTGTCTCATATCCTTTTCCTTGAGCTTTCAGCCACTCTAAGATATCTCGATCTAGCTGGATGGTTAGCTGCTGCTTCGACGGCGGCCAAGGCACTGTCGCTTTCTCAAAGAATTCATCACCTAACGGCGGAATATCAGAATAATCAATGTCCCCATCCGTCATTGCATCAATTTTCGCCAAGTCGCTTGTGATAGATTTTTTGCTCACGGTTGTTTGCCTTTCTCATCGAGATGAATCGCCTCCCACATTTCTCAGTATACAAAGGGTTTGGGGTGGAGATGTCGTGGATAAGGGGCTAGACATGGGGCATTCCTCTCACGATGGAAGTGGAACACTACTCAGGTTGATGACTGCTGCTCTATTTTATTGATAGGTATTGGCGATATCTATCGGATAAACAATAGGAGGGAATGGTTCCCCATTGAGGAGGAGATTTTTTGCTCAGAAACTTTAATCGACAAAGAGATTCTAAGCCAATAAAGTCAAATTCTTCTAGTTGAGGTTTCTTAAGTTTTTTAGCGATCTCCTCTTCAGATAAATCTTCTTTTTGGTCTTCAATTAATTGAAGAATTTCCTTTTGATGAGCCATCAATTTACCTATTTTGTGAGCAAACTCACGCTGTAAAACATCGCCTCTTTCACTAGATGAAACACCTTTTCCTTGAGGTAAATTAGGGCAAGTACATTGGTAAGGAATCTCTTTACTAACATATTTTTCCCATTCATCCCAAGTCAAATTTCGCCATACTTTATCACAGACAATATTGGCGATAGTTTCAGTTTTAGCAAGCCACAAGCGAATTGTTTTATCAAGACTACCAGCAGCGATCCATTTGCCATCTGGACTAAATGTGAGGGTAGTAATTTTGTCTCGATGTCCTTCAAGTGCGACGGGTTCAACGTTAGGCTGATGGAGATCCCATAAAAGCACCTTGTTATCATGGCTACCTGATGCCAAAATGTAACCATCAGGACTAAACACAACCGGACTTCCTTTAAATTTTTGATCCTCAAAGGAAGAATACTCGCTTAAAAAGATAGGCTCAGCTTGAGGATGTTTTTGAAATGGGGTAACATCCCAGACTTGTATCTTGTTATCATCCGTACTAATAGCTAAAAGTTGAGCATAGCCATAATTATCGAGATAAATGGTCTTATTGAAGGCTAGAGAAGTAATTTTGTGGTCAAATTTAGGTAAGGAGATTGATAGCGTATCGGGTTGATTGAGATGCCAGAGTCTAACTGTGCAATCATCACTACTTGTTGCCAGGATATTGTCATTTGGACTAAAAGCTACAGCACTTATCTTACTGTCATGTTTTTCCAGAGTTTTAATGATTTTAAAACTACTGAGATCCCAAATATTTACTGTATGATTCCAACTACCTGAAGCGAGGATATTAGGATTATGAGGACTAAAAGCTAACGCACTAATCTCTCCTTCATGGCGTTCTAAAATTTTTGGTGTTTTGTCAGATTGATCGAGATCCCATAGCCGAATCTTGCCATCTGCTGCTCCTGAAGCTAGTTTTTTGCCATCTCCGCTAAAGGCAACTGCATTCACATTACCATCGTCATTATTAAGAAGCAGAGGCAGACTATTTGGACTATCCAAATCCCATAGTAATAGAGTTCGGTCATAGCTACCCGATGCGAGTTTCTTGCTATCGGGACTAAAAGCTATAGCAGTAATCCGATCTTGATGTTTTTCTAGAACAATTGGCTCAGTTTCAGAACGTTGTAGATCCCAAAGCCTTGCTGTCCAATCCCAACTACCCGATCCTAACCACTTACCATTTTGACCAAAAGCAACTGAACTAACACCTTTATAGTGAGCATTAAGTGATTTCTGTTGTCCGATAACTAGAGGGTTGCTCGTAATCTTCTCTAGCTTCTCTAGCTTCTCTAGCTTCCATAACTTCACTATGCCATTGTCACTTCCTGAAGCTAACCATTGACCATCAAAGCTAAAAGCAACAATAGACCTTCTCATATCCTCCCATCCAGGTAAGACTGTCGGTTCGGAGGTATCCTTAGTTAAATCCCACAAGCGCACTTTCCCATCCCCACTACCGGCTGCTAACATAGTTCCATCATTATTGAAGGCAACGGAAAATATCTCATCATCGTTAATGAGTTCATCTTTCTTAAGCTGACGAGAGTTCTTCCTATTAACACTGAGCATTTTTGTCAGCTTCAGCTTTTTAGAGTCATTAAGTGATCGCAGCCAAATAGTGCCATTGCGACAACCAGCAGCCACAGTGTTACCATCTGGACTAAAGGCTACTGACCAGATGTAATCTCGGTGATATTTTCGACAGATTTCCGCTTTTTCTGGAGGCTGCTCTAAATCCCACAACCTCACTGTTTTATCCCAACTCCCTGAAGCGAGAAGCTTACCATCAGAACTAAAGGTCACTGACCACACTTCATCGGTGTGTCCCTTCAAAATGATTGGGTCAGTAGTTGGCTGATTTAGATTAAAGACACGCACCGTAGAGTCCCCACAACCTACAGCTAATTTTTCCCCATCGGGACTAATAGCAATTGATAGGATACCTCCCTTAGCAATTATGACAAATCTATCATCGAACTTTCTTGGGTTTACTCCAGTAGAGATAGTTTTAATACATTTTCTTTGCTTTAAGTCCCAAAGTTTAACAGTTCCATCAAAACTACCTGATGCAAATAGTTGAGAATTAGGAGTAAAAGTCACAGAGGAAACCTCGTTTCCATGTCCACATAAAATCGGACTAAAGTGAGAGCGATTCATTACTTTACGAAGAGCTTCATCTACTTCATCAAGCATCCCCGTACTATACTGTTGGTTGAAAAGATAAGCTTGACGAGCTAACAGTGCCATGACTTCATCTTGACGGGCGAGTTCTTTGTCTCTTAAGGTGTAACTTGCATGAATTAATTTGCTCACAAAATATTCTTTGCCATAGTCTTCCATCAGCGTCTTGATCGCTTGTTTGTCAGCATTCTTGATAGCTTGTTTATACAGTTGTTGATTAATAAATAATGATTGCCACTCAAGAATTGGTTTAGCTAAGACATCATGGAAAATTTCATAGCGATCGCCTGGCAAATGTCGTATAATCCTGACAGGATCTAGTTTATCTAGTAAGTCCTTTATTTGCTTTTCCTGTAATAACTCCAAATCTTGGCGATCCCGATATTCATTGGCAAAAGAGCGCAAATCTGAAACAGTGTGAGCAATCTTATAACCTCCTGGAGTTACTAAATGATGAAAAATACTTGCAGCAATATCTTTTTGTGGATAGAGTAAAGGAAAACCAGTTTGTTGATTATGTAATAAAGTTTCTACTGTCGGCTGTGTTTCTAAAGGATCTCCTAACTTAGACCATAGATAATTTTTGACTATAGTTTCGATATTGCCTAATTTCTCGAAAGTTTGTTTTCGGAGAATTAGATGATCACTTTTAATGACATCTTCTTCCCAGATTTCAGACATTATCAGTTGCAGCAAGAAAGTTTCAATTTCAGAATTATTGGCAGTTAATGCCTTGAGAACCGCGTCAACTAAATCTGATTTAATGTTAAAGTTTTCTTTAAGAGTAACTGTTTGTTCCTTTACTTGTTCTTCAAACACTTGTTCTTGAGACAAGTGTAAATAAAATTGACAAGGAATTAAGTCTTGCCAAGTCTTCAGATCACTCATCCCATCTTCATGAAGGGAAATCAACCAATGAACATTTTCAGGAGTATTCTTAATTTTTAAAAGCAAATTTTCAACTATCTCTTTCCCCTGACACCAGAAAAGTTCTTCAAATTGATCGATAATAACAAAATTATCACGCTCATTAAACTGATTATTGCTATTGATTAATAGCTCTTTTAATTCTTGCTTGTCATACCAGCAATCAAGAATTTTAACAGATAATCCAGCCTGTTTTAGATATTGAAAAATCCCCTCCCGCAAGAGAGATGTTTTATGAGTATTGCTATCTCCATAGAGAACAGTTAACTTTGAATTTAAGAAGTTTTCAAGAATAATAGCCTGACGGTTATATTCAGCAACAGGCTTCTTAATAGCGTCACGGGCTGAATTTTCATCAAGATGTTTAATTTGTAGGCGATTAGTTAATAGATTAGGAATTTTGCCTTTAAATTCGGCATCAAGTGCAGAAATAGCATCTTCACGAAGACTAATTAACAAATTGACATTTAAGTCAGATTTATTAATAGCAGCAATCAACTCAGAAGCAAAATCCTTATTGTTTCTACGATCATTGTCGAATAGGTATGCCTCGAACCTATCGAGAATAATAAATAACTTGCCATCTACATTATTATTGTCATTATTGTCTTTTTTTCCAATAAACTTAGTCCAATTTTTTAGGATTTGAGGAAAAGAAGAGTCTGGTTGAGACAACAAGATTTGATTAAATCTTGATTCTAATTCATGCAAAGAAATGTTTAATAAGGAAGCAATTTCAGTTTTGATCTGATTTTTGATTCCATCAATTGCGTTATCACTCCAGGAGCTTTCTCTAGGAGGATAAATAATAACCGCTTGTCTTAGATTGTGGTATTTTTGTAAATTTTCCTTTGCTGCTTGACGCAAATAGTAAGCAACACCAGCACTCAAAACTGAAGTTTTTCCGATTCCGCTACTACCATAGAGAATCGTTAATCGAGACGCTTGTAAATTATCAATAAGGTTCCTTCTCCAATCGTCTCGTCCAAAGAAAAACAGGCTATCTGTCTCAGAATAGGGTATTAGTCCTTTATAGGGACTATAGGGCATATAGCTATGATTACTAAACATAAGAAATTCCTCTTTTTACAGATTCATTTTGTAACCGAATTTCGAGTTCTGTAACGTAATTTTCTAAAAATAGATCGTGGTCAGATAAGTAAGTAGGATGTTGGTCACTATGCTTCCAATGCGTCTCATCTAAATCTAAAAGTTCTCGTTTGGGTTGAATGACAAACCATGAATATTGCTGACCTCTGTTTACTCGATCTGGCCACAGTCGATTCAAGATGACGCGCTGATTCCAGTGACTGAGACTGTATCCAAGAAACCAAATGTGGCTGTTCCGTAATTTGTTTAGTAGAGAACTTGGTATAAGTGTGCTGATTTCACTACACACTAAATAGTCAATAAATTGGTCTTCAGTAATGACAAAATTTTCAGCCGAACCATATAGTTTAAGAATAACTGGGCGATCATTTAGTGAAAGTTTGGGATAATTATTAGCTTGCTCCGGCACAATTTTATCTTCTTGTACTTTTTTAAGATCTGAGGTTTTAGAATCAAGCTCAAATCTTTGATGAATGAAGGCTATCTCGCGGCTACCAATAAACAATACTAAATCAAATGGTTGTTTTGCTTCTTGAAAAGCTCGTTCCAGTGTACTATCAATGTTAGCTGTCACAATCAGTTGGTATTGTGTAGCATTGCTTCCTTCAGAGGGATGTCTAAAATGCTTGCCTCGGTATCGACTAGGCAGCCCTGCTAATAGTTTGTGTAAGCCATTTGGACAATAGGGCTGACTATAAACCTTAAGGGCATTTATAAGTAAGCTTCGTTTACGAATATGATCGTATTGGGATAGATGTGAGATATCGATTTTGTGGATTAATGCTGTATTAATTGGACATTCAGCAGTACAGACTTTACGATTGAGTAAAGGACAACTAACCTCTTGAAGGTAGTCACGTCCATTAAGATAGGTAGCTAGTTCAATCGTAGTCGGAGGATAATCACCTTCTGGTTCCCATTCCCAAGGATTAAAATTTTCCTGATCATCTTTTGAGCGATCACATAAGTTTATATTTGCTCCCAAAAAAGGAACGACTTCTCCACTATTAATAAGTGGTACTAATTTATCAAAATGGTTATCTATTTTATGTCGGCAATCCCCTGATATTAGTGGTAAAGGCAAGACATTTTTAGCAGGAACTTGAAACTCCCTTTGTCCATAGGGAGAATAGGGTGCATTATCCAAGTCAGCACTCCATATAGATTTATCAGGTAACCAACGACGAAAATAAATAGTTCCTTTCCCAGTTCCGAGATCAACGTGAACAAAATTGTAAGCATTGTTATAAAGCGAATTATCTGGAAAACGTCGATCATAAGCAGCACCAGCCGGAATATTGACACAATTGCCATTTAGAGATACTTCTTGGATAAATTTTGGAGAATGCTCATGTCCATAAAGAATAAAGTGACAAACATTTTTAAGAGAGTGAATATCCCCCTCAATTCTATTTTGTTCAAATTCACTTAGCCAATTAAAGGGATGGTGCAATACAGCGATTCGCAGATCGTAGTATTCCATTTGATTTAAAGCATCATAAATTTGAGGCTCTCCTATGGTCAAGAAGCCTTTATCATCGATCTCTCCTGTTGGGTTTTTATTCCGACCACACATTAAGGCAGAGTTAATTCCCAGTAAAGCCACCCGTTTTCCGTTTATTTTAAATCTACGGAGACTGCCATAATCAGAATGGGTTTGACCTGTGTAAACAGAGACAAATTGCTTAAATGCTGCAAAGGGTTCTAATAGACGATTTCGTCTTCTTTCATCTCTTAGCCATTTCTCAACTTTGCCCGATTCTTCTTCGGGTGTACTTGGTCTAAAGGAAGTCCGCAGGGAAATTCCTCTAGATTTCTCAACTTTGCCCGATTCTTCTTCGGGTGTACTCCTATCAAAATTGAAAGGATGCAAAATTTCATCGGGTAGCAATTCTAATGCTGTTCGATCAAGATCGTGGTTTCCAGGTATAATAAATAAACGCTCTGGTCTTAAACCAGTTGCTGCAAGTAATGGCGTAAATAAACATTCTCTTGCTTTTTCATATTCCTCTGCTTTACCTGAAAAAGCTATATCCCCACTAAAGACAATAAAATCTATCTTTTCTAGATCGCCACTAATTTTCTTTCGATTGCGAATATCTTCAATTAACCGATCTCGAACAATTGTCCGATTAAAAGTATCTCCTTTTTGATGCCAATCTGAAAGATGAAGCCATGTTATTCCTGTCATAATAACCCCTCCTTTCTCGCCAAACTTACTACCACGCCGGCAAGGCTGCTAATTTGTAACCTCAATCCTGGCTTTGTCTTAGCTGTGTCTTCTCTTTAAGTGGCGATCGCCCTTCCCAGCCAGGATCTATTGGTATTTCTACTTATACTCCAATGCCATTGGTGACAAGTTAAGACAAAATATGATTTGTCAAGGATTGGTTTACAAATATTCATGAATGCTCAATCGCTTGCTAATATTGGGATTTGTAACTTT
>Ga0209594_1001433_pt1 | contig 11942 bp, 8 predicted proteins | sample AshMeaCrysSpring_FD_184126 | JGI IMG/M metagenome (GOLD analysis project Ga0209594, IMG submission 184126) | Groundwater microbial communities from Big Spring, Nevada to study Microbial Dark Matter (Phase II) - Ash Meadows Crystal Spring... | ecosystem: Environmental > Aquatic > Deep subsurface >...
TAGAGATTTAAATGGGGCTATTAACATATTTTTAAATTCCCTGGTTATCCAGGGCGGTCTAGGCTAACAGACAGTATTTTCACAGATTAGTCCTGATTATTCAGGATTAATCAGAAAAAGTTAGCACTAAGAAATTATAACTTTTTATAACTTTTTTTGTCTTGACAAGAGCAAGTTTAAGGGTTAAAGTAAACTAATGACTGGAAAATCTAATCATTAGCAGCAAAAGAATTTTGTTGACATAAGATATATAATTTTTGTAAATTTGTAAACATTAATGAATGCCTAAAACTAAAAGGAAGAAAAAGTAAGAAGTTAAACAGAAAAATCATGCTAGCTGGCAGAGAAAAAAGAAGGTTTTAGGCAGGAAGTTAAGGAAAAGTTAAAGGAAAAAGAAAGAAAGCTTATGAAATACGAAAACGCAGTACTGGATGACCAAGAATTGCAAGCAGGTTTAAATTCAATCAATCCAAAGTTTGGGGATTTTTGTACTCGGGTTGCAGGGGAAGCCTGGGGTTTACCATTAATTGACCAAAAAACAAAAGCACTGATCACCATCGCCATAGATGTGGTAAATCAAGATCAGGTGGGACCTGGTAGCCCGTTTTGTGCCCACGTAAATATGGCAATGAAGCAAGGAGCAACTAGAGAAGAAATTGAAGAGTTACTGTTGTTTTTATGCGTATATGCTGGGTTCAACAAAGCAGCGGGTTGTTTTGGGGCTTTAAATGAAATGCTGGGAAAAAACAGTTAAAAAGCTTATTTATAGGAAAAAGGAAAGCAGAAATGCTACCAACAAGGAATAAGGGACTAAAGGTAGATTATTCGGAGAGGGATAAGGAAGGAAAAGTAGCTTTTTACGTTCTTCTCTGGAAAAGAAAAGGAATTAGTTTAGAACTTTTTGACGACTACTGGAGAGATGTACATGGGCCAGTATGTGCTAGGCTACCAGGTCAGTACCAATATTGGCAGTTGCACGTGGCTCACAATGAAGGTGGGATATGGCCTACTTTGGGAGACTTGGTAAATGCTTCCAAACCAGAAGAGCAGTTTGATGGGATAGCAGAGTTAAGCTTTAAGTCAGTAGCAGATAGGGAAACATGGTTTAAAGCTGCTGCAATTTTAATGGATGATGAACATAATATCTTTAGTAAGGCGATCGGGTATAACACCAGTCCAGGAAACTCGATCACTTATGTGGATAGGATAGAAAATGGCGCTCCTAATGGATCTCTGGGTTTAGAAAAATACCATTGCATGATCAGAAAAGCTGATGGTGTAAGTGTAGAAGAGTTTCGTAAATACTATAAAAACGTTTTTGGCCCTGGTATAGCCAGTGCAGAGCAGATAGTAAAATTCCGCCTCCATTTGTTTGATGAAGTGGATAACTCTCGTCCTGATGCTGGTGGAGTATCCCATTTTGAACCGCCAGAACTCCAGTATCAAGCAGCAGCAGAAATAGCTTTTTGGAACCGCTTAGACTTAGAACTGTTTTTAGCATCAAAAGAGTACCAAGAATTGGTTAAAAACCATCACAAATATGTCAAAGAAGTTAAGCCGTTTCCAGAAAGAAGTGCTTACACTTTTGTCTATGATGGTCAAATGACTTTAGCAGGTGAGCGCAGTTCTTCGGTAGCAGCACTAATAATGGATATTGGGGCAGCAAATCAATTAAGAGAGGATATTAAAGCTCTGATGCTTCATCAAAAATTAATCCTGCCTCAAAATAATAATTCTAATACTCAGTCACAAGAACAAAAATCAATGAAAAAGCGAATTAACTACTATAAAGATTTGTCAGCAGATTATTCTCGTCCTGGATTAGTTACACCTTATGTAGCCCAAAAACTGATCGAAGATGCAGAAAAAATTATTGCAATGAAAGAGCCTAAGTTGCCAGAAATTGGACCTGGGTATACTTTGGCACAAATAGAACAAGAAAATAAAGATTGGTGGCCAACTCATTGTGAAGCATTGAGACAGGGACGCGGAGATATTTTAACAGGAGAATATCGCGATGACTTGATTTATTTATGTCAGGATGGCCCTTATCAAGGTTTAGAACAACAAAAACAGCGGGAGCAACATTGGTGGGCATTAATCGCTCAACCAGGTGTTACTATGTGCTGGCCGATCGTGATGTTTTCAGGGGAACATACCTATTTTGAATGGAAATGTGTTGACGATGAAACTAATGAAACTTTAGCTAAAGGTAATGTAACTTGGGTGCGTCGAGGACATCGAGGTGCTTGTTATTTGAAAACTGAGCAACTTACCTTCTATCGCGATGTTTTTGCCCCAGAAGAATTACTGAAATTGATTACAACTTAGGTTGCATAAATTAGAGCTCTTCGTTAAATAAAAAAAGCACTATTAGTGCTTGAATCTAAAAGCATTATTAGTGCTTACTACGAATAAAGCGGAGCAAAGAATGATATCTGAAATAGTCTATCAAAAAAAAATTAGCCCGCGGAAGAATAGTTTTAAAGTTAATCCTAAGTTTTTTAGGGCGGTTAGTCGTTTAGCAGGAGAAGCCTGGGGATGGTTGCTAATGGTAAGCACTTATGGGGGAGTTTCTGACCAAATGGAGAATAACTATAGCAGCAAAATTGATGAAATGCTGACTCCAAGTCCTCTGAGCAGTAAAAAGCTAGGAAGAAAAAAAATAGATTATTCTGTAAGAGATAAGGAAGGAAAAGTAGGGTTTTATGTTCTTCTTTGGAAACGGAAGGGAATAACATTAGAACTTTTTGATAACTATTGGAAAGACGTTCACGGACCTGTGTGTGCAAGATTACCAGGTCAGTACCAGTATTGGCAGTTTCATGTAGCTCACAATGAGGGAGGTATATGGGCAGTTCCAGGAGATGCAATTAATGCCTCCAATGCAGATGAGCACTTTGATGGGATCGCTGAGTTAAGCTTTGTTTCAGAGTTAGACAGGGAGACATGGTTTAAAGCAGCAGCTATTTTGATGGATGATGAACATAATATCTTTAGCAAGGCGATCGGCTATAACACCAGTCCTGGAAACTCTATTACATTCATAGATGGGATAGAAAATGGCGCTCCCAATGGTGAAACAGGGGTAGAAAAATACCATTGTTTGATCAGAAAAGCTGATGGGGTGAGTGTTGAGGAGTTTCGTAAGTACATCAAGGAGCAGTTTGCTCCAGCTTTGGCTAGTAGTGAGCGAGTGGTGAAGTTAAGACTACATTTGTTTGAAGAGGTGGATAACTCCCGTCCCGATGCAGGTGGGGTATCCCATTACGAACCACCAGAAAAACAGTACCACGCCGCAGTAGAAATAGGTTTTTGGAGTCATTTAGAGCGGGAATTGTTATTAGCTTCAGAAGAATATTTAGAAGCAGTTAAAGATTTTCCTAAATATGTGAAAGACTTTAAACCATTTCCTGAACGCACAGCTTATACATTTGTCTATCAAGGAGAAATGACTTTAGCAGGTGAGCGCAGTGCAAAAGTGGCAGAACTAATTATGAAAATAGGCGCAGAAAATCAACTGAAAGAAGAGATAAAATCAGTGATGCTTAAAGGCAGTAAAGTGGCAAATGGAAAAGCAGAAATTGAACCTGTTTTTACTAATGGAAAAGCAGAAAAAGAAATTGTAAATAGCTCAGAAAAAATAGGTTTGGGTCATCTGTTGCAAGGAGTGCAACACTTCGGGGTAACAGTTGATGACTTGGAAAAATCCCTCGAATTTTATTTAGAAGTTTTGGGAGGAAAACTGGTAGTAACTGAAAAAGAACTGGTAGGAGATGTTATTCAAAATACTCTCTTTCAAAAAGAAGAGTTAGATGCGATCGCCGCAGGGATAGAACCTGTGGATCTTCCTCGACTACGAAGCACTAAAGAAGATGGTTTGGATGTTAACTTTATTTCCTTTGGAAATACAGTTGTAGAACTTATTTATTTTCGGGAAGCAGGTAAGCCAAATGCGCCCCGTAGTTCAGTGAGAAAAATTCCTTCTCACATTGGTCATGTCAATGCAATGCATATGTCTTTTAATGTAAAAGAAGGCATTGACTTGAATGTTTTCGCCAATATGTTAGAAAAAGAATGTCATAGGCGAGGAATGACTGAGGTTATTTGTAACCGTGTAATTCACGTCAAATCAGAAGCAGAAAGAAGAGCGGTTGCACTCAAGTACAATTCATTCAAATTTTGGAACGAACCAAACGGAGAAGAACCAGAAATAGACTGGAGTAAAGACCCTATGGAAGGGTGGTCATTATTCTATTGTAAAGGGCCAAATGGAGAACAATTAGAATTTAATCAAGTTACCCGTAAGGTAAAAAATAGCTTCCGTCAAGCAATGGAAGAATATAACAGGGCGAATGAAACAACCTTCACCTTTCCTGATAATAAAATAGCTAATGGAAGCCAAACTAATGGAAAAATAAATCAAGGGAAAAATCAACTTGAAGTAACATTTAGCAGTGAGGTAAATGCTAACTGGGAAACAGTTTGGGAAGTGTTAAAAGACCAAACACTTAATCCTCAAAAACATAACCCCAAAGCTAAAAGTCCAAAAATATTAGCAGAATATAGCGATGGAATGCTGCGGGAAATGAGTGCTCTAGGAATGACGATCAAAGAAAAACTAAAAATTGAGCAAGCAGCAGGAAAAATAACTCATATATTGGTGGAAAATCAACTGTTTTCAGGGACAGTAGTTAGTGAAGTTATTAACCAAAAAGCTAATCAAAAACCAATAATTAGCTATAACTTAAACTGGCAAACTCTCAATGAAGAAGGACAAAAACAAGCAGAAAACATTGAAGACCAACTGCAAAAAGCTATTCAACATGCAGTATTGAAAGTAAAAGAAACTGCTGAAAAACAAGATTCACAAACCATACAAAAAATAATTCCTATGCAAGAAAAACTTCCAGGAACTAATACGGATTTAGTTAAACGCTTATTTTCCAGGGGCGAGGCTTTTGATTCTGAAGGATTTATTACATTTTTTACCGACAAACCTTTATATCAGTTCGGTAATTTTGATGTTTGTCTTGATAAAGAATCAATTAAGAAATCCGCTGATAATTTCTTTAGTCAAATAGATGCGGTTTACCACGAAATTAAAATGATGTGGGAACTGGGAGATGTGGTATTTGTAGAAATGGATGTCTTCTACTGGCGTAAAGATGGCTCAATGGTTTCCTTGCCTTGCTTCGATATCTTCAGAGTTGAAGGCGATAAATTTAGCGAGTTGCGCATTTTTATGGATGTAAATCCTGTTTTTGATCCCAAAATACCAGTGCCTGAAAAAGCTTCAGTTTTGACTTTTAGTGAAGGGAAAAAATTGATGCCTCCAGGAACAATGAAAAAACACTTCGCACAACATCCCGAAGCTCAAGAAAGAATTAAACTTGGATATGGCCCAAAATGGGCGGAGTCTGGTCCCAAATGGCCCATTAGTGACTCGGAAGACGATGTAAGTCAATCAGAACAGTTAGAAGCTGTTGTTGAGTTATCCCAAAATATAATGGCAGAAAATTGGGACAAGGTAAAAACTTTCTTGACTGATGACATCTTTTATAAGGTAGGTTCAGGAAAAGAAGTATATGGCCCTGATGCTGTTGTGAATTTCTTCAAACAGACTTTCAAAAATATTGCTAAGTTTACTGGACATCAGCCGAGAAAAATTTGGACAGAACCAGGTATAATTACCATAGAAATGAATGCTTATTATGAAATGGTTCCCAGTAAAAAGCAAGTAACAATTGCTTGTTGTGATATCTACCGAATGAGAGGGAAAAAGGTTAGCGAATGGCGAGTTTACGCTGATATGTCTCCCTGGCAAGAAAACTAGAATTTAAGCACTTTGGATGGGGAAAACTTGGTGATTGTGTCAAGTTATACTTGTTATAATTGCTTGGTTTTTACCCTAGATTAATTAAGAAAAGAGGAAATTATGACTGAGATAAAAGGGAAAATAGGCGTAATAATAGAAGAACATTTTGATGGAACTGAATTTAAAAGATTTGGTGAATACTTCCCAGAAAAAGGTTATGAAGTAGAATATATCTCCAATTTGTGGGGCAATAAAGAACTAACTTTTGGTTCAAATCCAGAAAATGATAAAATTGAATATCATGTAACTGTAAGTACCGATTTTAAGGATATTAAACCAACAGATTATAAAGGGATAATTTGTATCGGTGCTTATGCAATGGATCGCTTAAGATATCAGGTAAATGTCACAAAAGGACAGAAAAATAATGCTCCTGCTGTGGCGTTTGTACGAGAGGCGATCGCCGATGAAAATATCAAAATAGGCACAATTTGCCACAGTTTGTGGCTGTTATGTGCAGATAATGAGATGCTGGAAAATCGTCAAGTAACTTGCGCTCATAATATTATCTGCGATGTGGAAAATGCAGGGGCTGAAGTTGTTTATGATGGTGATGTAACTGCTGATTTAGTAATCGATCGCAACTTAATAACTGGGAAGCATCCAGGAGTTGTAGATGAGTTTATGGAAGCTTTTGTTAAAGAAATAGAAAAAAACTAGGCAACGGATTAAGTAACGGATTGTTAAAATGGTTTGCAGGTTGGAGAATTGAATAGTGAATAGTGAGCAGTGAGCAGTGAACAGTGATCGCTGATAACTGATAACTGATAACTGATAACTGATAACTGATAACTGTTAAATAATTAGCAAGAATTAGGTGAAAAAAATCGAGGAAAAAATAATATGGCAATAAAAGTTGATTTTACCTTTTCCGATTTAATTGCGGGGTACGTTACAGAGTATGACAAAGAAAAAGATATCTTTGGACTCAAAACATCAGATGGGCGAGAATTTAAAATAAAATTAAGCCCAATGGCTTATGCAAAAATAATTCAAAACTTTGATGAAGGCTACCCAGATGCAACAGGAAGCATGAAATCAATGTTAGTTCCAGGTCAGTATTTATTTACCTATGGGGTATTTTATCCTGATAGTGAACTTTTTGATGCCAAACAGATAGTTTTTGCAGGGCGGAAAAAAACAGAATATGTTTTTGAGAAACAAGACTGGTGGGTAAAACAAATCAACTCCCTCGGTAAATTTTACCTCAAAGCTCAGTTTGGAACAGGGGAATATGACTACCGCAACTATCGCACCACTCTGGGTTTATCAGGTGTTCAGTCAACCACTAATTTTAGGCAAGAAACTGACACCATTTCTCGTCTAGTTTATGGTTTTGCTACTGCTTTTATGATGACTGGGAATGATTCCTTCCTTAAAGCAGCAGAACGTGGTACAGAATATCTGCGGGAACATATGCGCTTTGTAGACTTAGACGAAGGCATTGTATATTGGTATCACGGCATAGATGTTGAAGGGGAAAAGGAACATAAAATCTTCGCCTCAGAATTTGGGGATGATTACGATGCTATACCAGCTTACGAACAGATTTATGCTCTAGCAGGTCCCATGCAGACATATCGCTGTAGTGGTGATCCTCTAATTATGGACGATGCGGAAAAGACTATTAAACTTTTCCAGAACTTTTTCCTGGATAAAAGCGAATATGGTGGTTATTTCTCCCACCTTGAACCAGTAATGCTGGATCCCCTCAGCGATAGTTTGGGACGAAATAAAGGAACTAAAAACTGGAACTCAGTAGGAGATCATGCACCAGCATATCTCATTAATCTCTGGCTAGCTACAGGTAAACAAGAATACGCCGATATGCTAGAGTACACCTTCGACACCATAGAAAAACGTTTCCCAGACTATGATAATAGTCCCTTTGTTCAAGAAAGGTTTTTTCAAGATTGGTCAGCAGATACCACCTGGGGATGGCAGCAAAACCGCGCTGTAGTCGGTCACAACCTCAAGATTTCCTGGAACTTGATGCGGATGTACAGTCTGAAACCTAAAGAGGCGTACATCAATTTAGCCAAAAAAATCGCCGATATTATGCCAGCAGCAGGAAGCGATCAACAACGGGGCGGTTGGTACGATGTGGTAGAAAGGATTAAAGAAGAAGGGGAAGAATGTTACCGCTATGTGTGGCACGATCGCAAAGCTTGGTGGCAACAAGAACAATCCATTTTAGCTTACCTCATTCTCACAGGTATCACTAAAGACCAGGAGTATCACCGTTTGGCACGCGAAGCATCAGCATTTTATAATGCTTGGTTCTTAGACTTAGAAGAAGGTGGTGTTTATTTCAATGTTTTAGCTAATGGTATTCCTTATCTTGCAGGAGGTAACGAACGGGGTAAAGGAAGTCACTCCATGAGCGGTTATCACTCCTTCGAGTTGTGCTATCTCGCTGCAGTTTATACCAATTTACTGATAACTAAACAGCCAATGGACTTTTATTTTAAACCTATGGCTGGAGGATTTCCTGATAATATTCTCCGCGTATCTCCAGATATTTTACCACCAGGTAGTATTAAAATTGGTAAGTGTGAAATCGACGGAGAACCCTACAATAATTTTGATGCTGACAATTTAACTGTTACCTTACCTAAAACCAATGAAAGAGTAAAAGTCAAAGTGCAAATTGTACCTGTTTAATAGTTACTTTTAGTCTAGATAACTTTAAAGTTGAAAAAAAACAATTGCACTTTAGGACAAGGGGCTTAAGCCCCTTGTCAATAATACAAAACGAAAAAGCATTACTATAGTTAATAAAAACTATAGATAAAATAGCAAGAGAAACTATTGATTTTGCAGGTAAAAAAATGGAAGTTAACATCAAAAAAGTAGCAGAAATAACGGTAGCAGAATTAATAGGGGAAGTAGATGCAAAAACTGCACCTGGTGTGCAAAAACAGGTTTTAAGTTTGGCAGAGTCTGGGAGTAAAATTATCATGGATATGACCCAGGTTCCCTATATGTCTAGTGCAGGTTTGCGGGTTCTGTTGTCTATTTATCGAACCGTAGAAGCTAAAGACGGTAAGTTAGTATTAGTGGGACTTTCCGAAGAATTGCAAGATACCATGTCCGTCACTGGTTTTCTTGATTTTTTTACTACAAGTCCCACCCTCGATGCAGGAATAGCTGCGATTAATGAATAATGAATAATGAATAATGAATAATGAATAATGAATAATGAATAATTCTTCATTCTCCATTCTCCATTCTTCATTCTCCATTCTTCATTCTCCATTAATAATAATAAATTATTCATTATTAATTATTAATTATTCATTATTCATTGACTAAAAATAACCGATAAAAAGGGAAAAATGGAAAGAATTGATATTCATCCCACACACGAATCAAATGGATTTAAATTACGGCGAGGACAACCTTACCCTTTTGGAGCTACTATCGTACCAGGAGGGGTTAATTTCTCCATTTTCTCTAGTCACGCCACATCTTGTACTTTAGTACTCTTTGAAAAACACGCCCCCCAACCAATGGCGGAAATTCCTTTTCCAGAAGAGTTTCGCCTGGGAAATGTTTATAGCATGGTAGTTTTTGATTTAAATTATGAAGAAATCGAATATGGCTACCGCATGGATGGCCCCAATAATTTCCAACAAGGTCATTGGTTTGATAAAAGTAAGATTTTAATGGATCCCTATGCCAAAATTATTGGCGGTAGAGATGTTTGGGGAGTTACTCCTAATTGGGATGATATTTACCAACATCGCGCGCGGTTAGCTTTTGATGACTTTGACTGGGAAGATGACCGCCCTCTGGAAATTGCCCCAGAAGACCAGATTATTTATGAAATGCACGTGCGCAGTTTTACCCGCCATCCCTCCTCTGGGGTAAAAGAAAAGCATCGGGGGACTTTTGCAGGAATGCGGGATAAAATACCCTATCTCAAAGAATTAGGGGTCAATGCTGTAGAATTGATGCCTATCTATGAGTTTGATGAATTTGAAAATAGCCGCCCCAACCCACAAACAGGGGAAATGCTATATAACTATTGGGGTTACAGTACTGTAGGGTTCTTCTCCCCCAAAGCAGGTTACGCAGCTACGGGCAAGTTTGGAATGCAAGTAGATGAGTTAAAAGCCCTGATCAAAGAATTGCATAAAAACGACATTGAAGTTATTTTAGATGTTGTATTTAATCATACAGCAGAAGGTAATGAAATGGGCCCCACAATTTCTTTTAGGGGGATTGACAATAAGACCTACTATATGCTAACGCCAGAAGGTTATTACTTTAACTTCAGTGGGTGTGGGAATACGCTTAATTGCAATAACCCTATTGTACGGGGTATAGTACTTGATTGTCTGCGCTATTGGGCAGCAGAATACCACATAGATGGGTTTCGGTTTGACCTCGCCTCGATTTTAGGGCGTGACCCCTGGGGGGCACCTTTGGCTAATCCACCACTTTTAGAGAGTCTAGCCTTTGACCCGATTTTGGCTAAATGTAAATTAATTGCAGAAGCTTGGGATGCAGGGGGTTTATATCAGGTAGGTTCTTTCCCAGCTTATGGACGTTGGGGTGAATGGAATGGAAAATATCGGGATGGTATCCGCAAATTCCTCAAAGGGGATACTACCGTAGGGGAAATGGCACAACGTCTCTCTGGTTCCCCAGACCTCTATGCCTGGGCTGGTCGTGCTCCCGCAACTTCCATTAATTTTATTACCGCCCATGATGGTTTTACCCTGATGGATTTGGTGTCATATGATGGAAAACATAATGAAGCCAACGGGGAAAATAATAATGATGGGGGGAATGATAATGATAGTTGGAACTGTGGTTGGGAAGGTCCTACTGATAACCCGGGTATTAATGCTTTGCGCCATCGACAGATCAAAAATGCTGTGGCTATGTTGATGGTGAGTCAGGGTGTACCTATGATTCTCATGGGGGATGAAGTTGGACGTACTAAATATGGAAATAACAATACTTATTGCCATGATAATGGGTTAAATTGGCTCGACTGGACTTTATTGGAAAAAAATGCGGATTTGTTTAAGTTTTTTAAACATTGTATTGCTTTCCGCAAAGCTCACCCAGTACTGCGCAATACTTGGCACTTTGAAAATCGCGACTATGTGGGTTCGGGTTATGCTGATATCACTTGGCATGGTACTCAAGCCTGGAATGCTAATTGGTCAGCCCATAATCTAACTCTGGCTTTTCTCTTGTGTGGGAAACACGCTAAACAGGGAAGGGAACCAGATAATTATGTTTATGTGGCTATGAATATGCACTGGAAAGCACACTGGTTTGAAATCCCAGGTTTGCCACAGGGAATGCAATGGCATATCTTTGCTAATACAGGGGCAAATCCAGGGGAAGATAGCTGGAAACCTGGTACAGAACCATTGCTGGAAAATCAATCAGGATTGTTAATAGGCGATCGCTCTGTTGCTATCTTAGTAGGAAAATAAAGACTACCATTATTCAAGATTATTCCTTTACAAACATAAAAACATCAAAAACTATGGCTTTTGACGCAACTTTAGAAACAACCGACCATATCGCTAAAATCACTTTGTCAGGAGAACTGGATGCAAGTACGGCACCAGCTTTTAAGTCAAAGGTAGAAGAAGCAGCAAAGGGAGATGTAACTAAATTAGTATTGCTGATGCAAGATTTAGAATTTATGGCAAGTGCAGGCTTACGAGTACTGATTTTTGCTAAACAAAAAATGGGTGCAAATGTAGATATATATATCGTCAGTCCTCAAGAAACTGTGATGGATACCATTGAAAAAACAGGTTTCCACCATAGTGTAATTGTTACTGATACAGTGCCAACAGCATAAAACCTGAAGCAAATCCTCCCGCGACCTGGTGGGAGGAGGAGCAATTTAGTAGGCATTAGACGATTAATAATGTATAATTAGGTATAAACATGATAAAGATATAAGATGTCAGAGTATGTCAAGCTATCTGAAGCAGCCACTGCCTACAACGTCCAATGAGTGAACAATTCTTAATTGGGCACGAACAGGAAAAATCAACTACATTGTCACTCCCTCTGGAGTTAAACA
>Ga0209594_1001437_pt1 | contig 11919 bp, 10 predicted proteins | sample AshMeaCrysSpring_FD_184126 | JGI IMG/M metagenome (GOLD analysis project Ga0209594, IMG submission 184126) | Groundwater microbial communities from Big Spring, Nevada to study Microbial Dark Matter (Phase II) - Ash Meadows Crystal Spring... | ecosystem: Environmental > Aquatic > Deep subsurface...
GGATGAGCGCCACCTCGGCCGCGTCGGCCTCGCGGCTGGCGACGATGGCGAAACCCCGGCCGCCCGCCACGTCCCGTGCCTCCACGGAGACCCGCTCGATCACGGCATTGCCGGGGGCCTCGTCGCGCAGCCGCCGCAGGAAGTCGTCGACGGCCGCCGGGTCGCCCTCGACCTCGGCGAAGACCCCGGCCGCGTCGTTGCCCACGTGCCCGACCAGGTCGAGGGAGCGGGCCAGCCCGTGGACGAACGGCCGGAAGCCCACGCCCTGCACGACGCCGGTCACCCGGATGTGCACGCGGATCCGTCCCGTGGGGTCGTCACCGCGGGCCACTGCACCGCCGGGCGGCCGCACTAGCCGGCCCGCTGCCGGGTGGCCCGACCGCTGACCGACTCGCCCACGGCCAGGCCGATGAGCACGCCGAGGGCGATGGCGACCATCGTGGCCGCGGTGGCCGCGAGCGTGGCGAGCGCGTCGATGCTGTCCGCGCCGATCAGCTGCGTGACGCCGACGAGCCCGAGTGCTCCGGGCACCAGCAGCCAGAAGGCCGGCAGGAAGCTGACCTGGGTGGGCGGCCCACCGCGCTGCGTCGCGACGTACGTGGCCACGGGCGCCATCGCCAGGGCGCCGACGAACGCCGACAGGGTCGCGCCGAGGAAGAATCCGCCGATCACCTGGCCGCCGTAGGCGACGTACAGCACGAGCAGGATCCAGCCCAGGCTCGACAGCCGGGCGCAGTTGTGCACGACGACGCCGATCCCGAAGACGGCGACCCCGACCCACGGAGCGAAGTCCCCCAATGGCGTCGCGGCGGATGCGGTCACCTCGGTCGCGGGAACGCCGACGAGCTGGGCCCCGGCCACGATTCCCAGCGCGAGCAGCACCAGCTGCATGGCCCCGGTCGCGAGCCGGCCGGATCCGGAGAGCATCTGGCCGGTGGACAGCTCGATCGCGGCGGTGGTGAGCAGCGCCCCCGGGAGGAACGTCACCAGCGGTGCCACGAGGGGCGCGAGGATGCCGAGGTTGAGCTCCGTCCCCGCCAGCAGGAACACCGTCGTCGACACCGCGAAGGCGCTCAGCACCGGGAGCACGGCCCTGGATGCGGTGGTGAGCCGCGGCGCGTACAGCTGCAGGGCCCCGACCGCGGTGCCGAGGACGGCGGCCACAGCGATGTCGAGCGCGCTGCCGCGCAGGACCAGGGCCAGGCCGGCGCACAGGGCCGCGTAACCAGCGGTGCGCGCCAGCGGGCCGAAGGGAGGGGGGCCGGACCGGATCCGCTTGACCTCGGCGGTCAGCCGGCTGGGGTCCGAGCCGCTCTGGGCCGCCTCGGCGGTCAACCGGGAGACCGCATCGATCTGGTCTAGCCGCAGCTGGGCGACCCCGGCGGCGGCCACCGCGGTCTCGACGGGCTCCGCGCCCGGCACGGTGATGAACAGCGCGGTCGGCAGCACCACGATCTCGGCGTTGGCGACGCCGTGGGCCCGGGCGATCTGGTGCAGGTTGGTCTGGGCGGCGGCAACCGCGAATCCCGAGTCCACCATGGCCTCGCCCAAGGCGATCAGCATCGGGGTGAAGCCGGCCGGAGCAGGAGCCCCCGCCGGCCCCACCGCCGGGATGGGCTCGGTGATGGGCTCAAGCGGCGCCGCCAGCCCTGTGCCCTTGGGCCGCGGGCTGGGCCGCCACCACCACAGCGCCGCGCCCGCGGCGAGCAGTGCCGCCACTGCCAGCAGCACGCTGATCGCGGAGATGCCCGAGTCCTGCGCGGCGGGCGGGGTCGCCGGCCGCACCGGCGCGGCCGAGGCGGTGACCTCGGCCGACGGCGTCGGGCTGGCGCTCGGCTCCGCCGAGGGGGTCGGGACTTGGCTGGGGGTTTCGGTCGGCGTCGGCGAGGCCGTGCCCGAATCTGTGGGAGCCGGGCTCGTAGGGGCGTCCGTGGGGGTGGCCGTCGCGGTCGGAGTCGGCGCCGCGGTGTCCGTGGGGGCCGGGTCCGCTGGCGAGGCCGGCGCCGGGGTGGCGGTCTCGGCTGGCAGCGCGGCCGGCAGCGCGGCTGGCAGCTCGGCCAACGCCGCCGCGTGCTGACCACCATCCGCGTCCTGGGGGGAGGTCGCGCCCGAGGCCGTGGACACGGTCGCCACCCAGAGCCCGGGGCCGACCGCGACGGCTAGCACAGCCGCGCCAGCCAGCCGCTGGGCGGTGCCGCGTCGTCGCATGGGATCCCCTCGTGGGCGAATCGGGTGGTCCGCCCGCGTCAGAGGCTGTCACAGGTCCAGGACCGGGCGGGACGGGCTTCGGCAGACCGCCCCCGGGTGCCACCACCTGCCGGTACGGTGCTGAGGCCGAGCGCCGGGCGCAGGGATGAGCCGCCCTCCATGCCGCGACGCGTTCGACTTCCGACGCCAAGTGAGAGGGGCCACCCGGTGGCCACCACGAATCCGCCCTCACCTGATGCGGCGGTGAAGATGAAGCGCAGGCTCCAGTTTCCGGGGGCCGTCACCACGCTGGCGATCGTCACCGTGCTGGTCTGGGTGGCGGCGCTCTTCATCCCCGCCGGCCGCTATCTGGCCGATGCGGACGGCTCGCCCATCCCCGGCACCTTCGAGCAGGTGCCGTCGCCGCTGTCGTTCGGCGACAAGGTCCAGCAACTCATCCTGGCCCCGATCAACGGCATCTACGGGCTGCTCAACCCCGAGACCGAGTTCGTCGACACCGAGACCCTCGGCCAGATGTTCGGCCAGATCGGCGTCATCGTCTTCATCATGGCGATCGGCGCCTTCATCTCCGTCTCGTTCGCCACCAAGAGCCTTGAGGTCGCCGTCGGCGCCTTGGCAAACCGGCTGCGGGACAAGGGCTGGCTACTCATCGCCGCGGTGATGGTGCTCTTCTCGCTGCTCGGCTCGACCATGGGCTTCTCGGTGGAGACCCTCGGCTTTTACGCGCTGTTCATCCCGTTGATGGCCGCTCTCGGGTACGACCGCATGGTCACCGCATCGATGATCATCATCGGGGCGATGGTCGGGGTGATGGGTGCCACGGTGAACCCGTTCTCGATCGGCGTTGCGGCGGGCGAGGCTGGCGTCTCGATCGGCGACGGCATCGTGCTGCGGGTCATCCTGTGGGTCGTCCTGACCGCGATGGCCGTCGCCTGGGTGCTGCGGTACGCCGCGAAGATCCGCAAGGACCCGAGCGCGTCGCTGGTGGGCTTCGACGACCCGGATGAGGCAGAGGCCTCGGCCACCGACCACATGGCCGAGGACCTCGAGCACGAGGAGCCAGGCGCCGAGCACCGGCTGACGCGCACCCAGAAGTGGGTGCTGGCCATCACGGTCTTCGCGTTCGGGCTGATGATCTTCTCGGTCATCCCGTGGTCGAGCATCATCGGCAGCACCACCGGGCCGGCCGACTACTACAACGACCACGAGGTCGCCGGCGCCGTGCCGTACTGGTTCGAGCTGAACTGGTGGTTCCCGCAGCTGGCGATGCTCTTCATCCTCGCCTCGGTGCTGGTAGGGATCGTGGCCAAGCTGGGCGAGAAGGAGACGGTGCGGCTGATCGCCGCCGGGGCCTCGGACATGATGGGCCCGGCGCTGGTGGTGCTGCTGGCCGGCGGCGTCTCGGTGATCATGAACAACACCCAGACGCTCGACACGATCCTCAACTCGATGGAGCAGCTGGTCAGCGGCGCCTCCGCCGGGGTCTTCACCTTCATCACGATCCTGGTCAACATCCCGCTGGCGTTCCTGATCCCCTCCAGCTCGGGGCACGCCGCGCTCGCCATGCCGCTGCTGGCGCCGCTGGCCGACTTCGCAGGCGTGAGTCGGTCCACCACGATCACCGCCTGGATCATGGGCCACGGGCTGACCCTGCTCGTCTCGCCCACCAGCGTCGTCGTCGTCGGCGGGCTGGCGATCGCCAAGGTCGGGTACGACAAGTACCTGCGGTTCGTCTGGCCGCTCATCCTCGGGCTCTTCGTCGCCGCCACGCTCATCGTCGGCATCGCGGCGACCCTTGAGTGACCACGTTCGCGGACCCGTCCGGCTACGCGTTCGGCGACCAACGGCAGCCACCGCCGCCTCTGCTTCAACGGGCGGGTCGTGATCAGGGCTGGCACAGTCGGGTTATGGCGAACGTTGAAGGTCTCTCCGTCCTGGTGGCCGGGGCCACGGGCGGGCTCGGCACTCCGATCAGCCGGAGGTTGGCCTCAGCCGGGGCCCGTCTCACCCTGCTTGGTCGCGACGGCGAGCGGCTTGAGCTGCTCGGCCTCGACGCGGCGGTGGTGGCCGGAGACCTGCGCGAGGCTGAGACGGCCGAGCGGGCCGTGGCGGCGGCCGTCTCCTCGTACGGCCAACTCGATGGCCTCGTGGTGGCCTCGGGGGTCGTCGCCTTCGGCCCGGTCGGCGAGCTCCCCGACGAGGTGCTGCTCGACCTGTTCCTGGTCAACACCCTCGCCCCCGCACGCCTGCTGCGGGCCGCCTTGCCGCACCTGACCGTGTCGGCAGGCGAGGGCCGCTCGCCCTTCGTGGTGAACCTCAGCGCGGTTGTCGCCGAGCAGCCGACCGCGGGGATGGCCGCCTACTCGGCCTCGAAGGCGGCGCTCACCGCGTACGACGCCGCGGCCGGCCGCGAGCTGCGCCGGGTGGGGATCCGACTGATCGACGCCCGTCCCCCGCACACCGAGACCGGACTGGCCGATCGGCCGCTCGCCGGCACGGCGCCCCGGTTGCCCCAGGGCCTCGACCCCGACGCGGTGGCCACGCGGGTCTTGGCCGCGGTCGCCGCCGACGAACGCGACCTGCCCAGCGCCGCCTTCGGCTGAGCCGGTTCGCCTGGCTGGCGGCGGGGCCCGCGTTGGTCAGGCCGACGGGGTGGGCGACCCGGGTGGCTCTGGAAGGTCGAGCCCGCGGGCGGTGATCGCAGCGGCGATGCTCGGCGGGATGGGCCGGCAGGCGCATTCCCGCGCGTGCGCCAGGTGCCAGGCCACCCGGTCGTCCAGGCGGGCGTGGGATCCCAAGACGTGCTGCTGGTGCCAGGCCTTGTTGGCCCGGCCCTTTCGCTGCGGCGGCCCTGCCGTGGCCGGCCCGGCTGCGGGTCGCGGAGCGGACGCGCGCTTGGCCGGCACGGCGGCGATCTTGGCGGCCGGGAGGGGTGCGCGCAGGTTGATGACCCCTTGCGAGTGCTCGCGCGTCCAGTGCAGCCCGGGCTCCTCGAGCACGTGCAGCATCCCCGAGTTCTCGGCCAGCACGGTGGCGACCACCTCGGTGAAGCCCAGGCGCTGGGCCAAAGCGAGCATCCGGCGTTGCAGGCGGGTGCCCACCCCGCGGCCCTGGTAGGCGTCCTCGACGATCATTGCGATCTCGGCGGTGTGGCCGTCGTCGGGTGAGTTGGGGAAGACGTTGCCGAGCCCGATGATGTCCCCCTCCTCGCTCATCACCACCAGGGTGGCCCCGCGATGGCCGCCGGTGATCCGGCGCAGGTTGATGTCGCGCCACTCGCCGACCTCGGTGAAGTACCGGTGGACCCGGCTCTGCTCGGAGCAGCGTTCGTGCATGGCCGCGACCGCGTCGGCGTCGCCGGGATGGGCCAGCCGGATCCAGACCGTGCCGCCCCCCTTGATCGGCTCGACCCAGCCGAGCGCCTCGGTGTCTCCCGTCACGCTGGAGATGGCGGCCGCGAGCCGCAGCAGCGCCGAGGCCCGGGACTTCTCCGCGCGGGCGAACGGCGCCCAGTCGCGCTGCAGCACGACGTGCTGGTCAGCCGTCCACTGCAGCCGCAGGATGTCGGCGGCGTCGTCTTGGCCCTCCACCGCGTCGCTGACCTCGAAGTGGTCGGCCTCCACCAGCATCGCGGCCGCCTGCGGCGCGAAGCCTGGGTTGGTGACGAGCTCGGTCGCGCCGTCCATGATGCGGGTCGGCAGGTCGAGGCCGTCGTCGAGCGACCCCTCGGTCACGTAGCCGTTGCTGCCCGCCGCCATCGCCGCCGCCAGGATCGCCTGCTCGCTGACCCCGCGGGGCACCGTGAGGGCCACGTCGATGGTGCGCCGGTCGTCGGAGGCGCCGAGCACGTAGGCCGACAGGACGTACGCGTGCAGCCCGCTCAGCGACCGCATGAGCAGGGCCAGCCCGCCGGGGCGGTCGGCGATGTCGATGCGCAGCCGCCAAGGGGTGCGGGCCTCGTGGGCGCCCGACAGCAGGAAGGCCTCCGGCGCCACCGCGGATCCGATGCGGCCCATCAGCGCGTTCCACCGAGCCTGGGTCGGCTTGCGGTCGACCACGGGATCGACGACGGCGAGACCCACCGACAGCGCGAGGGCGAAGTGCACGAACGCGTCGTCGTCGACGTCGTCGTCCAGGCCGCCCGAACGCCGGGTCTGCTCGGTGAGCGCCTTCATGTTCGCCCACCGCTTGCGCACCCGGGCTGACTCCAGGGCACGCACGTCGTCGTCTCGGTGGGCCTGGGTGAGCGCCTCCAGCTCGAGCACGTTCCAGGAGCGCTCGGGGTCGGCGAAGATCTCGGCGGCGGCCTCGAGCAGCACCGACAGCGCGGGCGTTGCGTCGGGGTCGGCTGCCGCCGCAGCCACCCGGTCGGCCGCGTCAGAGGTGAGCTTGGCGGCCATCACCTCGGCGAACAGCTGCGGTCGGCCGCCGGTCAGCCGCTTCACCGTCAGGCGGGTGACCCCGGCGCGCTCGGCCACCATGCGCAGGCGGGTGCCGCCGTAGCCGTGCTCGGCGAACAGCTCCGCGGCGGCGTCGACGATCCGCTGCCGGGTCTCAAGGTCGCTTGCCACCGGGGCTTCCCCTGCCGTAGGCGTGGGCGCCTCACCTAGAGGCGCCAAGAATCACCGTACGGCCACCGTGTGACGTCGAGGTGAACTTCGCCAGGCCCTGCAGGAGAGATGAGTCACGAGGCGGCCTGCGGGTCGGGAAGTTCGGCCCTGGCGGATCGGCCCGTCCGCCGTCGAGGCTGGACACCAGCCACGGAGGTGGGCCATGCAGGTCCTGATCGTCTACGAGTCGATGTACGGCAACACCCACGCCATCGGCGCCGAGATCGCCGCGGGGCTGGTGCCCTACGCCGAGGCGAAGGTGGTCTCGGTCGGCGAGGCCACCCGCGCCCTGGTCGGTGAAGCCGATCTGGTGATCGTCGGGGGGCCCACCCACGCCCACGGCATGACCTCGGCGTCGTCGCGCAAAGGGGCGTTCGATGCCGCTCAGAAGCCGGACAGCGGGCTCGCCCTGGACCCCGACGCCGCGGGTCCCGGGCTGCGGGACTGGTTCAAGACGCTCAGCCGCGTCAAGGCGGGGCTGGCCGCGGCGTACGACACCCGTTTCGACGCGCCGGCCGTCCTGACCGGCCGGGCTTCTCGGGGGATCGCCAGCCGGCTGCGCGACCATGGCTTCCACCTGGTGGCCGATCCGGAGAGCTTCCTGGTCGACAAGCGCAACGAGCTCGTCGCGGGCGAGGGCGAGCGCGCACGCGCCTGGGGCGTCCAGCTGGGTACTGCGCTGAGCGAGCCCCGCTGATCGGGGGCCTTTGGGCCGTGGAGGCGGCCACCGCCAGGCCATGCTGTGAGTACATGATCGTGCCGTGGCGAGGGAGGCGCGGGGTGACCCGCCGGCCGATCACGCCCGAGGACGTCGAGCGGGAGATCCACCGGATGCAGCCGCACCAGCGGCGGCTGCGTCGAGCGGCGGGGGGTCGACGGCTAGAGGTCGGCGAGCCGCGGGTCGGTGAGGATCGGCTGGATGGCCTTCATCCCCTTGCTGAGGAACGGCTTGGGGGTGTTGTCCTTGATCACCTGGACGATCATCAGCTCGGTGATCTCGGTGTCCTCGCCGTAGCGCTCGGACAGGATCTTGTTGAGGCCGTCTCGGGTGTTGCTGCGGAACAGCCGCGGCGTGGCCTCGATGCTCTTGTCGTAGACCGCCTGGGCGTTGGGCCCCCAGTTGAAGTTCGGCACCGCGATGTCTCCCCCTGCTCTCGATCCGGCCACCTGCTGACTGCGCGACCCGCCCGATGGCCCTAGGCCTGATGACTCTAGGGGTGCCTGCTGCGTTGGCCAAGCATCGTGCGCCTCGCGATTGTGCTCAACGCGGTCAGCGCGCGTTCTCCCTGGCCTCGGTCGAAGCCTCGGTCGCAGCCTGGTTCGCAGCCTCGGTGACCCGCACCGGCGACTGACGCGTGCTGGCCGGCAGCTTCATCACCACGGGCCAGAGCGCGCCCCCGGCCAGCAGCACCACGGTGGTGATCCCGGCGACGAGCCACCAGTTGTTCGTCTGCTCGTTGCGGCTGTTGATGAAGACCCAGATCAGCACCCAGGAGCCCGACGAGGCAGCCATCGTGGTGAAGCCGTGCAGCGTCTGCCGGCTGGTCTTGAGCAGCGCGTGGAAGAAGTACATCGTCGCCGCCACGAGCAGCAGCTGCAGGAAGATCACCGGGTCACCGAAGGTGGTGAAGGCCAGGTAGATCGTGACGAGGCTGGCGACGGTGAGCGGCCCGAAGTACGGCAGATCGTAGAAGTACAGCGGCGGTAGGGCGATCAGGCACAGGGCGCACACGACCCACACCCAGGCCTGGTCGCCTCCGATGGCAAGGGCGGCAGCGGCGCTGCCGGACGTGATCATCCAATAGAACATGAAGTCCAGCAGCCCCACCCCGTTGGCGCTCGGGGATTCCTCGGTGAGGTACCAGCGGTCCATGGTGTTCTGGGCCGCCTCGAAGGCTCCGCCGGCGGCCATCAGCACGGCGGCGACGAAGAACAGGAAGGGGCTGTAGGTGGTCTCGAGCAGGAAGTCCCAGTTGGCCCAGACCGCGAAGACGAAGAAGAGCGGGACGAGCAAGGCGTAGACGTGGGCCGACAGGACCCACACAGCCTCCGGCCCCGTGATGTCGATCTGGGACCAGATCTTCTTCGTCGTCGGTCTCATGGCCGGGGCTCCGGTTCTCGGTCGAGGCCTACGCGACGCCCGCTCCGCACGCCGCACGTGCACGTTCAGTGTGAACCCCAAGGCCGCGGAACGGGAAGGGTCTGACGGCCGTTCCGCGGCCCGGGGAGGGGATCAGGACCTGGAGGGGACCAGCTTGGCTGCTGACCCGGCGGCGTCCTTGAGGTAGTCGCCTGAGGAGTGCGCGATGCCGGCGATGCCGTCGCCGATCGACCCGAGGCCGCCGTACACCCCGCGGACGAGCGAGCGGTTGCCGTCGCGCACCGCCTTGGTGGTGTCGTCGCTGACGCCGAGCCGGGAGGCGACGGACAGCGGGATCTCCACCGCCGCCACGACCGAGTTCTCCAGGACGTCGAGGCCCTTGCGGTAGGTGCCGAGGAAGAAGCCGTCGGACTGGGTCTTGGTGGTGCTCATCTCAATCCCCCCTGCGGGATCTAGGGACCTCGGGGCGAGGCCCTTATGGGCTTGTGTACACCTTCAGTGCACGAGTGTCCACCGTCGAAAGTCCCGCCACGCCGTGCGCCCCCGTTGCCCGGGCCGCACGGCGTGGCCACCCCCGTGGTTTCCTGGTGGGACTCGCGTGGCCACCCCCGGGGCCTCGTGGGACTCCCCGTGGAGCCGTCAGGCCTTCTTGGCCGGACGCTTGCTGGCCTGCTTCGTCGCCTTGCTGACCACGTCGGCCACCAGCGCGGTCTCCTGCGCGACGGCGTCGGCGATCTGCGTGACGATCGTGTCGATGGTGCCGTGGATGCCCTTGGCGAGGTCGCGGTTGGCCTTGCGTGCCGACCCGGCGGTCTCGGCCGACATGCCGAAGCCGGTGAGCACGCCCAGCGGGATCTCGGCGGCGGACACGACGGTGCTCTCGATGGCGTCGAGGCCGGAGCGGACGGCGATCAGGAAGAAGCGCTCGTCGCCGGCCGCCGCCTGGGCGGGGGCCTTCTTCGCGGGGGCGGCCTTCTTGGCAGGCGCCTTCTTTGCGGCGGTCCGCTTCGCGGGGGCGGCCTTCTTGGCGGGCGCCTTCTTCGCGGCGGTCGTCTTGGCGGTGGTCACGTCGTCACCTCTCTGCGTGATGCGGCGATCGAACCGATCGGCCGTCTCTCATGGACTGGTATACGCCCTTCGGTGAACACTTGTCCACCGAAATGGTGAAGGTCTCCCCCACCACCAGGCGCCCCCCATGCACGGAACGTAACCGAGGGGGCGTCCGCGGCGGCAGGGTCCGAAAGTCCCTAGCCGTCGCGGGGACGGCTCCTAGACTCAATGCGTGGCTATGTGTTCTCATGCCACGGAACGCCCCTGGGGGGGACGCTCGGGCCCGGCGATGCGCCGGGCCGCGACATAGGGAGACGGCGCAATGGGCACCATGGTGGGGAACGAGGTCAACTCGGAGGGACAGGACCGCCCCAAGGCGCGGCTGCGCTCGGTCGACGGCGGGGGGGCTGTCACGGCCGAGTGCCACGGCATCGAGCGCACCCCGATCTGGCCGGACTACTTCGCCCGGCTGGGCCAGCCGGACGCCGCGAACTGGCAGTACCAGGGCTACTGGAAGGACACCGCTCGGGTCTGGCGGGCCTACTACAACCTGATGCTCGGCCACCCGAAGGTCGCCTACTTCGGGATGCGGCACTTCTACCAGAGCCTGAGCTACCGCATCTCCAACGAGGAGACCGGCGACGCGCTCAAGCCGCTGATGACGCTCCTCACCCCCGTCGGCATGATCACCACCCCGTTCGTCTCGGTGCTGGCGGTGGCCACGATCCCGCCCTTCCTGAAGTACGTGAAGGAGATCGAGATCCCGCCGCTGTTCCGGCCGTTCAACCTGCGGGGCTGGGCCAACTACAACGTGATGCTCGTGACGATGTTCACGATGCACTCTTACAAGCAGTACAAGATGGGCTGGAGCCCCGCCCACGCGCTGCGGCATTCCTCCAAGGTCTTCTGGCACGACTTCTTCGAGCAGAACCTCCCCGAGGGCCACCACGCCACCCGGCAGTACGGGATCATGAAGGACGGCGTCCTCAAGGGCGAGATCCCCGAGGACTCGTTCGTGATCAAGCCCACCAAGGGCGGCGCCGGCCAGTACCTCCGCACCTGGGAGTGGAGCCCCGACGAGCGGCTCTACCGCTGCAACGACAAGGAGCGGCACGAGGACGAGCCGGAGGTCTGCACGCCGGAGGAGCTGCGGGCCTGGATCGACTCGATGTACGTCAACGCGGTCATCGAGAGGCTCGAGCGCATGCGCGCGCCGTTCCCGATCAGCAGCTTCCGGGTGATGACGCTGAACGTCGACACCGAGGCCGAGCTCATCGCCGCGGTGTTCCTGCCCGCCGACGAGGGCTCCAACTCAACGGCGTACTTCGACCTCGACACGCACCTGATCAACTACGAGGACTCCTCGGTCGGCATGCCGATCCGCCCGCAGAGCGAGGGCAAGTGGACCGGCATCCCGGTGCCCGAGCTCAACGACGTGGTCGAGACCTGCATCGGGCTGCACAACAAGCTGCCGGCCCACGTCGAGGTCAGCTGGGACGTCCTGCTCACCGACGACGGCCCGGTCTACCTCGAGGGCAATATCTTCCCGCCCGGGTGCGACTACAAGCTGACGATCTTCAAGAAGTGGGAGAACTTCCGCTACCTGAAGAACCGTCTGCTTGGTCTCGCGCACTAGGCCGGCGGCCACGCCGTACAGTCGCTGCCATGGCCAGCAGAGCGGAGCAGAAGGCACACACGCGCCACCTGTTGATCGACTCGTGGCTGCAGATCATCGGCAGCGGCACCAACTTCGCCGCGATCAGCCTGCGCGAGGTCGCCAAGACCGCGGGGGTCGTCCCGACCTCGTTCTACCGGCACTTCGACGACATGGACGAGCTGGGCCTGGCCGCGGTCGACGAGCTCGGGCTGGACCTGCGCCGGCTGATGCGGGCGCCCCTCGACGCCAGCCAGCCGGTCGAGGGGATCGTGCGCGAGTGGGTCGCCGCCTAC
>Ga0209594_1001438_pt1 | contig 11917 bp, 10 predicted proteins | sample AshMeaCrysSpring_FD_184126 | JGI IMG/M metagenome (GOLD analysis project Ga0209594, IMG submission 184126) | Groundwater microbial communities from Big Spring, Nevada to study Microbial Dark Matter (Phase II) - Ash Meadows Crystal Spring... | ecosystem: Environmental > Aquatic > Deep subsurface...
GACGACCTAAAAATCTTTCCGGGTGTTCTTTATAAGCTTGATTTGCTGCTAAAAAACTTTTCCAGTTTCGATCTAAGACCATTAGGACTTGTTGAGAGACTTTGGCGGGTAAGGCTTGATAAGGTTCTGTCCCTTGTAGCGCCTTTTGAATGTCTAGATACGGCCTATACTTTTTCTCAAATATAAAAGACTGCCTGAGCTGATAATTAGCGTAGTTGTAGAGATTTTTGGACAGCCAACACAGTCGGTCGATTTCACGGAAAAACCGATGTCGGGGTGGGATAATATGTCTTTCTACTAATCTCATGGGTTCAGCTAAATTTCAGAGCAATCATTTAACCTATTAGCTACTCTAATAGTCTCAGAGTTTCCACCCAATTTTTCTTGATGCTTATTGTACCATTAAACTTGAGAGTGAAGTCACTAAGTTTTAACGGAATTTTCCAGCAAAGTTTGCTACAGAAACTCATGACAGATTTGACTACATTTGACTACATTTGACTACATTTGCGTACAACGTTTATGATACCATCATTATTTCCTCTAACTCTCTCTTACAGCCATCGACGACATTACCGAATGGCAGCCAATATGTCCGTATATTTACTGAGATGATTGATTTTTTTATGTCAAAAAAGTGAGCAAAATATCCGTTAAATCACAATTGAATATCGGACTTTAGTTAGTTAGCCTAGTACTAGAGTTAAAAAAAAATTATTATGTCCTCCGCTATCTCCTCAAAAATACCTGATTTAATTCGCAGTCTTCGAGAACGCCTTGAACTCTCTCAAGTGAAGTTTGCTCAACGGTTGGGGGTTTCATTCCAAACAGTTAATGGTTGGGAAAATGGACATCATCAACCCTCTCGAATTGCCCTAAAATTAATCCGAAAAGAAGTTGAAGCCATGGGAGAACAAGGGGAAGATTTATTAAAAAAATATTTTAAATAAGTGTCATCAACTCATTAAAATTTAGGCAAATACAACCGTGCGGTGATTATAAACGAGTACCCGATTTTGCAGATGTAACCGGACTGCCCTCGCTAAAACTAATCGCTCCATATCTTTGCCTTTACGAATTAAATCATACACCATATCTCGATGACTGACCCGAACTACATCTTGCTCAATAATCGGGCCTTCATCTAAATCTTCTGTGACATAATGAGCTGTAGCACCAATAATTTTAACACCCCGTTTATAGGCTCTTTGATAAGGATTTGCCCCAGGAAAAGCAGGTAAAAATGAGTGGTGAATATTGATAATATTGGGGAATTCTTTAACAAAATCGCCACTGAGAATTTGCATATATTTAGCTAAAACGACTAAATCAACGTGATATTTCTGTAGGAGTTCAAGCTGTTTCGCTTCTTGTTCAGCTTTTGTTTCTTTGGTGATCGGAATATAATGAAAGTCAATCTGAAACTGATCTGCAATCGGTTTTAAATCGGTATGATTACTAACCATTAAACAGATATCTGCATTCAGTTCTTTAGCTTGCCAACGCCATAATAAATCTAATAAACAATGATCTTGCTTGGTGACCCAAAGGGCAATTTTAGGAATATTATCTGAGAAATGAATTTGCCAATTCCCATCAAAAGGTTTAGCAATTGCACTAAATGCTGGCGCTATCACTTCTCTCTCTAAATTAAATTCTGTTAATTCCCACTCAATTCGAGTCAGGAACATTCTGGCGGCTGTATCGGTATGTTGATCGGCATGAATAATATTACCACCATTTGCATAAATAAAGTTGGCAATTTTAGCGACTAATCCTTTTTGATCAGTACAAGATAATAATAAGGTTGCAGTCGGTGTATTCATATTTAATTTATATTAGGATAATATTGATCATTGCAGGGACTGTGGATGTCCCCAACTCTTTAAGGGTCTGGTTTTAGATAAACAGAAGGAAGGGGGCAGGTTAATAATGTACCACATCGTTTACAATACAGAGCATCTGAATCATGAGTGGACCAACCACACCCGGAACAGACCGTTTCAACTTGGTTGGCTGTCTTGACAAATTGTTTAATCAGATTTCCCACTTGCCAAGGAATTAATGCTACTCCTGTTAAGATCATTAAAATTGTCAAAAAACGCCCCATTTCTGATAATGGGGTTACATCTCCAAACCCCACTGTGGTCATCGTCACCACCGAAAAGTAAACCGCATCAAGAAACGTTCCAAAGGTTTTGGGGTTAATGGGATGTTCAACTTGATAAATGAGTCCTGAAAAGATAAAGATAATGATGATTAAGGTAAAAATAATTCTTGCAAAAATAATTCCATCCTGAGTTTGAATTCTTAAAAAGGATATTTTAAAATCTAAAAATCGAATCAATCTTAAAATCCGAAACCAGCGTAACACCCGAATAAAACCAATATTAAAAGCACCTAATAAAAAAGGCAATATTGCAATTAAGTCGATAATTGAATAAAAATCTAAGATAAACTTAATCTTCTTTTCTGCCCCCCAAAAACGAATAAGATATTCAATTAAAAAACAAATAATAATGAGGCGATCAATGATCGCTAAACTAGAGCGCAGTTGTGAAGAAATAGGATAGGTTTGAATTACAAAAATAGCAGCAGATATAAGAATCAAACCCGTAATAAACAAGCTCACAGCTAACCCAGTGGGTGTTTCTAAATCCTCGATATAAAACACTAGTCGTTTGCGAGTTTGAGTAACCCAAGAAAGTTCTGCTTGACTCATCAAATTAACCTGTTTAGTCATTAGTTATTAGTCATTTGTTGTTGGTCATCGCCCGGTTGCTTATACAAATAACCAGTAACGAATACCCAATCACAATTAGTCTAACAACTGACGAATGCGATCGCGGTTTTCATCACTGCTTAAAGATCGTTGATTTAACCAAGAAAGGGCTTTCGTTTCTCCTTGTTGCGCTGCCACCACTAATGCCCCCCAGGCTTGCAGATCAGGTTCTTCTGGGTTTTCAGCTAATGCAGCTTGAATTCGTAGCTTTAAACGCCCTTGATCGGCTTGTAAAAGGGTATTTAACTCATTGGCAGTCATTCGATCAGTCTGTAACACATTCAATGCTTCCGTCCACCGCCCATCAATTAAACCCGCCAACACTTTTTGACTGGGACTGGCCCAAGCTGCTGCTGCCTGAGCATCGGTAATTTTGGCATGAAACTGAATTAAATCCAGTTGGGCTTGGGCGACTGCAGGCCAAGCTGAGGGATATCTCCGGCTTTTTCCTGTATTTTCCTTGACAGTGGTCATCAACTCTAATGCTGGCGACCACAAACCACTGCGAGCTAGCCGTAAGGCTTTGCGATAGTTATAATGATCTAAAACGGCTTCATCCAAGGAAATATTGGATAATTGAATGGGATTAGGGACAAATTTCTGGGGTTTAATCAGAAACACACTAAATTGTGGTTCTAACCCTAATGTTTCCTCGATTAACAGTTCTGGATCAGCTCCTCCAGTAATCTCTTGCCAAATCGGCTGTTGACCGGCTGGACTTTTCCATTCCAGCATCATACTGAGGTGATTATAAGTAGGATTATAGTGGATAATTTGTCCGTAAGGCACCTTTTTCCCCGCCACAATTCGGGTACTGTAAAGATTAAACCAAACCCCCATCGCTGGCACTTTCCCCGTAAATCGTTTCAAATTCATCAAGGGTTGAGGCTTATTGGAACCTTGTTGATTGACCCGTTTTCCAATTAAAGACGCTAACACATAAGACTCAGCGGGGCCGTTAATTTTAAGTTGATGCACCATCCGGTAATAAGGAGGGGTTCCGGAGCGTTGATAGGGCATCAAAATAGATTCATATACCCGTAATTCTATCACTTCTTGACAGTTTGACTCACAAGGATGCACCACACTGGTTTCCCGTTTTTTAACCACCGGAACTAATAAGTCTGAAGCGGTTTGAATTAAGTCTTCGGGTGGTAATAAAAACGCCCGTAGCGGGTATAAATAAGGATTCTTTTCATAAAGCTTATTTTGAAATTCGGCAACTTTATCCGGGGTGGGCAAGGGTAATGGGTTACCCAGTCTCAATCCTTCCACTTGTAAGTCATCTCGAATTTCATCTAACGTTTTAATGGACTCATGACGTTGTAGCGGAATTTGAGTCCAAGCGGGTAAAAATTGATTCAGCCAAATCCCAATATCAGGATTAACAATTAACTGATAGCTAAACCAACCGCACCCGGCAATTAATGCCGATCCCCCAAACATCAAGGTAAATGCTAGCCCATCCGCGAGCCATTTTTTGACTGTTAGGGAGTGAGTGGGGGAACGTTGGGTCGTTGATGAGGGAGATCGAAGCCGATCTGTTGGAGAAGTTCCCCCTTGATGGGGACGAGGGTTAGAATGATGAGGTTCTGCTGGGTTAGACCACCCCAGTCTACGAAAAATTCTGACCATTTGATGGAAGAGATTGGGTGTGCAGTTTCAGTTGGGAGGAGCAGGGGATAGGGGATAGGGGGTAGGGTGTAGGGTTAAGAATCGGGAGTAGGAAATCGAGAGTAGAGGGTTGGATGTTTCCCCACTGCCTACCCCCCACACCCAACACCCTCTGATCGATGACTAAACCGGAACTGAACAGAGTAATACTCGTTCATAACGTTGACCGGCTCGTTCCCAAGTATATTCAGTTTCAATTAGCGATCGCCCATTTTGAGACAAGGTTTGTCGGAGTTGAGGTTGTTCAAACAGTTGGCTAACAGAAGTCACATATTCTTGTACGGTATTGGCGCGTAAAGCCCTTAAGGGAACTGAGTCTCCATCTACGGCTAATCCTTCTAAACCCCGATCACTGGCAACAACCGGAATAGCGGCTGCCATGGCTTCTAGGGTTTTGTTTTTAATGCCGTAGCCACTTCTTAAGGGAGTGACACATACAGTGGCTTGATGTAAATAATCCACCACCTGGGGAACTTTTCCAGTCACCTTCACCCCCGGAGCATTCCCTAAAGCTTCCACCTCAGGGGTCGGTCGGGCACCGACAATGGTAAAAGTGGTTTCGGGGTAGCGTTGCTGCAACAGGGGCAACACCTCCAGTACAAAAAAGCGAGCTGCATCAATGTTGTGAGAAGCATCCATCGCTCCTACAAAAACTAGATTATAGCCTGCTGGATCTGCATTACGACAAGGAAACAATTCTAAATCTACACCATTGGGAATCACATGAATTTGAGCCGGAGACTGAAATTTTGAAAATTGACTTTTGTCGTCATCTGTGGTAACAACCAGATGGGTAAATTTAGCCGCATAGCGTTTTTCGTAGCGTTCTAATAGTAGGTTAAGGTAGAGGCGATCGCGCCATTCATGGGGAGAAGCCCCCATTTCTAAATGATTGCGAGTCCAACCGGCTACAGAACTATGAATATCAACTACAGTGGTAACTTTCTCGGAAAAGGAAGGGCGAACATAAATTTCATTGACACTATGTTCACAAGTAATTACATCACATTTACCAGACTCCACAAACTGATCGATCCAAGCCTGCATTTCAGGACTATAGCGATGTAAGACATTAGGGGGTGTACTTTGCAGCATCGACTCAGCAAACCGCCCTACTTTTTGGGCGGTTCCCGCCAGAACGTTGGAGGACTTGGGATCTGGGGGTAAAGGAAATAATACCAACTGATTGACCCATTCTCGTAATTCTGCAATTTCAGCTTGAGATACCCGATGATCATGTTGCGTAACTAGAGTTACACAATGGTGTTGCTGTAAGTATTTGAGTAAATTAAACGTTCTAATTTCCGTTCCCCCGCGACTGGGTGGATAGGGAAACGTTGAAGAAATCATTAATATGTTCATGGCTGACCCCTGTTGCCTCATTTACTAGGCAGTAATCAACTCTGTCTCGTCTAATCTAAACAACTTTTACCGATTCAGCAAAGTATTGCTGTGAGGGATTGGTTATTGGTTATTAGTTGTTAGTCATGACAATCATATAGGTTGTAGGGTGCGTTCATGAAATATAACCCACTCTCCTTTCTATTTCATGGGATACTTGGATTGACAGTGATTCAATACAATTGGAAATGTATTAAATGACTGAAATCTTGAAAAAGCTACTGATAGCTAGTTTGACCTTACTAGGACTCAGTTCTGGAGAAGCGCTGGCTATTTCCATCACGGTAACAGTATCAGGTTCGTCTGAACCCATTCCAGTGGTCGGTCAAGATCTGCAGTTGTCTCGTTATTACCAACTGGTGAGGGTAATAATGAATAGACAATTTGGTCATTTGACTTTTAAAATGATAGTAATCTTGCTGAATTTCTAGTTGCTGATTCATTAGCAGAAGCATTCCTAACTTTGACATTATCACCTAAGAATACGCTGGCGATTGATGATGTAACTGGAATCCCTGAAGTCTACGCTTCCACCCACTTCGATATTCCAACTGTAGGAAGTACAGGGACAATCACCATCAATTTGCTAGATTTTGGCTTGATTTCTCAGCAACTTTAAGAAGTATGTCGTAGGCGTTGGCGTAGCCTCTCCGCGCCTGAGAAAGCCATAGCTGAAAGAAATATGCTTGTTCCCCTCAACGATCAGATTTGTCCTGACCCGCTGGCATCGAAGGACTATTGGTATAAGGCATGGAAATATACTGAACTGTGGGACGGCCTCCTTTCGGTTGGGGATACAAGTCCATGAGGTAGTAAATAGCTTTCGGTAAATCCGTGGAAATGGGTAATCCCAAGGCTTGAGCATCTTCAACAGTAATGGGACAATCGTGGGTAATTTGACCTGTGGTCAAGGCTTCAATCACTGCATCAATTTGATCAGGGGCAATTTTTTGGGTGGGAATATCATCTTGTAATAAAGTGCGGACAAACCGTTGTACTTGACGAATCGCTTTTTCTGAGAGATCCGCCATAATTAACGTCTGATCCTCAATCTCGCTAATGGGTTTGTCTTTAAGCACCTTCAGAATACTCGCAGCCGGAAAATTGCCCAGTTGGGGATCGACTGGCCCTAGAACTGCATTTTCATCCATGACAATTTCATCCGCGGCTAAAGCCAACATCGTGCCACCACTCATGGCATAATGAGGTACAAACACCGTAACTTTAGCTTTGTGGCGAATTAAAGCTCGAGCAATTTGTTCGGTCGCCAGGACTAACCCCCCCGGAGTATGAAGGATCAAATCAATGGGGACATCAGGGGGAGTTAGACGAATCGCCCGCAAGACTTGTTCAGAATCTTCAATACTAATATAGCGAGACAGGGGAATTCCAAATAAACTAATGGATTCTTGGCGGTGAATTAACAAAATGACACGGCTTTTGCGTTTCCGTTCTAATTCCTGAATGGCTTGAACACGACGAGATTCTATAGTTCGCTTCTGCACAATGGGTTGCAGTGAGGAAATTAGCAGAAACACCCAAAATAAATCAAATAAGCTAAAGCTCATATCCACAACGACAATCTCCTTGGGTTGACTGGATTGTAAACCAGGGTTTGATGATGTTTACTTTACCTGTTTTTGTTGACATTCCCGTGCCAGAAGGGCAGGGAGAACGACTGGGCTTGAAACCCGCTTTTTCATTCGTCAATTCAGGAAAACGTCATATAATGTGTTATATTAGAGAGCAATAAACACTATTATAATTGTCACTAAGTCAGAGTATTGTTAGCTTTACCATTTTAATTTAAGTTCAGGTTAGTCTAGAGAACATTAAGCTGAGAGTCAATAGTCTGTGACAATTTTTAAACCAGCACAAGGTGAAGCCGCAATCTGAAGAGAGGTTTGTTATGCTTATATTCAGTAACACCCATAACACCCCCTATGCACCGCTCTCGCTTCAGGAGCGGTGTTTTTTATGGGTTATTAGTCATTTGTCATTGGTTATTAGTTCTTTGTTGTTTGAGAGAACAGGGAGTAGGGTGTGGGGTGTGAGGTGTAGGGGGACAAGGCAGACAAGGGAGATGAGGAGAAATCTCAAATTCCCTGTTGCAAGAGTGCCTCCAGCAAAGCTGCCTTTCTTCGAGAAAGCGACAGAGTGTTAAATCAAGTTGCTCTTTAACTGGTGAATCGCTAAAGTCTACACAGGAGGGAAAAAATAGATGTTAGCTCGCTCATTAATGAATGGAATAACAGATTGTGGGAACCCATGTGGCAAATTCACCTTAGACTTAGCATTTTAGCCCCCTATACTAGCATCCTGCTGGGTTTATCGATGCTGTTGGTCGCGTGTAGCGCTCAGCAGAACCCAAACTCGATTTTACCCACAGATTATTCTGCCGTTTCTGAGGAAGGTCAGGCTGCTAAAGTCACGATCTTAGGATCAATCACTGGTGCTGAACAGGACAAGCTAGAAGCTGCCTTAGCGCCCTTTGTAGAGGCAACCGGGATTGAGATTGAATATCAGGGAACCTCAGCATTTACCAGTTTACTCCCTGTGCGTGTAGAGGCTGGTAATGCTCCCGACTTAGCGTTATTTCCCCAACCGGGTTTAATGGCTGATTTCGCCCGTCAAGGCTTGTTAGTACCGGTCACTTCCTTTATAGAAGGATCACAACTCCAGGAGGCTTATTCAGCAGACTGGTTAAAGTTAGGCAGTGTCGATAATCAGTTATATGGGATTTGGGTGAGAGCCTCTGTTAAAAGTTTAGTTTGGTATAATCCAAAAGCCTTTCAATCCGCTGGATATCAAGTCCCGCAAACCTGGTCTGAACTACAAGCCTTGTCTCAAGAAATGGTTAATCAAGGTCAAGTCCCTTGGTGTTTGGGCATTGAGAGTGGAGACGCAACTGGTTGGGTGGCAACAGACTGGATTGAAGATATTGTCCTCCGCACTTCTGGGCCAGAAGTTTATGATCAATGGGTGCGCCATGAAATTCCATTTAATCACCCAGCGGTTCGATTAGCCTTTGAGAAGTTTGGTCAAATTGCCCTTAATCCTCAGTATGTGGTTGGGGGAACCATGGGCGTAATTAGCACCCCCTATGTTCGTTCTCCCAATGGTTTGTTTACTGACCCACCTCAATGTTATTTGCATCGTCAAGCCAGTTTTATTGCCAGTTTCTTTCCCGAAGGCGTTGTTTTAGGGGAAGATGTGGATGTGTTTCCCCTACCACCCATTGAACCTGAATTCGGTTTACCTATTTTGGTGGGAGGGGATGTAATTGCCATGTTTAACGATACCCCAGAAGCGCGGAAATTGATGGAGTATCTCGCAACAGTTCAACCCCATCAAATTTGGGCAGGTTTAGGAAGTTATATTTCTCCCCACCAACAGGTGAGTTTTGATCGTTATCCCAATCCAGTTACCCGTAAACAAGCGGAAATCCTTAGTCATGCTGATGTCATTCGCTTCGATGCCTCGGATATGATGCCCGGAACTGTAGGAACAGGGGCGTTTTGGCTGGGAGTGGTGGAATACATTGAAGGCACCGATGTAGACACAGTATTAGTCGATATTAATCAAAGCTGGCCCCCATCTTCTCCCCAAACCGTAAGAAATTAAAGCTCAGATTCCTCAAATTTAAAGATTTGTAACAAAATGGAATTATAGATCGTCCATTCAAGAGGAAATCAATTTGAATGTCTTTCTCACCCTACCTCCACAGTCTAGACGCAGTCTATTGGTGCTGTTTTTGGCAGGGTTATGCTTTTGGGCGAGTATTACCAGTCTATTGCCGACGATTCCCCTCTATCTAGACTTCTTGGGGGCAACACAGTCACAAATTGGTCTGGTGATGGGGGCTTTTGCCGTGGGTTTACTCCCCTCTCGGTTTGGGTTAGGCCCTTTAGCAGATGTGAAGGGACGGAAGTGGGTGCTGTATATCGGCACGTTTGTAGCCGCCACCGCCCCTATCGGTTATTTACTGGCTCATTCCATTGCTTTAATGGCTGTCATTCGGGGATTTCATGGCATTAGTATTGCCGCTTTCACAATTGGTTATAGCGCTTTGGTAGCCGATATTGCCCCTATTGACCGCCGAGGCACTGTGATTGGTTATATGAGTTTGGTCAATTCCATTGGCATGGCGATTGGCCCAGCTTTGGGCGGTTTCCTGGAAGCCGCAACGGGATACGACACCCTGTTTATTGTCAGTGCTGCTTTCGGCGCTTTAGGATTTTTAGGCATTTCTCAAGTTTGGGAACCCTCTCGACCCCAACAACCAATTACCACTGTTCAAACCCATCAGCAACGATGGACAGGAATTGTGCAGTACTTCAAACTATGGGGACAACCCAGTCTGCGAACTCCGGCGTTTGTGATGTTGATGGTGGGATTAATTTTTGGTACTTTGGTTACCTTTTTGCCCCTGTATATTAAAGCCTCTGGACTGAACTTAAACGCTGGATTGTTTTATTCTGCGGCAGCAATTGCCAGTTTTTGTGTCCGTGCCGTGGTGGGTCGGGCTTCAGATCGCTTGGGTCGAGGTATATTTATTTCTGGGGGTTTAAGCTGCTACTTACTCTCCATGTTAATGTTGTGGATGAGTCACAGTAGTGTGACTTTGATCTTCGCTGCGATTTTAGAAGGGATGGCGGCGGGAATTGTCATCCCGATGATGATTACCTTAATTACGGATAGAGCCTCCCCTCAAGAACGAGGTCGTTACTTTTCCCTTTGTATTGGCGGATTTGATGTGGGGATTGCCTTCGCAGGGCCATTGTTTGGTCTGATTGCGGAAGAAGTGGGCTACCGCAATTTATTTATGATGGATGCTGGCTTAGCAGTGATTGCCTTAGCAGTATTTTTCACCCAATCTAACCCCAATTTAACTTTATCTCTACAGTTTGCTCTTGGTAAAGCAAAAGATGCCCATGCTTATAAAGCAGAGCACCTGAGTTAAACTGAATTTTGATGAATCAAACGGGCTAGGAGGGATTCGAACCCCCGACACCGTGGTCCGTAGCCACGTGCTCTAGTCCACTGAGCTACAAGCCCTGACAGCAATTAAAGTCATACCAACATTTGACTTAACTGATTGCCTGAGAAATTAGTATAACACATTTTGGTAAAATGACAAACAATTTTTCTAAACCTGAATCCCAACTGACCCATTTAGATGACACTGGAGCAGTTCAAATGGTGGATGTTTCCCAAAAAACCGCAACTCGTCGCACGGCGATCGCTGTATGTCAGGTGAAGATGTTACGAACAACGTTTGAGGCGATCCAAGAGGGGAATACCCCGAAAGGCGATGTCTTGACAACGGCAAAAATTGCCGGAATTATGGCAGCCAAACAAACGGCTCAACTGATCCCCTTATGTCATCCCTTACCCTTAACTCAAGTGGATGTGCAGTTAACCCCCAATCCCCAATTACCGGGTTATCAAATTCAGGCTGAAGTCAGTACCAAAGCAGAAACTGGGGTAGAAATGGAAGCGTTGACGGCGGTGTCGGTGACGGCTTTAACGTTATATGATATGGCAAAAGGGTTAGAAAAATCGATTCAAATTCAATCCATTCATTTAGTCAGTAAAACTGGTGGAAAATCAGGGGATTATTCGATTTTACCGCAACCGATTTCAGAGAATCCTTCTGAAGAAAGGCTTGATGAACCGTTTATTAATCTTTGACGTACCCCTGACGTTATATTGCGTAGCAATTAAAGCGGGATTCTTCACCCCAACTCAGATGCTGAAGTGCAGTTTTGACAGAAGTGATGCCCTCCTCCTGTTGACTCAACAAACCTATCTTTTGGATTAGGAGTGCTGAGTTGTAATCTTGATCTAATTTTTGTCCACAACTGTAAGAATGCCAACGGTCTTTTAGAGTTTTTTTGACTTCATTATCTATAGCGCTACGTTCTCTAATTATATCAAATCCGGTTGATCAGTTTTCGTAAGATGGGATTCTAGGCCACCAATGGAAACAAGTTAACCCATGAATAAATTCTGGTTGCTTCATTAAAACTTTTAACCGAGCCAGCAGTACCTCTTCTA
>Ga0209594_1001440_pt1 | contig 11893 bp, 10 predicted proteins | sample AshMeaCrysSpring_FD_184126 | JGI IMG/M metagenome (GOLD analysis project Ga0209594, IMG submission 184126) | Groundwater microbial communities from Big Spring, Nevada to study Microbial Dark Matter (Phase II) - Ash Meadows Crystal Spring... | ecosystem: Environmental > Aquatic > Deep subsurface...
GGATAATATGTCTTTCTACTAATCTCATGGGTTCAGCTAAATTTCAGAGCAATCATTTAACCTATTAGCTACTCTAATAGTCTCAGAGTTTCCACCCAATTTTTCTTGATGCTTATTGTACCATTAAACTTGAGAGCGAAGTCACTAAGTTTTAACGGAATTTTCCAGCAAAGTTTGCTACAGAAACTCATGACAGATTTGACGGCATTTGACTACATTTGACTACATTTGCGTACAACGTTTATGATACTTGCTTTCTCAGGCGCGGAGAGGCTACACCAACGCCTATGGCAAGAGAGATTAAATAGAGATTAAGTTGACTTTTCTAACTTCTGACTCGGAGTACAGGCGCATTGCCATGCGCCCGTACCTGCCTTCTGACTTAATATCTCCCTATTGCCACTCAAAAGACTGGATAACATTCATTCCGGCTACTGCGAAGCGTTTAAAGGTGGCGTTGGCTTGTTCGGTATAGTCTACAACGCCTGGAACAACGACAGGAGTGGTACAATCTTCTAGTAAATCCACTTGCTGGGCAAACTGAGGGTTAATAGCCTGAATTTCAGTGAGTAAATCTTCAACTGTCCAAGCTAAACAATGACTTTTGGCTTGTCCTGCAATAATCAGGCGATCAAAGTTTAACAGTTTTTGGATTAATCCTTGATTTTTTTGGGCAATCTGCTGATTTCCTACGGTATCAAGGACTTCAGGCTGCAACACCGAATAGTTTTCAGTTAAGGGATGATTGCCTTTCAGTTCAAATTGGGCTGGAGAGTGGCGGGCAATGGTATGAAAAAAGACGGCTTCTTCTATGGCTGGGACGATAGCATGACCAATTCCCCCTAACATCGAATGATACGGCCAAACGGTGAGGGGATATTTACCGCGATCGCTCAGTTGTTTGGTATAGTGGAGAGCATGGGCTTGTAGGGTTTGAGAGTCTCCACCGGTTAAACTGTTGGCAATGGCTGGATTAACTTGCCATACCCCCTGTTGAACATCTTCATAATGAATTAAGGTGGATGATGGGGTCGGATGTTGTCCTTGTTGGTTCACCCAGAAGATGGGATGAAAAATTTGCAGGGCTGTATGGGTATCGAGAGTCAGAATAATTTGACTAATTTTGTCTAAATGGCGGTAGATGAACTCACACAGTCGTTGGTTATCTTCCACTGCCCCTAACCCGAAACGCCCCCCGACAAACAGTTCAAATTCTGGAATACAGAAGGTGTTTTGGACATCAATCAGCAGCAAACCCACCTGAAGTTGATCTCGATGACTGGGTTGAATGTTGTACTGCGTTGCCCAAGCAGCGGCTGCTGTTGCCCGTTGTTGATAAGGAACGCGCCAAATTTTCCCCACTTGACTGGTTTGATAGTGAGGGGGTAGAGGCAGCATCGATTATTCTTCTACAGTGTGGCCGACAGAAGTAATTAATTGTTTAATGGATTCTTCAGACATACTGGCATCTACACTCACCAGTTTGTCTTCTAGATTGATATCAACAGTCGCATCTGAATCCTCAGTTTTAATCACTTTGGTGATTGTATCGACACAACCCTGACAAACCATACTAGGAACTTTGAGTTGGATTGACATAATTCAATATTAAATGCTATGAGATTTTACAATATTAACTTTAACGTAACTCTGAGAAAAAATAAATTCATCTAACTAAGGGCTGAATCGTCGTTGATCTAAATCCTTAACTTATTCAGTCACTTCCCCATCAAATAAGCTAATCCAGAGTCGTTGAACCCCGGCTGTTCCGGTGCAAAATAGCAGTTTTTCCAACAATTCAATAGCCAATTGATTCAGTTTTTCATTGGTATTGTAAGCCATCACTCCAGCCCGACGCGGGTTCATCCGACTGCGAAAATGTGCCCGAAACTGTTGCAGATAGATGGACAGTTGGGGATGTTGGTCTAGGGGAATTTGTTTTTTGCTCATGTGTTCATAGTCTATCAGCAACTGTCGAATCCGAACGGTTAAGCGTCGTCCCAAGTTACAAATAATCAAAACCAATGCTTTCGCTTCTGCCAAGGTTAACGGGCGGCGTTGGCTGTTGCGTCGCAGGGGGTTAGTACTGCGGACTCGCCAAAGCACCACTCGATTTTGAATTAAGTCTTTTAAGTCCAGTTCTTTCACTAAAGCTAACATGTGTTCAGCCCCACCGAGATATAAAGCTTCGATAGCAAGCAACAGCAAATCAAGCTGCACACGGACACGCCGGGGACAGCCCTTATTGGAGATGGGGAGATTAGGTAAGCTATCCAGAACAACGGGGGTGGACTGAGTTTGAGACTGATCTATAACCATTTTTGCGCTTCATCTACGATTGCAATATACCGAGTTTGACCAACAGTATTCCATAGTATTATCTAAGCGTTCCCTAAATTCCGGAATTTTTACCAATCTTGGAATTTGAGGAAAATTTAACTTTTAATTTAGCAGCTTTGAATGCAAAACTCTGCCACTGACTCGGTAAGATATTTGAGTCGCTTGTTCTTCATCATTTTACCAGAGGAAGGAAGTAGGGTGTAGGAAGTCAGGTACGGGCGCATGGCCATGCGCCCGTACTCCCTGTTCCCAGTTAAGCGTTCCCCGTTCCCTCAAATGACCAGTAACCAACAACGAATCCCTTATTATACAGAGGTAATTCACAGATGGATTTAAAATCACTGATTCGCGATATTCCCGATTTTCCCAAGCCTGGGATTGTCTTTCGTGACATTACAACGTTATTAGCCCATCCGGAAGGCTTACGCTACACCATTAATCGCTTATGTGAACAATGTGGTCCCCTTGCTCCTGATTATATCGTTGGCATGGAGTCTCGGGGCTTTTTGTTTGGGGTGCCTTTAGCCTATCAGTTAGGTGTAGGATTTACACCAGTGCGAAAACCAGGGAAATTACCAGCAGCCGTTCATAGTATTGATTATGAGTTAGAGTATGGTCAAGATCGCTTAGAAATGCACCAAGATGCTATCCCAACGGGCAGTCGAGTCTTAATTGTTGATGATCTCATTGCCACAGGGGGAACGGCGAAAGCCACTGCTCAACTCCTGCAACAGGTCGGCTGTGAATTAGTGGGCTTTGGTTTTATCATCGAATTAACGGGTTTGGGTGGACGACAACATTTACCCGATGTTCCGATTGTTACTTTAGTACAATATGATTAGTGAAAATTGCTCCAGAATCAGAAGTAATCTGTGATGAACCTCTCTATCATTGCTGTTTTTTTATGTTTTTGATGTATCACGGACTATGAGTTTAACCACACTTGCTTATGTTGGGAAACGGGTTTTACAAGCAATTATTACCCTGTTACTGGCTTCGGCGTTATGCTTTGCCATCACCCAGTTAGCACCAGGAAATTATATTGATACCTTAAGCCAAAATCCCCAAATTTCCCCAGAAACGCTGAATCAACTGACAGAACAATTTGGTTTGGATAAACCGCCTGTTCAACAGTATTTTAACTGGCTGAAACAAATTGTCACCCAGGGAGATTTTGGTTTTAGTTTTGCCAATCAACGGCCGGTTGCTGCCTTATTAGCAGAGCGAGTAGCTGCCACATTACTCCTTGCCATTTCATCCTTAATCATAACCTGGGCGATCGCGATTCCTTTAGGGATTTTAGCAGCGATTCATCAAAATCGTCCCCTTGATCGTGGGCTACAATTAATCAGTTATACGGGTCAAGGATTTCCCAGTTTTATCACTGCCTTACTCCTCCTTTTTATTGCACAAAATACATCTCCTTTATTTCCTATTGGCGGCATGACCAGCATCGATTATCCGGATTTATCCCCCATTGGTAAAGCGGCTGATTTAGCATGGCACATGATTCTCCCCACCTTAGCTTTAAGTGTCACCAGTTTTGCTGGATTACAGCGACTGATGCGGGGGCAGTTACTGGATGTTTTAAGACAAGATTATATTAAAACAGCCCGCGCTAAAGGACTGCCTGAAAATCGGGTGATTTATATTCATGCCTTACGAAATGCAGTCAATCCTCTGATTACTCTATTAGGATTTGAATTTGCCAGCCTTTTAAGTGGGGCATTTATTGCCGAAACCTTTTTTAATTGGCCTGGACTCGGAAAGCTGATGCTAGAAGCTGTTAGACAACAAGATTTGTACTTGGTCATGGCAGGCTTAATGATGAGTGCCGTCATGTTAATTGTGGGGAATTTACTGGCAGATTTACTGCTAAAAGCGGTTGATCCCCGCATTAACATTGAAAACCTCAATTAATCCCTTAAGATTGGACAATTTGTACACTACAATGGCTGCGATGAAGGACATAACTACTGACACTGCCCATAAACAGTTCACCCAAGGTAGAATGTCCTCTGCGCCCCATCATGATTAAATCAATATGATTGTCGCGAGCATACTGACAAATGACACGCCCAGGATTACCTTGAGTTTGTACCACTTCGGCTTTTACCCCTTGCATTTCAGCCTGTTGTGACATGGATTGAAGCTGTCTTTGACATTGCTCAATAAAAGTGTCCCATTCTTTTTGATATTGTTCCATAATTTCTGGCGTATAACTCAAGGTCATGGGGGCAAAACTCAGAGGGCTATCCTCAGCATCTTTGGAAAGAACATGTAACAAAATCAACTCACTTTTGGTTAATTCTGCTAGCTTGAGGGCGGATTCAAACACCGGTTTTGCAGCAGGAGAATGATCCACAGCGACTAAAATTTTTTCGTACATTTGAGATTCAATGATAAATATTTAACTGCTTAAATTATCTCAGTTTTCTCTAATTTTTGCCTATCTCTTTTAACAATTTGTCAGATTCGGCTAACAATTTATGAAGGATCTGTGATACGGTATAATCATTTCCAGTCATTGTGTCCAAAAATCAGAGGGTGATCATCATCTGAATTACATTAACCATCATGGAGGGTTATCTTGAGTCAAGGTCGTCGTTTTTTTCTCATTCCCCTGTTTTTCCTCAGCTTAATCATTAGCTGACAAACTTTGCCAGCAAGCTAGAACTGAACTGAACCTGGAAAAACGGGCAGCCTTATTTCAACAAATGGATGAATGACTACAAGAAGATGTTGCTATTTTGCCTATTATAGATCGAGCCAATGCTCAAGGAGTGAGCAATCAATTAACGGGAATTGAACCCTCTCCTTGGGATGTCAATACTTGGGACATTAAAAATTGGAAACGACCTGAATTTAAAGCCCTTTAATTCTAATCCATGATGAAAATGCGATTGCTTAATTTACAGCCTATCTAGTCTCGTCATCAAAATCTGATTAATTCTCATTCAAATCACCAGGATAACTATTATTCTTCTCCTTCGTCATCTCATTAAAATGATTGTTATTACTTCTTATTTAAAACAGTCTATAATTCCATTATTTTTGTTCTTAAACTTACTTGGATTAACCGCTTGTAATCCTTCTGTTGAACCGTCTGCAACTGTTGAAAATAGCGACTCAAATACGTTGCGCTTACTCTATTGGCAAGCCCCTACCATTCTTAATCCTCATCTTTCTAGTGGGTTTAAAGACTCAGAAGCCAGCCGCATTACCCTTGAACCTTTAGCCAGTTTTAACGCCGATGGAGAATTAATTCCTTTTTTAGCAGCAGAAATTCCTACCGTAGAAAATGGTGGCGTTGCGGCTGATGGAAAATCGGTGATTTGGAAGTTAAAACAAGGGATAAAATGGTCAGACGGTACAACCTTTACAGCCGATGATGTGGTATTTACCCATCAGTTTGTAACCAACCCAGATGTGGGGGCTGCCACGGCAGGAAGTTATCAAATTATCGAAACAGTTGAAAAGATAGATGATTACACTGTTAAAGTTCAATTTAAACAGGTGAATCCGGCTTGGTTTTTAGTATTTGTTGGGACTGAGGGGATGATTTTACCCCGTCATCAATTTCAAGATTATAATGATACAAATTCCCGTCAAGCCCCTGCCAATTTAATGCCGATTGGAACCGGGGCTTATCGAGTAGTAGAATTTAAACCAGGGGATGTTGTTGTTTATGAACCAAACCCTTATTTTCGGGCTACAGAACCCCCTCATTTTCAACAAATTCAACTCAAAGGGGGTGGAGATGCCACATCGGCTGCAAGGGCTGTTTTACAAACTGCCGATGCAGATTTTGCCTATAACCTGCAAGTAGAAGCCTCGGTGTTAAATCAGTTAGAAGCGGCGGGAAACGGACGGTTATTATCCAATTTTGGGGCGCTGATGGAACGAATTGTGATTAATCAAACCGACCCCAACAAAGCAACAGAAGATGGGGAACGATCGAGTCTAAAATTTCCTCATCCTTTTTTTAGCAATTCTCAAGTTCGTCAAGCTTTGAGTTTAGCTGTTGATCGAGAAACGATAGCCAATCAACTCTATGGCGCAACCGGAAAACCAACGGCAAATTTTATTGTTGCCCCTCAACAGTATGTTTCTGCTAATACTGAATTTGAATATAATTTAGAAAAAGCAGCGACATTATTAGATGAAGCCGGATGGAAAGATAGTAATAATAACGGCATTCGAGATCAAAATGGGGTTGAAATGAAAGTGCTGTTTCAAACCTCAGTGAATCCCTTGCGTCAGAAAACCCAAGAAGTGATTAAACAGTCTTTAGAATCCCTGGGTATTCAAGTAGAATTAAAAAGTATTGATCCCAGTGTTTACTTCTCTGGGGATCCGGCGAATTCAGAAACCTTAGAACGGTTTCAGGCTGACTTACAAATGTACACCACGGGCAATACCAATCCTGATCCTGGGGCGTATTTAAAAACCTATACCTGTGATCAAATTCCTCAAAAATCCAATAACTGGATTGGGGATAATCCCTCGCGTTATTGTAATCCGGCATACGATCAACTTTGGCAACAATCCAATACTGAATTAGATCCAGAAAAACGCACTCAGTTAATCATTCAAATGAATGATCTATTGGTTGAAAATGGGATTTTGATTCCTTTAATTCATCGGGCTGAAGTTGCCGGGGTCAGTAACCGAATTACGGGAGTCGAATTAACCCCTTGGGATTTAAATACCTGGAAGATTCAGGACTGGAAACTAGCCGAATAAATTAAGCCATAACCATGCCGCCATCAACATTAAACACTTGTCCGGTAATATAATTGGCAGCGGGATCAGCCGCTAAAAACTTCACCATTCCTGCCACTTCTTCGGCTTCTCCATAGCGTCCCAAAGGAATAAACTTGAGAATTTCTTCAGTATTTTTCAAGTCTTTCGTCATGTCAGTGGCAATAAAACCAGGGGCAACCGCATTGACTAAAACCCCCCGACTGGCGAATTCTTTAGCCAACGTTTTGGTTAGCCCAATCACCCCCGCTTTGGCGGCGCTATAATTGGCTTGACCGGGATTTCCCATTTGTCCGGCAACCGAAGCAATATTAATAATGCGACCAGAACGTTGTTTTAACATCATCTTACTGACAGCCTTGATACAAAGAAATACCCCAGTTAAATTCAAATTAATTACCGCTTGCCAATCTTCTGGCTTCATTCGCAACAGTAACGTATCACGGGTAATGCCCGCATTGTTCACTAAAACGTCAATTTTGCCCCATTTTTCCGTAATAGTTTTAACCAGATTTTCCACCTGATCCCCATCAGAGACATCGGCTTGTAAAGCAATGGCATCCCCTCCGGCAGCGGTAATTTCAGCCACCACTTCATCGGCGGCAGTACTGGAACTGGCATAGTTGACCGCTACCTTCGCCCCTTCTGTCGCCAACGCCAAGGCAATGGCGCGGCCAATTCCTCTCGAACCTCCAGTTACTAAAGCGACTTGATCTTTAAGTCGTTGCATTGATTCCGGTAAGATGTCCATGGATCGATACACTCAAGCTGTAATAAATTTCCAAATTTCACCATCATATCCGGTTGAGTTGTCTTTTCACAAACCTTTAGGATAAAAAATGATAAATTTTTGATCACTAAAAATCAATAGGAAATATAGCGCTACATTCTACGCTTAAGAGACTTGAATAGGGTTTCTCTTCCAGCCCAGACTGGGATGACGTACTTATTTCTCTAAAGATAACGATGATGTCCTAAACTGATCTTGTACCCCTATCAATTGTTTTTAAAGCCAAAGATGCCAACTTTCCCCTTAATTCAGCTTCCGTACTTTGATTTTTTGCTCACTCAATTGCAGGAGAGTAACCCCCAGATTGAAAAAGCTTTTGGTCGTCATGTTCATTGGGGATACTGGGAATATCCTGAAGCGGCCGATGGCACATTAGAGGATTTTGCTCAAGCAACAGAAGCCTTGACAAAAGTAATTACAGATGCTGCTGATATCCAGGCGGGAATGAAGATTTTAGATGCGGGTTGTGGTTTTGGTGGCACGATTGCCAGTCTAAGTGAACGTTTTTCTTCCCTTGAATTAGTGGGAATTAATATTGATGAACGCCAACTCAATCGAGCTAGAAAAACGGTTTTACCGGTTAATGATAATGTCCTTCAATTTATTCACGGAAATGCTTGTGAACTTCCGTTTGCGGATGAATCATTTGACGCAGTGATTGCAGTAGAATGTATTTTTCATTTTCCCAGTCGAGAGGCCTTTTTTCAAGAAGCTGCGAGAGTATTGAAACCTGGGGGAAAATTAGCCCTATCTGATTTTGTTGAACCGGAAAAAGAACCTTTATGGAAAGTGCATTCCAGAGGTTTAGTGAAGGCAATTATTGGTTTTTTGTATGGTGAAGTCAATACCTGCACCCTTAAAGATTATGCCATCATTGCAGAACAAGCCGGATTATCCCCCTGTTTTGAACAAGATCTCACAGCCGCAACAATGCCCACCTATGATATTCTGTCGTTGATTACCAGGACTCAGGGGATGCAAGGCTTAGTGGCGAATTGGATTAATCAAGCCACCGCTTCAGCCCAGAAATCACGGAATATTCTATATAAAGTTTTAGCCTACAAAAAGCAAGGGTAGTGGTTGGTTGTTGGTCATTCGTTATTTGTGGGCAACGGGGAACAGGGGAGTAGGGTGTGGGGTGTGGGGGACAAGGAAGATGAGGAAGATGAGGAGAAATCTAAAATTGCCGATTGCCGATTGCCTCCAGCATAGCTGCCTCCTGCCTTCTAACTTCTGTAGGGGCGCATGGCAATGCGCCCCTACCTGACTCCTGACTTACCATTTCCGTTGCCGCCAGATTTATTCAAATTAGGAAAAAAAGCGATCATCTTAGTCTGTAAGGGTTCTAAGTCTTTAAAAAGGCTGATCTTTTGCCATAAGCACCTAAGTCTGTGTCACAATTGTTGACAGTTTCGTGAAGGAATATAAAGTACCTGTACGTTATGGAAACTCTTTATCAATCTGCCTGGTTGATTCCAGTCCTTCCCCTAGCAGGCGCGATGCTTGTGGGGATTGGACTGATTGCCTTCAGCCAGTTCACGAATAAGCTGCGGCAGGGAGTTGCAGTTTTTCTGGTCTCTCTTCTGGGGGCGGCGATGGTTCTCTCCTTCGCTATTCTCTGGAGTCAAATTAATGGTCATGAGTCCTACACTCGGATGATTGAATGGGCAGCCGCAGGAGATTTTAAACTCTCCATGGGCTATACCATTGATCATCTGACGGCAGTGATGTTAGCCATTGTGACAACGGTTGCCTTTTTGGTGATGGTCTACACCGATGGTTACATGGCTCATGACCCAGGATATGTTAGGTTTTATGCCTATTTAAGCCTATTTAGTTCTTCGATGTTAGGGTTAGTGGTTTGTCCCAACCTCATCCAAGTTTACATTTTCTGGGAATTGGTGGGGGTGTGTTCTTATCTCCTCATCGGATTTTGGTATGACCGCAAACTCGCAGCCGATGCTTGTCAGAAAGCCTTTGTCGTTAACCGTGTGGGGGACTTTGGCTTATTGCTGGGGATGTTAGGACTGTACTGGGCAACCAATACTTTTGAGTTTGACCTGATGGGAGAACGTTTAGAAAGTTTAGTTCATTCTGGTTCTCTGAGTGTTGCCTTAGCCAGTCTGTTCGCCATTTTAGTATTTTTAGGACCTGTGGCAAAATCTGCCCAATTTCCTTTACACGTCTGGTTACCGGACGCAATGGAAGGTCCGACTCCCATTTCTGCTTTAATTCACGCGGCGACGATGGTAGCCGCAGGTGTATTCCTCATTGCCCGGATGTATCCGGTGTTTGAAGGCTTACCCGTCGTCATGACGGTGATTGCTTGGACCGGCTGCTTTACCGCGTTTCTGGGGGCAACCATTGCTATTACCCAAAATGATATTAAAAAAGGTCTAGCCTATTCCACCATTTCTCAGTTGGGCTATATGGTGATGGCAATGGGCGTAGGGGCTTATAGCGCCGGACTGTTTCACCTGATGACCCATGCTTATTTTAAAGCGATGTTATTCCTCTGTTCTGGGTCGGTGATTCATGGCATGGAAGCCGTTGTCGGTCATGACCCCGTACTCGCCCAGGATATGCGGTTAATGGGGGGCTTACGAAAATATATGCCCATTACCTCCGCTTGTTTCTTAATTGGAACCTTGGCAATTTGTGGAATTCCGCCCTTTGCCGGTTTTTGGTCTAAAGATGAAATTCTGGGTAATGCCTTTTCGGCTAACCCCGCGTTATGGTTAGTGGGTTGGTTAACCGCTGGAATGACGGCATTTTATATGTTCCGGATGTATTTCAGTACGTTTGAAGGGGAATTTCGCGGCAACGATACCACCATTCGCAAAGACTTGTTATTTGCCGCCGCTAACCCTCAGCCTGTATTTGGGCCAGGGGCAATGAACCCAGAAGAATTAGACCATGACCACGGTCATGACAGTCACGGACACAGTGAATATCCTCACGAGTCCCCCATCACCATGACATTCCCGTTAATGGCGTTAGCGGTTCCGTCTGTGTTAATTGGTTTGTTGGGAACACCCTTTAACAATGTGTTTGAGGCATTTATTCACGCCCCCAGCGAAACTTTAGCTGAAATTAGTGAACACGCCACTGAATTTGAGTTAACGGAATTTTTGATTATGGCGGGGAATTCTGTCGGAATTGCCTTAATTGGGATTACCCTGGCATCATTGATGTACCTCAGACATAAAATTGATCCCAAAGCGATCGCTGAAAAGATCAAGCCATTGTATCTATTCTCTCTTAACAAATGGTATCTCGACGATATCAATGACTTGCTGTTTGTCAAAGGCAGTCGTCGTCTCGCCCGTCAAGTCTTAGAAGTAGACTATCGTGTGGTGGATGGGGCGGTTAACCTCACCGGTTTGGTGACGTTAGTCACGGGTGAAGGCTTGAAATACTTTGAAAATGGCCGCGCCCAATTCTATGCCTTAATTGTGTTTGTCGCAGTTTTAGGCTTTGTCATCTTCTCTGGCGTGAGTTAGGTTAATCCTTAAAAAGGGAATGGGAATGATTTAGATATTTTCTAGACACCCATTTCCTTGTATTAAGGGATTCGTGTTGAAATAAGATAGTTCATAAAAATATAGTCAAATGTGACACACCTTTACTTTGTCGGCGTTACCCGCTCCGGGTGAACTACAACACCCTCTATCCCATAACCGAAGGCATTTGGGACTGCTTTTCTCATGATATTCAAAGAACCATTAACATCGGCATTAACCAATCGTCCACTACCACTACGGTATAAACCCCGTTTGACTCTTTTTCCACTGAAAGTCCACTGATTTTTCTCACCCTTTTTGTACACCGGAATGGGATCATTATCAATAAAACTGGCTTTTGAGGTATATGATTCTTCAGTTAAAATCACCTGAATCCCTGCTAGTTTGGCTTTATAAGATAACATTTCTATGAACTTGGCATGAGGAATTTGAACGAAGTTTTGATTCGTCTTTTTTCCCAAGTTCATTTCTTGTT
>Ga0209594_1001442_pt1 | contig 11890 bp, 10 predicted proteins | sample AshMeaCrysSpring_FD_184126 | JGI IMG/M metagenome (GOLD analysis project Ga0209594, IMG submission 184126) | Groundwater microbial communities from Big Spring, Nevada to study Microbial Dark Matter (Phase II) - Ash Meadows Crystal Spring... | ecosystem: Environmental > Aquatic > Deep subsurface...
ATCTTGGCCGCCGCGGGGGAAGCCGCCTTGCCTGACGGCGCCGCGGCAGCGGGGGCGGCCGGCGCCGCCGACAGCAGCGGATCCGCGGCCGGCGCGGCCGCCACGACCGCCGCGGCGTCGATGACGGCGATCACCTCGCCGGAGGTCACGGTGCTGCCGTCCTCCTTGAGGATCCGCGCCAGCACGCCGTCCACCGGCGCGGGCAGCTCGAGAACGACCTTGTCGGTCTCGATGTCGATGAGGTTCTCGTCGCGCTTGACGGGCTCGCCCGCCTTCCGGTGCCAGGCCACGAGCGTGGCCTCCGAGACGCTTTCGGAGAGCTGGGGGACCTTCACTTCCACTTGCATGGCGTTTCCCTCGATTCGTGGCGGCGGTCAGCCGGCCTTCTTGGTGGCGGCGGCGTCCAGGGTGAGGGCCGCGTCGATGATTTCCTTCTGCTGCTGGTTGTGCAGCTGCAGGTAACCCACGGCCGGCGAGGCGGAGGACTTGCGCTGCGCCGCGGTGAGGGCCTGGTCCGGCCGGAGGTGCTCAAGCAGGTAGTGCTGGATGCGGTGCCAGGCGCCTTGGTTGGCCGGCTCCTCCTGTGCCCAGACGACGCTCTTCGCGTGCGGGTAGAGCGCGACCTGCTCGGCGAAGTCGGCGTGCGGGAACGGGTAGAGCTGCTCGAGCCGCACGAGGGCGATGTTGTCGATGCCGCGCTTGTCGCGTTCGGCCGCGATGTCGAAGTAGACCTTTCCGGAGCAGAGCACCACCCGCCTCACGCCCTTGGGATGGGGCTTCGCCGGATCGCCGATGACGTTCTGGAAGCCGCCGCGCGAGAGCTCCTCGAGCGAGGACGTGGATTCCTTGCGCCGCAGGAGGCTCTTCGGCGTCATCACGACGAGGGGCTTCCTCAGCGGGCGGACCATCTGGCGCCGGATCATGTGGAAGAACTGCGCCGGCGTCGACGGCACGACCACCTGGATGTTGTGCTCGGCGCACAGCTGCAGGTAGCGCTCGAGGCGCGCGGAGGAGTGCTCCGGCCCCTGCCCCTCGTAGCCGTGCGGCAGGTACATCGTGAGGCCGCACAGCCGCCCCCACTTCGCCTCGCCGGAGGCGATGAACTGGTCGATGACCACCTGCGCGCCGTTGGCGAAGTCGCCGAACTGCGCCTCCCAGATGACCAGCTCGAAGGGGTTGGCGGAGGCGTAGCCGTACTCGAAGCCGAGCACCGCCTCCTCGGAGAGCAGCGAATCGATGACCAGGAAGGTCGCCTGCCCCTCGCGGATGTGCTGCAGCGGCAGGTACACGCCGGCGTCCCAGCGCTCGCGGCTCTGGTCGTGCAGCACGGCGTGGCGGTGCGCAAAGGTGCCGCGGCCGCTGTCCTGCCCCGAGATTCGGACCGGGTAGCCCTCGTCGACGAGCGATGCGTAGGCCAGGTTCTCGGCCATGCCCCAGTCGAGCGGAAGCTTTCCCTGCCCCATGTCGCGGCGGCTGGCGAGCAGGCGTTCCACGGACGGGTGCAGCTTGAAGCTGGCCGGGACATCGGTCAGGCGGACCGAGAGGGCCTTCAGCTTCCCGAGGGGCACGGCCGTGTCCGCCGGGCGGCGCCATTCGACGCCCATGTACGGCGCCCAGTCCACGGCCAGCGCGTGCTTGAGGCCGTAGAGGATCTTCGGGTTCGTGGGCTTTCCCTCGTCGAGGAGCGCGCGGAAGCTCGTCACCAGTTCGTCCGCGAAGCCCGTCTTGACGATCCCCTCCTTCTCCAGCTTCTCCGCGTAGAGCTTGCGGGTGCCGGGGTGCTGGGCGATCCTCTTGTACATGAGCGGCTGGGTGACGAAGGGCTCGTCCTGCTCGTTGTGCCCCAGGCGCCGGAAGCAGACCATGTCGATGACGACGTCCTTGTGGAACCTCATGCGGTAGTCAAGGGCGATCTTCGCCACCATCGCGACCGCCTCGGGATCGTCGCCGTTCACGTGGAAGACCGGCGCCTCGATCATCTTGGCGATGCCGGTGCAGTAGAGCGAGGAGCGCGTGTCGCGCGTGTCCGAGGTCGTGAAGCCGATCTGGTTGTTGACGACGACGTGCACCGTGCCGCCGGTCCGGTAGCCGCGCGTCTGCGACAGGGCGAGAGTCTCCATCACGACGCCCTGGCCGGAGAAGGCCGCGTCGCCGTGGATGAGGAGCGGCATCACCTGGACGCCCTTCAGGTCGCCGCGGCGGTGCTGGCGGGCGCGGACGGAGCCCTCGACCACCGGGTTCACGATCTCCAGGTGCGAGGGGTTGAAGGCGAGCGTCAGGTGCACCGTGCCGCCGGGCGTCTGGATGTCCGACGAGAAGCCCTGGTGGTACTTCACGTCGCCCGCCGCGAGCTCTGCGGCCTTCTTGCCCTCGAATTCCGAAAACAGGTCCGCGGGGATCTTCCCGAGGTTGTTGACCAGCACGTTGAGGCGCCCGCGGTGGGCCATGCCGATCACCACCTCCTTGGCGCCCTGCGCCCCCGCCTCCTCGATGAGGATGTCGAGCATCGGCACGAGGCTTTCGCCGCCCTCGCCCGAAAAGCGCTTCTGCCCGACGTAGCGCGTGTGCAGGTAGCGCTCCAGGGTCTCCGAGGCCGTCAGGCGCTCGAGCAGGAAGCGCTTCTGCCGGTCGGTGAGGCTGGGGGTCGACAGCGTGCCCTCGAAGCGGTCGCGCAGCCAGCGCTTCTCCTCCATCGACGAGAGGTACATGTACTCGACGCCGATGGTGTCGCAGTAGGTCTTGCGCACGATCGCGACGATGTCGCGCAGCCTGCGCTTCTCGCGCTTGTTGCCGAAGGACCCCATCGAGAAGACCGTGTCCAGGTCCGCCTCGCCCAGGCCGTAGGTCTCCAGCTCGAGCTCCGGCACCGGCACGTGGTCCATGCGCTTCAGGGGATCGAGGTTCGAGTAGCGCGACCCCGTGGTGCGGTGCGCGCGGATGAACATCAGCACCTTCATCTGCTTCTCGTCGTCCGCCGCGACGGCGGCGGGGGTGGCCGCCGGGCCGCGCCTGGCGGCCTCGGCGAACGCCGCGATGACCGGCGTGTGGGCGACGTCGCGGCCGCCGCCCTGCGCCTGCCAGGCGTCGAACTGCGCACGCCACTCCGGGGCGACCGAGGCCGGGTCCCGGAGGTAGTGCTCGTAGAGCTCCTCGACGAAGGGCGCGTTGGCGCCGAAGAGGTGCGAGGAGGCTTCGAACTGCTTCATGACGCTGGACATGGGCACCTCGGGTGGCGGTCGGGGCGGAGCCTTACTTGCGGTCGGCGATCGGCAAGACGTCGCGGCGCGGCGCACCCTGGTACAGCTGGCGCGGCCGGCCGATCTTCTGCTCGGGGTCCGAGATCATCTCGTTCCACTGCGCGATCCAGCCCACGGTGCGCGCGAGCGAGAAGATGCAGGTGAACATGGAGACCGGAATGCCCAGCGCCCGCTGCACGATGCCCGAGTAGAAGTCGACGTTGGGGTAGAGCTTGCGGGAGACGAAGTAGTCGTCCTCGAGCGCGATCTTCTCCAGGGCGATCGCGAGCTTGAACAGCGGATCGTCGTGCAGCCCCAGCGTGTCGAGAACCTCGCGGGTGGTGGCCTGCATGAGCTTGGCGCGCGGGTCGTAGTTCTTGTAGACGCGGTGGCCGAAGCCCATCAGCTTCACGCCGGAGTTCTTGTCCTTCACCTTCTTCACGAACTCGCCGACCTTCTCGACGCCGCCCTCCTTCTGGATGTCCATGAGCATCTGCAGCGCCGCCTCGTTGGCGCCGCCGTGCGCGGGCCCCCACAGGCAGGCGATGCCCGAGGCGATGCAGGCGAACGGGTTGGCGCCGGAGGAGCCCGCCAGGCGAACCGTGGACGTCGAGGCGTTCTGCTCGTGGTCCGCGTGCAGGATGAGGATCCGGTCGAGCGCGCGAACAAGGACCGGGTTCACCTCGTACTCCTCGGCCGGCACGCCGAACATCATGCGCATGAAGTTGGAGGTGTAGTCGAGGTTGTTCTTCGGGTACATGAACGGCTGGCCGATCGAGTACTTGTAGGCCATCGCCACGATGGTCGGCAGCTTCGCGATGAGGCGGAAGGCCGACACCTCGCGGTGCTGCGGGTTCGTGATGTCGAGGGAGTCGTGGTAGAAGGCCGACAGCGCGCCCACCACGCCCACCATCACCGCCATCGGGTGCGAGTCGCGCCGGAAGCCCTGGTACAGCCTCGCCAGCTGCTCGTGCACCATCGTGTGGCGGGTCACGGTGTAGTCGAACGACTTCTTCTGTTCCGGCGTCGGAAGCTCGCCGTTCAGCAGCAGGTAGCAGACCTCGAGGAAATCGCAGTGCGTCGCCAGCTGCTCGATCGGGTAGCCGCGGTACAGGAGCACGCCCTGGTCGCCGTCGATGTAGGTGATGGTCGAGCTGCAGCTCGCCGTGGAGAGGAAGCCCGGGTCGTAGGTGAACTTGCCGGTCTTGCCGTACAGGGCCCGGATGTCGATCACGTCCGGACCGATCGTCCCCCCGTAGACCGGCATCTCCAGCGTCTTCCCGTCGTCGTAGGTCAGCGTGGCTTTGCTCTTGGCTTCCATGCGTCTCTCTCCTGTAGCCGCCCTATGCGGCTCTTAGTCGTTGCAAAAGCGGCTCGACGGCCGGGTCGGGGCACGACGCGCGCGCCATGACGAGATCGAGGAGATCGTTGTCGGGCAGGGCGAGCAGGCGCGCGAGCAGGCGCGCGTCGGCCTCGTCGAGCTCGCGGCCGGCGCCGGCCCAGAAGCGCTGCAGCACGATGTCCAGCTCGAGAAGCCCGCGGCGGCTCCGCCAGCGGAGCCTTTCGCGTTCGCGCGTCCCGAGGGTCATGGCCGCTACACCGCCCTTCGCACCATCAGTTCCTTGATCTTGCCGATGGCGAGCGACGGGTTGAGCCCCTTCGGGCAGACATCGACGCAGTTCATGATCGTGTGGCAGCGGAACAGCCGGTAGGGGTCCTCGAGGTTGTCGAGGCGTTCGTTCACCGCCTGGTCGCGGCTGTCGGCGATGAAGCGGTAGGCGTTGAGCAGCCCCGCCGGGCCGACGAACTTGTCCGGGTTCCACCAGAAGGAGGGGCAGGACGTGGAGCAGCAGGCGCACAGGATGCATTCGTAGAGCCCGTCGAGCTCGGCGCGCTCCGCCGGCGACTGCAGCCGCTCCCTTTCCGGCGGCGGGTCGTTGTTGACCACGTACGGGCGGACGGAGTGGTACTGGTCGAAGAATTGCGTCATGTCCACGATCAGGTCGCGGATGATGGGCAGTCCCGGCAGCGGCTTGATGACCACGGGCTCCTTCAGGTCCGCGAGCTTGGTCACGCACGCGAGCCCGTTCCTGCCGTTGATGTTCATCGCGTCGGAGCCGCACACCCCCTCGCGGCAGGAGCGCCGCAGGCTGAGCGTGTCGTCGACCCCCTTGATGCGCACGAGGGCGTCGAGGAGCATGCGGTCGGCCGGGCCCATCTCCACGTCGTAGTCCTGGAAGTACGGCTTGGCGTCGCGGTCGGGGTCGTAGCGCTGGATGCGGAATTTCATGTCGGGTCGCGCAGGTCGGGTTAGTAGACGCGGGCCTTCGGCTCGATCGAGTCCACGGTCAGGGGCTTCAGGTTCACCGGCTTGTACGCGAGGCGGTCGCCGTCCTTGAACCAGAGCGTGTGCTTCAGCCACTCGGCGTCGTCGCGCGAATGGAAGTCCTCGCGGTCGTGGGCCCCGCGGGTCTCCTTGCGCGCCTCGGCCGAGACCATGGTCGCGCGCGCCGCCTCGTACAGGTTGTCCAGCTCGAGCGCCTCGATGCGCGCCGTGTTGAACACCTTGGACTTGTCCTTGATCCCCGTACGCGCCATGCGCTCGCCCAGCGCGCGGATCCTCTCCACGCCCTGCCGCAGCATGTCGGGGAAGCGGAAGACGCCGCAGTGCGCCTGCATGGTGCGCTGGATCTCGTCGCGCACGGCGGCGACTTCCTCGCCGCCGTGCTGGCCGTCGAGGCGCGCGAGGCGAGCCATCGCCTCGTCCCCGGCGCCGCGCGGCAGGTCGCGATGCGCGCCCGCCTGCCCGCGGATGTACGCCGCCATGCTCAGGCCCGCGCTCTTGCCCATGACCAGCAGGTCGGTGAGCGAGTTCGTGCCAAGGCGGTTGGCGCCGTGGATGGAGGCGCAGCCGCACTCCCCGGCCGCGTAGAAGCCCGGCACCACGGCGGCCGGATCGGCGCCCCGGGGAACGACGACCTCGCCGCGGTAGTTGGTGGGGATGCCCCCCATCTGGTAGTGGCAGGTGGGCACCACCGGGATGGGATCCTTCGCACAGTCCACGTTGGCGAACTTGAGCGCGATCTCGCGGATGCCCGGCAGGCGCTTGTCGATCACCTCCGGGCCCAGGTGGTCGAGCTTGAGCAGGATGTGGTCCGCGTGCTCTCCCGCGCCCCTGCCCTCCTTGATCTCCGTGGCCATGGCCCGCGAGACGACGTCCCGCGAGGCGAGGTCCTTCATCGTGGGCGCATAGCGCTCCATGAAGCGCTCGCCGTTCCTGTTGAGGAGGATGCCGCCCTCGCCGCGAACGCCCTCGGTGATGAGGACGCCCGCGCCCGCCACGCCGGTGGGGTGGAACTGCCAGAACTCCATGTCCTCCAGCGGGATGCCGGCCCGCGCCGCCATGCCGAGGCCGTCGCCGGTGTTGATGAACGCGTTCGTCGACGAGGAGAAGATGCGCCCCGAGCCGCCGGTCGCGAAGAGCGTGGCCTTGCCCTGGAAGAGGACGGCTTCGCCGGTCTCCATCTCGAGGGCCGTCACGCCCATCACGGCGCCGTCGGCGTCGCGCACCAGGTCGAGGGCCATCCACTCGACGAAGAACTGCGTCTTCGCCATCACGTTGCGCTGGTACAGGGTGTGCAGCATGGCGTGGCCGGTGCGGTCGGCGGCGCAGCAGGAGCGCTGCACCGGCCGCTCGCCGAAGTTCTGCGAGTGGCCGCCGAACGGGCGCTGGTAGATGGTGCCGTTCTCGTTGCGGTCGAAGGGCATGCCGAAGTGCTCGAGCTCGATCACCACCTCGGGCGCCATGCGGCACATGAACTCGATGGCGTCCTGGTCACCCAGCCAGTCCGAGCCCTTGACCGTGTCGTACATGTGCCAGTGCCAGTTGTCCTCGCCCATGTTGCCCAGCGAGGCGCCGACGCCGCCCTGCGCGGCCACGGTGTGCGAGCGCGTGGGGAAGACCTTGGACAGCACGGCAACCCGCAGGCCCGCCGTGGACAGCTCCAGCGCGGCGCGCAGCCCCGAGCCGCCCGCGCCAACGATCACTGCATCGAACTTGCGAACCGGAAGCGCCATGTCATCGGCCCCAGAGGATGGATACGGACCACACCAGGTAGAACACGAGGGCCGTGCCGACCAGCGCCTGCAGGCCGAGCCTCAGGCCGGTGGGCTTCACGTAGTCCATGATGATGTCGCGCACGCCCACCCAGGCGTGGTAGAGCAGCGCGAGGAAGAACAGCATCGTCGCGAGCCGGACGAACGCGCCGGAAAAGAGGCTCTTCCAGTCCGCGTGGCTCGCCGGCGGGTACCACAGCAGCAGCGCCAGCAGGAACACGGTGTAGGCGGCCATGACGACGGCGGTGAGCCGCTGCAGGAGCCAGGCGGCCAGCCCGTAGTGGGCGCCGACGGGGTGCTTGGCGTAGGCCTTCACCAGAGCCTCCAGCCGATGAGAAGCGTGGCGACGGCGCCGAGCGCGAAGACCAGCTTGGCCGACGCCTGCGCGGATGCCTTGGCCACGCCGACGTGCAGGTCGAGCAGCAGGTAGCGGATGCCGGCGAAGAAATGGTGCGCGTAGAGCCAGACGAAGCCGAGCAGGATCACCTTGACCGCCGGTTCCGAGAGGAACCGCTTCCAGTGCAGCCAGCCGGCCTCGGAGCCGAGGGTCGACTGCATGACGTAGAGCAGCAGCGGGATGGCCGGCAGGAAAAGGAGCGCGCCGGAGATGCGATGGACGATCGAGGCGAGCCCGGGAGCGGGCAGGTTCGCGAGATTGAGATCGTAGTATTTCGGTCTCGGCTTGGTCGCGGTGGTCATTTTTCGTTCCTGGGTGGCGTTGCGGCGGCCAGGCGCGCGCGGGAGGGAAATGGTTGCACGATCCCGCTTCGCCCAAAGCCCGGCGATTCTACCGTGGAATTGCTGCAACCGCACATGCGGAAGGCGTCGTTTCGTGGCGCCAAAGTCCCCATTTCCGCGCGCCGACGGCGAGGCCTCAGGCCAGCTCGTTGTAATAGGAGAAGCCGTCGGTCAGGCAGAGCCCGCGCCGCCACTCGACCGGCATGTCGCCATAGGTGAAGGCGATGCGGTCGACGCAGAGCAGCGGCGTGCCGGCCGGGACGCGCAGGTGCGCGGCCGCGTCGGCGTCGGCCGCCACGGCGCGGATGCGCTCCTCGGCCCGGATCATGCGCAGCCCGTAGGCGGCCTCGTAGAAGCTGTACATCGAGCCCTTGAACTCGTCGAGCTTCGCCATGGTGAGGCCCGGGAAGCGGCCGGCGGCGAGCACGATGTCGTCCAGGATCAGCGGGCGACCCTGGAACTCGAGGATGCGCCGAAAGTGGAGCATCGCCGAGCCCGCCTTGACCGCCAGGGCGCGCGCCACCTCGGGCGATGCCTTCGTCCTGCGCAGGCCGATCGCGACGTTGTGCGGATGCAGCTTCTCGCCGCTGTCGGGCATCACGCGCAGGAAGCGGTACTGGTAGGACGGCTCGCTGTGCGAGGCGACGAACGTGCCCTTGCCCTGGCGGCGCACGAGGATGTGCTCGGAGGCGAGCGCGTCGATCGCCTTGCGCACCGTCCCCTGGCTCACGCGGTAACGGGCGGCGAGCTCGATCTCCGAGGGGATCGCCTCGCCCGGCTTCCACTCCCCCGCGACCAGGCTCTGCGTGAGCAGGATGCGGATCTGCTCGTAGAGCGGCCGGAACGCCGGGGTCTGCGGCGGCTTGTCCATGACCGCGATCGTACCATGGGCCCGCGAATCCTTTGTCTTATATAAGATAGAAGTCCTGTTGACAGCGCGCGCCCGCGCGGCGTAGCATGCTGCACAGCAGCAAGCGCCCCCGCCTGCCGCCGGCACCCGTCCCGACGGGGGCGGTCCCGGAACCCGCGCCCAACCGAAAGACCCGCCCCATGACCGCCTATTTCCGCCCCCGCCGCTCCATGCTGTACGTGCCGGGGTGCAGCCCGCGCTACCTCAACAAGTCCCGCACCCTGAAGGTCGATTCGGTGATCCTCGACCTCGGCGACCCGATCCTCGTCGAGGCGAAGGCGGAGTCGCGCCGCAACGTCGTCGAGGCGGTCCTCGCCGGCGGCTTCGGCCGGCGCGAGGTCGTGGTGCGCGTGAACGACCTCGACTCGCCGTGGGGCGAGGAGGACGTGAAGGCCGTGGCCGGCATCGGCGCCGACGCCATCCTGTTCCCCAACATCGAGTCGCGGGCCGACGTGCAGCAGGCCCTCGCGGCCCTCGACGCCGCCGGCGGCAAGCACCTGCCGATCATGGTGATGGTGGAGAGCCCCATCGCCGTGCTTCGCGCCGAGGAGATCGCCGCCGCCTCGGACCGCATCGCCTGCATCGTGATGGCCACCTCGGACCTCATCTCCCAGCTGCACGCCCGGCGCACGCCGGACCGCAGCGCCCTGCACTACTCCCTCTCGCGCGTGCTGCTCGCCGGACGCGCCTTCGACCGGTCGGTGGTGGACGGGATCTCCACGGACCTGAAGGACATGCAGTCCTTCGAGTACGCCTGCCGCCTGGCGCGCGACCTGGGCTTCGACGGCAAGAGCCTGGTGCACCCCTTCCAGCTGCCGTACTGCAACGACGCGTTCACGCCGAAGCCGCACGACCTCGCCGCCGCCACCGAGGTGATCGCGGCGCTGGAGAACGCCCACCAGGGCGGCCGCGGAACCGTGGTCGTCAACGGCCGGCTCATCGAGATGCACCACGTGAAGTCGGCGCGGCGGCTGCTCGCGCTCGCCGAGATGATCCAGCAGCTCGAGGCGGGCCAGTGACCGACGCGGGCGCCGCCCCGGCGGCCGCACGGCCCCCGCAGGGCTGGTTCTTCGAGGACTACCGCGTCGGGCAGCGCTTCGCGCACGCAACGCCGAGAACCCTCACCACCGGCGACTGCGCGCTCTACATCGCGCTCACCGGCGCACGGCAGCCCGTGCACTGCGCGGAGCCGGTGGCCCGGGCCCTCGGGCACCCCGCCTGCCCGGTGGACGACCTGCTCGTCTTCCACGTCGCCTTCGGCAAGACCGTCCCCGACATCTCCTACAACGCCGTCGCCAACCTCGGCTACGCCGGCCTGCGCTTCCTCGAGCCGGTCTACGCCGGCGACACGCTGCGCTCCCGGACCGAGGTCATCGGCCTGAAGGAGAACGCGAGCGGCAAGAGCGGCGTCGTCTACGTCACCTCGCGGGCCTTCAACCAGCATGGCCGCGAGGTGCTCGCCTGGACGCGCTGGGTCATGGTGGCCAAGCGCGACCCGGCCTCGCCTGCCCCCGCGCCTTCCGTGCCGACGCTTCCCGCGCAGGTCGCACCCGGGCAGTTCTGCGTCCCGCCCTTCCTGCGCCCGGCCGCGCTCGACCCCGAGGCGACGGGGGGCGCGCGGCTTTGGGAGGACTACGCCCCCGGCGAAACCATCGACCACCCCGGCGCCATGACCGTCGAGGAGGCGGACCACATGTCGGCCACGCGCCTGTACCAGAACACGGCGCGCGTCCACTTCGACGCGTTCGCCGCGCAGTCCGGCCCGTTCGGCAAGCGGCTGGTCTACGGCGGCCACGTGATCTCGCTGTGCCGGGCGCTGGCCCACGACGGCCTCGAGAACGCCTTCGCGATCGCGGCCCTCCACGGCGGCACGCACGCCAATCCCACTTTCGCCGGCGACACGATCGCGGCGCGAAGCGTGGTGGTCTCGCGCGACGCGATCCCCGGCCGGGCCGACGTGGGCGCCCTGCGCGTGCGCCTGCTGGGCGCCAAGAACGTCAAGCTGGCCGCCCTGCCCACGCCCGCGCCGGGCGCGAAGGATCCCGCGGTCGTGCTGGACCTCGACCTCTCCTTCCTCGTTCCCCGGCGCCCGGAAGCCTAGAATCACGACAGCCACGGAGGTTCCATGACTCGTCCCGTCCACCCGAAGGATGCCCTGTTCGCCGGGGAGAAGCCCTTTCCCGTGATCCCCGCCTGCGAGCACTTCGCCGGCTCCGAGAAGCTCATCACCAAGGCGCTCGACCTGCAGGAAAGGCTTGGCGCCGTGTTCGACATCACCTGCGACTGCGAGGACGGCGCCGAGGCCGGCAAGGAGAAGGCGCACGCCGAGATGATCGTGGACCTCCTGCACTCGCCGGCCAACCGCTTCGCCATGGCCGGGGCGCGCATCCACGACTACACCCACGCGCACTGGAAGAAGGACGTCGACATCCTCGTCGGCGGCGCCGGCAAGGTGATCGCCTACGTGACCATCCCGAAGTGCACGTCGGTGGCGCAGGCCGAGGAGATGATCGCCTACATCCAGTCCGTGGCGAAGCGCAAGCGCCACAAGCGCGTGATCCCGGTCCACGTCCTCATCGAGACCCACGGCGCCCTGCACGACGCCTGGGAGATCGCCCAGCTGCCCGGCGTGCAGGTGCTCGACTTCGGCCTGATGGACTTCGTGAGCGGCCACCACGGCGCGATCCACGCCGCCAACATGCGCTCCCCCGGCCAGTTCGAGCACCCGCTGGTGGCCCGAGCCAAGGCGGACGTCGTCGCGGCCGCCCTGGGCAACGGCGTCGTGCCGGCGCACAACGTCTCGCTCGACCTGAAGAACGCCTACAACGTCTTCCGCGACGCCTGGCGCGCGCGCAGCGACTTCGGGTTCCTGCGCATGTGGAGCATCCAC
>Ga0209594_1001445_pt1 | contig 11869 bp, 5 predicted proteins | sample AshMeaCrysSpring_FD_184126 | JGI IMG/M metagenome (GOLD analysis project Ga0209594, IMG submission 184126) | Groundwater microbial communities from Big Spring, Nevada to study Microbial Dark Matter (Phase II) - Ash Meadows Crystal Spring... | ecosystem: Environmental > Aquatic > Deep subsurface >...
CTTTGTGAGGGGTCGATTAATAGTAGTGGAAACAAAGCAAGAATTATTGTTGGAGTTGGTTTAAATATATCCGCCGATTTTCAACAGATAGATATTGATAAAGATAAAGATAATCAGACCATTAAAACTATTGACAAGACAGTTTTGAAAAAAGCAATTAGTTTACATCAAGTAGTAGATACAATCCCTTCTGAGTTAATGTTGCTGGAGAGTATTCGCACCTATTTACTACAAATGGCATCTTTGTTTAGTATCGATAAGACTGGGGAAATAGATAAAATCGAGAAAAGCATAGGAAAAAGCAATACACCTTTGACTATGCTTTTACAAAAAATCCGCGATCGCGATGGCTTGTATGGCAGAAAAATAGGTATAAACACATCCGAAAAAAAAATTTGGGGAAAGGCAGCAGGTATTGATGATAACGGTTATTTGCTACTCAAACTGGAAGATGGAACTTTACAAGCCTTTTCCTCTGGAAGTGTTATTATCAACCACTAATAATAATCACAGATTAAATGGATTAAAGGATGGCACGGATTTTTTTAAGACCCGCCAGCCAGGGACTGGAAGTCCCTGTCTAATAGCGCGCATTCCTCGCTCAAGAGGACTAACAAAATCAGGTTTTTAGTGTAAAATTTATCACGTATTTCTATTCTTCTAAGTTTTTTGCGTAAAGGTGCAAGATGTGAACTACCCCCTACCACCCCTACCACCCCTACCACCTACTCCCAATTACTTGGTGACTCTAAATAGTCTGGTAAAATAGTAGTACTATCACCAATTGCATCAGTAATCTGTTCCGCTGATAAATTTTCAACTCTCTGTAAATCAGCCCCTATTAAATCAACCTGTTGTAGTAAAGCATCTTTAAAATTAGCACCTGTTAAATTAGCTTTTTTTAAGTCAGCCTGAATCAGATTTGCTTTATGTAAATTGGCTTCATACAAATTGGCTGAAACTAAATTAGCTGTACTTAAAGTTGCACTTTCTAAATTTGCACCGATTAACACAGCTCGCTGTAAATTAACGCCAATTAAATTCGCACCAAAAAGATTAGCTTGTTCTAAATTTACCCCCTCAAAATTAGCATCACAAAGAATAGCATTCTGTAAATTAGCTTCATATAACATCGCCCCAGCAAAATTTGCATCGTATAACATAGCAGCTTGCAAATTAGCTTGATATAGCATTGCCTCGGAGAGATTTGCTTTTATTAAAATAGCTTCTTCAAGATTAGTTTCATATAACACAGCTTCCTTTAAATTTGCTTGGTAGAGAATAGCGCCTGTTAAATCACCACCTGTAAAGTCAGCTTTTTCTAAATTAGCACCAGACATCATTACATAAGATAAATTGCTTCCAGAAAAATCAACTTTCTGTAGATTTGCCTGGTTTAAATCAGCACATCTTAAGTCTGTATCTTTTAACTCTATGATTTGTTTTTCTGAGTCAAATGCTGTATTCCGTCTTCCAATGATAGTAAGGGCAGCTTGAATATCTGTAGGTATTTTAGACAATAAAATTATTTCGTCATCATCATTATCATTATCATCTGTTTCTTCTATTACTTCTATTTCCCCGTTAGGAGAATTTTCTCTAATAAAAGCTGCCAATATTTCCATGATTGTCCAATGATAATTAGGTGCTTTTTTTACAATAGCTTCTAGAGAATAAATTGCTCCTAATCTAGTTTCAGTTTTTTCATTACCAAGTTGTTCTATAGCACTATTAAAATGTTCTAAAATTAATTTATTTGAGATTGAATCCTGGTAGCCAATTTCAATTTCTATACCTTTTTGTTCATTTATAAAATTCCCTAAAAGTAGCTTTGCTAAACCACCACTTCCAAGACTTCGGGAAATTTTTGCTGTGTAATAAGCATTTATACTTACAGCAATACAAGTAATAACAATAACAGTATTTATAAATATTTTTCCGAGGTATTCAATTTGTTGTTTTAGCAACAAAATATCTTCATACTTAATCATTAAAAAGTTAATAGTAAATATAACCAAAATTGCGACTGGGATAGCTAATAATAAATACTTAACTCCGCCAGTCCTGACAATATATTGAGCCTTCATGACTGACTCCTTGACAAAATTTACATAATTCTATTATAAAGGAACGGAGTCACCCTTATGACCGTATAATCACGCATAGAAAATATTCTCTTGACGACAAGTTACAAATTTTATAAAAAATTTATATTTTCTAGAATTTTTGTGAATTTTAACTTACTTTAATTGATTTGCATTGACTATATTTCTTTTTATTTAGGAATAATTTAGTTTTTGAATAAAGTATAAACATCAAAGAGTTAAAGCAATATCTATAAAAACTTATCACGAGGCGAAATTCAAAAGCTGGAAGCCTTCATGGGTATCGCTACCACAAAGCCACCAGATAATCTTCTTAAAAGATAACGCATCAACATCAATATAAAGAATATTAATTACACTTTGCGCGGTCATAATTAGAGTTTTTGAAATATCTTAGTACACCGGGCATACAGAGATTCTTCCCGACGGTCAGAATGACAGTTTATGACCCTGTAAAGTATAGCTGTTTGATTTTATCATTTATTTTGTTTCTTCCAGGACTTACGATAGCGGAGCGTTAGCGGAGCGCGTCATTATTGTCACATTGTTTTTGTTTGTAGTTGACCGCTCGCGCCCATATTTTTGGAGGGCTAAAGCCCAACTACGAACGTTTCCGCAGTGCCAGTTGCGGCTATTCCTGACTTCTACTGCGATTGATTTGAGAGATTATTTTGTTTTAATTTTACTTCCACATGTGACATTGTTGATGAAAAAACCTAACTAGTTAAAAAAGATTACATCAGATATAAAATTTTATATTTTATATTTATACTTTTATACTATAAAATCCCAATTATATCATTTTGTATTTTGCCAATGTTTTGGGGCTTGGACATTATCAGGTAAAAGAGTATTTGTATCTCCATTAGCAACTTTAATTTGTTGTGTTTCTAAATTCTTAACACCAGTCAAAATAGCACCTTCTAACTTAACATCACAAAGATTAGCACCATTAAGATTGGCACCCATTAAATTAGCACCGGAAAGATTAGCTTCATGAAGAATAGCTTTTTGGAGATTGGCACCCATTAAATTAGCGCCATTTAAGTCAGCTTCTGTTAAAGTTGCCTCAGATAAATTGGCAAAGAAGACATCGGTTTGCTGTAATTTTGCGGCGTTTAAATTAGCTTGATAAAGATTAGCACCATTTAAATTAGCCTGTTGTAAATTAGCACCAATTAAACCGGTAGCTGATATATTAGCCTTATCTAACTTTGCCCCCTGTAAATTAGCAAGGAATAATTTAGCATTAGAAAGATTAGCGGCTTTTAAATTAGCTAGTTGTAAATTAGCCTTATATAAGTTTGCCCCAGAAAGATTTGCACCACATAAACTGGCATGGCATAACTTGGCACCAGGAAGATTTGCCCCACATAATAAAGCTCGATTTAAATTTGCCCCAGCCAAATTAACTTCTCGTAAACTAGCAGTTTTTAAATTAGCTTCTGCAAGAATGGAACCACAAAGTTGAGCATAATCTAAATCAGCACCAGATAAATCAGCGCCTCGTAAATCGACCCCGCCTAAATCAGCAAAGCGAAAATCTGCTCTTTGTAATTGGCAACCAGATAAATCAGCGCCTTTGATTGCCACATGGCGTAAATCTATCCTCTCATTATCAGGGTCTAGTTGCCAATTGCGTCTGCCGATAACTGTTAGTACAGCCTGAATATCTGTAGGAATTTTGACAACAATATCATGGGTGTTAGTTTGGCACCGTGGGGCATTTTCTCTAACAAATGCCGTTAGGATTTCCATCACAGTCCAATAATCTTCTAGGGAGTCTAAAGAAATTTTTTCTAAAGAATAAATTGCCCCAATACGAGTCTCGCATCTGCTATGTCCTAACTGGGTAATTGCCCAAGAAAGACGTTCAGCTATTAGCCTTTCTTGAGATAATTTTAAGTTATTCAGTTCAATTTCCAGATTTGTTTCTACTGCGATAGTATTTTTTTCCCTTATTTCATCGCCTTTAACAGCAAAATAGGCATTTATCATCAGTCCCAAACCGACAAAAATTGCTGAAACAGCAATTAATACATGACTATTGGCAAAGGCTAAAGTCACGACCAGCAATAAAACAATAAAAATTACTGTTATTGCGATTAACTTTTTGCGTAGCCTGTCTGTCTTATGTGCAGACATGAATGTTCCTCACGACACAGAGTATTTACGGGCAACATAGGGAAATAAAGTATAGCATTTGTCTCGTATTTTAGACAGGATTCAAAAGATATATCTCATAGCTGTTATACAAAATTATTTTACAAAAGCTTAAAGCATAAAGTTGCTTATTACACACTTTCTTAGTTTCTTTGGAATTTAGGCAAGTGTCACAGTTTTAGAGCAACTGTCACATCAGCAAAAGTATATAAGAGATTATATAACTAGATTCTGCTCCCATTGTTACAAAATCTATTGCATATGACAGTTTTTTAAAAAATGTGCCAGTTACACAAGTACTGATGATGTAAAATCTAAAAGTCGGTACTTATTGAGAAGAGAAACGGGTTGCTATATACTCAGGAATAGCCGCAAAAATTGTCATAAAGCTTGATTTGTGTAACCACCAAGAAGTCAAGAAAGCTCTTGTTTTCGTAGAGTTTGCGTAAGTCCTAATACTAAAAAAAGTCAATGCAGAATGTATCACAATTGGGAACTAAAAATTTAGTATTAATTGGTGGTGGACACAGCCATGTAATTGTGCTGTGGTTATTTGGAATTAAGCCTTTAGCTGGAATCAATTTAATATTTATTTCTGATTCTTCCCATACACCTTATTCAGGAATGTTGCCGGGACATGTGGCTGGATTTTATACTCATAAACAATGTCATATTGATTTAGGTTATGTAGCAAATCTGGCTGGGGCACAATTTTTCATAGATAGAGTTCTAGGTTTAGATTTAGAAAAACGCCAGGTATTCTGTGGTAGTCATTCGCCTATAGAGTTTGATATTTTATCTATTGACATTGGAAGTACCCCTGCAATTTTATCTGTACCCGGTGCTAAGGAATACGCTATCCCTGCAAAACCAGTGGATAAATTTTTAGAACATTGGTATAAAATATTTTATTTTATCAATTCTGATAACACAAATCCTGAAAATACAAATCCTGAAAATACAGGTAGCCAAAGTAGAATTTACGAAAATACATTAAATAGCGATCGCAACTCAAGCAACCTCTTTCGTCTTCCTTTGGCAATAGTAGGTGGAGGTGCCGGTGGTGTAGAGTTAGCTTTATCAATGCAGGGTTACTTACAAAGACACTACTTACAAAGGCAAAAGTTTAGCTTAGGGAAAAATAATTCATCCATTCATTTATTTCAAAGAGACAGGGAATTAATGCCAACTTTCCCAACTTCAGTGAGGGGAATGGTAAAAAGAATTTTACAAAATAAAGGAGTGAATCTGCACTTAGGAGAATCGGTTTGTAAAGTTGAAAAGACAACCAATGGATATTCCCTTACCTGTGAGTCGGGATTAGTCGTGAAGTGCGATTATATTTTTTGGGTAACTCAAGCAAATGCACAGGAATGGTTAAAAGAAGCTGGTTTAGCAACGGATAAAGCAGGATTTATTTTGGTCGATGATAATTTACAATCTATATCTCATCCCGGAATCTTTGCCAGTGGTGATATAGCCACTATGGTCAATTATCATCTTCCCAAAGCTGGGGTATTTGCCGTGAGACAGGGAAAACCTTTATTTGAAAATTTAGTGGGATCGCTCCTGGGAAAAGAATTAAAACCCTATAAACCACAAAGAGATTATCTAAGCTTAATTGGCACAGGAGATGGTAAAGCTTTTGCAACCCGTGGAAAATTTGTTTTGCCACCCAGTAAATTAATTTGGTGGTGGAAGGATTTCATTGACCGTCAGTTTATGAAGAAATTTCATCCCTAGAGGGTGTTTCTAAAATAAATAAGTCATTCCTTCCATCTTTATAGAGTATTTGTGGAACAGGCAGGAAAGCCTGTTAATGCATCCTGCCTGTTATATCAAATCCGCATTTCTTCGGTATTATTCTCTCTTTTCTCTTCCCTTGGCGTCCTTGGCTCAGGAGCGGTTTTATTACTCATAAGCTACCGGATTTGATATTACTGCATCTGGTCTATTACGGCCAGTACTTTTTCACATCATCTTTATAGGGTATTAGTGGAACAGGCAGGAAAGCCTGTTACTGCATCTGGCATCTGGCATCCGTTGCTGCATTTGTTGCTGTATCCTGTCTGTTTATGTAAGATAAAATTGCACAAACAGGCGGGACGCCTGTTCCACTAAATCAAAATATCAAAATACATATTTCAATATTTATCTTCAAACCTAACAAAGATGTTAAGGACGCAAAGAAGAATTATACATAAATTCTTCTTTGCGTCTATGACGCCTTTAGGCGAGAAATTAAACTACAACTAATTCACTGGCTAAAATATTAGCTTGTAAATTTTCCCAGCTAACTCCTTCTAAAGTAGATAAAACAACATTAGCTTTACCGACTCTTTCCTTAGGACCTAATCCAACAACATACATTCTGGCAGCGATCGCTCCATCAATTCCAGCAGCTGCATCTTCAAAAACTACGCATTCTTCGGGGGAAAGACCTAGTTGTGTTGCTGCATATAGGAATAAATCTGGTGCAGGTTTTGGTTGAGACACGCTATAACCATCAGCAATGGCGTGAAAATCTCCTGCGATTCCCAACTTCTCTATTACTACTTGGGCATTTTTACTAGATGAACCCAAACTGATTTTAATACCCGCAGCTTTTAACTCTTCCAGTAAATTTCTAACTCCTGGTAACAAGTCAGCGGCCGATATTTTATCCATCAATTCTATATAATAGCTATTTTTACGAGCCATCATTTCTTCCAGCTTTTCTTCGCTAACACTGCGGGAGCCTAAAATATGTAATAGGGATTCTCTCCTTGGTAAACCCCGCATTCCCTCGTTTGTCTCCACATCAAAGGGAATTCCTTCTTCATCAGCTAATTGTTTCCAAGCCAAGTAGTGATATTCAGCAGTGTCTGTTAGGACTCCATCTAAATCAAAGATGGCACCTTTTATCGCACTTTGAGGCTGAACGTTTTCTTTGAAAGTCATTATTTTACCCCCAGCTGGTATATCAAATTCATACCACTGATTTCTCCAGTTCAATTTAAATTTCAACCGAGTCCAACCGGGAGGTAAACAAGGACAGGCAATGGGGCCAAATTCAGTCATGTGAATTCCAGCAAAACCAAAGACTACTGCTTGCCAAACTCCCCCTGTACTCGCAGCATGAATTCCTTCGTTGGCATTTAATCTAACATCTTGTAAGTCTACTAATGCCGCCCGCATAAAATGGGTATAGGCTTCTTCAGGTTTACTTAAATTGCAAGCAATAATTGCATGAATTGCTGGTCCTAGAGATGAACCATAGCTGTGGTCGGTGCGAGGATTGTAATAATCCCAGTTGTTTTGTAGGGTTTGGTGGTCATATCTTTCCCGGAATAAATACAGCAGCATTAATACGTCAGGCTGTTTGAGTATTTGCTTTTCGTTGGTTTCTTCTATACCCAACAGGGCTTGCATTGATTTATTACGGGGTTCGTAGTCTTGAAGGTTAACATCTTCTAATTGGAAAAATCCTTCAAATTGTTCAATTAATCCGGTAACTTCATCTTGATTTATATAAATTCCATTAGATATACTGGCCCATTTTTCTAGACGCTCATTTTCTAACTGTAATTGAAGCTTTAGACTATTTGCGGATTCTGGATAGGAGCGTTTTAACCAATCTAATAAACCTAATGCAGTCTGTAAATGCCATTGCACCATCACATTGGTAAAGGCATTGTTATTTACATGGTCGTGATTTTCATCTGGGCCGATGACATCAATAATATCGTAACCACAGCGTGAGCTATTCCACTGCACTCGACTTTCCCAGAAAATTGCAGTATCTAAAATAATTTCCGCACCACGGTCTCGCATCCACTCATCATCACCAGTATTTCTCCAGTAATTCCAAGCCGCAAAAGCTACGTCGCTAGAAATATGAATTTCAATATCACCACTCCAAATCCTAATTAACTCCCCATTATTGGGTGCTGGTATCCAACGGGGTGTTACTTCATCCCCAGTTACCGCACTTTCCCAAGCAAACATAGCCCCTTTATATCCAGATTCCTCAGCTTTGCGACGGGCGCCGGCTAAAGTATGGTAACGATAATTTAATAAATTACGGGCTAAAACTGGCTGAGTTAAACACAGGAAGGGAAGAAGAAAAATTTCTGTATCCCAAAAAATATGTCCCTTATAAGCATAACCAGACAAACTTTTTGCTGGAATACTGACTTTATCATCATGGCGGGGGGCAGCCGCTAATAACTGAAATAAATTATAACGAACACTTAATTGGGCTAACTCATCTCCCTCAATTACGATATCGCTGTCTTGCCAAACTTGTTCCCAAGCAGCTATATGAGTAGCCAAAAGTTGAGCATAATTTGTCACAGAAGCTAGTCTTTCTAAAGCAGCATCTTGAGGATTTTTAATATCTCTAGAAGTAAAGACAGCAACTATTTTTTCTACAGTTATTGTCTCTGAAGGTAGTAAATTACATTTAATAACTGATGTTGGAGTCCCAGATTCTGATTTTTCCTCTACCTTCGCTACTAAATTAGAATTGACCATCTGTAATTTAGCCGCCATTCCTAATTGAATAGCTGACTTTAATGTTTCTCCATGCAAGGAAATAATATTTTCATTCCCGTAATTATTTAAAACTTGCCAATGTTTTACCCCTTGAGTTTCAGGTTGATTAGTAAAACCACTCTCAATGGATATCTCCCCAGCAAAGTCTATGGATTTTACAGAAACGCGAATCGCTAATATATGGGAGTCCGCTAAACTAACAAATCTTTCAAAATGTAAATCAAATGTATTACCGTTAGGGCAGCGCCAGCGAATATCCCGACTCAGGATTCCTAGTCGTAAATCTAAACAGCGCTCATATTTAATTATCTCCCCAGAATCCAAACTAAATTTTTTCCCACCTAATACCAATGTTAAAGGCAGCCAGTTAGGACAATTAACTAATTCTGTTTTGGAGATGGGGATGTCATCATAGACACCATGAATTAAAGTTGCCGCATCGTCTAAAGGATAACCCTCTTCAAAACTACCTCGTGTTCCTAAATACCCATTACCTAGAGTAAATACTGTTTCTTTATGGTGTTGCTGACTGGGGTTAAATTCTGTTTCAATAACTTGCCAGCCACGGGAATCTATTGTCGCTTGGAATTGTTGGGAAGCTGATAAATGTAACATGGTTAGTAATAATTCCTATAATTGCGGGATTATGGATTATATGGATTTAAAGAACAATAGTTGAAAATGCTTAATCATGGCGAGCTAAGCGCCTGTTTGATGCACCCACGCTTAGTGATAGCTTTTTATTTGTTGGGTATTCACACATTTTGCATTTGAAGCACAACTACAAAATGTATGTATCACTAATCACTTCCAAAATTATAGACGCGACTTAAGCGCGCCTTTAATAAATTTAGTTCCTTTATAGATAGGTTTAATCGAGAAAATACGTAAAAACACAGATTCCAAGTAAACTTTATAAACCTATACTTTTCTACACACTCTGTACAAAAATTCATATTTCTCTCATAAAATAATATTTTTTATCTATACTTCAGATGCTTATACAAAAAGATTTCTAGTGATTCAGAATGTTTTATAAAAAATTTATATTTTCTTAATATTTTAGAAATACCTAATGGAAAACAGTTAACAGCAAATTTATGCTTTTTATCTGCTTTTTATCTATGATGTATTATTTTTTACATTTATGTGAGCTTTTGCTCTCGACACCACAGCCTATAAAGATAGGTTTTTAGAAAGTAATTGCATCAATTACATCAATTACATCAATTACATCAATTACATCAAAAAAAATGGCCTCCCAAGGGAATATCCTGGGGCCTATATAAAAAATAGTTATAAAAAATAATTTTTTAGAAGATATCTAATCGACAAAATTCCGACTATTTTCGTCATTTACTGGAATGACTTGGGAAGAATAAATTCAGGGTCATGAAAAAAAATATGTTAACTAAACCTAGGTTTATTAGCTAAACAGTATTGTGATAAAAAACTGTTGTGATAAAAATGAGGGGAATAATTTCCCCTCGCGATTTCTTGCCTAAACTGAATAGTACTATTGTACGTTAATGGTAAGCACTAGTCGTCTGTCACAGTATCTTTGTTAGGTTTACAAATTACGTATCTCAATTATGCATTTTAATACATTTTTAAATCACTTAACAAAGATGATTTGGCAGAGTACTAGTAACGTAAGTTGCTAGTTATCCAAAAATATCGATTTTTAAGTGCTTAGCTCTAAAATTAAGTATCTAGTAACACTCTAAAACCACGTTTTTGTATCTTAATCTGATACTTTTACGAGAGCTAACTAGCAACTTACGTTAGTACCCTGTTAAATCATCTTTATTTGGTAATAGATTGAACCGCCTCTCGGCGCTTCAATCTTTGTATAAATCTTCTTCGCGTCCTTCATACCTTAGTGGTTCAAACTCTTACCAGACAAAGATGATGTGATAGACCACTAGTTTTTCGATTGATATTCCACAACTGCCTGACAAAATTTTAGAAGTAGATTTTCGGAAAAATCTCTCTTTGCATAGTTAGCGATGGTGGAAATAAATTGGACATTTCCGGGGATGTAACCCCAAGCAGAATCAATTCTATCTAAACTAGCCCTTCTGGGATGCAAAGGATTGTTATAATTCGTGGATTCTGGATTATCTAACAGCCATCCTGTATAAACACAGCGTGAGTCCTGATTATCCCAAATACTTTTGAGATATTCTAAAGTCAGAGTACATTCCCTTCCTTTACTTTTTACACGTTTTCTTGCCGAGATTAAATGCTGGCGAAAAGGAGAGTATTCATCTCTACGATTTTGGGAAGAAAAATTGTTGATTTTTTGACCAGGAAAACTAGTATTCTCTGTCAAAGTATTTATACCTTTAATCTTATAGTTATAAACACTAAAACAGAATTCTATTAAATCTTTTTCATTAAAAATATTTTTAGCTAAATTTGCAATCACTGCCACAAATTGTATATTTTCAGGAATATATGTTTTAGCTGAATCAATACGGTCAACGCTAGCTCTATTAATAGTTAATATTTGGTTTTCACAATCTGTAGTAGTGGGCAAAATTTCTAAATTCCATCCAGTATAAGGACATACTCCATTTTGTTTATCCCACTGCATCTTTAAGTCATCTAATGTGGTATTACATTCTTGCTGTCGGCGTTTTGCAGTTTTTTTCATGACCTTAAGATGATAGCGAAAGGGTGAATATTCATCCCTTCTGTTAATATCTCTTAAGTGAGAAGTATCTCTATTTACCTTTCCTTTAAAATTACTTAGTCCTCTTGCTTGACCATGACACTTTAAACAACAAAAATGTTGCCTACCTAATTTTTTACTTCGATTAAATTCTCCTAGTTTCTTACTAAATGCTTTGTTACAACTAGCATTATCGCAAACAACAATAATTTGAGAAGAAGCCATAAAAAAATCCGCTTTTTTTGATTATAAAGCGGATTTTTTGATATTAAGTGGACCTGGGCAGAATTGAACTGCCGTCCAAACCGGGTATTTACCCTCCATTCGTTCACAGGTTTAGCCTATTTAACCCTCAAGGCAGGAACCGCTCATTATCCCGAACGGTGGG
>Ga0209594_1001447_pt1 | contig 11852 bp, 8 predicted proteins | sample AshMeaCrysSpring_FD_184126 | JGI IMG/M metagenome (GOLD analysis project Ga0209594, IMG submission 184126) | Groundwater microbial communities from Big Spring, Nevada to study Microbial Dark Matter (Phase II) - Ash Meadows Crystal Spring... | ecosystem: Environmental > Aquatic > Deep subsurface >...
GATCCTGTTTGGAGGTCGTAAGATCCCGGAATTCATGCGTGGCCTGGGCAGGGGCATCCGGGAATTCAATGATGCCAAGACGAATGTGAAGAAGGAAATTGAAGAAGGCATTAACGAAAAAGACGCCGTCCGGTAATTCAATTCCAGGATCAGCCCGGCTTTTCCACATCCCAGACGAGCATTGTACGCGCATCGTTCCATAGCCGCTTTCCACGACCAGCTGGAACGCGATGCCATCACCTGTGAACAGGTAGTCAGGCATTATCTCCAACGTATTTCAGCAACGGCACATCTCAACGCCTTTATTGACGTGTATGCCGAAGAAGCCCTGGACAGGGCCCGTTTGCTCGACCAACGCAGGGCCGGCGGGGCAAAGCAGGGTAAGCTCTTCGGCGCAGTCATCGCGATAAAAGACGTGATCTGTTACCAGGGACACGGGGTGTCCGCGGGATCACGCATGCTGCAGGGATTTCAATCGATCTACTCCGCCACCGCCGTGGAACGCCTGCTGGCGGAAGACGCCATCATCATCGGCAACCTCAACTGCGACGAGTTTGCCATGGGCAGTACCAACGAAAACTCGGCTTATGGCCCGGTGTTGAATGCTGCCGATGAAACCCGTGTGCCCGGTGGCTCCAGCGGCGGCTCGGCAGTGGCGGTGCAGGCAGGCCTGTGCATGGCTAGCCTGGGTAGCGATACTGGCGGCTCGGTGCGGCAACCCGCCGATTTTTGCGGCGTGGTAGGGTTCAAGCCTACCTATGGCCGCATTAGCCGGTATGGCCTTATTGCCTATGCCAGCTCTTTCGACAGTATTGGCATTTTTGCCACCTCCGTAGCCGATGTGGCGGAAATATATTGCGTTGTTGCCGGGTTTGACCCACTAGATAGCACTAGCAGTTCCAGCCACCCGGTAGAGGCTGTTCAGGATTTAAAACAGGAAAACAGTGGGCCATTTCGCTTCGCATACCTGGAACCTTCTGTTGCACTGCCGGGCCTCGACTCCGAAATAAAGCAGGCTTTCACCGGCCTGTGTGCGTATTTACCCCAGCATGGGCATAAGGTAGAGGCCGTGCCTTTTAGCTTGCTCGACTACCTGGTGCCCGCTTATTATGTACTTACCACTGCCGAGGCCAGCAGCAACCTGAGCCGCTACGATGGAGTGCGATATGGCCACCAAATTCCTGAGGCCGGTGTCGATTTAACGAACTTTTACAAACGTAGCCGCAGCCAGGGTTTTGGTGCCGAGGTTAAGAGGCGCATCATGCTGGGCAGTTTTGTGCTGAGTGCCGGCTATTACGATGCCTATTTTGCCAAGGCACAGCAGGTACGCAGGCTCATAATAGAGGAAACACAAGCCATTTTTGGGCAGTACGATGCCATATTAATGCCTGTGAGTCCCTCCACTGCTTTTAAACTGGGCGAAAAAATAGATGATCCCGTGGCGATGTACCTGGCTGATATCTATACCGTTTTTTCCAACCTGGCAGGTATACCAGGCATGGCCCTGCCCTTGTTTACCCATAGCAATGGCATGCCTTTTGGTGTACAGGTGTTGACAAACCGGTGGGAAGAGCTAACTTTGCACCGGATTTCGCATTACCTGATGCAGTGTAAGGGCATCTATGCCCGGTGAAGTATGATAAATGAGTAAAGCGTAGCCTATGCAAAAGTTACTGACATGGACCATTGCCGCCGCCTGTACCGTAGGTTCAATTAATGGTGCCAAAGCCAAAGGCAACGATAATGATCCAATTAAAAAAGTAGCCTCCAAAGATTCGTCGGGTACTGGCAGCAGCGATGAAAAGCTGGGTGAAATGGGCTTCCGCAACCTGTTTACCAGCGATGCCTTTAATCCTACTCAACCTTACACCGCACAAATAAACCCCAAGGCGGTTCCATTTGTAAAGGATTATATAGCCCGCTCCGGCAAAATGCTGGAGAACATGAAAGTGTGGGGTCAGCCTTACTTCCGCCTGATGGATGGCATACTGGCCAGCTACGGGCTTCCTAAAGAACTGAAATACCTGGCCGTAATAGAAAGCCATCTGAAGCCTTATGCCCTTAGTTGGGCAGGCGCTGTTGGCCCATGGCAGTTTATGCCCGAAACGGGCCGGCGCATGGGACTCGTAATAAACAGCCGGGTAGATGAGCGGTACGATTATTTTAAAAGCACCCATGCCGCTGCACGCTACCTCCGCGAGTTGTACAACCAATTGGGCGACTGGCTGCTGGTAATAGCAGCATACAATGGCGGCCCCGGTCGTGTGTTTAGCGCACAACGCCGCAGCGGCAGCACCGATTTCTGGGCTCTTCAATACCACTTGCCCGAAGAAAGCCGTAACCATGTGAAAAAATTTATTGGTACTCACTTTATTATGGAAGGTGGAGGTGGCCTTACTACCAGCACAGCCGGCGAATGGAAAGATCTCCAAACCAATATGGTTAACCAAACAGCTTGGCTGCAACGTGAGCTAACTGAAGAGGAACTGGCTCAAACCACCTTGGTGGAAATACAAGGCAAGTACAACTCCGTGGTAATAGCCAACCACCTGGTAATGGATATAAACGAATTTAACAGGCTGAATCCAAATTTCGATAAAGTGGTAGCTACCGATGCCGGCTACTCAATACGCCTTCCTAAAGACAAAATGGAATTATTCAACGCCAATCGCTATATCATTTTACATCACAGCATTTTGGCCACCCTGCAAAGCGCCAGTATGCAAACCAGCGGTTATCCTGCGGCCAAACCTTCCTCCAGCGCTAATAAGAAATGATCCTTCGCCAGTCAAGGGTTGTTTTAGTATGGTGCATGTCTTGTTGATTCCCCGAAACATCTGTCTCCTGATTATTCAAGTGCTTTACGCATAGCCATTGCCTTTACCAGGCACTCTTCGTACTCTTGTTCGGGGCTGCTGTACCACGTAATGCCACCGCCTACATGGTAGCTGAGGTAGCCGCTGCCGGCATGGTATTGCAGGCTGCGGATTACCACATTAAAATCAAAATCGCCGTTTGGTGCAAAATACCCCACCGACCCTGAGAACAGGCCCCGCGGGCTGTGCTCGTATTGGTTGATCAACTGCAATACCCGGTGCTTAGGCGCCCCCGTCATGCTGCCCATCGGAAAAGTGGCGCGGAGGATTTCGGTAAACGACTTACCTTCTTCCAACTCGCCGCTGATGGTAGATATCATTTGATGCACCTGCGGGTAGGTGTATATGCCAAACAGTTCATCCACCTGCACGGTGCCCCGGCGGCATATGCGCGACAAATCGTTTCGCACCAGGTCTACCACCATCACATTTTCGCTGCGCTCTTTGGGGCTGGCCTGCAGGGTAGCCTTGATGGTGTCGTCGTCCAGCAACGTTGGGCCTCGCGGCGCGGTACCTTTTATAGGTTGCGAGTAGATTTTGTTGCCCTTTTTCAGCAAAAAGCGTTCGGGGCTGGCGCATAGCAGGTAGCTGTGCTGCCGCCGGTAAAAAGCGCTGAAGGGGTTGGGCGAAAGGGCGCTAAGCCTATGGTATGTAGTTAAGGGCTGGATGCTGGCATTTTCGGCAAAAAACTCCTGGCAATAGTTGATTTCGTAGCAATCGCCGCGGCCAATGTGGGTACGCAAATGGGTTACGTCCTCCAGGTATTGCTCTTTGCTGGTGCGGGGGGTAAGTTGGGGAGGCGCAGTGGCGGGTTCTTCAACCAGGAGCGCGGACTCCAGTTGTATGGTTTGCCACACCCTTTCGCCATCGGCTTTGGCCGAATGAATGGTTACTTCCTGTGCCTTCAGGATAACAACATATTGGGGAACAAAGAAGGAGATATCTGCAAAACCTGTGGCTGCAGCATTGCCTTGCTGGGTAGCAACGCCTGAAGTTTCTGTATACAAGTCATAGCCCAGGTGGCCAAAAATCCATCGGCCCTTGTGGTTGTCCAAAAACTGCTGTACCTGTTGCAGGGCATTATTTCCGGCCGTGGCCGAAAACCCGTACAATTCGCCGGCCGCCGCCAGGCACTCTTGCTGGTGCCAGGGAGAGTGGTACTGATGGTTGTCGAGAAAAACACAACTGCTGAACCGGCTTAGCCAATTCAGCAGTTGATATTTTAATTCGCTGTAATGCGAAGGAGAGATTTTACAGGAATATTGCGTGATGCTTGCTGTTTTATTGATTAAAAGTCATCATCATCATCGAATCCGCTGCCTTTACCACCACCAAACAGATCGTCGAACTCGTCCATGCCATCATCGAATTTGAAGTCTTCTTCTTCCTCCTCGTCACCCCTTTTGCCACCTTTTTTGGCTGTACTTTTGGGCAAATCGAATTCGTCGAAGTCTGGGTCCCATTCCTCCTCTTCATCTTCTTCACCTTTTTCCCAATCGTCTTCGTCGTCTATATCTTCCTCATCGTCCTCGTCGTCCGCGGCTTTTTTAACACTGCCTTTAACGCTTGCTTTTAGCTTGGGCTCGTCGTCGTCTTCAAGTTCAAGGTCGTCTTCGTCGTCCAGTTCTTCTTCCTGCTTTTTCTTCGACGAAGTCGTTGCTTCACTCGACGAAGGCGCCGGGTTACTTTTGGCAGATTTTCCTGCTGGTACTTTTTTAGCAGCCATAGTTATTCGTCATTAGCGGTGTAAAATTTGGGAGGGAAATTTACTTGACAAAAAAAATTTTAGGCTTCACAAACTGATGCAGTTGCAATGATGGCTTAGCCCCTCTTTTACTGCATTTTTATTATCTGGTCGCGGCCGGGCCCATTGCTCAGCCATGCCACAGGCACACCCAGGTAGTTGTTTATGAAATCAATATAGTTTTTTACTTCTGCAGGCAATTGCCCGGGTTGTGCAAAAGCCGAGGTATCGGTATTCCATCCATCAAAGGCGCGCAATACCGGTTCTATAGCCACCCGGGTCATTTGAAAGGGCACCTGGTCGGTTTCACCGCCGTTTATTTTATATGCGGTGCACACCTGTAGGGGACTAAAAGTGTCCAGTACATCTGCTTTGGTCATTACCAGTTGGGTTACCCCGTTTACCATGCAGGCAAAGCGTAAGGCAACCAGGTCAATCCATCCGCAGCGGCGTGGCCTGCCTGTAGTGGCGCCAAACTCGTTTCCGGCCTTACGCAGTGCTTCCCCCGTTTCGTTCAATAGTTCGGTAGGAAAGGGACCACCTCCAACACGGGTGCAATAAGCTTTGGTAACACCTAATACATCTTTAATTTTTTGAGGCGCCACGCCCAGCCCATTGCACACGCCGGCTGTTATAGTGCTGCTGCTGGTTACAAACGGAAAGGTGCCAAAATCAATATCGAGCATACTGCCCTGGGCGCCCTCGGCCAGCACTCTTTTACCGGCAGATATCTGTTCGTTTATGAAATATTCGCCGTTTACAATATTCAGGCTGCGCAAAAAATCAATGGCTTCAAAAAACTCATCTTCCCAGGCGCTGATGTCTTCGTTGAAGTTGTAATTATCGAGCAGGCGCTGGTGCTTCAGGCGCAGTTTAATGTAGTTGCTGGTAAAGCTTTTATCGAGCAGGTCGCCCACGCGCAGGCCATTGCGGCCTGTTTTATCCATGTAGGCGGGACCAATGCCTTTGAGGGTACTGCCAATTTTTCCATCGCCTTTTTGCAGTTCGCTGGCCTTGTCCAGGGCACGGTGGCCGGGCAAAATGAGGTGAGTGCGCTGGCTGATGAACAGGTTTTTGTGCACATTGGCGCCAAAGCGGGCCACGGCTTCGCATTCGCGCTTCAGAGTTACGGCATCCAGCACTACGCCGTTGCCAATCAGGTTTACTTTGCCTGGGTGAAATACGCCCGAGGGTATCTGGTGCAATACTATTTTTTCGCCATTTACGTACAGGGTATGGCCTGCGTTGGGGCCACCCTGAAAGCGGGCAACGATATCGTAGTTGGGTGCAAAGTAGTCTACTATTTTGCCTTTGCCTTCGTCGCCCCATTGAAGCCCGAGAATTACATCTATCATTCTACTGGTTGGTATTAATTTGAGGGTGCAAAGGTAGCAGGTTCAAATGAGGCCATTTCACCAAAACAACGATGTATTTTTTTATGGGGTATTTCCGCTTGTCAGGCGCTGTTTCTGCCGGCATTAATAATGCCAAACGAGCAGCGCATGGCCAACTTTTCGTACTTGCCCTTTAGCGGCGAGGTCATTACCTGCTCTTCCATACGGCGCACTTTGGTAAGGGCATACTGCTGTATGGTAAGCAGTGGCAGCACAATGCGTTCGCGCATGTGTATGCTCAATTGATCTACGGGGTATTCTTCCATCAATTGGCGATGACCACCCAACTGCAGCACCAGGCTGCGGGTAAGTTCATATTCATCATGTATCATATGCCACACTTTGCCATATACCGGGTGGTCGGCCAAAAAGGTGGTAAGGGGAAAGAAGCATTTCTTCATAGCCATTTCCGCATTATCTACCAGGGTACGGAAAAACAGGCAGTCGTGGTACAGGTTTTCAAGTGCATGCCAGTGGCCTTCGTCTTTCATTTTTTGCAGGGCGGTGCCCAGGCCGTAGTAACCAGTCACGTTTTGCTTTAGCTGGCTCCAACTGCCTACAAAAGGTATGGCGCGCAGGTCTTTAAGGGTAAGTTTGCCGCTGGAGCCGCGCTTAGCGGGGCGACTGCCAATATTGGTGTCGGCATAATAGCGCAGAGGGCTGGCATGCATCAGGTAATCTACAAAGTTGGGGTGCTCTTTTAGCAGCAGGTAGGCCTGCTGGCTCAGGGTGGCCAATTGATGTAGCAAATGCTCTTCGGCAGCATCCAGGGTGCTCAGCTTGCTCAGCAGCAGGCTACTGTGTATGCCTGCGTGTATCAGTTGCTCCATGTTGTACTGGGCCGCATCGATGGTGCCAAAGTTGCTGCTTACGGTTTGGCCCTGTATGGTTAACTGTATTTCGCGGTTGGCAATGTTCTGGCCCATGCTGGCATAAAACTTATGTGTTTTGCCGCCGCCCCGTGCCGGCGGGCCGCCCCTTCCGTCAAAAAACAGTACTTCGATATCGTAGTGCCTGCTAATGGTGGTTAGTTCTTCTTTAGCTTTATAAATAGCGTAATTAGCCATCAGGTAGCCGCCATCTTTGGTGCCATCGCTAAAGCCCAGCATAATGGTTTGCATATTGCCCCGGCGCTGCAGGTGGCTGCGGTATGCCGGCAAGCTGTAGAGTGTTTTCATGGTGGCTGCAGCATGCTGCAGGTCGTCGATGGTTTCAAACAGAGGCACTATGTCCACCGCCAGGTTTTCGGGTTGGTAGCCTGCCAGCATAAAAAGGGCATACACCTCCATAGCATTACGGGCGCTGTTGCACTGGCTGATGATGTAGCGATGGCAGCCTGCCTCGCCGTTGTAGCGCTGTATATAGGCTATGGCCCGTACGGTTTCGACGGTGTCGTTTTGCACGGCATCAGCCAGATGCACCTCGCCCGGTTTCACGGCCGCCAGGGCTTCCAGTTGGCCGGCTTCATCCATTTGTTCAAAATGGGTTGGCAAATGGGCTGCCAGTTGCTTCCATAGTGCGGTGTGTACACTGCTGTCCTGCCGGATGTCGAGGCTGGCAAAATGTGAGCCGAATATCTCTATTTTGTTGATGAGGCTTTCAAGCAGGTGGGCAAAAAGCCCGTTATGATCACGCTGCAGAGTAGCCAGCACACCGTGCAGCTTAAGCAGCATATCGTCTTTACTTATCAGGGTGCGGTGGCCGGGCACAAACACGTTGTCGTACAGCACTTGTTCCAACTCGACCAGAGGTTGGGTTATCCCCTTAAAAGTAAGCCTGCGACGCAGCCTGCGCAAATCGGAATAGTAGCACTTGAGTATGCCGGTGCGCAGGGCTTCGGCCACTTTTAACGTCGTGTCTACCGTTACAAAAGGGTTGCCGTCGCGGTCGCCGCCGGGCCAAAAGCCCATGTGTATGATGGGGTTGGTGCCTTGCACCTGCTGCGGAAAGGCACTTTTGAGGTGGGTGAGGATGCGGCCCGCGGCGTGGTAAAATACATTTTCGAGGTACCAAACCAGGCTTACAGCCTCGTCGTATGGAGTGGGTTTCACCTGCTTGAAAAAGGGTGTTTTGCCCAGCTGTTGCAGGTAGCTGTTTACCAGCGCGGCATTGTCTTCCTCCAGCGCCTTGCCCAGGTCGTGAATGATGGCGAGCACCTCGCCGGGGTAAAACTGCGTGGGGTGTGCCGTAAGCACCAGCCTGATTCCGTAGGTTTTCAGTTTTTCGGCCAGCACGGTTTCCAGGTTTTGCTGCTTCACTTCGCTTTCCAGATGCTTCAGCGTACCGGGGCCATTCAGGTCGTGAATGGCGCCAAAACTGGCGTCTTCCAAAGCATCGAACAGCACCACCTGCCGCTCCACATACTGGGTAAAGCGAAACAGCATATCGAGGCGTTCTTCCTCGGTAGCATAGGCCGTTTGGCGCGCAAAGAACTCCTCGAGTATTTCGGTGGGATTTTTGCCCCGCTCATAGCCCTCTTCGCATACGGTGAGCAGCAGGCTGAGCAGGATGCCCGTTTTTTCTATACGGTGAAAAGGCAGCGAGGTAAACAGGCTGTTGTAGAGCTGGAAGCGTATGCCCACCTCGTTGCGAAAGCGTTGTGTTGCCGGTACCGACATCAGGTTCATGTGTTAGTTTTAGTGGCACAGTTACTGGCAGGCAATTCCCTCAAAAGTAAGGGGAAGGGGGCAAATGGACGAAGGCTGCTTGGCAATGGGCAACCCCCGGGGCAAGGCATGCATGCTGTTGAAATAGCAGTTGGTAAGCTTTTTGCTAATTTGCCGTACCGTAAATTAGCTACTCTCTGCCAAAAGTTTGACGCATGGATTTGATCATGCCTTGAGCAGACCAGTTGTAAGGCACTATCATCCGGCGAACAGTCTGCGGTAGATAGTTAATATCGCGACGTGTAGATAAAATAAAAGCCAGTTTAATAGTGGTACTTTGCAAATATTCAGCGGCAGCAGTATTCCACAATCCATAAGGATAGGCAAGGTACTCAACAGGTTTGCCGGTAATGTCCTGTAGTGTTTTTTGTGAGCCATTTAACTGGATATTCCAATCATCAGGGGTATATTTTGTTACCATATGATGATCCCATGTATGGGTGCCTATGGTGTGGCCAACGCTATCCAAAGTGCGTATTTGGGCCTTACTCATATAGTTTTTTTTGCCAATCGCAATGGTCATAATGAAGAAAACACCTCGCATACCCCGCTTCTCCATTTCCGGGGCAGCAATTGTAAAGTGCTCCAAACGGGTATCGTCAAAAGTGATCATAACCGGCTTGGGCGGCAGGGGCTTCTTGTAGTGTAGGTAGCCATACAGCTGTTCAGGGCTAATGCTTTCATAACCACTGTCTTTCAAAATTTGCATTTGTGCTGCAAACGCTGCTGGTGTAACGGTGTATTCATCGGCAGCACCGTTGTGTATCCGATGGTAGCATAATATGGGTACCTGCGGCAGATTCATGGCCTGCTCATAGGTAATGGTATCTGAAGAAGTTGAAGCTTCTGAACCACTTGTTGCAGAGTCTGCTGTGGCATGATTGTTGGTTGTTTCCCGATTGGTTTGCCCGGTTTTTGGCTGCTGGCAGGCTATGGAAACAAGCAATACAGTGATGAATGTTAAATTAGAAGTACGCATAACAAAAACGCCAAAATCGCAAATCAGGAAGTACTCAATGGTTACTGATATTGAATGTACATGGGTCGTGGTACCAACTGCATCAATTCGGTAGGGCTGAACAGGCCATTCTTATTTTCCTTTGTGTCATTCTTATAAAATAACTTGAAGCCTGTAAACTGCACCGGCTCGCTTACTATATAGCTTTTGTAGGTACTTAGCTTCAGAGGTTTGTCGCCAAAGCCATCCATATCTATTACCATCTGTACCTGAGGAACCCGCCTAATTTTTTTGTAGTTGGTAACACCATTACGGGTAAAGCGATGTACTACCAGAATTTTCGGTGGCAATTTGTACTTGTCTACCAAGTTGGCAAGGTAGTCAATAACATAGTTGATATCGGCGGCATCAAATGTGCCAATTTTGGCACCAGGTCTTTCCCCACCTTTCATTGAAAACTCGGGGTCGATGCCCAGGTGCATGGTTGGCATTGTCAGGTATTTTTCCAAAACCGGAATTTCCTGCTGCACCGTGCTGTGCCCTACTTGAACGTCGATGAACGATATGGCGTTAATTTCTTTGGCCCAACTTACAATTGTGTCTATTTGGGCAAAGGGCATGCGTAGCCTGTATTTACCGTCCTTGCCTGGCGCACCCTGCGCAGTTACCGCCACATAGTGCAGGGCCGGAATCACTTTGGTGGTGCTGTCTGCAGCCTGCCAGGCAGCTGCTTCTGCCAGTAGTTTTTGTTGCATATCGGCTTTGGGTATTTCGCCCAGTATGCCCATACGTTTACTGAACATGTTTCCATAAAAGGCCACAATACGATGGGCTGGCAACAAGGCGCCTGGCAGTGGTATTACATCATTCGGAGCAGGCCACCTGCCCGTTGTATCGCCGTTGGCCATGCGCAGCATGTGCTGCTTGTAGGCCAAGGTGTCCAACACAGGATTAGGCACTGTTATGTTTTCAGATTCGGAGGCGGGTTTTTCCAAAGCAGTTTCTCCCTGTCCGGATGTTCTGTTTTTGCAGTTGGCAAACAGAATGGCCACAAAACACAGGAGCATCAAAAATTGATGAGAAGTACGCATTAGTTTGTAAATAGGAACTTAAGAATCCAAATATTCATGGAATCAACTTCAATATGTTGGCGTAATCCGCCAAACTGCCAAAAAACATGATGCTCAATGCCTGATTAATGACAACCCCCTATTTGTCAATCTCTCAGCCTATCATGTTTTTCCAGTGTTTGCCCCAATGCCTATACACTAATTGCAGGCCTAGCAGGTGTTTGGAATATTACGTGTACACAATAATGGGCGCTGTGAGGTACTGAGCTCATGCAATCCAAACAGGGTGTGACGCTCAAGATGTTTTTAAGCCTCATTTTACCTGCCTTACCTAAGTGAGTAGCTTACTGAGGGAGCGCATCCTTTGCACAAAGCGCCACCTTAAGCAGTTCATCAGGGTCTATACTAGTTGCACATTGGGAATAAGCTACTTGCACATTCCTCTTTGCGGACAGTCGAAGCAAAAGAAAATATGGCCTATTGATGCACGAACTGGCATAGCAAGATAATTGTACAATATGCTTTGATCGTAAAAACAAAATCGGGTTACACTATAGCTTCTGCCCCGTTTTTCAAGGAAGAAATGGCCAGTTCGCTAAACGTGACCTTAATTTTTATGCAGTAAAGCATGGGTTTCGTTAGATGAAATAAAGCGAGCTTCACAAGTAAAAAAATATCTGGCTAAAGCCTTGTAATAGCAGGCTTCTCATTGTTGAAATTCGAATGTGGGCTTCTTAGCAAACCTTACCTTTGCAGCCATTTTGAAAAAAAACTATGCCCAAACGATATAAAGAATTTACCTCCCTCAACCTGGCGGCCATGGGGCAGGAAGTGCTGGACAAATGGATGGCCGAACAGGCTTTTGAAAAAAGCGTGAGTCTGCGCCAGGGAGCTACACCCTTTGTATTTTACGAAGGACCACCAAGTGCCAACGGCATGCCCGGCATTCACCATGTTATCAGCCGCACCCTTAAAGATCTTGTGTGCCGCTACAAAACCATGCAGGGCTATCAGGTAAACCGCAAGGGCGGCTGGGATACCCATGGCCTGCCTATTGAACTGGGTGTGGAAAAGGAACTGGGCATTACCAAAGAAGACATTGGCAAAAAGATAACCGTAGAGGCATATAACCAGAAATGCCGCG